>Ga0209488_10003366_pt1 | contig 12841 bp, 10 predicted proteins | sample Rivendell_Oct201_8_FD_188349 | JGI IMG/M metagenome (GOLD analysis project Ga0209488, IMG submission 188349) | Vadose zone soil microbial communities from the Eel River Critical Zone Observatory, Northern California, USA -... | ecosystem: Environmental > Terrestrial > Soil > Vadose zone >...
CGGGGATTGATGGACTGGAAACGCTGGAGCAGCTTCGTCAGAAGCGGCCCGGAGTGAAGGTCGTAATGCTTTCCTGCGTCAACGACACCAAGAAAGTCGTGCAGGCCATGCGCCTGGGAGCACAAGATTACTTAACCAAACCTTTTCAGAAGGCCGAACTGGACGCGGTGATCGACCAGTGCCTGGGTCAGGGCAAGACGCCCCCGGGTGGAGAAGTCGAGGAAGTTGGGGAAGACACGTTCTTCATTGCGGCGAGCCCGGCCATGCGGAAAATTCGCTCGCAAGCCGCTTTGGTCGCGCATGTGGATATTCCGGTGCTGCTGCTGGGCGAGAGTGGAACCGGCAAAGAAGTTCTGGCACGCCTGATTCACAAGCTATCGCAGCGCGCGCACCGCACATTCTTAAAAGTGAATTGCGCGGCGGTTCCAGCGGATCTGCTGGAAAGTGAATTGTTCGGCTATGAACCGGGCGCATTTACCGGAGCGACGCACGCAAAACCCGGTAAGTTCGAACTATGCAATAAGGGAACGATCCTGCTCGACGAAATCGGGGAGATGCCGCCGCAGTTGCAGGCCAAGCTGCTGCACGTGCTGCAGGACCAGCATTTCTCTCGGCTGGGCAGCCGGTCCGTGATCAAGGTGGACGTACGCATCCTGGCCGCAACCAACATCGACATCCCGCAGGCCTTGGCGGCTAAACGGCTGCGCGAAGATCTTTATTACCGTCTGAATGCGTTCACTTTACAATTGCCGCCGTTGCGCGAACGGAAGGAAGAGATTCCGATTCTGCTGAAGCATTTCATGACACGCATGGCGGAACGTTACGCGCGGCCGCCGCTTCCGCTTTCTCCGCAATTGTTGGAAGCCTGCCAGGCGCATTCCTGGCCGGGCAATCTGCGCGAGCTGAATAACTTTCTGAAGCGCTACTTGATTCTTGGCGACGAGAATCTGGCCGCGGCCGAATTGCAGCCCCGCCATGATGGTACCGGGGGAGCCGGGGTGCGCGGAGATTCAGGTGGAAGAAGCGCTGAAGCGGGCGGGGGGTTGAAATCGCTGGCTCGCACTGCAAAAGACGAAGCGGAAGGCGAGGCCATCCGGCAAGCGCTCGAGCAGACCAACTGGAACCGTAAGCAGGCTGCGGCGCTTCTGCAGATCAGCTACAAAGCCCTGCTTTACAAAATCCGGCAATACGGAATCGCCGAAGCCAAAGGCCATCACAAGCTTTCCGCCGGGGCCTAGAACCGTTTCAGAGAATTACTTCTAACAGCCCCGTCTTGCGTCATCCGTTTATGGAGTCACAGTTAGCTGGAAGCCATGGCTTTGGGTGAACGAGCCTGAGGTCGCCGTGACTGACATCGTGTAAGTGCCCGTGGGAGTCCCACCTACCGGCGCCGGCGTCTTGTTGCTGCTGCTGCACGCGGGTTGCAGCAGAATAGGCGCGAAGAGCAGCGACAGAGTGAGCAAACCCAGCCAGCGGCTCCGGCGCTTTTTCCCCGCACCAATCCCCAATAGAGTTATCCCTGGCACCATCAGCCACAGGGCGAAGAGCGAACCATGGCCGGCTATGGAGGCAACCCTGGTCACGGGTTGCGGTGTAGTCGTCAGGTTTAAAGTGCTCGACTGAGGACCGTTGAGCGTGAGTGTACTTGAAGTAAAGTTGCAGGCTGCCGCGCTCGGAGGAGCACTGCAACTGAGCGAGACATTAGCTCCGAAAACTGGCTGCGGGGATAATTGAACCGTATATTGCGCGAGCTGACCGGCTGCCACCGTCCTGCTGGAGGGGCTGACAGTCAGGGAAAACCCGCCGGCCTGGAACGGAGCGATCGCCGGCGTTATGTTTGTGTTCGTATTATTAATCTTGATAACTTGAGCCGTTGCCGAACAGGCATTGCATGGACCGGTTGGGATGACCACGAAGCTAACCACCGAAGTGGAACCTGCCTGCAGCGTTGGAATCGTACAAACCACGGCACCGCTTACCGGCGTACTGCAACTGCCCGAGGCCGCCGTGGCGCTGACGAATGTGACGCCGCTCGAAACCGAACCACTCACGAAAACGCCCGTAGCCAGATCCGGCCCCTGATTTGTGACGGTGAAAGTTATCGTGAGCTGGTTGCCGGCGCTGACGGTTCCAGTCGTCGAATAAGTTGGTTTGGTGCACGTAATACAGACATTGGGCGCTGGAACCAATTCTGCGACAAACGCATCGCTCGGACCATTGAGGGTGGTCTGCAGCGCATTCTGGGTTTGGAAGTTCGTAGTAGAAGTAGTATCGCCCGCAAAATAGGTGTTCAGCGAGACGGGATCCACCGCAATGCTGGTACCGCGATCCGTGCCATTGCCACCGAAATAAGAGACAAAGGAGCCGACCCCATTTACGTTCGTAACCGTCGTCGTATTAATGTGCGCGAAGAAGGCGTTCTGGGTTCCGTTGAGCGCGCTCTGAAGCGGGTTGGGAATAGTGGCGGGAAAATTTGACGAAGTAGTGGCTCCCGTAACCAGCGCATCGCCAGCCGTATCCACGGCGATCGCAGCCCCGCTGTCGTTGTTACTTCCTCCCAGATACGAAAAATAAGTAAGGGCTACATCCACTGGAGTTCCGGTCGTGTTCTGCACCGGATTGCTTAATCGCGCTATATAGACGTCGCTCGGCGCCGGCGCTGTGATTGCAGGACATGGCGGCACGTTGGGCGGGATGACGGGGGGAGTATCGAGGCACAACTGGAAAGGCGCTACTCCCGTGGGAACGACGAAATCGCTGGAATTTGTCGAGCCGGTCAGATAAATGTTGGCTGCGCCGGAGTCAATCGCAATTGCAGTGCTCGAATCGGTTCCGCTGCCTCCTAAGTACGTCGAGAAAAGCAACTGGGTGCCAGCTTGCGCATTAGGGTTCAGCTTGGCGACAAAGGCATCGGTCGGGAACGGCGTAGCGAGTTGCGTATTCGTACACGGATTTGGATTGGCCAGGATGGTTGGGGGAGGCGTATCCAAGCATGGCTGATAGGCGTTGAGGATGGGAAAGTCGGTTGACTGGCTGCTGTCACCGAACTGGCCTTGGCCGCTGTTGAAAAAATTCGTTGTACCGCTGAAGTACATATTGCCGGTTGAGTCGACCCCAATCCCGCCGCCCACGGCAACCGTACCGGTAGATACTACGCCTCCGCCGAAATACGTGGAATAGGCGATGCTTGCCACACCCGGGGCCTTGGTATTGACCTTGGTGGCGAAAAACTGAATCGGCCCATTGGGAGCAACTTGATAAGGCACCGGCAAGCTGGTCGCAGGAAAATCGACTGGCACGGGAGCAACCGCCGGAGCATCGTTGGAAGTGGTAGTGCCGGTGAGGAATACATCACCGTTCGCGTCGATCGCCATTCCGCTCGCCTGGTCATTGCCATTGCCGGAGAGGTAAGACGAATAAGTCAGAGTCGACCCCACAGTGTTGAGTACGCTGACGAAAACTGAAGTGCAAGTGATGGACGCGCACTGTGCGCCCTTGGTCTCAGGTGCAGCCTGATAAGGAATACCGCTGGTGGGAAAATTTGCGGAACTGGTGTTACCTACTACATAAGCGTTGCCGCCGCCATCCACCCCGATGCCAACGCTGGTATCCGATCCACTGCTCCCGAGAAATGTCTCATACGCCACTACAGGCGGCTGTGAGGGACTGATCTTGGTGACGAAGATGTGGCTTGGACTCGTCGAAGAAAGAGAAAGAGTAGACGGAAGGAGTGTCTGAGTCGTGCTGGAAGAATCAGTAAATGAGTTTTCCGGCGAGCCCTGAGTCGTCCCGACAAGATAGATGTTGCCGGCAGGATCGATTGCGACCGAAGGCGAGGTTTCAGAACCGCTGCCGCCAAAATAGGTGGAGAAAAAGAGGACGGGGTCGATCACAAGTTCGCGGCTGCGGTCGTATGCTCCAATCTCGAAACCGACGCGATTCCCGGCGCGCAGAACAAAGCGTCCGGCGACCGGAATACGGCGGTCTCCGTCGCGCTGGTAAACCTGAGGCGCTTGGAGGCGCAGCCCGCCGTTGTTTTTGCTGGTAAGAATCAGGTCGCCACGGCTCAATTGCAGTTGGCTGGCACCCTCAAATTGCAGTTCGGCCCGCGAAGGATCAGCGCCGGGAGCAACTTTGAAATCGTATTCCAGATGGCCCTGGTTTCCATAGAACACCAAGTCGATTCCGGGATAGATCGCGTCATAGCGAACCTCGGCGAACTGCGGAATGCCACTGTGCCATTTGCGAGGATCGTTGCCAATCAAATAGTTACTCTTGCCGGGAAGCGCATCGCTTCCGGCAGTGACGGCTGCAGCGTTGGCGCCTACCAGCTTCATGCGTAGAAAGTGCTGGCTTCGCCCCGTGGAAGGACGGTTCTGCAGACTGACGACCACCCCGGAGTTATCCAAAAAGAGAGTGTAACCCGCGCCTCTCGATATGAATTTTATGGCAGGGTCGGCTTGCCCCTGGTTAGGCTCGAAGATCATTGGCAGCTGTCCAAGAATGGCGCGCGCGTTCGGCTTCGCATGCAAAGGAGACGGCGAGGAGGTTGGAATCGGAGAGGCTGATACCGAAGCTAGGGGCTTCTGGGCGTACGGGCGGGAACCGAATCCGAGTAACACAGCGCCCGCCAACAGCAGCACAATTACTGACCCAAGGGCGCGCGCGCACACCCGGCAACTTCCCGAAGTCCTTCCCCACCAACGGCCATTTCCCATTACGCTTTTCCTCCGATTCACACCGCGATTCATACCGATCATTTGGAGAGTGGAAACGACGCGCGAGCTAGTACCCCGGCGCCGGCGAAACCGCCCGCTGCTGACGTGTCACTAGGAACTGGCGGAAAACAAACAACTACTTAAACATCTGACGGATAGCCAAGTCAAGCGAAGGGCGAGCTGCGCACTCTCCCCGAGGTGTCAGATGCGTTGTAGGTCAATGAAAGATGCCGGACCGTGGCCCGAAAGTGGCTGAAGGTTATTGCAGCCCGCGAAATAGGCCCTCTAATTCTGGTTCCACGGGCATTTACCAAAATAGTCCGTGGAGTCTTTTTGCTCTTGCAAATGGCTGGCAATTCTATACATTGGAAATAACGAGGCCCTGCCGATCGGCGGCGAGGCCTGCTCCTCCCAGCCTGAAAGTTGATTCCGTACAGTCGTGGTTCGGCTTTCGTTTGAAAAGAATGCTCTCGGAAACTACACCGCGGATGCAACCAGACTCTCAGGAAAGGCGAACGATGCGGCGCTTCGATATGCGCCTGCCTGCCGTGGTTCGCTTCGATCAAGAGAACGAATTCCTCACCGAAACCCAGAACGTGAGCGCTCGCGGAGTTTTTTTTTACCTTGACCGGCCGCTTCCGGAGGGAACTCCGTGCGAAGTCACTCTCACTTTCCCGCCTCACATTACGCTGACCGATGCGGTGAGGGTACGCTTCACTGCCCGCGTGATCCGCACGGAATCGCCGCTGCCCTCTTTGCGAATAGGAACTGCCGCCATGATCGAGAACTATGAATTTCTCCGCTCCGGCGGAAATGCGGATTTCCTGAGCGCGTTGCAACAAGAGTGGAAAGCGTCAAACTGAGAATCTAGCAATCAGCACTTAGCAATCAGCATTTAGCCACCACTGCTATGGTTCGTGGACGGTCACGGCGCCGGAATGGCTAATTGCTGCATGTGACCTGCTTCCTACTTCCCGCCTGTACCCAAATTCTTCTTCTGTTGACGCAAGCGGCTATAGCGGCGCACCATGGTGCCGAGATAGAGCGCGTGAATCAGCCACGTGGCGATGTAGGCGGCGTAGAGGAACTTGATGGAGTTCATTGCGGCCCTGTTCTTGATGAAGTCTTATCGAGCGGAGCCCTCGTTGGCGCGGCTAGCCCATCTCCCAGGAGAGATTCCAGCGCCTGAGCTTCCTCGACTTCCCGTTGCAACCACTCCAGGCGATAGCGCGCCCAAGACAGCAGGAAGGCAAAGCAGGAAAACGCGAGCCAGTTGATCAGCAGCACGTGCAACATGCGCGGATCAATGGAGCCCCCGCCACCGATCACTGGCTGGGGGTGCTGTGTGCGGAAAAACCAGATCGAGAAATAAACCAGAGGCACATCCAGCGCGCCAAAGATGGCGAGCACCGCCGCCAGCTTTGGAGTCTGCGAGCTGTCAGAGAAGCGGCGCAACATCAGGTAGCTGACATAAATCAGCCATAAAACCAGAGTGGTGGTAAGTCGAAGGTCCCAAGTCCACCAGATGCCCCACACTGGGCGCGCCCATATTGGCCCGGTCACCAGCACAACCGTGCAGAAAACAACGCCCACTTCAGCGGAGACGACAGCGACAGCGTCAGCCTTGGCATTTTTTCGAATCAGGTAGATCACGGAAGCAATCAGATTCACGAAGAACAACAAAAAGGCAGTCCATGCCGAAGGCACATGGTAGTAGAAGATGCGCTGCACATCGCCCATCGTCCGCTCCATGGGAGCAACCCAGATTGCTTCATAGAAAGCGTACGCCAGCAGCAGACCGGTGAGAACCGCGAGGATGGGGAAGACTCGTTTCATTCTGCCTGCAGGACGGTCTCAAATAGTGCCAGACAAGCAGTAGTAAACACCACATCGTAGGTGAGAAGCAATACGATCCAGAAGCGCGCCGCGCCGTCTCCGGAGAGGATGATACGGGTGGCCTCCACCATGGACTGGACGGCGGGAATCGAAATTGGAAACAGCAGCAGCGGCAGCATGATTTCGCGGCTGCGCGTGCGCAACGACATGGCGGCGAAAAAGGTTCCGTTCACCACCAGCGCCCAGGTTCCAAGCAGTGCGACCGGAATTAACTGCCATGCCGGACCGAGGGCGCGCAGGTTGTAGAAAATCATGAACAGCGGCGCCATCAGCGCTTCCAGCAGGCTCACCAAGAAAAAATTGCCCAGGACTTTCGCCGTGAATAATGCATTCGCTGGAGCGGGCGAAACGCGGTACGCGTCGAGGACCTGATTGCGCAGTTCCCGCGCCCAGGTCTGATTCAGAGCGACTACCGCGGCGAACAGGAAGGCAACCCAAATCAACCCCCCTGCTATTTGCCGTGACTCCTCAGCGTTGGGGTCGAAAGAAAAACTAAAAATCACTACGACCAACAGGGAGAAAAACAACATGGAGTTGATGGCGTCTTTGGAGCGCCACTCCAGGCGGATGTCTTTTGCGAGCGTCGCCAGAGTGATGGAACGGAGCGAACTCATTGCGCCCCTGCCCCCGAATGTTCTGCGCTCAACTGAGGCGTGCGATCGACGATCTGGCCGGCCTGCATCCATATAAATTCGTCGGCCACGCCTTCCAGCAGCGCGGCTTGATGGGTGACGACAAAAATAGTTTTGCCCGCGTCGCGCATATGTTTCAGCAAGCCCACCATTTCTTGAGCGGAGTGCACATCCACATTTGAGAAGGGTTCGTCCAGCAAGAGAATTTTCGGATCGTGCAGAATTGCCCGCGCGAGCGACATTCGTTGGCGCATGCCTTGCGAGTACTGACCTATGGGCCGTGACAGCTCGGGGTCCAGTCCTACGGAGCGAATCACTTGTTGGCAGCGAGCATCGCCGGCGATGTCATAGAGGCGGGCGAAGTAACGCAGGTTCTCCATACCGCTCATCTCGTCGTAAAGCAGCGACGGGTGAGCCATGTAGCCAATCTCGCGGCAGGCCTCACGTGGATTCTTGCCAAGAATGGCGACCGTTCCGCGCGTCGGATCAGCCAACCCCGCCAGTGCGCGCAACAGAGTCGTCTTCCCCGCCCCATTGTCGCCGAGAATCGCGTGGAACTTGCCGGCGTCAAAATCGGCGGTCACGCCGCGCAGGGCGGCGAAGCGGCCGAACTGCTTGATGAGATTGCGGACGGAGATGATTCCCGCGGCGGCCGGGATCTCGGAGGCGCTCACAGTCATGGCATTCAATTGAAATTATGAAGATAGCGAAAGCGCGCAGCGAAGTCGAGAAGGCCCCGTAGCTATTTCAACTGCGACTTGTCATCCCGCGAAGCGAGGGACCTGGGTGTCCGCCCGCGCTGCCCCGCAACTAGTTCGAAGTCAAGGCAGGCTGAGCGGCGGGCTGCACCTGCGTCACGTTCTTGGCGGGGGCGGCCTGCATCTGGTTGCCAGGTTGTTGCGGAGCGTACTTCGAGGCGCACTTAGCTTGCAGCGCCTTAGCGTGAAAAACGCCATCCTGGCCAAACCTGCCATCGGCGAGCGCCTGAGAGTCGTCTTTGAAAGTATCGGGAGGCGCTTCGGTACCGGTGTAATCAACCGATAGCAACTGGCTCTGCTCTACCAGCACGAACTGGACATGCGTCCCAGTGCGTTTGATCGAGCCCGGTTGCACATTTCCTGCTACCCGCAGCCGCTTGGTGTAGGCGCCGTCGCCCATCTTGTGCAGTTCGGTGATGGTGACGTAATAGCTTTTGCTGTCCTGCACGCCGGTATAAGCGAGATAACCGAGCAGCAATAGAATCACGACCGTGGCCGCGCCGAACTTGAGATAAGTTTTACCTTGGCTGGACATAAGCAACCACCCTTGCATGCTCTCCTGACTTTACTTGACGCCAAACCCAGAAGCAAGGTTGCGCTTCAGTCAAAATTAAATGCATTGAAAGTCGGAAGGAGAGAGCAACTTGAGAATGCAGGTGATGACCTGGGAAGATCAAAATCCCCGCTGCCCGTCTCTCCAAAAAACGGAGACAGTAAGGACGAGGCACCCGGGCGGGGGGACTGGGCCAGCGCATGGGTCGCTGTCCGATAGAATGACAACAGTACGCACAACCCTATGATCCATCCCTGGCACGACGTAACTCCCGGTGACAAGCTGCCGCAGGAATTCGACTGCGTGATCGAGATTCCGTTCGGGTCGAGTGTGAAGTATGAGCTGGATAAGGCCAGCGGACTGATCAAGCTGGATCGCATTCTCTATTCGGCTGTCTATTATCCCGCGAACTATGGCTTCATTCCGCAGACGCTGGCGGAAGATGACGATCCGCTCGATGTGCTGGTGCTCTGCCAGGAAACCGTGGTGCCGCTCACCATCATTCACGCCCGCACCATCGGCCTGATGACCATGATCGACGCGGGCAAGCAGGATCATAAGATCATCGCCATTGCCACGGAAGATCCCGAGTTCAACTCGTATCACGAGGCCGCGGAAATGCCGCCGCACCGCCTGCTGATGCTGCGGCGATTCTTTCAGGATTACAAGCAGCTCGAAGGCAAGGCCGTCGAGGTGGATGAGATACGCCCGGCCAGTGAGGCGTATCCCATCATCCTCGACGCGCTGCACCGCTACAGCGAACAGCGCCGCAAGGGCTTCCAAGGGCCAAAGAAGCCCTGAGGCGCGCTATATCCCCTTGAAGACGAAGGTGATTTCCTTGGTTTCGTTTGCGGCAATCGTGATTGTTTGCGTGGACGTGCCCAGCTTCTCGTGCCACGCTTTGACGGTGTAGGTGCCCGGCGGCAGACTGCTCAGGTCGAAGCTGCCGCCCTTGCCGGTCACCGCGAAATAAGGGTGCTTGAACACCGCAACGTAGCCGTGCATCCAGGGATGCAGGTTGCACTTCACCGGAATCGCGATCTCTTCCCGAGTAAACGTCTCGTCGACACTTGTTCCCGGCGGCTCCGCCTTGTTCCATTCGCGATTGTTCGCGGGCGTGGGATGGATGTTGTGCGATGTGGGATCGTCGTTCACCACGTGCACTGGCTGATTCGCCCGCACCGCCAGCACATGCGGCTGATACATGCAGGCTTTCTGCTCGACCACCACGGGCTGGGTTGGAACATCAAACGTGCGATCACCCAATCCCTCGGCAATGTAGACGACCACGTTCTCCAGGTCGCCCTTCGAATCGGTCATCACTTCCTGTGAAAAAACCGGTGAGGGATGTTGCTTGGCACAGGTTGGATCCGCGGACATGCTGATTGGCTTGGGCTTCGGTACGGCACCTTCGAATTTCACCGTCCCCCGCAGGCTGGCCGCGCCGCTTGTAGTTGGAGGAGGGCCGCCAGCCTTCACTGCGTAGGTGCCAGAGATAGAAAATGTGATAGCGAGAGCGAATATGGCAATCAAGTTTTTTGAATACATAACAGCTTCACCTCAAAAACAGAATTTCGGTTTGGCAGTTGTTTCCGAGCTCTGCCGGCGGAGGTTAGTCGGTCGACTGAGCAAGATCCGCGTCTGCTGCCGCCCGGTTGGACTCGTCATATCCATGGCGATACCCGGCGGAGAACATGGAACGGTCCTGGGCGGTGGACCAACGGCCAATACTGGGACGCATAGGCTGACCACGTTCGGCCGCAAGTCTTCCCAGGTAGAAGCCGTCCCGAAAGGCTCCGTCAGCCGCCAACTGGGGTTGCGAACCCTGGGCTTGCGAACCCTGGACTGGCGCCGGGGTTCGGCCGCTGTTGGCGAGCACGGCAGCCGCGCCCAGGGACAGGACAATTACAAATGCGTAGCTAGAGAGTTTCTTCATGACGGGTTATCCTCCTCAGTTTCATCGAACGACTCCGTTCGTTGAACGATCCGGCCAAGGCATGGACAGGGCAACGCCTGAGCCTGGCCGTTGCAAAACTAAAGACGGCTCAATCGCTTATTCAGTTCGCAGGGGTTTTCGATCGAGATGAATCGAGCGTATGCAATTCGCAAAAAGGGATTGTCACTGGCCTGTCAAGGCTGAGTCATTTTGTCGTCACCGGTTTGTCAAGTTCTGTCGCGCGCGCAAAAAAGCCCGGCGGATAAGCCGGGCTCCCCAGAAGATGTTATTTTAGTGTTGTAGTTACCAAACGTGACAGGCGTTTTCAGCAACCATCGGCTGACCAGATTTGCATCCCCAAGCCTTCTGGAACTCCGGCATGTTCTGCACCACGCCATCGACTCGAAACTTTCCCGGCGAGTGCGGATTGGTAGTGACCTGCATGCGCGCATACTCTGGACGGCGCTTCTCACACCATACTCGGCCGAACCCCAGGAAGAAACGCTGCTCAGGCGTGTAGCCGTCGATCTTCTGACCTTCTTTTCCGGTCTTGTCGTCGGCGATCATATGCTCGAGGGCTCGCAGGGCGATGCGGGCGCCACCGTTGTCGGCGGTGTTTTCTCCGAGCGTGAGACGGCCATTCAGCTTGAGGTCGTCGACAGCAACGAAGTTCGAGTATTCGTCGGCAACGCAGCTAACGCGCTTTTCAAATTCCTTACCGTCCTGATCCGTCCACCAGTCGCGCAGGTTGCCCGTAGGATCGTACTTGCGGCCCTGATCGTCGAAGCCGTGCGTGAGTTCGTGCCCAATCACCAGTCCGATGCCGCCAAAGTTCACGGCGTCGTCCATCGTTTTGTCAAAGAACGGCGGCTGCAGAATTCCCGCGGGAAACACGATCTCGTTGTAGGCAGGAGAGTAATAGGCATTGACCTCCGGCGGAGTCATACCCCACTCTTTGCGGTCGAGGGGCTTTTCGATTTTGGCAATTTGTCGCTTGGATTCAAACTCGGTGGCGCGCGCCACGTTTCCGAGCAGGTCGTCTGGTTTTATGATCACCGAACTGTAATCGCGGAACGCGTCAGGATATCCGATCTTGTTGCGAATGGCCTGCAGCTTCACATTGGCCTGCTTCTTGGTTTCGGCGCTCATCCAGTCAAGACCCTGGATGTCTTCGTTCAGCGATTTCTCAAGTGCATCCACCATCTTGAGCATGCGCTGCTTGCCGTCGGGGCCAAAGGTGAGTTCGACGTAACGCTGGCCCAGGGCCTCGCCTAGAGAGCCGTCGACAAGATCGACGCAGCGCTTCCAGCGATCCTGAATTTGTTTTTGCCCGGTGAGGGCCTGGCGCATTTTGAAATTTGCATCGACGTACGGTTGCGAGAGCCAGGGAGCGGACGCACGCAGCACCTGCCAGCTCACATACGTCTTTAGGGAGTCCAGCGATTCAGAATCGACTACACCATTAACCTGCTTGAAGAATTCAGGATTGCTGACGTTCAATTCCGTAAAGCCAGGCGCGCCGACAGCGGTGAAGAAGCGATTCAAATTAAAGTTGGGAGCCAGGGTTACGGCGTCATCGCGTTTCATTTTGTGGTCGCGGGTTTTGGGATCGCGGCGCAGCGTACGGTCCATCGAAGCCTTCGCCAACTCGGTTTCGATGCGCAATACCGTCTTTGCGGAGTCCGCCGCCTGCGCCGCGGATTGTCCCGCCAGCGTAAACATCTCCGTCACGTAATCGACGTAGTGCTTGCGCATGTCGACCATGCGAGCGTCATCTTTGATGTAGTAATCGCGGTCCGGCAACGAGAGACCGCCTTGATCGATGTAGGCGATCACGGTGTCAGCATTGTGCAAATCGGAATTGGAATAGAAATTAAAGAGCGGGCTGGGTCCGACCAGATGCACATGCGCGATTTCGTCAATAAGCGTGCTCTTGTCTTTGACGGCGGCCACACGCTCAAGCTCAGGCTTGAGTGGCGCGATGCCTTTGGCATTCACCTCTTTTTCGTTCATGCACGAGCCGTAGAGGTCGCCGATCTTCTGGTCGATGGAATTTCGGCTAGCCCCACCCGCCGCAGCTTTTTCCAGAATGCCTCGCTCGATGCCGAGATTGCGTTCATCGAGCTCGGAGAAACTCTGCCATGAGGCACGGTCCGCGGGGATTTCAGAACTCTTCATCCAGTTGCCGCAGGCGAATTGGTAGAAGTCAACGCAGGGGTCGACACTCTTGTCAATGTTGTCGACGCTGAAGCCAGAGGCGGGCCCTGCCGGTGCGGATTGAGCGAAGCTGACAGCGAGAAGCAGAAAAAAACACGGAATGAGACGGGACGCGCGCATAAGCAAGTTTC
>Ga0209488_10003367_pt1 | contig 12840 bp, 10 predicted proteins | sample Rivendell_Oct201_8_FD_188349 | JGI IMG/M metagenome (GOLD analysis project Ga0209488, IMG submission 188349) | Vadose zone soil microbial communities from the Eel River Critical Zone Observatory, Northern California, USA -... | ecosystem: Environmental > Terrestrial > Soil > Vadose zone >...
GAGAGGTGCGCCGGTTGCAGGCGCGTTCGTGCAGATGAAGAACGCAGAGCGCCGGCTCAACTTCATGGTCATCACCCAGGAGCAGGGCAAATATTCCAGCAGCAGGCTTCCTGCCGGCAAATATGTCGTGCAGGCGATCGGTGGCGAGCATCAAAGCGCTCCGTCGACGCCTGTCGATGTGGCGGCTGGCAAGTCGTCGTCTGTCGATCTGACGCTCGCCGTGGAGCGCGCAGCGCCGCTGCCGCCGGCGTGGCCCGGACGGAGTCCCGGCGAGCGCGGCGCCGAAGCTGCGGCGGCCGTCGGCGGCGCCGGGCCGCGCCTGGTTGAAGGCGAGGGCAAAGCCATCATCGAAGCGAAATGTATGACCTGCCACGACGCGCAACGCATCGCTCGGTCGCGCGGCAACGAGGCGCGCTGGCAAGCTACCCTGCGCACCATGACGGCCTATGCGCAGGGTTCGACGATTGCAAAGCCGCTCACGAGTGATGAGGAAAAGGCTCTGCTCGCCTATCTCTCGACCAACTATGCGCCCGCTCCTGGCGCTGCTGCCAGGGCGAAGCCCGATCCTTTCAGCCGCCTCCCGCGGACGCTCGTTCCGCCGGACGCGAGGGGTTACATGGTCGTCGAATACGAGCTGCCCAATCCGCGCGCTGAGCCGCACGAAGTGGCGGTCGATAGCGACGGCAATGGCTGGGTCTCGCAGCGCGTCGGCGGACGATTGGGTCGGCTCGATCGCAAGACACTCGCCTATGTCGAGTACGAGCCGCCGGCAGCGGGCTCTCCCATCGTCCGCCTCAACGGCATCCGGCGTGGCAATGGCGGCGAGCTATGGATGGTCGACGGCGGTCCCAACCGGCGCTTTCTGAGCTTCGACCCGAAGACCGAGCGGTTTGCCGCCTATGATCTGCCGCCCACACGCAGCGGCAGCGCCAGCGGCAATACCATGCGCGTGCATCCCGACAACACGGTGTGGCTCGCCGCGATCGGCTCGAACCAGATCGTGCGGCTCGACCCGGCCACCAAGCAGTTCACCATTTACGACGTGCCGGTCGGCGTGAAGAACAACAAGAATGCTACCCCCTACGGCATGGCCGTCGGCGGCGACGGCAACATCTGGTTCGTCGAGAATGCATTCGACCAGATTGCGCGCGTCGACCGCGCGACTGGCAAGTTCGACGAGTATCCGCTCAGCGTGAAAGATCCGGTCGCCCGCAAGCTCGGCGCTGACTGGGACGGCAACTTGTGGGTCGGCCTGCACGGCGCCGGCAAGCTTTTACGGGTCGACTACAAGACATTGAAGATGACGGAATTCACGCCGCCGAGCGAAGACGCCGGCGTCTATCTCGCGGAGCCGGACCTCAAGAACCACCTGATGTGGACGACGCTGCACCACGTTGACAAGCTCGGCCGCCTTGATCCGGCGACAGGCAAATGGAGCGAGTACCCGCTCATGATGGCGGAGACCGATGTGCGCCGCATCGACCTCGATCCAACCAACCCGAACCGGGTCTGGTACTCGGGCGTGCTGTCGAGCCGCATTGGTTATGTGGAGCTGCTGCAGTGAAGTGTAGCAGATGAGCTCCGCTCGATAATCGCGAACATGAGATAAGGGCGCCGGGTGGCGCCCTTATCGTCTGCGCCTAATTTAGCAAGGCGGCTAGTCCGTTCCCTACCGTGCCGCATAGGTCTTGCTGAACTTGTTGCGCGCATTGGTGACGGTGAACGTTCCGTCCTGTTGCGCCTGCACCTTGATCCAGAAGGCAGGCCCATTATGCGCGGGCGGCGGCGGCGTATTGGGGCCGGGCGCCGGCGCTGCGATTGGCGCGGTCGGCATCGCGGCCGGCTGTTCGTCAGTCAGGTTGGCGATGAACATCCCCGGTACGGTGTATTCCTGGCCGCCCAGCAGCGAGAAATGGATCTGCCACAGGTTTTCGAGGCCCGGCGATGACAAGAGGACCTTCATCACGTCGGGTTGGCCGCCCTTGCGGGTGCCGTTGTTGATGATCGCGACGCGCGGACGCACGGCATGCATCATCACCTCGGAGCTCGAGGTGTTCACGCCGTGATGCAGGCCGAGGAATACGTCGAGCGTGCCGATGCGGTTGTTGGGGCACATCAGCTCGAATTCCTTGTTCTTGGTGAGATCGCCAAGATGCATGGTGCGAAACTTGCCGAACGTGATGTGAACGCCGACCGACAGCGGGTCCTCGATATTGTTGTCGCCGGGCTTGAAGCTTGCGCAATAGGGGTTCGGCTGGCCCGCGCCGGCGAGCGGCGTCTTGATGGTCTCGCCGGCCGAGGTCACGACCTGCACGTCGAGCCCCGCCATCGCGATCTTGTCGCCCGGCTTGGCCACGGTGTGCTTGGCGTTCGCAATGAGCCGTGGATAGACCTTGGCGAGGAATTCATCGGGTCCGGGCGCCGGCTGCTGGTTCGGTCCGTGGTCGATGAAATGCTTGATTGGAATGCGCTTGGAGAGCTCCTCCATGCCGCCGTAGTGATCGCCATGCCAATGCGTGATGATGAGGTGATCGATCTGCGTGAGGCCGGCATCCTTGGCGGCCTCCATGATGCGCGAGGCATCACGGACGGAGGCTTGCGGTCCGGTGTTGCCGGTGTCAATGAGAAGCGATTCGCCCGACGGCGTGACGAAGAGCGTTGCATTGCCACCCTCGACGTCGACGACGTAGATGTCGAGCGTCGTGCGCGTCTGCGCGCTGGCTGCGTCGCTTGTAAGAAGCAGCAGGCCAGTAACTGCTGTGAACAACAGGTTCTTCCGCATGTGTGCCTCCCTCCCTAGCGGTGCGATTGTGTGGTCATGGGCATGTTTGCTCCGGCCAGGCTTGTGCCGGCGGGCACCGCTTTGTTGCAATCCTAGCAACCTATGGGATGCGCCGGAAGCTGCCTCGGTCGCCATCGATGGCGGCGCATGGCGATTCCCGCTAATTGTACATTGCGGCCTGCCAAGCGCTCCGGGCCCATCCGCAAACCGCACGGGCTGCAAATGAAGACCGCAATTGTGACCATCGCAATTGGGGCTGCCTATAGTGCGCTTTCGAGCGCATTGCGAGGGCGGCTGGTCGCGTTATGCGGATCGCCACGGCTTCCAGCTTGTCGTCATTGAGACGCCGCTCGACCAGACCCCGCGTGCCGCAGCGCGCTCGCCTACCTGGCAGCATCTCGCAGGACTGAAGGACAGCGTGAACGAGTTCCTCACGCACTTGACGAAGCGACAGAACTGATTCGCGGGTGCTGCCGTGCGCATTGTCTTTCTGGATAGGAATCAGTTCGACTATACGGCGGACACACCTTACCGACAGCCGCTCGGAGGCAGCCAGTCCGCGATTTGCTATTTGGCGGTGGAGCTCGCGCGGCTCGGTCACGAGGTTGCCGTGCTCAACGCGACAACCAGTCCAGGCTGGCATCGGGGCGTGCAGTTCCTGAACTTCGCGCGCGTGCCGGTTGATGTCTTGCCTCGCTTCGAGGTTGTGGTGGTGCTGAATTGGGCCCGTGGCCTGCGGCTTCGCAGCCAGCTCGGGATTCGTGCGCCGCAGGTTCTGTGGCTGTCGCATGCAGCGGACCAGCCGGTGGTGGCGCCGCTTGCGGTGCCGGAGGAGCGCGACGGCTGGCGTGGCTTTGCCTTCGTGAGCGATTGGCAGCAGGAGCGCTTCATCGAGCAGTTTCGCATTCCGCGCGACAAGGCACGGGTTCTTCGCAACGCGATCTCGCCGGCATTTGCCGAGACGCCCCTGGCTCCGGCCTGGTTCGAACGCGAAGAGCCGCCCGTGCTGGTCTATACCAGCACGCCGTTCCGCGGCCTCGATGTCTTGCTGTTGGCGTTCCGCATCATCCGGAAAGAGATCCCGCAACTTCGCCTGCGGGTGTTTTCGAGCATGGCGATCTATCAGGTAAAGGCAGCGCAGGATGAGTACCGGTCGCTCTATGCGCAATGCCTCGCCGAGGGCGTGGACTATCGCGGACCGCTCGGACAAGCCAGGCCCGCACAGGAGCTGCGCGGTGTAGCCGGCCTTGCCTATCCGTCGACCTTCGCTGAGACCTCCTGCATCGCCGTGCTGGAGGCGATGGCGGCGGGAGCGTTCATCTTCACGACCAGGCTCGGCGCGCTGCCGGAGACGACCAACAGCTTTGGCTATCTGGTCGATGCCGAGCCTGATCCCCAAATCTTCGCCGAGCGGTTTGCCGCGATGACCGTCAAGGCATGGCATGAGCTGGCGGCGGACCCGGCTGCGGCGTCGCAACGCCGTGAAGCCCAGGCCCGGTTTGTCCGTGATCGCTATCGCTGGTCGGACCGTGCGGCGGAGTGGGTGTCATGGCTTGAGCAGATCGCCGGCTGAAGCCCGCTTGAAAGACCCAGAAGGATTTCAATCGGCCGTGGGCCGATGCTATAGCGGTGGCAACAGGAGACATCGGATGACCATTCCCAGCGCCGCCGTCGATCGTCTCGCCACCCTGTCGGCTTCTGGGGCCATCCGTCACGACTGGTCGCGACCGGAGATCCGGGCGCTGTTCGAGCTGCCATTTCCCGAGCTGATGTTCCGCGCCCAGAGCCTGCATCGCGCCTCCTTCGATCCGACCGAGGTGCAGATCTCGACGCTGCTGTCGATCAAGACCGGCGGCTGCCCGGAGGATTGCGCCTATTGCCCGCAGAGCGCGCATTACGAGACCGGCGTTACGCCTGAGAAGCTGATGGGCCTCGATGCTGTACTCACGGAAGCGCGCGCCGCCCGTGACGCAGGCGCCAGCCGCTTCTGCATGGGGGCGGCCTGGCGCGAGCCGAAGGAGCGCGACCTCGACAAGGTCTGCGCGATGGTCGAGGGCGTGCACGCGCTTGGGCTCGAGACCTGCGCCACGCTGGGTATGCTCACAGGCGAGCAGGCGCACCGGCTCAAAGCGGCCGGCCTCGACTATTACAATCACAACCTCGACACCTCGCCGGAGTTCTACGGCGAGATCATCTCGACACGCACCTACCAGGAGCGCCTCGACACGCTCGGTCATGTGCGCGAGGCCGGCATCCATGTGTGCTGTGGCGGCATCGTCGGCATGGGCGAGGCGCGCGAGGATCGCGTCGGCATGATCGCGGCGCTCGCCAATCTGCCGGTGCATCCGGAATCGGTGCCGATCAACATGCTGGTCAAGGTCGAAGGCACGCCGCTTGCTGACGGAGCCCGGCTCGACCCGCTCGAATTCGTGCGCACCATTGCTGTCGCGCGCATCACCATGCCGCGGTCGGTGGTGCGGCTCTCGGCCGGCCGCGAGGATATGAGCGAGGAAACGCAGGCGCTCTGTTTTCTTGCCGGCGCTAACTCGATCTTCTACGGGCCGAAGCTGCTCACCACGCCCAACCCTGGGCGCGATCGCGATAGGCAGCTGCTCGACAAGCTCGGCATGCAGCCGATGCGCTGACCTTGCCATGATGCGTGTCCCGGGCGAGCGCAGCGAGACCCGGGACCCAGGGCGGCAAGGCGAGGCGGCTCCGAAATTCGAGTCCGTGCAAGTCATCTCTGGATCCCGGCTCGGCGCTCGCGCTTTGCGCTCGCTTGGCCGGGACACGATCCCACAGCTCCGCCGCATCACCACAGCGCCGCCGCCGCGATCAGCGCCATGCCGATGAGGCTCACCAGCCAGATCGCCGTGCGCAGATAATGGATGCCGGCGAGATAGCAGGGCCAGAAGGCGAGCCGCGACCAGAAGAAGATGTTGGCGCCGAGCGTCGCCTGCTCGCTCGCCTTGCCGGCGAAATGCACGGCGGCAAGGAGCGCGACGAACATTGCGAGATTCTCCACCATGTTCTTGGCGGCGCGGTCGGCGCGGCCGGCAAGCGGCGTCGGTTCCGGCAAATTGTCACGATTGCCGAACGCGCGCTCCATGCCGCCGGGTTTGCGCGACTGGATGCGCAGGCCGCTCGCGTTGCAGACCATCAGTAAGGTCAGCAGCGCTGAAAGAACAAGGATCGTGCTGTCGCTCATCATGACGTGATCTCGCTTGAAGATGTGAGTTCGCCTGTGTGTCTGATCGGAGCATCTACGAGCGGCGCGGCCGATCGGATGCACTCAGAAATAGTGGCGCGCCAGCGCAAGCCCCCCGAACAGGCCAGCAATTGAAAGCGCGACCGAGCCAACAACGTACAGCGCGGGAAGAGCCAATCCGCTGCGTTCATAGAGCAGCGCGGTGTCGAGCGAGAACGCCGAGAAGGTGGTGTAGCCACCGAGGATGCCGGTGGTGAGGAACAGCTGCCAATGCTGCGGAGCGCTGCCGCGGAAGGCGAAATAGCCCGCCAGCACACCCATGACGAACGAGCCGGAGACGTTCTCGAACATCGTGTGATACGGAAACGCGGTGCCCAGCAGTCGCGCGGAAGTCACGTTGACCCCGTGCCGCAGCGCTGCGCCGAGGCCGCCACCCAGAAAGACGATCAGGTAAAGCATTGCTTGTTGCCCCTTCCTTTGCTGTTCCGGGGCAACAAAAAAGCCGCCCCCGGCGGCTTCGGAACGGACTCCCACCGCCAACACGTTGCGGTAGGAGTCATCAGCCTGGACCGAGCTCGCCGTGACGTGCTCGCTGTGACAGGCGGTTTCGGGGGACTCCATCCCCATCGCTGTGCACGCTAAACGTGCTGCTGCATGCCGTCAACGGCTCGGGACAATCGGTCAACGGTATCGTATCCATGCGGGTTTTCTGCTTGAACGCGCGCGCCGCCACGTCCAGGATATTTGCCCGCACCCCGTACAGAGAGCCGCCAAAGCTTCATGGCCGAACGTCGTCGCCGCGTCAGGACTTTCGAGTGGTCGACGGCGGTTATCGCGCTGACCTCCGTTGTGGCGGGCACCATCGTCTATTTGCGTGACGGCTCGGACAAAGCCCTTGCGATCCTGACCAGTGATTTGTGGCTCTTCACCGGCATGCTGCCCAAGATGGCGGCGGGCTGCCTGATCGCGGCCTTCGTCACGCGGCTGTTGCCGCGCGAGGTGGTGGCGCGCGTCGTCGGCAGCGAATCGGGCTTCGTCGGCATCCTGGTTGCGATGGTGATGGGCGCCGTGCTGCCCGGCGGCCCGCTCACGATCTATCCGGTCGCGGGCGCTTTCCTGCTGCTCGGAGCCGATATCGGCACCGCGGTGGCCTTCATCACCGCCTGGAACCTGCTCGGCTACAACCGCGCGCTGATCTGGGAGCTGCCCTTCTTCGGGCCCGAGTTCGTCGGCTGGCGCATCCTGCTCGCGCTGCCGTTGCCAATCATCGCCGGGCTCCTCGCGCGCACGGCTGCGCGCGTGGTCGCGCGGCGCTGGGGAGGTGACGACCAGTGGACCTGATCACCATCGTCAGCGTCGTCATCAACCTCCTGCTGTGGCTCCTGGTCGGCACGCTTGCCTTGACCGCCGCGATCCGCAGCAAGGCGCTGTTTCGCGAAGGCGCATATGAAGGCGGGCGCGACTTCGTGGTGCTGATCCCGCGCGTGCTGATCGGCGTCATCGGTTCGGGCTACATCGCGGCCGTCATGCCGCAGGACCTGATCACCACCTGGATCGGCCCGGGGTCCGGTGTGCTTGGCATAGTCATTGCGGCGCTTTGCGGTGCGGCGACGCCCGGCGGCGCGGTGGTCGGCTTTGCGGTCGGGGCGGCCGCCCTGAAGGGCGGCGCCGGCGCCCCGCAGGTGATCGCCTATACGACGGCCTGGTCGCTCTATACGATCCAGCGGCTGCTCAATTGGGAAATTTACATGATGGCACCGCGGGTCGTGTGGCTGCGCGCCGCGGTGTCGATCCCGCTGCCGATCCTGGCTGGAATCGCCGCCATGCTGATCGGCAAGCCGTGAGTTGTGTTGCGAACAACGAGGTCTGTCATGCGTGATCAGGAAAACCGTGATGCAAGCCGTAATCCCGCGCCGGCGCTCGCCGGCTCGCGCCGGGAATTCCTGCAGGCAGGTGCCGGACTAACTGCGCTCGGCGCTGGTCTCTCTGCCTTCAGCAGCCCCGTGCAGGCGCAAGGCGATGCGGAGCTGACGCGACTGCTCGCGCAGCGCCGTATCCTGCTCAAGGGTGGCGTGGTGCTCTCACTCGATCGCCAAGTCGGCGACTTCGCGCAGGCCGACGTGCTGATCGAGGACGGCATGATCCGCGAGGTCCGGCCGAACATTGCGGTGACGGGCGAGGCTGCCGCAGTAGTGGACGCCACCAATCGTATCGTGATGCCGGGCTTCATCGACACCCATCATCACTTCTACCAGGGCATCCTGCGCAACATCCTCAGCAACGGATTGCTCAATCCTGACTACAACCGCGACATCAGCAACACGCTGACGACGCCCTACACGCCTTCCGATGTCTATGCCGGCACGCTGATCAGCGCGCTCGGCATGATCGACATGGGCACGACGACGGCGGTCGACACCTCGCAGGTCAATCACACGCCCGAGCACAGTGACGCCGGCATCCGCGCGCTGCAGGAGTCCGGCCTGCGCGTGGTCTATGCCTATTCGCGCGGTACCGGCGATGGTGCGCAATATCCGCAGGACATCATCCGGCTGCGGCAGACCTACTTCACCTCCGACGACCAGCTGCTGACGCTCGCGCTCGGCGTCGGCCTCGACCGGCGGCTGTTCACTATCGCGCGCGAGATCGGGGTGCGGACCGTCTCGCATGGCGTCAACAACAATACAGAGCGCACGCTCATCGAGCTCGGCCGCGCCGGCCTGATGAAGCCGGGCGACCAATACATCCACTGCACGCATCTGAGCGACGAAGCCTGGCGCCTGATCAAGGACACCGGCGGCCAGGTCTCGCTGGCGGTGCCGATCGAGATGGCGATGGGGCACGGTATGCCGCCGATCCAGGAAGCGCTCGACCATGGGATCAGGCCGTCGCTCTCCTCTGATGTCGACGTCACGATGGCGCAGGATCCGTTCACGGTGATGCGGGCAGCATTCACGCTGCAGCGGCTCAACGTGCTGCAGCGCGCGCGCCGCGGCGAGCCGAACCTGCCGCCGCTGCTGACCACGCGCGACGTGCTCGAATTCGCAACGATCGAGGGTTCGCGCTGCACCAATCTCGAAAGCAAGGTCGGTACGCTTACGCCCGGCAAGGAGGCCGACATTGTCATGCTGGCGGCCGACCGGATCAACGTCTGGCCGCTCAACAATGTGCCCGGCGCAGTGGTGAACCTGATGAATCCGATGAATGTCGACACCGTGTTCATCGCCGGCAAGGTGAGAAAGTGGCGCGGCAGCCTGGTCGGCGTCGACCTGCCACGGGTGCTCCGCCTCGCCCAGGAGGCACGCGACGGCGTCCTGCGCCGTGCGGGCTTTGCGGCAAATTTGTTCGGGTGAGCGATGAATGTCTTGCGTTGCGCGACGGGTAGCGCGCAAATCAATGCATCGCTTCGGCCGTCCGCGGCATGATGGCGCCGCGATGCCGGATCACCTGGCCGGCCAGGCGATGGGCTGCTGCGGCCGCAGTGCTGGGGCCATCGCCCGACAGGCGCGCCGCGATATAGCCGGCATTGAAGCCGTCGCCGGCCGCCATCGGATCGACCGGCTCCACCACCTCTGGCACCGGCACGAACTCGCTGACGCCGCCCGCGGCCACCAGCGCGCTGTTGGGGCCGTTCTTGACCACGATCTCGCCGATGCCGAAGGCCTGCAGCCGCTCGACCGTCGCCTCCGGGCTCGGATCGCCCCACAGCACGGCTTCGTCGTCATAGGTCGGCAGCGCGATGTCGACGCGCTTGAGCGCCTCCATGAACACCGCGCGGGCACGGGACAGGTCGCCGCGCCAGCCATGCGCCCGGAAATTGCCGTCGAATACAATCTTGACGCCCTGCTGGCGTGCGAGCTCGACGGCCGCCAGGAAACGGCCAAGCCCCGTGTTGGAATAGAGCGACAGCGTGATGCCGGAAAAATAGACAAGCTTCGTGCGCAGCAAGCCTTCGACGATCCGTGTCCACTCCGGAAGCTCGAACAGCTCGCGCGCGGGCGCCTCGGCGCGCCAAAAATGGAAGTGCCGTTTTCCCTTCGCGTCGGCTTCGACCAGAGCGAGGCCCGGCAGGCGGCCGGGGACGCGCAGCACCAGGTCGCTTGCCACACCCTCCGCCGAAGCAAGCGCGAGCACGCCATTCGAATAGGGGTCATCACCGAGCCCGGTCGCAAAGGCGGCGCGCAGGCCTGCGCGTGCAACATAGATCGCCGTGTTGAATGTATCGCCGCCGCAGCTCATGGCAAAGCGGCCATCGCCGACGCGCGCCAGCTCGATGATCACCTCGCCCACGCAAACGACTTGGGTCTCGCTCATTCGGGCCTCCCGCGCCGCCGCCTCCCGCTCTCTCCAGCACAGGCCGGCGCGCTTGGCAAATCAGGACGTCGCGAGCAGGGGGCGCTCGGACGCGGGACTGCATGCAACATTCATGTCATTAGAAATCAAACGTGATCCGGGGTTTTCCGGCAACTGCCGAGCCTGATCCGTTGTCCTGAGGTGGCCGCGCAAGCCGCAGCGTTTCATGGACATGGCGGACTATCGTTGCGCGGCCCTCGAAGGATACGGCCACCGGAATCAGGGGCGTGCATCCTTCGAGGCGCGTGAAAGACCACGCGCGCCTCAGGATGACGATCGAGATTTGAGAGTCGACCTGTCAATAAAGCGCGGCCGCCAATGGCGACCGCGCTCTATTTCCATCAGTCAGCAGCCGTCAGTCCTGAGACGTCAGTCCTGCGGCTCAACCCGCACGATCGAGGCGCCGTGGTTGCTGCCGACCCAGAAGGTCGGGCGCGCGGTCGTATTGTCCACGAACATGCGGCGCATGTTGGTGTTGCGCGGCAGCTGATATTCGATCGTCTCGCCGCTCTTGGGATCGAGCCGCACCACGCGGTCCGTGGTCATGCCGCCGGTCCACAGCTCGCCGTTCTTGTCCCAGATCACGTCATAGGGATGCGTGTGCCGCGTCGGCAGCGGGAACTCCTGCATCCGCTCCTCTTTGGTGTCGAACATCGTGATCTTGTTGCCGCGATATTGCGCGAACCAGAAGCGGTCGCTCTCGTCGATGCGGCCGCGGCGGTTGCGCGAGACCTGGGTGCCGGTCTGATAGACCGTGTACTTCAGCGTCTTGGCGTCGATCTTGATGACGTGGTTCTTCTGGAAATCGGTGACAAACGCGTTGTTGTTGGAATCCGCGCGCACGTCATAGATCGAGTAGCCCTGCCGGCCGCCGGGCAGCACGTTGAGCGGATCCATCTCTTCGAACTTGCCGGTGGCGAGATCGATGCGGAACAGGGTCGAGGGGCCGGCGTCGTTGACCCACAGCTTGCCGTCGACCTCCATCCGGTTGGTTACCATGTTGAGCTGCGAGTCGTCCTTCAGCCGCTCCGTTGGGATCTGCCAGTACTGGAAGCTCTCGGCCTTGCGGTCGAACTTGGCGACCGCACCCTGATACATCATGCCGACCCAGAGGTTCTTGTCCTTGTCGACGCTGAGGTCGAGATTGCCCTCCGGGAAGCCCGGCCGGAACTGCTTCATCGCGAAGTCGGTGTGCTTGCCGGTCCTCTGATCGAGCTTGCCGAGGTACTGTTCGCCGAAATTCGTGTACCAGACGTCGCCATCGACCACGATCACGTCGTGCGGCTCGATCGTCTGCCGTGGCAGATCATACTCGGTGATGATCACATTGGTGCTGCGGCCTTTGACTCGCGGCAAGGTCTTGAGGTCGTAGCTCCAGTTGTCGCTCTTGCTGAGATTGATGGAGGCGAGGAATTCCGCCTGCTTGCGGAACCGCTCCGGGTTGGAGGCACGCGACTGGTCGACGCGCCGCTGCGGCTTGAGCGGATTGCTTACCTGCGCATAGCCGTTCATGCGCGAGATCACGCCCACGAAGTCATCGGCATTGTGCGACGACTTCACAATCCGCTCTTGCGTGTGACAGCTCACGCAGTTGATCAGGCTGAGCTTGTCCTCATCGTTGCCGGGCATGCTGAGCATCCACTCGGCATTGGTGAGCTGGTGCGCGAGATTGCGGGTCTTGCGCAACTTGACGTCAACCGATGTGGGCCCGCCCGCTGCGATTGTAGTCTGCTTCGGGCCATCCAGGTCATAGCCGACTGCGCGGGTCGTGATCGTGTATTGGCCGGGCGGCAGCCGGTCGGCGGGAATCGTGAAGCGGCCCTGGGCGTTGCTGATGACGCTGACCGTGATGTTGGAATCGGCCCGCTTGGCGCTCACCACCACGCCTTCCATGGTGCCCTCCTCGGCGGAAGCAACCTGTCCGGTGAGTTGTGCGCTTGCCTGTGGCGATGCCAGAACCAGCGCCAGGGCGGCGGTGGAAATGCCCGACAACCATCGTGTCATCATGGGGAATCCTCCTTGTGAGCTCTCTTTCGCGTGTCGTCTTTAACTCGTCGTCTCGCCTGCGCGCCCGGGGCGGCTGCCGAGATTGCCCGCGAGCGTAGGGCGGCGTCTCCGCCGGTGCAAGGCCAGCAAGCCCAATGCGTCACTTTCGCCTTGGAATCCGCTGCGGTGCCCCTATGTTACGGCCCAAACGGAGTGATCGATGTCTGACAAGATTCCAGTCACAGTGCTGACCGGCTACCTGGGCGCCGGCAAGACCACGCTGCTCAACCGCATCTTGTCCGAGCCGCACGGGCAGAAGTTCGCCGTGATCGTCAACGAGTTTGGCGAGATCGGCATCGACAACGATCTGATCGTGGGCGCCGACGAGGAAGTCTTTGAAATGAACAACGGATGCATCTGCTGCACCGTGCGCGGCGACCTCGTGCGCATCATCGACGGGCTGATGCGGCGCAAGGGCAAGTTCGACGCCATCATCGTGGAAACGACCGGG
>Ga0209488_10003370_pt1 | contig 12831 bp, 7 predicted proteins | sample Rivendell_Oct201_8_FD_188349 | JGI IMG/M metagenome (GOLD analysis project Ga0209488, IMG submission 188349) | Vadose zone soil microbial communities from the Eel River Critical Zone Observatory, Northern California, USA -... | ecosystem: Environmental > Terrestrial > Soil > Vadose zone >...
ACATCGATCCTGGTTTCGGACAGATGTGGACCGCCCTCGGGCTCCACGACGCGTTCGCGCACCACGACGCGTATGTGACGATTGGCGAACGCATCGGAGAACCTGATTGCGAGATCCCGGACTGCGATCTCGATTGGATCGTGACGCCACAGCCGGTCGTGCTCTCAGAGTGGCCGGTCGTCGACGCCGACACGATGCGGTTCACGAGCGTCGCGAGTTGGCGCGGCGCCTACGGACCCCTTGCGTATGGCGGCAAGACCTACGGACTTCGCGTCCACGAATTCCGGAAGTTCTTCGACCTGCCCCGGCGCACCGGATTCGCCTTCGAAGTGGCCCTCGACATCGCCCCCGAAGAATCGCGCGACATCGACGGATTGAACCGTGGGGGCTGGACCGTCGTCGATCCCGTCGCCGCGGCGGGCAGCCCCGAGCGATACCGCCGTTACATCCAGAACTCAGGCGCCGAGTTCATGGTGGCGAAGCACATGTACGTGGAGACGCGATCCGGTTGGCTGAGCGACCGATCGCTCTGCTACCTCGCGAGCGGCAAGCCGGTGCTGGCGCAGGACACGGGGTGGTCGTCCCTCTACGACACCACCGAAGGGCTGCTGCCGTACAAGACGATCGAGCAGGCTGAAGCCGGCGCGTGTGCGATCGCCTCAGACTACAAACGTCATACAGAAGCCGCGCGCACGATCGCCGAAACGCACTTCGACTCGAAAAAAGTGCTGGGCGACCTCCTGACCGCGCTGGAATGTTAGCGATGCCGCTCGGATACCAGGAGAGAGACCACGACATCGTGGACTATCAGCAGTACCGGCTCCTGCCGACTTTCAGGGCCCGGGGGCCTGCTCCCCGCTCGTTCGATCGCGGCCAGTTCTTCGCGTGTATCGGCGCCGCGCAGACATTCGGATGCTTCTGCGACTCGCCCTACCCCGCATTGCTGCAGCAGCAGATTGGCATCGATGCGCTCAATCTGGGCTGCGCCGGCGCCGGGCCGACCTTCTTTCTGAACCAGCCACGGCTGATCGAACTGGCGAACCGGGCGAAGTTCGTGATTATTCAGGTCATGTCCGGCCGCAGCGAAGACAACTCGTGCTTTCGAAGCGACGGCCTCGAGTGGCTTTACCGGAGAGACGATGGGGTCGGGCTCAGCGCCGAAATCGCCTACAGGGAACTGCTCGCTCGCCACGATGAGGACTTCGTACGGCGGATCGTCGCCGAGACGCGATCCAACTGGGTCAGCAGCTTCACGAGTCTTCTCCAGAAGATTGAGCCTCCCAAGATTCTTTTCTGGTTCTCACAGCGCCAGACCGATTACTCCGAGCGGTTCGACGCCGTGCATCGTCTGTTCGACGAATTTCCCCAGCTCGTGAACGCGTCGATGGTCGACGCCATCAAGCCTTACGTGAACGAGTACGTCGAATGCATTTCGCGGCGGGGCATGCCGCAGCAGCTGATGAACCGATTCACCGGGGAACCCGCCGTGGTCGATTTCACGCGAAGCGGCGAGGAATCCTATGCGGATTCCTATAACTCGTACTATCCGTCCCCGGAGATGCAGGTGGATGCGGCGGACGCCCTTCACGACGCGTGTCTGCACGTCAGCCAATCCGACTGGGCGTTCAAACCCGGAACCTCACATCCCGACAGCGGTCGTGTCACCGTGGAGACCGAGCAGGCGCTCGAACCGCTCAAACACTCGCTGTTCGCCCGCTTGAGAGGGATTGATTCGCTCGCCTTCGCCGGCGACCGGCGGATGATTGCGTGGCTGCAACAGTACTTCGACGCATCCGACGCTCCATCCGACCATCAATACATTTGTATCGACGATCATCTCCGTTCGGATTGGGACCGCGCCGTCAGGGAACGGCGCCGCGTCATTGTCTCGTCGATCGCGGACGAAGATTCCGTGTCTCGCGACGTGGCTCGTGAGGCGTACGACGGCGGCATCACGACGCCGGTCCTGCGGCTGTTTGCCGATGTGTTCGTGAACCTTGCCTGTGATGACGAGCCGCTGCACGACGCCCAGGAGCCGCAGGCCATTTCGTCGATGAAGTATGCGATCATCGGCACCCCGCGGTCGGGCACCGAATTCCTCTGCAAGGTGCTGACGTCTACCGGCGAGGCCGGCTTTCCGGAAGAACATCTCCGGCTGGAGAGCCAGCTGCTGACCAGATACTGCGGCTTCGATTGCACGCGATACCTTCGCATGCTGATGGCGCGCAGGACGACGCCGAACGGCGTCTTCGGCACCAAGATCATTTCGCATTTCCTGCATGAACATCTGAGCCGATCTCCCGCGCTGAAACGCGACCTGTCGCAGTTCCGCTTCGTTCAAGTAGTGAGGCGCGACCGCGTCGCGCAGGCAATATCTGCCCTGCTCGCGTCGAAAACCGGCATCTGGCATGTCCGGAACGATTCCGAAAAAGAGAATTACGAGCGCGCGCTGTCGAAGGTGGCGATCACCGATTTGGACCTGCAGTGGGTCAGATGGCTGTCCGATGGGTTCGATCGCGAGAACCGGCATCTCACCGAGTTCGTGGTCAGGCACAGATTGCAGTCGATCACCGTGACTTACGAGGACGTCGTCACCAACCCCGCCGTTCATCTCAAGCCGGTCGCGTCGTTTCTCGGCATCGGGAGCGAAGGGCTCGACAGCTTTGTGGCGTTGAAACCCACGCGATCGGTGCTGTCGGAATCGATTCTGGCGCAGTACCGGGAGTCCAAGTACTCCGGCAAGAGACAGAGCGTGCGGTCCCTGTTCAGGGCCTTTCGTCTCTGGCGCCAGCGGACGCCGATCCAGATCGGTGCGACATCCGCGGAACACGTGCAGCGCGACTGACCTGCTTGTTCAGAGTCCTTCGATCGCTTTTCACAGGCCGCCGGCCGCCGCCGCGCGAGCTCATCGTCAACGCCGATGACTTTGGAATGAGCGCCGCCGTCAATCGCGGCATTATCAGGGCCCACGAGCACGGCATCGTGACGAGCACGAGTCTCATGGTCCGGCGCGAAGCCTCGCGCGAGGCAGCGACGTACATCAAAGGGCACGGGACGCTCGGCGTCGGCCTTCACGTCGATCTGGGTGAATGGTCCCGGCGCAACGGCCGATGGGAGCCGGTCTATATCGTCACTGAACTCAAGGATCGCGTGGCGGTACGCGGCGAGGTCCGGCGTCAGCTCGAGAGATTCCGCGACCTGGTCGGCCGCAACCCCACGCACATCGACTCGCATCAGCACGTGCATCGAGAAGAACCGGTTCGTTCGGCGGCGCTTGAAGTGGCCACCGAGCTCGATGTGCCGCTGAGGCATTTCACGAGCGCCGTCAGGTATTGCGGCGCGTTCTATGGCCACGCCCGGCACGGCGGAGAGGAACTCGAGAACGTGACCGTACCGAAGCTGATTCAGCTGGTGTCGGGACTCGAAAGCGGCATTACCGAGATGTGCTGTCATCCGGGCGACGAGGACCGGCCCGGCGAGGATTACGGCGCGATTCGTCCCCTCGAGCTGTCGACGCTGTGCGACCTGCAGGTGCGGGGCGCGCTCCGCAATCACAAGGTCAGGCTGCGATCGTTTCGCGAGCTTTCCGCGGCGCTCTACCTTGGCCGGCCCTCCGTGTTCGCGCACTCCGTCCAATGAGCCTTCTCAAATCGCTCGGCGCGTTGCGGCACCTGGGAAAGGCGCCGGCGATTCGCACGCGCCCGAAGCTGATCGTCCTTGGCATGATGACGCGCCATCCGATGGGCGGCATCGTCTGGCTGACGATGCAGTACGTCCTCGGCCTCGCGCGCCTCGGGTACGACGTTTATTACATCGAGGCGCACGGCGGCACGCCCAAGTCGTTCATGCGGGCCGACGACGACGGCGGTATTGCGGCGGCGGCGTTTCTCAACCGCGTCTTCACGCGCTTCGATCTCGGCGGCCGGTGGGCGTTTCAGGCCTTTCACAGCGACGGCCGCTGCTACGGCATGTCGGAACAGCGCGTGAACGAGCTCTGCAGAGACGCCGCGCTGATCTTCAACCTGCACGGCGGGACGACGCCCCGGCCGGAACATCGAGAGACGGGCCGCCTTGTCTATGTCGGCACCGATCCGGTGGATCGCGAAGTGGCACTTGAACGGAACGACCCCGCCATCGTGGAGCTCTTCTCGGCCCACTCCGTGTTCTTCACGTGGGGCGAGAACTACGGCCGCTCCGACTGCAAGGTCCCGGTGTCATCGCGCTTCACGCTTGTGCCGACGCGCCAACCGGTCATGCTCGACTTCTGGCGACCCAACGGCACAGGGCCGAGCGATGTGTTCACCACCGTCGGCAGCTGGAAGCAGCTCTGGCGCGAAATCAAGATCGACGGCGAGCACTACGCCTGGAGCAAGCATCACGAATTCCTGAAGTTCGTCGAGCTTCCACGCCGGACCGGCCAGAAGTTCGAACTGGCGCTCGGCGGCTGCGACGACGACGACAGGGCGATGCTCGAACGCGCCGGCTGGACGGTGAGAGATGGGCTCGCGCTTTCGGCTGACGCCGACGACTACCGGAGCTACGTCATCGGATCGCGGGGCGAGTTCACGGTGGCGAAGGACCAGAACGTGCGCCTGAGAAGCGGCTGGTTCAGCGACCGCAGCGCCGCGTACCTCGCGGCCGGACGGCCGGTCGTCACACAGGACACCGGTTTTGGCAGCGTCCTCCCCGTGGGCCAAGGCCTGTTTGCTTTTTCGACGCTGCCGGAAGCCGTCGCCGCCATCGAGGAGATCAACGGCGACTATCACCGGCACAGCCGCGGCGCGACCGCCATCGCACGCGAGTTCTTCAGTCACGACCGCGTGCTGCCGCAGATGCTGGCGCACGCGGGCTTGTCCGCCCACGCGCTGCAATAGATGCGAATTGTCGTTCTCGGCTACCTCGTGCGCGGTCCGATCGGCGGACTCGCGTGGCACTACATGCAATACGTCCTGGGACTGATCGCGCTCGGACACGACGTCATCTATCTCGAGTTGAGCGATGACTACGTGTCCTGCTACGACGCGGAGCGAGACGAGTCCGGCACCGATCCTACCTACGGTCTTGTGTTTGCCGCGGATGTGTTTGCCCGTGCGGGACTGGGCGATCGCTGGGCGTTTCATGACACGCGGACAGGCCGGTGGCACGGGCCGCGGGCGCTCGAGCTTGTCGCGCTTGCCGCGAGCGCCGATCTCTGCGTGAACGTGTCGGGAATGAATCTGTTGCCCCCGTTTCTCGAATCCGTGCCGGTGCGCGCGTTCGTCGACACCGATCCCGCGTTCACGCAGATTCGACATCTCACTAATCCGGATGCGATGCAGCGCGCTGCGCAGCACAACGCGTTCTTCACGTTCGCCGGAAACCTGGCGGCCGGCCACTCGACCATTCCCGATGATGGCTTTCCGTGGCGATTCACCCGGCAGCCGATCGTGCTCGACGCCTGGCCGCAGTGTCCGCCGCAGCCGGACGGCAGGTACACATCCGTCTTGTTGTGGGAAAGCTATAGCGCGCTCGAGTACCAGGGCCGCCGGTACGGTCCGAAGTCCGACGCCTTCGAGCCGTACTTCGGCTTGCCGGAGCGCGCCGGGTCGATTCTCGAGCTGGCCCTCGGCAGTCCATCGGCGCCGGGCCCTTACCTGGAGAGTCGCGGCTGGACCATCGTCAATCCGCTGTCGATGACGCGCAGTCCGTGGACATATCAGCAGTACATCCAGCGTTCAAAAGGCGAGTTTGCCATCGCAAAGCATGGTTATGTCGCCAGCCGGAGCGGATGGTTCAGCGAACGGACGGCATGCTACCTGGCGACCGGACGGCCCGCGATCGTTCAGGACACGGGGTTCGCGACATGGCTGCCGTCCGGAGACGGCATCCTCTCGTTCAGCACGCCTGACGCCGCGCTGGCTGCGCTGGACGACGTGAACAGCCGCTACGAATATCACTGCCGGGCAGCACGAGAAATCGCGGAGACATACTTCGACGCGCGCAAGGTGCTCGCCGATTTCGTGGAATCTGCGATGGCCGCGCCCTCAGCGCCAATGAATGCCGCGGTGGTCCAGTGAGGGACGTCCTGCCTCCGTCGCTGCTGCTCGCGCCCGTGTCGCGCCGGCCCACGACGCTGTCACCTGAGACCGTTGCGGAACTCATGGCCACGGATCTTCATCTCAGGCTCCCGCGGCCACGAGCGCAGAGAGCGGCCGCCAGGCCCCCGGACGTCAGCATCATCGTCGCCACGGCTGACAACCTGATCTTTCTGAAGCTCTGCATCACCAGCATTCTGGCGAATACGCGCGCGCCCGGCTACGAGCTGATCGTCGTCGACAACGGGTCGAGCGACGCCACGGCGGCATATCTGGACGAACTCGTCCGCCGTCACCCTTCGGTGCGCTGCCACCGAAATGCGGAGAATCGCGGATTCGCGCCGGCCACAAACCAGGGTCTCGCTCTCGCCTCGGGCAGGGTCCTCGTGCTCCTCAACGACGACACGGTCGTGTCTCCCGGGTGGTTGCCGCAGTTGTGCCGGCATCTCGAGGACCCGTCCGTCGGCCTGCTCGGTCCGGTCACGAACAAGGCCGGGAACGAGTGTCAGATCCCGGCGTCGTATCGCACGTACGGCGAGTTTCTCCGGCTGGCCCGCCATCGGCGCCTGTCGGAGCGCGGCGCCGTGCGCGACGTCCCGATGTTGACGATGTTCTGCGTCGCGATGCGTCGCGACGTGTGGGAGCGGATCGGTCCGCTCGACGAACGATTCCTCGTCGGAATGTTCGAGGACGACGACTACGCGATGCGGACGCGGGAGACCGGACTGCGCGTCTGCTGCGCCGAGGACGTGTTCGTCCACCACTTCGGCGGGACGTCGCTCGGCAAGCTGGCGGCGAACGGACGGCTGTCGGACGTGTTCGAAGGGAACCGGCGGCGGTTCGAGGACAAGTGGCGCACCGAGTGGAAGCCGCGACGAACGCGGGTCAGCGCCGAGTACGAACAGATGATCGATCGCATCCGGGACACGATTGCCGTCGAGATCCCGCCCGCGAGCTGCATCGCCGTCGTCAGCCGTGGTGACGACGAACTGGTTGACCTTCCCGGCTACACCGGCTGGCACTTCCCGCAGGCGCCGGACGGGGCCTATGGCGGCCATCATCCAGCCGACAGCGCCGAGGCGATCGCGGGGCTGAACGCGATCCGCGACCGAGGCGCGCAGTACCTCCTGATCCCGCAGACGATGCGGTGGTGGCTCGAGTTCTATCGGGAATTCGGATCGAACCTGACGGCCCGCCATCACCTCGTGACAGACACCGAGTCGTTCGCTTTGTATGCACTGGCCGCAGAAGACGGCACTGGGCGGGACTGACCAATGGCGACCAGGCGATCGGCGAACGGGGCCAACGGCAAGCTACCCAGGATTCCACTTCCGGACGTGCACGGCGGTGACCTCGGGCGGCTCGAGGCATGCCTCGACGGTTACGTGCGGCAGGTCGCACAGCTCTCAGAGGAGTTCGACGCACTGCGGGCCGAACATCAGAAGCTTCGCGCCGATGTGGCGGCCGTCGAAGATGCGGTTCCGCGCGTCGAAGACGAACTACGGCGATCGATTGAGGACCTGCAGGACGCCGTCTCAGCTCGCGAGTCGCATTCGTCAGACGCGGCCACTCGTCGCAAGGCGGTCCGCAGCCTTCGCGATCACGTCCGCGCCTCCGTGCCTCGCGACGCAGCCGTGCTAGTTGCCGGAAAGGCCAGCGCCGATGTCCTCCGCCTTCCCGTGCGCGCGGTCCGGCCGTTTCCTCAGGCTCCGGACGGTTCGTACGCGGGCTATCACCCGGCCTGCAGCACGTCGGCGATCGCGCATCTCGAGACGCTTCGATCCCAGGGCGCCGATGCCCTGCTGATTCCGGAGGCGTCGCGCTGGTGGCTCGATCACTACGTCGACTTCACGCGTCACATGGACACCCGATATCGCAGGCTTTTCGACGACGCCGGCGCCGGCGTCATGTTCTCGCTGCGTGACACGCCTCCATCCGCCAGCTGCTGGAGTGAGCTCGAGGACGCATTCACGCAGTTCCGAAGCATGAACGGCCGCGACGCTGCGGTGCTCGACTGGAATACGGGATGGGACCTTGCGGCGCGCCTGCCCAACCTGGCCGTGTTCTCTCCACCTCACTCCGGTGCGGTGCTGACGTACCTCGACCGCACGGTGGATTTCGTGGCGATCCGCGCCGGCGACACGGACGTGCTCGCCGAAGCACAGCGCGTCGCCGCGACCGCCGTCATCACCGTCGACGCCTCAGACGTGCACATCGCCTGGACCTCGCCCGCCTCGGCGTCGCGGCTGCCGACGGCGTCGATCATCATTCCGTGTTTCAACGGCGTCGCGCACACCGACGCCTGTCTGACGGCACTCATCGACACGCTCCCTGCGGACTTCGACGGCGAAATCATCGTGGTCGACGATGCCTCAACCGACGGCACGGCGGAATGCCTCGCGCGCCGGTCGCAGGTCGAGAAGCGGCTGAAGATCGTGCGCAACCGATCGAACGCGGGCTTCACCAGATGCGCGAACCAGGGCGCGAACGCGGCGTCTGGCGATGTCCTCGTCTTTCTGAACAACGACACGATTCCAATCGCGGGCTGGCTGTCGCCGTTGCTGCGGCTGCTCTCGGACCATCCGGAGATTGGCGCTGCCGGCGGCCGCCTGGTCTATCCCGACGGACGGCTGCAGGAATCGGGAAGCGTTGTCTTCAGCGACGGCTCGGCGGCCAATTTCGGACGCGACGATCTGAATCCCGATCTGCCGCTGTACCGGTTTGTCCGGGACGTCGACTACTGCTCGGCGGCGCTGATGGCGACGCGTCGATCGGTCTTCGAGGAGGCGGGCGGCTTCGAGGCCGAGTACGAGCCCGGCTATTACGAGGACACCGACTACTGCTTCAAGCTCCGCGACAGGGGTTATCGGGTCGTCGTTCAGCCGGAGAGCGTGGTGGTGCATGTCGAGGGCGGCACTGCAGGCCTCGACGTGTCGACTGGAATGAAGCGCCACCAGGTGATCAATCGCGAGACGTTCCAGCGCCGGTGGCGCCACGTTCTCGACCGCCAGCCCGCGCGGCCGGACCGTTTTGACTTCGAAACTCTTCATGCCCTTGCGATCCACGGAGCCTCGGGTGGAGCGATCTTCAATGGCCGGTAAGCGAGCGCTCGTCTGCGCCCTGATGCCGGAAGACGATCGCGACAGCGGATCGCGGCGCGTGCTTCATCTTGTCGAGGCGCTCGGCGAGAGCGGCTGGGCCGTCACGTTCGTCTCGCACCACGCGAATCCCAATCCTCGCTATGTGAGGTCCTTCCAGCAGCGCGGCATCGAGGTGTACGCCGGCGCGAACGCCTGGATGGATCAGCTGATCGCCACTGGACGGTATGAGTTAATCGTGCTCGGTCTGTGGGATCTCGCGGAGCCGTTCGTCGCGAACATCCGCACCCGGTCGCCTGAGTCGCGCATTCTGGTCGACTCGATCGATCTGCATTTCCTGCGGAATGCGCGCCGCCTGTTTCAGGAGTCGTCGGATGCAGGCGCGATCGGCATCCTCAAGGACGACTACGCGAACGAATTCATCCGGGAGCTCAACACGTATGCCGCCGCGGACGGCGTCCTGGCCGTTTCGAGCAAGGAAGCTGAGCTCATCAACGACCTGACGGGCGAGGCGCATCTCGGATTCGCCGTGCCTGACGGCGAAGATATTCCCGAGTCGCCGGTGCCGATCGCGGAGCGCCGGGGCGTGGTGTTCGTCGGATGCTACCGTTTTCCGCCCAACGTAAAGGCCGTTGAGTATCTCTGCCGGGAAATCCTTCCGCGGGTCCATCCGGATCTGCTGGCGCGCCACCCCGTCTACATCGTCGGCGACGGACTGAACGACGCGGTGCGCGGCGTTGCCGCCGGCGTCGCGAATGTGCAGCTCGTGGGATGGGTTCCATCGGTCGCGCCCTACCTCGATCGGGCGCGCATCTCGGTGGTGCCGCTGCGCTACGGGGCAGGCACGAAGCGAAAAATGCTTCAAGCGCTCATGCACGGTACGCCGACCGTGTCGACGAGCATCGGCGTCGAGGGCCTGGGGCTCGTTGACGGCGAGCACGTGCTGGTCGCCGACGACGCCGCGACATTCGCGGAAGGCATCTCGAGGCTTCTGACCGACGACGATCTCTGGCAGGGGCTGAAGAGCAGCGGCCGCTCTCACGTCATCGCACGGCACGGGCGCGACCACGCCAGGCAGCAGCTGCTCTCCGCCGTTGCACGCGTGATGAGCCAGCCGGCGAAGCCCGCGGCGCTTCCGCAGAACACGCCTCAGCGCCCGCCATCGGTCACCCGGCAGCAATACCAGCAGCTCGTTCAACGCATCCAGAATGCCGTCGACTCTTCACTGGCGCCTGAAACCCGCCTCATCGTCTTCAGCAAGGGCGACGATGCGCTGCTGAAGCTCGGGGCGCGCGTGGCGTGTCATTACCCGCAGGGCGACGATGGCAAGTACGCCGGCCATTACCCGAAAGACGCAGACGACGCCATCGCTCAGCTGGACAGGCTGCACGGTGACGGCATGGATCACATCCTCCTGCCGGCGACCGCGCTGTGGTGGCTCGATCATTTTCCAGGGTTGAAGGACCGGCTCGCGCGGGACTACGACCTCGTCATCGACAAACCGGACACGTGCGTCGTCTACCGCCGGCACGCCAGAACGTCCGCGGAATCGGCACCTGCGTTCGAGCGGATCACCTTGACTGGAAGCAGTCCCCAAGTGTGTCTGCCGGACACGGATGTGCGTCTCGTCGCGTTCTTCCTTCCCCAGTTCCATCCGATTCCCCAGAACGACAAGTGGTGGGGCAAAGGGTTTACCGAATGGACGAACGTCACCAAGGCCCGTCCGCTGTTCGACGGCCACCATCAGCCGCGGCTTCCCGCCGATCTTGGCTTTTACGATCTGCGACTGCCTGACGTCCGGGCATCACAGGCGGAGATGGCGGCCGCGTACGGCATCCACGGCTTCTGTTACTACCACTTCTGGTTCGACGGGAAGGTCCTGCTCGAGCAGCCGTTCGAGGAAGTGCTCAGGTCGGGTGAACCGGACTTTCCTTTCTGTCTCTGCTGGGCCAACGAACCGTGGTCGCGGCGCTGGGACGGCCGTCCGCGAGACGTGCTGCAGCCGCAGTCGTACAGCCCCAGCGATGACGTCGCGCACATCCGATCGCTGCTGCCGGCACTGGCCGATCGGCGCGCCATCACGATCGACGGCAAACCGGTGTTCATCGTGTACCAAAGCAAGGACCTTCCCGACTCGATTCGAACCACGGAGACGTGGCGGGAGGAAGTGCACCGGGCGGGTCTGCCGGGCCTGTACCTCATCGCCATCGAAACGGGCTGGGACGCAGGATGGGATGCGACGTCGTTCGGCTTCGACGCGAAGATCCTGTTCCAGCCGCAATTCGCACTGCTCTTCAGTTCAGGGACGCAGATTCCCGTCGGAGGCAGCGAGACCTTGCGCGTTTTCGACTATCAGAAGGCCTGGCAGGTGCTGGCCGATCCGGCGCCGGTGTCGTACAAGCGATTCGACACCGTGTGTCCCAGCTGGGATAACACCGCGCGCGCCGGCGAGCGCGGTGTGGTGTTGCACGGTTCAACGCCAGAGGCCTACCGCCGCTGGCTCGAGCATGCAATCACACGGGTCGCGGACCAGCCGCGGGATCACCGGGTGGTCTTCATCAACGCGTGGAACGAGTGGGCGGAGGGCTGTCATCTCGAGCCGGATCAACGCCACGGACGCGCCTATCTCGACGCGACGAAACAGGCGCTGACGCTCGCCACACGCGAGGTGTTCGCATGACGACCGTGCTGGTCAGCGGGGCGATCGCCAACAAGCACGGTCAGGGCGGCGCCACCTGGACGCGGCTCAGCTGGGTTCTTGGTCTGCAGCAGCTCGGCTTCGACGTGTACTTTGTCGAACACATCGAGCCGGACGCATGCGTCGATGCCCAAGGACGCCCGGCGCCGTTTGCGCTGTCGGAGAACCTCAAGTATTTCAAGGCGGTCGTCAAGGAGATGGGGCTCGCGGGCCGCGCCTCGCTGATCTACGACGGCGGCGCAGAAGTCTTCGGAGTGCCGTACGCCGATCTCCTGGACATCGCCGAGGCGTCCGCGTTTCTGATCAACATCAGCGGCCATCTCACGCTCGACGAGGTGAAGCGCCGTACCTCCTGCCGGGTCTACGTCGATCTCGATCCCGGGTTCACACAGCTGTGGCACGCACAAGGGAATGGATGGTCGCGGCTCCGGGGACACGATTGTTACTTCACCATCGGCGAGAACATCGGGACCCCGGTGTGTCCCATTCCGACCTGCGGCATCGACTGGCGTCCGACGCGACAGCCGGTCGTGCTCGATGACTGGCCGATGACACTGACCGGAGACGCTCGTCGCTTCACGACGGTCGCCACCTGGCGCGGCCCGTACGCGCCGATCGATTTCGGCGGCACGCGGCTCGGCCTGAAAGTGCACGAGTTCCGGAAGTTCATCGAGTTGCCTGCGCACGTCGACGCCTCATTTGAGCTCGCCGTCAACCTGCACGATGCCGAGCAGCGGTTCCGTGAGGCGATCGCGACGGACGAGACGTATCCGCAGCCGCATCTCTGGCTGGCGCGCACGCTGTCGTGGAGCGCGGAGGCACCACCAGGCACCTGGACGAACGACGCGGCCCGAGCAGTCGCACTCTCTGCCGCGCTGCCAGCGCGTGACGCGGCTCATGCCGCCGCGCTGCTGAATCTTGCGCAGGGAAAGATGAGCGACGCGTGCCGACAATATCGCAC
>Ga0209488_10003371_pt1 | contig 12830 bp, 14 predicted proteins | sample Rivendell_Oct201_8_FD_188349 | JGI IMG/M metagenome (GOLD analysis project Ga0209488, IMG submission 188349) | Vadose zone soil microbial communities from the Eel River Critical Zone Observatory, Northern California, USA -... | ecosystem: Environmental > Terrestrial > Soil > Vadose zone >...
CGATCGCGAATGTTCATATGCACTGACCCGTGGCAAATTCACCGCCACGAGCGCGTGCGCCTTCGAATCGAGCGGAATCACCGGCGATCACGGGAGTTGAAGAGATCCGGCGTCCTGGTCAATCGCTCGATGAGAATCGAGAAAGTGCCAATCCGCCAGCCGCCCGACGACCGGCTGGCAGCGTCTCTCGGAATGCGGGCGGGCCGGTGGGAAGCCGCTTGGTTTCCACAGTGGTCGAACGCCGTGGTCGTTCGCTTGCATTGGAACTGTCCGAGCACGATCACGCGGGAAGATCGAACATATCGAACGTCACGCCACAGTCTCGTCGTCGGATCCTGATCAGCAGCGCAGGCCTGGCCGATGCCGCAAGCCTACCGTTCGCGACGATGGCGGCGGCTTCAACTTGAAATGAGCGTGGGCCACGGCTTGCGCAAGCACGACAACCGCCGACGCAAGCACGAGGCGGTCAGTCGAGACCCAACAGTTGGGCGCTGTCTTCGATGCGATCTTCGAGATCGGACAGCAGACCCGCGTCCGACAAATCAAGCGGATGCGAATGCTCCCAGTCGTGATGGGCCGTCCTGTTCAGCCGATCAATGATGTCGTCGTCGCGCACTTCGATCGCGAGCTCGCGTCGATCGTCGAAACTCCCGGCGGCGAAATTGATCGAGCCGACGATCGCGGCAACGCCATCCGCCAGGAGCATCTTGCCGTGCAGTTTCAGATGCTTCAGCTTGTGAATCTTGATGCCGAGATCGTCGAGGATCCGAAGGCCGCCGACGCCCTCGACGAGCTTGTCGCGCTTCAACGTATGTGGCGGCCTCGCCATGATCTGCACCTTGACGCCGCGCTGTTGCGCCCGCACCAGCCGTTCGATAATCACGGCGTCCTGGTATCGCTCGTTCTGCACGAACAGCCGGTGCTTCGCATCGTCGATGAAGTCGCAGATCCGGTCGCGTCCCGGGCCGGGACACCAGATCAAGTGGCTGTGCATCCGCGGGGTGAAGGCCTGGCGGTGCCAATCGGCTTCGAAGCCGTCAATGACCTCCGCGACGTCGCGCTTGCGATCGGTCATCACTGCGTAATCTCTCGTTTCGGTGAAGTTCCTGGTCGTCCAGTTCAGCGACTTGACGAAGGCCACCGTATCGTCGACGACCATAGACTTCTCGTGCGTGAGGTCGAACGCGGGGTTGGGATTCTTCACGTCAACCCCGGCTCGCCGGAGCGCTCTTCGTGTCGCTTCGTTGTCACGTTCGCCGCTGCGGCGCACAGGGTTGAGCATGACCCGGACCTTCACGCGGCGCCGCTTTGCGGCAATGATCGCCTTCACGAGCGCCGCGTCGGAAAAGACGAACATCTTGATGCGGATCGACTTCGACGCGCCGTCGATGGCGTTCAGAATCGGCTTGGAGGAATCGTCCGGCAGGACGATCAGTGCGCGCGCCATACGAAGTCGGCCCCGGTTTGCGTGGCGTACAGCCCGGCGTAAATGCCGTTCAACGCGAGCAACTCGTCGTGCGTGCCCTGCTCGGCGATCGTTCCGTCGTTCAGCACGAAAATCGCGTCGGCACGCCGGAGCGTGTTGAGCCGATGCGCAATCATGATGACCGTGCGACCTTTCGCCAACCGTTCTATCCCTTCGAAGACGAGCTGCTCCGCTTCTGAGTCCAACCATGCCGTCGGCTCGTCGAGGATTAGGATTGGCGCATTGCGCACCAGTGCACGCGCGATGCCCAGCCGTTGGCGCTGCCCGCCCGACAACGTGATGCCGCGTTCGCCGATTGGAGCATCGTAGCCGCCCGGCATGGTCATGATGAAGTCGTGCGCGTTGGCCAACTGAGCGGCCTCGACGATCTCCGCGTCGGACGCCCGATGTCGTCCGTACGCGATGTTCTCCCTCACCGTTGCGCGAAACAGCACGGTGTCCTGCAGGACGAACCCGATCTGCCGTCGAATCCCGTGGAGGGTGTATTCGCGAACGTCGGTCCCATCGATGAGGACGCGACCGTTGGTCGGATCGTAGAACCGCGGAATCAGGCTCGCGATCGTCGATTTGCCGCTGCCGGTGGGGCCGACCACTCCGACGAATTGACCCGGCTGAACGGCAAACGTCACATCGCGCAACACCGCGGCGCCCGGGGTATATGAAAACGCGACGTGCTCGAACACGATCGACCCCTTGAACGCCCCGGGCTGCCGCGCGTCCGCGCGCTCCTGGACGCTGACCTCGATGTCCAGGATCGACTTGAGGCGCTCGAGCGCGACGTTCGTTTGCGCGATCGTGTTCGTCATCTTCGCGAGATCCTGCACCGGCTTGAAGAACTTCGCGAGATAGGCGAGAAAGACAACGAGCGATCCGGTCGTCATGGCGTCCGACACCGTCAAGGCCGCGCCTCGCCAAAGCACGATTCCCGTACAGGCGGCTGTCACGAGAGCGATGCTCGGCGAGAGCAATGATTTGACGCGCCTCGCACTGAGCGCTGCCTCGACGGTGGCCCGGCTCGCTTCGCCGAGGCGGGCGACCTCGATTTCTCTCGCGTCGAACGCCTGAACCGTGCGGATCGACTCGAGACCGGCCTGGATGACCGAGACGATGTCGCTTTCGCGGCGCCGAACCTCGCGCGCGGCTTTCTTGACCGCCTGTCGAAATCGTGTGACGCACATCAGCAGAACCGGCGTGATGAGCAACACGAACATGCTGAAGCGCCAGTTCAGCCAGAACATGAGCGCCAGCATCCCGACGATCGTCATCGCGTCGATCACAATGCTGAGCGTCGACGTCGAGATGAAGTCCTGAACGGTCGAGACGTCATCGGTGATGGTGCTCAGCAGCGCGCCAGTTTGATGCGTGTCGTAGTAGCTGAAAGACAGACACTCGAGGTGGTCGTACACACGCATCCGCAGGTCGTTGGCCACGTGCTGTCCGACGCTCTCGGTGCAATAGCTGTCCACGTAGGACGCCACGCCGTCGACGAGCGCAATGACGACGACACCAGCGGCGGCGAGCGCGGCGAGCGTTGGCCAGTTCGCCGGCCGATTCGGCGCCGCGACGTCGTCGATGACGATCTTCAGCGGCCACGGTGCCGCAAGCCCGGTCAAGGTCTCGACCGCCATCGCGGCGAGGATGACAAGAAGCGACACCTTGTACGGCCGGGCGAAATCGATCAGGAGTCTCGCCGTGCCGTCGCGGGACCTCATACGTCTGTCGTGCGCGCGAACCGCCCTACTCGAAGGATCCGAGCCGCGCCGAACGCCACCGCGGCGCCCCCGAGCGTAGCGATCGCGCCGAGTTTTGTTTCGGCGAGCAGCGGTCCGTCCGGGAACACCGTCGTCGAGAGGAACAACGCGAAGCCAAGCCCGACCGACGCAATCAGCGCGATGACGATAAGGTCGGGCCATCGGATGAAGCGCGTCGGCACGACGCCGAGCGCTTCGCCGATCAATCCGGTCACGAGAATGCCAACGGGCCTGCCGACCAAGGACGCGGTCAAGACCGCCCATGTGCCAGTGTCGGCCCCGCGCAGCAAGACGCCGGCGTTTGCCAGACCAAACAGGAACGCGACAGCCTGGAGCGGGTACGCGAATACCGCCTCGAAGTGCGCAAACCGGGTGTGCTCGTGGCGATCAACGCGCAGATCGTCGAGTGGCCGCGGTGCCCGTGGAAAGAACGGGACGATGGGGAGCAACGCCAGCGCCGGGTGCAACCCCGACCAGTAGCACCCGGCCCACGCCATCGGTCCCGCCGTGAGGAGATACGGCCACATCGAATGAATGCCGGAGCGGTAGAAGACAGACGACACGGCAACCGCGAGCACGATCAGGCCGGCCGCGGCTGGATCGGCGGTCGCGGCGAACGGCCGCCGCGACACGATCACGAGCGCAATAATGTCGCTCACGACCGCCATCAGCACGACCACACTGACGGCAGAACGGCGTCTGAAAATCAGGCGCGCGAGCGCCACACAAAAAAACACATCGACCCCGCACGCAATCCGCCATCCCTGCGCGAGGATCTGTTCATCGGTGAAACGGATATACGTCGAGTAGGTCGCCGCGGCGCCAATCGTTCCGCCGACGGCGCCGATGACGGCCAGGAGGACGTAGCGCCAGGAGGGCATCGATCCGTCAGGGCCGGTCGCCTCCAGAACTTCCTGCGCCAATGATGCCAATCCGAAGGCGACGCCGATGTCGTTCACCGGGAACGCGAGCGCATGGGCCGCACGAAAGTAGCTTTCGCTCGCGGTATTCGCCCATACGATCGCCACCACCGCCCCGAGCGGCAGCAGCGGGTAATACGGCAACGCCTTGCGCCACGCGCGCCTCACGGCGTTTCCTGTCGATGGATGACGCCCCCGTCGACTGTCGCGCCGGTGCGGGCAATCACCTGGAAAAAGAGATCGTCGTCGACAATTTCGTTGAGGATGAAGCTGCGCTCCCCGTTCATGTTGAAGAGTTGGTAGGTTTCGTTGCTCGCCTTGTCATGACGATCCGGCTCGAGTCGGCAGGAACGATCGTTCCTGTGCCACGAGGCCGAACCGCACGAGCGCAGCGGCGGCGACGACGACACGCGCGAGACGGCGCATGCCGACCCGACCGTCCTCAACGCCATGGCGAGACGCGTCATTGCCGTGTCTCCCTACGAAGCTGCCGAGCGTCACGGAACATACGGAATCACTTCCGTCCGTTCGCCGGACAGGGTCGATCGTCTGAACGGATCGCTGAACTTGACGATGACGCGCCAGCCCTCCGTGCTATGCCCGAAATCCAGCCGGCCAACCGTCGCCTCACGGTTGTGGACGCGGAATCCGAACCCGTAAGACGTCTTGAAGTCGTGGAAATCCAGATCGCGGACCTGCGACGCCACCTTCCCGGCGTCGGCGAACACCGCGACGTCCAGATGCCTCCAAAGGCCCCACCGCGACTCAACGTTGAAGACCTCGGCATCGCGATCGTGGAAGCGGAAGTCGTAGTAGCCGCGCAGCGTGTTTTTTCCGCCGATCGCCGGCAGCAGATAGAACGGCACGGTCTGGCCGCTCGACGTGTCCGAAAATGCCGCGAAACCGCGCAAGGCGATAATCCAGTTGTCCTCGACAATCGGCAGGAAGTGCGACGCTTCCAGCTCGTATCGCCGGAAGCTGTACTTGTCGTAGTCGCGATCGGAATAGAGCGCGGCGGTCGCGCGATAGAATCCGCCGCGTGTCGGATGGGCGGCGTGGTTTCGCGTGTCCGCGGCGATAGACACATCGGAATGTAGGTACGATGGCTGCCGGTTCAACCCGGGCGCGGTCGCGTCCGTGAAGATCTCGGACGTGTTCGGATACGACACGTCCCAGCCCGTCATCGTCGACAGTTCCGGTTGGTGGAGCCACCCGAAGCGTCCGCTGACTGACAGCCAGTCGTTGGCGTGAACCGTCGCATACCCAAGTACGTCGGTTGCATCGAGGCGATAACCGCTTCGGTTGTCCTTGCGCGACCCATTGCCCAGACCGAAGTAATTGATCTGGAGCATGTCCTGGTAAATGGCCTGTGCGCCGACGCTGACGTGGTCGTGGGCGAGCCGCGGAAACTCGAACCGCACTTGCGCCATCTTGTAGAGCTTCCACGAGACGGCGGCTGACGCGGTCAGCAGCGCGCGATCGCCGAGCAGGTGCTGACGGTAGCCGGGCCCTGCGGAAATCCATCCAGAGCCGGTGATCATGTTGCCGAACTCCGGGAAGAATCCGTCCTTCGCTCCGCCCGCTTGATTGACTTCGCGGTCGGACAAGTCGATCAACTTCGCGATTGCGCGCGGCTCGGGCACGAGACCGGTCTGGCCCTTGTCGAACGCGCCGTCCTGCGCGGCGCCCGGCGCCGCTACGGCAAAAAGGATCAGGAGAGCCGTTACCGCTCGTTGCATCGATCACCTTCCATCAACTGACGTGATGTATCTCTCGCCGTTTCCACTACCGACTCCATGACGTGGGATCGGCAAACATCGAACCAGATGTGCGCGGAAGAATGCGGGGAAACCGGCGCGATCGTGTGGCCTGCCGTTCAGGCATACACAGTGTGTGCGCTCGGTGCACGACTGCACGCTACGTCGACGATGCACTGCGGGTTGGTTGGAAGGCAGAGCTGGCATTGCCATTGCCACTCAGCCTGGCTGGGGGAAGCAATGGAAAGCGACATCCAGGTGTACGGCACGGGCTGGTGCGGTCAGACCTACGCGCTTCGCAAGTACCTGATCGACGCACGCGTGCCGTACGACTACTTCGATATCGAAGACGACGAGGACGCGTGGCAGTTCGTGGTCGACATGAACAATGGTCGTCAGCGCTTTCCTCTGGTGGTGATCGAGCACCGCGTCATGCTGCAGCCCACGATCGAGCTGCTTCAACGCGTGCTCAGCGAACACGGCATTCGTCCGTTCAAGCGTGAGCTGGAGCGTTGAACAGTTCTCGGGAGAAGGTGCCGGCGCAAAACGTTCCGGTGCACGTCCGCGACCACAGTGCGTGCGCGCACACGGACACCGCCAACGATTGTTGTGGTCCCCAGTCGAAGCGCCGGCGACTAAACCGTTGACAGGCAACGGTCGACGTTCGCAGTCATGCCGGAGCGCATCTGGCGCCGTCCTTGCCTGATAGCCGGCCATGGCAGCCGCCGCAGTCCCATCGACACGCACGACCCACCTTGCCAGATCCCTGGCCCGATTGTTCCGCGTTCTCGGACCCACATGGTGACGACGAACGCTTACGCATCACCCCGCCACCGCGAAACCGCGCGCGACTGCCATCTCTCGACCTTCGAACTTCAGCAGAGCAGACGAATGAAGATTGGCATCATCGGCGCCGGTAATATGGGCACCGCCCTCGCAAGAATGCTTGTCGCTCTCGGTCACGAGGTGGCTCTTGCCATCTCGTGCGGCCCCGCCACGATGCGACATCTGGCGGAGTAGATCGGTGCCAGGCCGACGCGGCTTCCGCGTATTTTCAGCAGCGATTAAAGCCTCGCCCGCCCGGGGAGTCCCGGGCGAGCGATCGTGGGTGAGCCTGTCAGGATGCGACGAGCTCCGAGTTCAGCGGTCGGAACTGGGTTTCAGACTGACCTGGCAGGGAATGACCTGTCTCTCGACAACGTTGACCCGAAACGCCGCCGGCTCGTAACCGGTCGCTACGAGCTTGATTTCGTGCGAACCTGCCGACAGCGACAAAGGCTGGAAGCTGCCGCCGAACGAGCTCGCGAGACCTACGTAGCTGCCATCGACGAAGACGAGGGCCTCGGATGGGACGACTGCGAAACTGATTCCTCCCTTCCCCGATTCAAATGGACTGGCGGATGCGTCGCCCGATCGTCCATACGCCGGGTCCGAGTGACTGTAGTCCGGATCCAGCTGGTACTCGATGTATGGGTAGTAAGGATATGGGTAGTACGGATAGCTCCAATCCCACGGGAACGGGTCGTAATAGAACACTCCACCACCGAAATGTCCGCGATGGTTGAAGTGACGATCGTGGTCACCATGGTCGAAGTGACGGCCGTGGTCACCATGATCGAAATGACGATCGTGGCCGCCATGATCAAAATGCTGACCACGCTCGTGGTGATCACCGCCGCGTCCGTCACCGTTCACTGCGTTGGGATTGGAATGCGGGCGTGCGCCTCCCGTCGGGCCAGATGGCGGTGTTCCTTGCGGGTGTCCGCCGCCCGTCGGCTGTCCACCGCCTGCCGGGCGAGGGCTTCCTGCCGGTTGGGCGCCGGCCGTCGGGCGTCCCCCTCCGGCCGGCTGTCCACCGCTCATAGGGCGTCCAACGCCCGTCGGGTGTCCACCACCCATCGCGTGTCCACCACCCATCGCGTGTCCACCGCCCATACCGCCGCCTACGTGTCCGACGGCACCGCCCCCCGCGCGCCCGCCACCGCCGCCGCGCTGCGCGAAGACGGGTGAGCTGCCGATGGTCAGGACGAACGCCGCTGCGGCTGCCATCGTGATTCTTCCGAAGTTCCTGCTTTTTCGAGTGTTGGTCTGATTCATGACGCCCTTCTTTCGAACATACAAACGGGCAAGCGTCCTGCCAATGACGACACGCGAAAATAGGGATGAATCTCCGCTCATCAGTCGCTCGAGAGGTGTCTGTCAGCGCACACTTTGATCGACGGCAAGCCTCGACGCACTCGACAGTTTCATGTTCTGCGAGGCCTTCGCGCTCACTTGCGCGGCAATATCAGACGGAAGCGGGTCAGCCTGTACAAGCTCTCACGGACCGTCAGTCGTCCAGGCACGAAACCAGCGGTCCACTAACGCAAAGCCAGCGCCAGCTGGAAGGATATCGGCGGGAAACAACAGCGGAGCGTCATAAGGGCCTCGTGGGTTGCCCATTCACGCCCAGGGAAGGGGCACGCCAGTCGTTTGCCGGCGCATCGCACGATTCGCTCCACGTCCGCATGGACACGCTCTGTGCACGAGCGGACAACGGTCCACCGTTCGGCATTCGCCGCCGCAAGGAAACGCGGGGTTCCGTGGTGCTGTATCGCTGGCGCCGCCTTTGCGCTCCCAACATCAGCAGGAGCGTTTGAAAAGGAGAAGAGAACCCATGGCTACGAACTTGAAAACATCATCACTCGCAGCAGCAGTCTTCATTGGACTGTTCACTGGCTCGTCGGATGCGCAGGAGAGGCTCGACGCGAAGGTCCCGTTCTCGTTTGTCGTCCGTAACGAAGAGTTTCCTGCCGGCCGCTACGAGTTCACGACCACCCAGGGGGTGCTCGCGATCCGCGGACAGGACAACGACAAAGGTATGTTCGTCATCGCCAACCCGGCGGGGGGCCATGATCCCAAGGGCGACAAGCCGGTGCTCGTCTTCAAACGGTTCGAGAAGACGTATCGACTGACCGAAGTATGGAATTCGGAGAACAGCGGTTCGTCTCTCGTGAGACACCGCGATCGCAAATCCGTGCCGCGCGTCGCGTCCAACGCGGAAACGGTATTGATCGCCCCAACTGCGAACGAGATGAAGTAACGCGGCGGCCTTCAGTTGCCGGTGCGACGCGCGATCGCCGGTCGCGCAGACAGCGACCGCGGGTCGCACCGCATAGTTCGATGAGAACTCGTCGGGATTCTTGTGGAGGACGATATGATCGCTCGGCACTCTCTGTGGCTTACCGCGCTCTTTCTGGGGTTGGCGACGCCAATCATGGCTCGCCAAGTTCCCATTCATGGGGTTACCGGTACGATGGCGCTTCCGGACGGCGTCGACAAAGTCTACTCGGGCGTGAATAAGGCGCTGGTGAAAACGAAGGACGGCATCGACCACATCGCTCGAAAACACGAGGACAGAAACGCAACATTGCTCGACAGACTTCAGGTGGGCACTCCGGTGGAGGTGCACTATACGGTCAAGGGCATCCGTGCATCAGCCGATCCGATCGATGCAGTCGGCCGAAACGGGGCCAGACCCAACGAGGGCATTGTTACGAACATTGATCGGCACAGGAACCGCATCACAATCCAATTCGCAGACGGCGCAACTGAAACACTGCGGCCGGCGCACGGTGACGTGAACAATTCCAACGCGCGGCGAAGCCGCATCGTCGTCCGCTACTCGGATGTGTCCGGCCGCATGGTTGCCCAATACTTCAAGCGCGTAACGACTTTAAAGAGTTCGACGCGGTAACATCGGGTCGGCTCCTGCGTTCTCGCAAGTCACACGTGACGAGCATCACCGACGACATCCAGCAACTACGTGTACTTGCCACAGCGTGACGGCGCGCTGCTTGCAAAAGTCGCGCGCGCGGCGCGAACGCAGCGTGACATTACATGCGCCTCGACATCCATCTTTCAAGGTAAAAGAGCCAGGTGCGCGGGCTGAACGACGGCGGAGATTCAAGGAGTTCGAGTCGGTGAGTGTCGGCAGCGCCTGCGGACACGCACAATGCGTGCGGGCAGACGTCTTCCGTCATGCACCCGACGGTGGCCCCTCAACTTGCGTGGTTTTCGTATGACGCCATCACGGCACCCGCGTTGCCGTCAACCCAGTCGATGGGCAACCCGCGAGCTCTCGCGCATCGTCATGTTCTATTTGCAGAACGTCCGACGGCATGACAAGCGCGAGTACATCGGCATCTACCGCCAGATGCTCCGTGTGATCGACAGGGGCATTACCGCCGCGCAGATGGCGCAGGCGGCCAGGAATTACGCAGAGAGCGAATTCGTGAAGGCGATTCCTGACCTTCGGCGACACCACATCCGCCGCTTTTTTGTGGCTGAGCGCATCAGACAATGGGCGCAGCATCGAGAGCACCCGCAGCAGCGCCTGCTCGTGGCGCTCGATCGCCTTGCATGCTCCGCCTTGGTCGCAGATGGCGTTCGTCGTTCCCCGCCGAGGCCCACACCGATCGTTGACACCGATTCTCGTTGACGATCTGATCCTAGTGCCTGTATAGGCGCAGAGTGGGTAAAGACACACGACTCTCCCGTCGTGCAGATGACGGAATGCTCCCATTCCGGCCTATTCCCGTGTGCTCACCTTCGGCACCGGCGTTGCCATCAGCTCCATTCGATCACCGGGGCGCGAAGGCTGGACGGCGCGCCGGATTCCACAGCGAAGCCAGCGCGCAGCTTGCGGGTATCCATGGCGCACAAGACCGTGCAATTCATCATCGGGCAGATCCTCACGGATGAGGCGCTGCGCGCACAGTTCCTCGACGAACCGATTGAGACGTTGTCGGCATTGCGCGACAGCGGGTTCGATCTGACGAACGCGGAGATCGACGCGCTGGGGCGAACCGATCGCCGGCTTTGGACATCGGGCGCCCAGTGGATTGACGCACGGCTGCAACGGTGCGATCTGGGCTCGGGCGGGCGCAACGTTGCGAAACCGAAAACGCCTCGGTGATCCAATGGAGACGCGGCAGTTCCTTCGGATCGCGCTTGGTCTCGCTGCTGCAGTCAGGGAACTCCACCAGCGTCAGCTGATTCACAAGGATCTCAAGCCGGCGAACGTCCTCGTTGATTCGCTCACCGGCCGAAGCTGGCTCATGGGCTTCGGGATCGCATCGCGGCTGCCGCGTGAGCGCCAGGCGCCGGCGCCTCCGGAGTTCATTGCCGGAACACTCTCCTACATGGCCCCCGAGCAGACGGGACGGATGAATCGCTCGATCGATTCGCGCAGCGACCTCTACGCCCTTGGCGTCACGCTGTACGAAGCCCTGACGGGCAGGCTCCCGTTCGCGGCGTCCGAACCGATGGCATGGGTGCACTGCCACATCGCGATTCCGCCATCGTTGCCGCCGAACGATTCGAAGGACGTTCCCGCCTCGATCGTCGCGATCATCATGAAGCTCCTCGCCAAGACGGCCGAAGACCGCTATCAGACAGCAGCTGGTCTGGAGCACGATCTCCGCCGCTGTCTGGCCGAATGGGAGGCCGGGGATCGGATCGCCGATTTCCGGCTCGGCGAAGGCGACAGGCCCGATCAGATCGTCATTCCTCAGAAACTCTACGGGCGGGCGCTCGAGATCGAGACGTTGCTCGGCGTCTTCAACCGCGTCGCGGCGAGAGGCACGCCGGAATTGATGCTCGTCTCGGGTTATTCAGGGATTGGCAAGTCATCATTCATCAACGAGCTGCACAAGGTGCTCGTTCCGGCGCGCGGCTTCTTTGCTTCCGGGAAGTTCGATCAGTACAAGCGAAACATTCCGTACGCCACGTTAGCGCAGGCCTTTCAGGCGCTCGTACGATCGCTGCTCGGAAAACCCGAGGCCGAGTTGGCCGTCTGGCGCACGGCCCTTCTCGACGCGCTCGGCCCCAATGCACGGCTGATCGTCGACCTCGTCCCGGAACTGCACCTGATCATCGGCGAACAACCGCCGATTCCCGAGTTACCGGTCCAGCAGGCGCGGAGCCGGTTCCGACTCGTCCTCCGTCGGTTCGTCAACGTGTTTGCGCGGCGCGAGCACCCGTTGGCACTCTTCGTCGACGACTTGCAATGGATCGATCCCGGCACGCTGGACGTCGTCGAAGATCTGCTGACACACGGGGATGTCCAGTGGTTGTTCGTAATTGGTGCGTACCGCGACAACGAAGTCGATGCAAGTCATCCCTTGATGCGCAGGATGAACGCCATACGCGCGGCGGGCACGCCAATCGAGGAGATCGGTCTGGCCCCGCTCGCGCGTGCAGATGTGCAGCAGCTCGTCGCCGATGCGCTCCGCTGTGAACGCGCGCACGCGGATTCCCTAGCGCAGCTGATTCACCACAAGACCGCCGGCAACCCGTTCTTCCTGATTCAATTCCTGCAGGCGCTCGCCGATGAAGGATTGCTGACGTTCCATCACGACCAGGCGGCATGGTCGTGGGATGCGGATCGCATTCGCGCCAAGGGCTACACGGATAACGTGGCGGATCTGATGGTGGGCAAGGTGCGTCGCCTGCCCGAGGACACGCGGTCAGCGTTACAACAGCTCGCATGCCTTGGCGACAGCGCTGATGTCAGGACGCTGTCGGAGCTCCTGGAGACGTCCGAGGACCAGGTACACGCCGCGTTGCGGGAGGCGGTTCGCCAGGAATTCGTAGAAGTGGACGCGGGCTCTTATCGATTCGTGCATGACCGCATTCAGGAAGCGGCCTATTCGCTGATCCCGGAGGATTCGCGACCGGCGGCACATCTGCGCATCGGCAGACTGCTCGCGGCGCGGACGGCGCCCGAGCAACGCGACGAGACGATCTTCGATATCGTCAACCAACTCAACCGAGCGACTGCCGTCATCACCGGGCAGGACGAACGTGAGGAACTCGGCGAGCTGAACCTGAGCGCGGGCATGCGCGCCAAAGCGTCCGCGGCTTTCAACTCAGC
>Ga0209488_10003372_pt1 | contig 12828 bp, 9 predicted proteins | sample Rivendell_Oct201_8_FD_188349 | JGI IMG/M metagenome (GOLD analysis project Ga0209488, IMG submission 188349) | Vadose zone soil microbial communities from the Eel River Critical Zone Observatory, Northern California, USA -... | ecosystem: Environmental > Terrestrial > Soil > Vadose zone >...
CTGCTGCTCGGCGGCGCCGGGTCGGTGGCGAGAATCCGCCGGCGCGTCTCTGCCTCGGTGTCGGCCAGGAACGGCGAGCGCAGCGTCAGCAGCTCGTACAGCACCACGCCGAGCGACCACACGTCGGTGCGCGCGTCGAGGTCTTCGCCGCGCACCTGTTCGGGCGACATGTACGCGAGCGAGCCCGGCTGCACGCCGCTCCGGGTCATGCTCTCCTGGTCTTTGACCAGCGCCAGGCCGAAGTCGATCAGCCGCGCGCGGCCGTCGCGGTCGAGCATCACGTTGGACGGCTTGATGTCGCGGTGGATGATGCCGCGCGCGTGCGCATGCGCGAGCGCTTTGGCGACCTGCAGCACGACGGCGACGCAGGCGAGCGCCCAGTCACGCGCCGCCGGCTGCAGCAGCGCGGCCGGCGGCGGCGCGCCGTCGGCCGTGCGCCGCAGCTCGTCGAGCAGCTGCGCCAGCGTGCGGCCGTCGACGCGTTCCATCGCATAGAACGGCACGCCGTCCTGTTCGCCGAACGAATAGATGCGGACGATGCCCGGGTGGTCGAGCGCGGCGATCGCCTCGACCTCGCGCAGGAAACGCTTCTGCGCCGAGCCGAACAGCAGCAGCTCCGGGCGCACGAGTTTGAGCGCCACTTCGCGGCCGAGGGGTTCTTCGATCGCGAGATAGACGACACCCATGCCGCCGCCGCCGAGCGTGCGGACGATGCGGAAATGGCCGATGCGGTCGCCGGCGGTCGAGCCGATGGCGGCCTTGCCCGCAGGTGCGCGGCTGTGGCGCAGGAACTCGAGGCGCCGCTGCAGTTCGCCGGCCAGGTCCGGATGCGCAGCGCAGGCGGCGGCGATCGCCGCCGGCGGCGGCTCGTCGTCGCTGGCCAGCAGTTCCGCCATGATGACTTCGACCGGATCCTGGTCGTCGTCGCGCACGGGCTCGGTTGGCATGGCGGGTGGCTGCGGCGGGCCGCGGGTGGCTGCGCGAGCAAGGAGCCGGGCACAAGCCCTTGCTCTTCGCAGCAGGAACAGTAATCGAGAGCTTCCCATGCTACCCGACGTCCTCCGCGCCACGATCGAACAGAGCATCGCCACCAAGCAGCAGCTGCTCGCCCGCTGTCTGCCGCAGATCCAGGCGCTGTGCGAACTCGCGGTGCGGACGCTGCAACAGGGCGGCAAGATCATGTTCTGCGGCAACGGCGGTTCGGCGTGCGACGCCGCCCACGCCGCCGGCGAACTGGTCGGCACGTTCGAGAACAAGGCGCGCAAGGGCTACGCCGCGCTGGCCCTCGGCCACGAGGTGGCGGCGCTGACCGCGATCGCCAACGACATGGGCTATGACCGGGTGTTCGCGCGCCAGCTCGAGGCGCTCGGCAGGAAGGGCGATCTGGTGGTCGGGTTCACGACCTCCGGCAGCTCGCAGAACGTGGTCGTCGCATTGAAGAAGGCGCGCGAGCTCGGGCTCGCGACCGCGGTGTTGACCGGCGAGCAGCGCTCTGCGTGCGCCGAACTCGCCGACGTAGCGATCCAGGTGCCGTCGAACAACACCGCGCGCATCCAGGAGAGCCATCTGCTGTGCACGCATCTGCTGTGTGCCTTCGTCGAGGCCGGACTGGCCTGAGGCCGGGGCCGGGGCGCGTGTCCGCGTGAACGTTCCCGCCGGTGCCCTCGATCTGCTGGCCGCGCGCCGGATGGTGCTGGCGCTGCCGTGCGGCGACGGCGCGCTGCTCGCGGCGCTGCTCGCGCGTTCGATGTTCGCCGTCGGGCTCGATGTCGATGCTGCGCGCGTGCAGGCGTGGCGCGAGCGCAGGCTGGTGGCGTGGCAGGGGTCGTGGCGGCTGCTCGCTGCGCACCGGCAGAAGTTCGACGGCATGTACGTCGATCTCAGTGCACTCGGCGCCGATCTGCCCGCGGCCGAGGTCGGCGCCTGCCTGGCGCTGCTGGCGCAGAGTCTGCTGCCCGGTGGCGTGCTCCTGCTGCCGATCGCCGAGGACGCGCAACCGCCTGCGCCGGCGCAGCTGCCTCCGGGTCTCGAGCCGCGTCCTGGACTCGCCGGTCTGCTGGTGTTCGACCGGCCGCGTGCGCCGGCACCGGCCGTTGCTGCGCCGGCGCCGTGGATCGTCGGTCCGTACGCCGACGTGTTCGTCGGCTGGAAGCGTGTGCTCGAGATCGGCGCCGGCCGGGGCCGTTTCCTCGACGCGCTGCACGTGCGCGACCTCGAAGGTGTCGGCATCGAACCGGACCCGGAGCTCGCGGCCGTCGCGCGCGCGCGCGGCCACACCATCCACGCCGCGTTCGCGGAGTTGCACGACCAGGCCGGCACCTTCGGCGGCGTCCATCTCGGCAACACCGTCGAGGGCCTGGCCGCGGACGACCTCGCGCCGCTGCTGCTGTTCTGCCGGCAGATGCTGCAGCCGCACGGTCGTCTGCTGCTGCGCGCCGACCGCAGCTCGCCCGTCGTGCCACGTGCGCGCGAACTCGCCGCCAGGGCCGGTTTCGTCGCCTGCCACGTCGGCGCCGTTCCCGGCGACCTTCGCGACTGCCTCCTGCTGGCGGTCGCCGACGACCGGGTGCATGACCTGCACGCCGCGCTGCCGGCGGAACTCGTGCGCCTCGCCACCCGCGAACCCGCGATCGACCAGCCGCTGCGTTCGCTGTTCGACCTCGAACGCTGCGAACGGCGCGTCTGCAGTCAGGGCGGCGAGGACGGCGTGCTCGAGGCGATCTTCGCGCACATCGGCACGACCAACCGCAGCTACGTCGAGTTCGGCTGTGGCGACGGCGTGCAGTGCAACACCGCGCACCTGCGCCGCCAGGGCTGGCACGGCCTGCTGATGGACGGCGTCGCCGCGCCCGGCGCGGCCGACGTCGTGATCCATGCCGCGTGGGTCACCGCCGAGAACATCCACGCGCTGCTCGATGCGCATTGTGTACCGGCCGAGCCCGACCTGCTGTCGATCGACATCGACGGCAACGACTACTGGGTCTTCGGCGCGATCACGCGCCGGCCGCGCGTCGTCGTCGTCGAGTACAACGCCAACCTCGGCGCCGACGAAGCGTTGACGATCCCTTACGACCCGGAACACCGCTGGAACGGCACCGACTTCTACGGCGCGAGCCTCATGGCGCTCGAGCAGCTCGGGCGCAGCAAGGGCTACACGCTGGTCTACTGCACGCAGGCCGGCGTGAACGCTTTCTTCGTGCGCGACGATCTGATGGGTGGCGAGCCGCGGCGCAGTGTCGCGTCGGTCTATCGGCCGCCGAACTACTGGTACCGCGGCGCGCGGCAGGTGCCGGATCTGTCGCGGGCGATGGTCACGGTCTGATCTGAAGACCGGATGCGCTCGAAGTGTGCTCAGAAGAACGCGCTGATCGGCAGGGCGCACAATCGTGGCCCCAGCGCCGTCGCAGTCTTTCCCGCGTGCAGCACGATTCCCATCTTGAAGCGTGCGCCAAGGTCCTGCTGCAACACACGCAGGCCAGCGAGGTCCTCGCTGCCGACGGTGACGCTGGCCTTGACCTCGATGCCGACCATCTCGTCCCCGCGCGCCAGCACGAAGTCGACTTCCTGGCCAGCGTGCGCGCGCCAGAACATCAACTCGGTGCGCGCGGGCCGGAGAGCGATCAGTTTCTGCAATTCGCCGAAGACCCAGGTCTCGAACAGGGATCCGGCCCGCCCCTGCCGTTCGGCCGTGGCCCAGTCGACGATGCCGGCAATGTGGGCGGCGATACCACTATCCAGGGCGAACGACTTCGGTGACTTGACCAACCGCTTCTCCGGGTTGCGCAAGAACGGCTGCAACAGTTCCACTTGGAAGGTCTGCTGCAGGATGGCGAAGAAGCGTCGCAACGTCGTGATCGGGATGCCCAGATCGCGTCCCAGCTCGGCATGGTTGAGCAGCCTGCCGGTGCGCATCGCCAGCGCGGTCACCAGCCGGCGGAAGTCCGGCAGATGGTGGATACCAGTCAGGCCCAGCAGGTCACGTTCGACGTAGGTCTGCAGGTAACTGGCGAACCAGTCGTCGCGCGCACGACCGGGCGGCAGCAGCGCCGGAACCGGCATGCCGCCCACGAGCACGCGTGCCCGCAACAAGGCCAGATCACCAACGACGCGTGCCGCGAGCTGTTCGACGAGGGCCGCCGCCGATGCAGCCGTGAACACCGCGTCGAGCGCTGGTGACGGTGCGCGCTGCTCGATCTCCGACCAGCCGAATGCGTGCAGGCGATGGATGACGACGCGGCCGGCCATGGTCTCGGCAACCGACCCCAGAGTGGTGACGTTCGCAGAACCCGTGAGTACGAAGCGACCCACGCGCCGATCGCGATCGACTGCGAGCTTGCACGCGCGAAGAAGGTCCGGAGCAAGCTGCACTTCGTCGAGCACCAACAACTTGGCTGGGTGCGAGCTGATCAGTCCGTCGGGGTCCGTGGTCGCGGCCGCCAGGGTGGCCGGGTCATCGAGCGTGGAGTAGGCGCCACCCAGATGCTCGACGAGCTGCTGCGCGAGGGTCGACTTGCCGACTTGCCTGGGGCCCAGCAACATCACGGCTGGGAACACGCGCAGGGACTCCACCAGCACCTGTAATAGATGTCTTTGGAGCACGGTCGATAATCGACCACATCCTGGTCGAAAATCAACCACTGCACTAGCGTGAACGGGAAGGTGGGGGAATGTCCATCGCCAGGTTGTTGCCGGGGGGCGTCGGGAACGCCGTGCCGGCAACCGCCATGATCTGCCGGCAGGCCCGGGTTTCCGTTGACAGCAACTCGCCGATGCCGAAGAAAGCTGCGCGCATGAACTCGCCGGTACCAGCCGCAACTCAGAGGAAACGCGCGTGCGACCCAGCCTGGTGATCCCGACCCTCGATGCCGGCGAGCGGCTCGAGGCGCTGCTGGCGGCGGTGGCGGCTCAGGACGGCGCCAGCGAGTTGGAGAAGGTCGCGATCGACAGCGGCTCGCGCGATGGCACGGTGGCGCGCCTGCAGGCGGCCGGTTTCCGCGTGCTGCACACGACGCGGGCGCAGTTCGACCACGGCCGTACGCGCGACGAAGCGATCGCCACGACCGCGGGCGAAGTGATCCTGCTGCTGACCCAGGACGCGGTGCCCGTGGGCCGCGACTGGCTGCGCAACCTGCTGGCCTGGTTCGACGATCCGCGGGTGGCGGGCGCGTGGTGCCGGCAGGTGCCGATGCCCGGCTGCAACCCGGTGATGGCACGGCGCATCGCCGGCTGGTGCGGCGGCGAGCCGCGGCGGCAGGAATTGCCGGCCGGCGCCCGGCTGGCGGACCTGCCGGCCATGCAGCAGCTGATGCTGTGCGCGTTCGACAACGTCGCCTCGGCGGCGCGACGCTCGGCGTGGGAGCGCTTCCCGTTCGGCCCGCGGCCGTTCGGCGAGGACATCGCGTTCGGCCAGCGGGTGATCACCGCCGGAATGGCCATCGTCTACGCCGCGAATGCGGTGGTCGAGCACAGCCACGACCGGTCGGCCTGGGCCGAAGGCAAGCGCACGTTCTGCGACCATCGCAATCTGCGCGCGCGGTTCGGCCTGCAGAGCATTGCCGATCGGCGGTCGCTGCGCACCGCGGTGCGCGACGGCACGCGCGAACATCTCGCCTTCGTCGACGGGCTCGGCCTGCCGGCCAGCGAACATGCGCGCGTCCGGCAGTGGACGCGCGACTACGTGCGCTGGCAGTGCTGGGGACAGTATCTCGGTGCCAGAGCCGCCGATGCGGTCGCGCGGCCACGGCTCGGCAACGCCTGGCTGCGTCGATTGTCCGATTGGATCGGCAACGGCGCCTGACCGCGGGCCGAGCCAGTTCGCTGGAACGCAGCTTGCTGGGACTCGTCGCCGACTGGTAGGCTGACCTCGCCAAACCCAATGAAGAAAGCACTGATCACGGGCATCACCGGTCAGGACGGCAGCTACCTGGCCGAATACCTGCTCGAGCAGGGCTATGAGGTGCACGGCATCGTGCGCCGAGTCGCGCTCGAAGACTCGCGCCATCGGTTGTGGCGTCTACTGCCGTTCCAGGATCGGTTGACGTTGCACGCGGCCTCTCTGGACAGTTTTCCGTCGCTGTACCGGGTGATCCAACGACTGCAGCCGGACGAGTGCTACCACCTCGCGGCGCAGAGCTTCGTCTCGTACTCGTTCGAAGACGAGTTCTCGACGATGCAGACCAACATCAACGGCACGCACTACGTGCTCGCGGCGCTGCACGATGCCTGTCCCCGGTGTCGGGTCTACTTCGCGGGCTCGTCGGAGATGTTTGGCAAAGTGGTGGAGACGCCGCAGCGCGAGACCACGCCGTTCCACCCGCGCTCGGTCTACGGCATCTCCAAGGTCGCCGGCTTCGAACTCACGCGCAACTATCGGGAAGCCTACGGCTCGTTCGCCTGCACGGGAATCCTGTTCAACCACGAGTCGCCCCGGCGCGGGCACGAGTTCGTGACCCGCAAGATCTCGGCTACGGCGGCACGGATCAAGCTGGGTTTGGAGAAGGAGCTTCGGCTCGGCAACCTCGAAGCCAAACGCGACTGGGGTTTTGCGGGCGACTATGTGCGTGTCATGCACGCCATGCTCAACCTGGACGAGCCCGATGACTTCGTGATCGGCACCGGCAGCACCTACTCCGTGCGTCAGTTTCTCGAGGTGGCGTTCGGCGAACTGGACCTCGACTACCGGGACCATGTCGTGGTCGACGAGCGCTTCTACCGCCCTGCCGAAGTGCACCTGCTGATCGCGGATCCGGCCAAGGCACGGCAACGGCTCGGTTGGCAGCCCCGGGTCGAGTTCGAAGAGCTCGTGCGGATGATGGTCCGCGCCGATCTCGCCGCCCAGCGCCAGTCGAGCTGACCGGCGCGGTAGCCATCGACCAGCGCCCCGGCACACCAGACTGGCGCGACATGCTCATCGGGATCGACATGACGCGAACGGCCGAGACCAAGACCGGGCTCGGTTCCTACGGCCGTTCGCTGGTCGCCGCCATGGCGCGGCTGGACACCGCGAATCGGTACCTGCTGCATCCCTTCGTCCAAGAGCTGCTCCCGGCCGATCACCGCCGGGCGTTCTGTCCGCAGCAACCGAACTTCCGCGTCGCCAGATGGTGGGTGCCTGGAAGCGTCATCGCCTACCTGTGGAAGCAGCCGTGGGTGAGCCGGGATCGGCTGGTTGGCGGCAACCCCGACGTGTTCTTCGGGCCGTTCCACTACGTGCCGGAGCGGCACCACGAGCGCCAGGTCAGTGCGTTCATGGACGTCTCGTTCCGCGTGCATCCCGAGTTCAGCACGCAGCTCAATGTCGACCACTGCGAGCTGCACTTCGCCCGCGCCCGACGGTTGGCCGACAAGTTGATCACGATCTCGCACTTCTCCAAGCGGGAGATCGTCAAGCACATGGGAGTGCCCGAGGACTGGGTCGTCGTCACGCAACTGGCCGCGGACCCGGTCTACCGTCGCCTCGAGGGTTGCACCGTGCCGGAACGGATTCGCGGCAAGGTCGACTCGACCCGGGACATGATTCTCTACGTCGGCTCGATCGAGCCGCGCAAGAACCTCGCGACGCTGGTCAGGGCCTACGACGCCCTGCTCCAGCGCGGCAAGTGTCGCGCAATGCTCGTCATCGCCGGCGGATCGGGCTGGAAGAACTCGGATGTCCATGCGGAGATCGAACGGCGCGGACTCGTCGACCAGATCTGCTTCACCGGCTTCGTCACCGATGCGGAGCTGGTTGCGCTCTACAACACGGCAACGGTGTTCGTCTTCCCGACGATCTACGAGGGCTTCGGTCTGCCGGTGATCGAGGCGATGGCCTGTGGTGCCCCGGTGGTGACCACCAGGGTGTCGTCGATCCCCGAGGTCGGCGGTGACGCCGTCGCCTATGTCGACGATCCGGTCGACGACGCGGGCCTCTGCCTCCGCCTGGAGGAGGTGCTGCAGAACCGCGAGCTGCAGCTGGATCTGCGCCAGCGTGGCTTCCGCCAGGCGGCGACGTTCACCTGGGAGCGCACGGCGCGCGAGACTCTCGCCGTGCTCCAGTCGGTGCACGAGGATCCGCGGTACGCGCGGCGGCAGGTGGTCATGGGCAGCGACGAGCGCGGTCTGGTCGCCGGCTGGCATGGCATCGAGTCCGACGCCGGGACGGCCTACCGTTGGTCCGACCGGCAGGGTCGTGCCAGACTGCGATTGTCCGGCGACACCCTGTCGGTGGTGGCCTCGACGCCGGTGCCCGAACGACGACAGCGGCTGATTGCCAGGGTTGATGGCCGGAGGTTGGGCGCTCGGCCGCTGGACCACGAATGGCGCACGCTCGAGTTTCCCACCGAGGGTCGGGTGCGAACGGATCGGGAAGTCGACGTGACCTTGACCGTGAACGTCGAACTGCCGGAGTCCATCAAGGGCGCCGATCGCCGCCACCTGGGCGCGCGCGTTGCCCGCATCAGCGGCGGCTGAGCGACAACGCCTCGGGCGACGGAACCACCGACATCGTCGGCCACGAAGCACCCCCGCGTTGGCGATGCGCGGCCGCCGCGCGCCCCCGGCGTCATGGTCCGCCGCGGCGGCCGCCGCCGCTGCCGCGGTCAGCGCGCCTGGCCGGTGCCCGTGCGACCAGCTCGGCGTACAGCGCCTGCAAGGCGTCGAGGTTGTCGGCGATGTGCGGCGGCTTCGTCGTTGCGGGCACCAGCGCCACAGCAGGATTCGCCGCCGCCTGTTCGAGCAGCCGCGCCAACGCCCGGGCATCGCCGGGCGGGAACAACCGGCCATTGCGTCCGTCGGCGATGATCTCGCGGATGCCGCCGAGATCGGATGCGATCACCGGCACGCCGGCATGCAGCGCTTCGAGCAGCGCGAACGGCGTGTTCTCGTACCACAGCGACGGCACGACGAGCAGGTCGAGGCCGGCGAGCACGCCGCCGAGTTCACGCGGGGCGAACGGACCGTGGTAGACCACGCGCGCGTCGGTGATGCCAAGGACCAGCGCCTCGGAGAATCCTGGCTGCGAGTCGCGGCTGCCGTACAGATGCACCCGGAGCTCCTTGGCGGCCGTGTGCCGCAGGGCCTCGAGCAGCACCTGCACCCCCTTGTGGGCCGACAGCGAGCCGATGAAACCGACGTCGAGGTGCGGGCGGCCGGCCTGCTGCTTCCTGGCCGGCATGCCGGCGAAACGCTCCGGGTCGAGCCCGTACGGCAGGTGCACGATCTTCTCGGCCGGCAGGCCATGCGTCTGGTGCACGCCGGCGATGAAACGCGACGGCGCCAGCACGCGATCCGCGCGCGCCAGCAGCGCGATCAGCTGTTCCTTGCGCCCGAGCAACGCATGCGCCTGGCGCACCGACGAACCGCCTTGATTGCCGGCCGGCGTCGGCTGCGCGCCGAGGGCCCGCAGCGGCGCGAGGATGCCGCGCGCCTGCACCGTCCGCTCGAGGGCCGGATCGATGCAGCCGATGCAGCCGGCACCGCCCTCCGGCGGGCCGTCGCACAGGGTGCCACCGCGGCGCCACAGCAGGTAGTTCGGGCACACGAACCAGAAGTCCATCAGGTGCACGACGACCGGCAGGCCGCGCAGCAGCGGCTCCTCGATGCCGCCGGTGCCGATGTTGCGCAGGTGGAACACGTGCACCAGGTCGAAGTCGACCGCATCGAGCCAGCGTGCCAGCAGCCGTCCCGCCAGCGGGTTCTCGTAGTCGCGCAGTTCCGGATTGGGGGTCACGCCGTGGTAGATGCCGACGCGCCGCACCGGCACGTCGTCGACCAGCTCGTCGCGCTCGATGTACAGCGCGCCAGGGCGGTCGAACTGCACCAACGGCTCGTAGGCGAACACGCGGGCGTCGACGCCGCGCGCGCGCAGTCCCCGCGCCAGCCCGCGCACGTACTGCTCGGTGCCGGTGATGTGCCGCGGCAGGAACTGGTGGACGACCAGCAGGACCTTCACGGCGCCCGGCCCATCTGCGCGAGAAACGCCTGCTCGTGTTCGAGCAGCTTGCGGGCGAGCAGCCGTCGCCTGGTGACCTCGCGCAGCAGCAGGGCGATCCACTGGTTGCGCTCGGCGAGCAACTTGCGGCTGTCCGCGAGCTGCGCGCGAATGGCTTCCAGCTCGTCGATCAGGCCGGCCGGGTCCGGGGCGCCGGCCGCGGCGATGGTCCGGGCCCGCTGTTCGGCGTCGTCGTGCAGCCTGCGCAACCGGCCGTGTACTTCCTCGATCTCCGGCCGTCCGACCATGCCGATCGCCTGGGCGATCATCTCGAACTCGCGTTCCAGCACCCCGACCCGCTGCTGGGTGGAAGCCAGCTCGGTTCGTGACTGTGCGAGTTGCGCCGCGACCTCATCGCGTTCACTGCGGGTCTGCGTGAGCTGCACCGCCAGGGCATCGCGTTCACCGCGGCTCCTGGCGAGATCGCCCTCCGCAACTGCCGCCAGGCGGCGCTCGAGTTCGAACACATCGGCGAGGGCGGCCGGCACGTCGGTGATGGTGCTGGTTGCCGGATCGACCTTCGGGGTCGGTGCCGCTTCGGCCGGTGCGAGCGCAGCCAGCAGTTGCCGGCGCCGTTGCCGCAGCACGGCGTCGATGCGGGCCCCGGGAGTCGCGTGCTCGACCATCGCCACGGCGATGCAGGCGAGCAGGTCGCGGGCCTCGCGCCCGCCTTCGGCCGCCGGCAGTCGGCCGAACAGCTCGGCCAGGAAGGCCGGAACTGCGGCGCGATCCAGCTGCCACAGCGCGTGGTCGTGCGCCAGGGCGGTGCCGAGCACCGCGGGTCGGTGCGCAGCGAGGACCAGCAGCCGGTCCCGGTCGACATGCGGGTCGCTGCTGCCGTGCGCCTCGACCGGCAGTTGCACTTCGAGCTCGGGGATGCCGAGCACGCGGAAGCCCCGGGCCTGCGCGCGCAGCGCGTACTCCGCGAGCGCGAGCTCGCCGAGCACCGCCTCGTCGAACAAGCCGACGGTCACGAACGCCGGCCGCCGCACGACGAACGCCTGCGGGCATGCGAACGGCACCTCGACCGGCACGGTCGCCAGCGGCGCCGGCAGCGCAGCGAGGTGCAGCAGATCGTCACCTTGCCAGCCGAGTTCGATGGCATCGCCACGCCGGCAGCGTGGCTGACCGAGCACCACGCTGGGGTCAGCAGTGCAGGCCGGGATGCGCAGCGGTTGCGCGAGGCGCGCCCCGGGCGCGAGCAACAACACCGCGTCGGCGTGCGTGGCGGCCATCGCCAGATTCCACAGCTGCGCCGGCGTGTGCACGGCATCGGCCGCGATCCACTGCACGCCGTCGCGGTTGCCGGCATCGGTGGGAATCGCGTCGATCTTGCCGATCCAGGTGATGGCGGTTCCCGGCAGCGCCTTGGCACAGGCGCGCGCCGCCGCCGCAGGGCCGCCGCAGAGCACGATCTCGCCCGCCGGCGCATCCAGGCCCGTCGACCCATCGCGCAGCACGGCGCCGCCGACGGTGCGTAGACGCCGACGGCTGTCGGCCAGCAACCGCTCCAGCTGTTCGACCCGCTGTCCGAGGCGCACGCGGTCACCGTCGCGGCGCTGGGCCTCGGCGAGCTGCTCCAGCAGGCCGAGCGACTGTTCGGTCAGGTCGCGAAGCTGGCGGTCCTTGTCGGCCAGCGCGAGCAGGATGTTCGCCACCGTCGTCACCGTCGGCTTGGTGGTCTTCGGCGCGCCCGGCTGGCCATCGCCATGGCCGTCGCCCTTGCCGGCGCCGCCCTCGCTGTCGCCCGGATCACCACTCCGCGCCTGGCTCATGCTGCTCCCGGTCGGTTGCCGCTGCCTGCCGTCGTCGGCGCCATCACGGATCGCTCCGGCGCCGCAGACTGTCGCGGATCTTGCGGATCCGGCGCTGCAGCGACCAGCGCGGGCGCCGCGGCAGCTCGGGGGGCGGTGGCACCTGCTGGTCCAGCTCCAGCAAGGTCGCCTCGAGCTGTTGCACGCGTTGGTGCGCGCGCCGCAGCTGGTCCTCGGCGCCATGGCAGCGCTGCTGCCAGGCGCTGAGCTCGCGCTCGGCATCGTTGAACCTGTAGCGCGCGGCGATCGCCAGGCTTTCCGTCACCCGTTGATCGAGCGGTCGGCGCTGGCCGTTGCCGGCGCGGGCCGTCGCCACCGCCCGCTCGTAGCAGGCGAACGTCAGTCGGGCGGTGCGCTGCCACGAGTACTCCTGTTCCCGCCGCCGGCCGCGCGCGATCTGGGTCGCGACTTCGGCGCCGCCGGCGAGCACCGCGCGCAGGCGGCGCTCGAGTTCCACGTCGTCACCGGGCGGAAACAGCCAGGCGCCATCGCCGCAGACTTCGGGGATCGACATCGCGGCGGCGGCGACGACCAGCGTGCCGAGCGCCATCGCTTCGATCGGCGGCAGGCCGAAACCCTCTTCGAGCGACGGGAACACCATCGCCCGGCAACCCTGGATCAGCGCCTTGATGTCCTGGTCGTCGAGACCCTGTACCCAGCGGACGCGCTCGCCGAGGCCGAGTCGGTCGATGATCTGGTCGCTGGTCTCGCCGGCATTGCGCCAGATCTTGGTGCCGGCGACGCACAGCCGCACCTGCTGCGGCAGGCGCGCCAGCGCCCGGAACAGCGTCGCGTGGTCCTTGTGCGGGTAGTCCTTGCCCAGGGCGAACAGGAAATCGCCGCGGAAGCCGAGATGGGACGCGAGCCGACCGGCGATGACAGTCACGCGTCACCGCGCCAGCGGATCGCTTGGGCCGAAGCTCTCGCGGTCAAGCGCGAGCCGCAGCCAACCGACGACGAGCCGATCTGGGCGCTGTTCGAGGATCGAGACGAGCTCGAACGTGCGATGACAGCCGAGCTGCGCAAGCGGGTCCTCGCGAAGACCGG
>Ga0209488_10003373_pt1 | contig 12822 bp, 10 predicted proteins | sample Rivendell_Oct201_8_FD_188349 | JGI IMG/M metagenome (GOLD analysis project Ga0209488, IMG submission 188349) | Vadose zone soil microbial communities from the Eel River Critical Zone Observatory, Northern California, USA -... | ecosystem: Environmental > Terrestrial > Soil > Vadose zone >...
ATGAACCGCGACGGCAATTTCGGCGGCGACGACACGGTGCGCATTTATCTCGACCCGTTGAACACACGGCGCGACGCTTATCAATTCGTGATGAACTCGCTGGGCGGGCGCCTCGATCAACTGATCCAGAACAATTCGGATTTCATCCGAGAATGGAACACGATCTGGACCGGCCGTTCCAGGGTGGTGAGCGACGGATGGACGGTCGAGATGGCCATTCCGTTCCAGGATCTGTCGTTCGATCCTGCCAAGCCCGATTGGGTGATCGAGATCAGCCGCGAAATTCGTCATCTCAACGAGCGCGACCGCTGGAGTTCCATCAGCGCCGCGGTACTGGCCACGGACATCTCGCGCGCCGGTACGCTGACCGGGATCACCGATATCAATCAGGGGCTCGGCCTCGATATCCAGCTCTACGGAGCGCTGCGCTACCGCTTCGATTGGCAAAACCCGGAACGCGAGACAAAGAGCGCGCGGGTTTCCGGCAATGCCTTCTACAAGCTCACGCCGCAGCTCACCGGCACGCTGACCGTCAATCCCGATTTCTCCGATAGCCCGTTGGATCTTCTTCAAGTCAACACCACGCGGTTTAATCTGTTTCAGCCCGAGACGCGCAATTTCTTCCTGCAAGACGCGGCGACTTTCGAATTCGGCGGCCGGGGCTTCTCCGCCACGACCGACTACAATTATCCGGCCGAGAACGGATCGCCCTTCTTCTCGCGCAATCTCGGCCTCGCGAAAGGAATCCCGGTCAGCATCATCGGCGGCGCCAAATTGTCGGGCGAATATGACGGCCTCGGCATCGGCGCGCTTTCGGTGGTGACCAACGGCACCGGCGACACCAAGCGAAGCCAGTCGCTTTCGGTCGTTCGCATCACCAAGCCCATCGGCGAATCCAAACTCGGCTTCATGTTCACCAATGGCGACCCGTCGGGCCGCACCAAGAACACGCTCGCCGGCGCCGATTTCCAATACCGCGACTCCAATTTCCGCCCCGGCAAGGTTCTGCTGGCCGATGTCTATTACGAACGCAGCATGTCGGACACCAAGGGCGATGACGACTCGTTCGGCGCGGCGCTCAATCTACCGAACGAACCTTTCGGCCTGGAGACGCGCGTCAAGCAGCTGGGCACGAATTATTCTCCGGCGCTCGGATTCGTCAATCGCACCGGCATCCGGCAATGGGACGGCATCGCGACCTATCGGCGCCGCGATCTTGGCTGGCGCTGGCTCGATGTGGCGACGTCCTGGTATGCCGTCACCGATCTCAGCAATCATCTGGAGTCGCGTGAGAACGGCATCTGGACCGGGATCTCCTTACGATCGACCGATGAATTTTACGTTCGTGCGTTCGACGATTACGAGGACGTGCCGGTGCAGTTCAAGATCGCCGGCAAGGTCCCGGTCCGGGCCGGCCAGTATCACTGGGACAACGGCAGCATCTACATTCAGACCTCAAACGCTCGCGCCATTTCCGGCCGGCTCGATGTTCTGTGCTGCAGTTATTATGACGGCAATCAACTGAAGGCCACCTTGAGACTCGATATGCGGCCCAATGCGACCTTCCAGTTCGCGCCGAAATACACCTATACCTATCTCGACCTTCCGGGGGGACTCTTGAACATTCACGCCCTGGCGATCGATTTCATCACCAATTTCACCCCGGACATGCAGCTCTACACCGAGCTGCAATATGACAATGTCAGCGAGAAATTCGCGCTCTCCCTGCGCTATCGTTGGGAATACGAGCCGGGGCAGGAGTTTTTCGCCTCCGTCGGCCAGTCCGCGCTCATACCGGGGCAGGAATTCGTGTCGCGGACGACGCAAGCGGTCATACGCCTGGGCCATACGTTCCGTTATTAGGTTAGGCAATGGGGTACTTCTGCCCCTACCGCCACCCCCGCGTCGTGAAAGGCGGTACTGGGATATGAGGCAATAGTCACACCCCAATCCTGCCCATTTTGTGGGCGTCCTTTACCCTCTCGACAATGTGTCAGGATTCTCGCCTTGCCCTCTCAAGAGCCGAAATTCTATACTTCGGAATCTGCGGTGGACGCCGCCGGCCGCGCGGTTGCGTGTCCGGTGAGATGAAGGGCGTTTCCGCAACTGTTCAAGAACGAGGAAGGCCAGATGAATTTACCACGTTCCGCATTTGTGCGGCACGCCGCCATCGCGATCCTTGCCGCATTCGCGGCCCTGCTTCCGCAGATCGTCATCGCGCAAAGCGTTCCCTTGACCGGAACATTCAATTTCGTTCCCGGAAGGTCGAACTTCACCCCCGGCCCGGCCCGCTACAAAAGTTTGACGATGACGTTCTCCGCTTCGGGAGACATGACTCTCGAGGGCGTCGATGCCCGGGATAAACCCGTCAAGATGACCTATACCGTGGTCGCGGACGGGAAACCTCATGCGGTTGCTGGCGTAGACGCGTTCGATACCGTCTCCTGGAGCCGCTTCAGCGACTCCATCACCACCTATGCCTATCTGAAACGTAAGTCGAACGTCGTGCTGGGGAGCCGCTCGCTGTCCGCTGACGGCAATGTGCTGACCTTCAGCGAGAAGACGTTCGACGAAAAAGGCAAGCAGACCGGCACAGCGGTGATGGTCTTCGCGAAGCCCGGGTTCGAGGTGGCAACCGTTACGCCTCCCAGGGTTGTGCCTCCTCCTGCGCCAGTGGCTCCGCAGTCGGCGCTCACACCTGACGAGATGGCCGCCGCCACCGCGCTGGAAAAAGACGATACGGACGGCGCGATTACGCTCCTTTCGCGCGCGATCGACAAGAAATCGAACCCGCTTTACGATTTCGTCATGCGCGGCGTGGCTTACGCCAAGAAGGGCCAACAGGAACAGGCGCTCGCCGATTTCGACAGTGCCGTGAAGACCAAGCCGGACGACGCCGATGCTCGTTTCCGCCGCGGCGGCACGCGGTTCCAGCTCAAGCAATATGAAGGCGTGATCGAGGATATGAACGTCGTCATCCAAGCGGACGAAAAGAACGGCCCGGCCTATCGCATGCGTGGCTTCTCCTACAACATGCTCGACCAGCACGCGAAAGGGGACCCCGATAACGAGAAGGCCTGCGAGCTGAATAAGGATTTGTGCCCTTAACGCGATTTGGGCCAGGCGAGCCGCCTGGCCCCGCCTAGTCCCACAATCACCTTCCGGGCGACCGTCGGCAGAAAACGGGGTATGACTCGTGTCCGAGTGTTCCGGCTTGGAGGAGAGCGCAGATGGCAGGGCGGCGGGCATGTAGCCGGCTTCTGGGGACGGCAGCCTTTATCGCTATGGTATCCGGCATCGGTGGGGCGGCATGGGCGCAGTCCCAGACGCTCAGCATCACCTTGACCGGGCAATCGATGATCCGGTCGGACATTCGCGCTCACGCGCCGGCCGCGGTGCCGGTCATCGCGTCGCTACTCAAGGGCGACGTCGTGTTTACGAATTTCGAAACCACCATCCTCGATGTCAAAAAGGGTCAATCGCCGAAGGACGGCCGATTCCTCTCCCCGCCTGAAGCGCTGGAATCGCTGAAGGCGTTTGGCTTCAACCTGTTGTCGCTGTCCAACAATCATGCGTGGGATCTCAAGGTTCCGGGCATCCAGAACACGCTCGAACAGGTCAAGCGCCTGAATCTGGCTCATGCCGGCACCGGAAACACCATCCAAGAAGCCGGGGCGCCGGGGTATCTGCGCACGCCCAAGGGCACTGTGGCCCTGATAGGAATAGCATCGGGCCTGATTGAAGAGGGCGGCGCGGCCACGCCAAACCGGCCGGGCGTGAATGAGCTTCGCGTCGAAGGGAACAAGCCGAACCCGGAGGACACGCAGCGCATTCTTCAAAGTATCCGGGACGCCAGAAAGCAAGCCGACATCGTCATCGTGTACGAACACAATCACGTATTCGATAAGCCCTTCCGTACGATCATGCTGGAAGAATTGCCCGAACGGCTGGCGCCGCCCGATTGGCTAAAAAAATGGACCCACGCGGAAGTGGATGCCGGCGCCGATATCATCGTCATGCATGGCGCGCCTCTCCTTCATGGTGTCGAGATCTATCGCGACCGGCCGATCTTTTACGATCTGGGAAATTTCATTTTTCAGGCGCCGCCGACGGAACTATTGCTCGACGAACCGATCGTTTGGGAAAGCGTGGTGGCCTATGTCGACTTCCAGGGAAAGAAGCTCCAATCCATCACGTTCCGGCCGATCTGGCAGAATAAGATTGGCGAGGGTCAGCCAGACCCCCACGACGAGCACACGAACAACCTCTTTCTCCAGACACGCGGCTTACCAACGCCCGCTACTGGCGAACAGGCGCGCTACATCCTCGAGCGGCTGGCCGATCTGTCACGGCCCTTTGGAACAAAAATCGAGGTGAAGGGCGATGCAGCGACGATCAAATTGAAGGGCGGAAATTAGGGCAAGTCAAAAGTCCGGCTTGCCGGCGACGGGCACGACCCTTTCCGGCCCGGAGGATTCGCGAAGGTTCTCGGCGCACACCATTTCGGGCCATATGGTTTCCGGCTGATAGGTGACAAGCCCCGACCAGGGCATGGTGAAACTGCCCGGATCCTCCACCGTAACTTCGACCTGCAGGCCCTTTTTGTGGGGGTCCAAATCGACTTCCGCTCCATAGCCATCGAAGCGAACAGGCGCGGCATTGGCGTTGAACGTGCGAGCATGTTTGCGGACCGCCGCAGCGGCGGCTTCTCCGTCGATCAGAGAATAGCGTTCCACCACGTGCATCTTCTCGCTGAAAGGCGTGCCATAGCGATCGACGGACGAAAATGGTCCCGTCTTGATGCCGACCGTGTCGACCACCAGGGTGTCGCCCTCATAATGACCGACCGAGTCCCCCTGCCAGCTGGGCGTCAGATGCTCGGGATGCGGCACGTTCAAGCGAACATGGCGCACCTTGTGATCGTTCACATAAAGCAGAACGACTTCGTCCTTCTTTTGCAGCAACTGCATCTCCAGCTGAATGGTCAGCGTGAAGGGCGGCGGCTCCGGCCAGCATTGGTTGTGGTTGTCGGGGATCGATTCGCCGGTGAGCGAATACTCGCCGCGCTTCTTTAAGATTTGCGCGGCCTCGGGTTTGAGGAGCGGGCTGTTGAAGTCCGCGACGCGTCCCGCATTGTCGTCTATCGTGCCGTTGGCCCTCCTCATTGTGTTGGTAAGAGGACCCTGGCCTGATGGCGGATCTTCGAGATTGAACAGGGTGCGCCCCCATTGGCCGGAAAGCGCGGGAATGGAGGCGGCCGTCTCTGCGCCCACCGCCGGCCAAACGAGTATCGCGGTCGAGATGAACCCGATAGCAGCGCAGCTCAAATATTTTCCCGAAATGATTCTCATATTTTACCCTCACCATCAGTCGGCATGGCGTCTTCCCGAGAGCAGACGTTCATTGCGTTTCCCGAATCTACCGCCTGGAAATGCCCGAGTAAAACACCTAGTTTCGGTTGAATTTCAGCCTGCATAGGGGACGAATTTGGCTTTCACATCCTGGCGCGGCGTCGTCGGTAACATCAAGCCGACCATGCGTCCCGGCTCTATTGAGGAATTGTGCCGCATCCTACCCGAAGGCGTCGGTATCATTCCGCTGTTCCTGGATATCCAGCGCGGGGTGCGGGAGGAATTCACCCACATCATCCCGCATTACGAGCCGCTGATCGCCAAGCTGGCCGATCATGATGTGGATCTGATCCACCCCGAGGGCGCTCCTCCTTTCATGGTGCTCGGCTACAAGGGCGAGTCGGAGCTGATCAAGAAGTGGGAGAAGAAATATAAGGTTCCGATCTTCACCTCGGGCACCAATCATATCCGTGCTCTGGAGGCGCTCCATGTGAAGCGCTTCGTCGGCGCGTCCTATTTTCCGGGGAAGATCAATGACACCTTCGGCAAGTATTTCGAGGACGCCGGATTCGAGGTGCTGGGCATGGAGGGGATCGACGTTCCTTTCCAGGAAGTCGGGAATCTGTCGGCGGAGCTCGTCTATGCCCATGTGAAGAAGATCTTCCTCAAGCACCGCAAGCAGGCGCAAGGGATTTATTTGTTGGGCTCCGGCTGGCGCGTGATGGGCATCATCGATCTTCTGGAGCGCGATCTCGGGGTGCCGGTGATTCATCCCGTGCCGGCGCGCTGCTGGGAGATACAGAAGCGTCTGACGATCAATCATCCGGTCACCGGTTATGGGCGGCTGCTCGCCGAGATGCTGCCGGGGTAGCATATGATTTCTGGATTCGCTCATAGGCTGTGGGTTGCCGTTCTCGCGGCGGTCATCGCGGCTTTGCCGGGGAGCGGAATCGCCCAGGACGCGCAGAATTTCTACCGGAACAAGCAGCTCACCATGCTGATCGCAAGCGGCGCGGGCGGCGGCTATGACGCTTACGCCCGGACGCTGGCGCGCTATATGACCAAGCACATTCCGGGCAATCCGGTGATTGTGCCCAAGAACGTGCCCGGCGCCGGCGGCCTGATCGCGGCGAACACGCTCTACAACAACGCGGCGCCGGACGGCCTGACCTTCGCGGCGCTGACCAATGGCGTGGCCATGGACCCGCTGTTCGGTGAGACGGCAGGACGGTTCGAGGCGCGGAAATTCAACTGGCTGGGCAGCATCGGCAAGCTCGAAAATATCTGCGTCACCTGGCAGGGCAGCCCCATCACCCGAATCGAACAGGCCAGGACCCGTGAAGTGGCGGTGAGTGCATCGGGCGCCACCGGCAATTCCGCGATCATGCCGAAGATCGTCAATCAGTTCCTCGGCACGAAGTTCAAGGTGATCGGCGGTTACACAGAAGGTTCGGGTGTTACGCTCGCGCTCGAGCGCGGCGAGGTCGATGGGGTGTGCGGCCTTTCCTATTCGACACTGAAGACGATGCGGCCGGATTGGTTCCGGGATCGCAAGGTCAACGTCATCCTGCAAATCGGACTGCAGAAGCTGAAAGATCTGCCGAATGTGCCGAGCGCCATCGATCTGGTCTCCGATCCCGACAGCAGGAAGGTGCTCGAGCTCATCCTGATCCGGCAGGAGATGGGCCGCCCCTTCGCGATGCCGCCGGGCGTTCCAACCGATCGCGTCGCCATGATGCGCCGGGCCTTTGACGAGACTCTGAAGGACCCCGGTTTTCTTGCGGAAGCGGCGAAGCTGCAACTGGAAATCGATCCGCTCTCGGGGAATGAGATCGCGGAGCTTCTGAATAGAGCCTATAGCGCGCCCAAGCCGATTGTGGCTCGCGCCGCGCAACTCGCGAAATGACGACCCCAAGCGGCTACGATTACATCGTCATCGGTGCGGGATCGGCGGGCTGTGTGTTGGCCAACCGGTTGACCGAGGATGGCGCCGCGCGCGTGCTGCTGCTCGAGGCGGGCGGGCGCGACTCCCATCCCTATATTCACATCCCGCTCGGCCTCGGCCGCATGCACGCCCGCCGCATGTTCGATTGGGGCTATGAGAGCGAGCCCGAACCCGCGCTCAACGGAAGGCGCATCGAGGCGATGCGGGGCAAGGTCCTGGGCGGCAGCTCGTCGATCAATGTGATGGCATTCACGCGCGGCGATCCGGGCGATTACCAACGCTGGGCGCAATTGGGCGCGCTCGGATGGTCCTATGCCGACGTGCTGCCCTATTTCAAGCGCGTCGAGAGTTGGGAAGACGGCGAAAACGCCTTCCGCGGCGGCAATGGCCCGATTGGCGTGGAATGGGCCAAGACGAAGGACCCGCTGTTCGATGCCTGGATCGAAGCGGCAAAGGCGGCGGGTTATCCGCATGTCGAGGATTACAATTCCGGTGTGCACGAAGGCTTCGGACGCAGCCAATATTCCATCCGCAACGGACGCCGCTCCTCGGCTGCCTCCGCCTATCTGAAGCCCGCGCTGAAACGGCCCAATCTTACGGTGGAAATCGCGGCGCTGACCACGCGTGTGATGATGGAAGGAACGCGCGCAATCGGAGTCGAATATCGGCGTAAAGGACAGACGATCCGCGCGACAGCGGATGCGGAAGTGATCGTCGCGGCCGGCGCGTTCAACACACCGCAAATCCTGATGCTGTCGGGGATCGGGCCGGCCGGACATTTGCGCGAGATCGGGATCAAGCCGATCGTCGATCTTCCCGTCGGACGCAACCTGCAGGACCATGTCGCGGCTCTGATCATGTATAGCCGCCCCAAAGCCGGAGGTTTTCGCGATTCGATGCGGTTCGACCGCATGGCGAAGGGCATGATCGAGGCCTATTGCTTCGGGACCGGTCCCGCTACGATTGTGCCCGGCGGACTGCATGCCTTCATCAAGACGCGGCCCGAGCTTGCGGTTCCCGATATCGAATTCATGTTCCGCGGCGCGCCGACCCAAGCCGGATTGTGGTTTCCGCTGCTGAAGCCCGCCTATGCCGACGGTTTTGGGATTCGCCCGACGCTTTTGCATCCTGAGAGCCGAGGCGAGGTCAGATTGGCTTCCGCGGACCCTGCCGCGCATCCGCGCATTTTCCTGAACCTGCTAACGGCCGCCGCCGATCTGGCGAAATTGCGCGACGGGTTCAAACGCGCCCGCGAAGTGGCGGCGCAGCACCCGCTCGATCCCTATCGCGGCGTCGAAACATCACCCGGCGACAAGGTAAGAAGCGATGCCGAAATCGACGCCTGGCTGAAAAAAGCGGTGATCACGGCGCACCATCCCGCTTCCACCTGCGCCATGGGATCACGGGAGAACAGCGTGCTCGATCCTCAACTGCGCGTATGTGGGGTGGATCGTTTGCGCGTGGTTGACGCATCCGCCATGCCGGACCTGGTCTCGGCCCATATCAATGCGACCGTGCTGATGATGGCGGAAAAGGCGGCCGATATGATCCGCGGGCGACGGGCCGCGTAGCGGTCACCCCCACCCGGCTCGCTTCGCGCGTTCCGCGCTCGGCTCACCGACCTCCCCACCAGGGGGAGGTGGAGTGGTCAAAGCGCGTCGAGTTGCATCGGAGTGACCCCATTTTGTACTCTAGGCTATCGGAATTTCGGCAATCCCTTCGCGGGTGCTTTTCATGAATGTGCTGACCAGAACCAGATTGGATGTCGTCCCGCTGACCCCGTATATCGGCGCGGAGATCCGCGGGCTGGACTTAAGGGAAAAGCCCGCTGACGAGACGGTACGGGCGATCTACCAAGCCTGGCTCGACCATCTGGTCCTCGTCTTTCCGGGGCAGGATTTGACTCAGGAAGATTTGCTCCGCGCCACCAGCTATTTCGGGCGGATGGGCCATCTGGACCGGCCGGCCAAATACCATCCGCCCGGTTTTTCCAAGATGCTGCCCGGGATCATGCTGATCTCGAACATCCGCGAGAATGGCGAGCCCATCGGAGCCCTTCCCGATGGGGAGATGATGTTCCATCACGACATGATCCATAAGGAAGTCCCGAGCAAGGCAACGCTGCTCTTCTCTGTGGAAATTCCATCCCATGGCGGCAACACCTTGTTCGCGAGCGGCTATGCGGCCTATGACACGCTCGATCCGGCTTTGCGGGAGAGGCTCGAAGGCTGCCACGCTTTGCACCATTACAATTACGGATCCACGCAGCGCGGCGATGAACGCGGCGTGGAAGCCTTCAATGAATGTGTGCATCCGGTTTTCCGTACCCATGAGGAAACGGGACGGAAAGCGGTCTATGTGAACCGGCTGATGACGGTGAAGATTCTGGATATGGAACCGGCGGAAAGCAATTTGTTGCTGAACGCCCTGTTCGATCATGCGGAAAAGCCGGAGTTCGTCTATTCGCATGAGTGGCGCAAGGGCGACCTGCTGCTCTGGGACAATCGCTGTTCGTCCCATGCGCGGACGGATTTCCCTTCCGCCGAAAGACGGCTGATGCTGCGCACCACCGTAGAAGGCACCACGCGGCCCTATTAGCTTCGCGTTCGGAGGATTTGCGTGAAGAGTCTGCCGCGCCGTGTGGTCCTTGCGCTAGGCGCAGCCAGTCTTCTATGTGCGTCGGGCGCACTCGCGCAACCCGCGGCCGAGTTCTACAAGGGCAAATCCGTCACCTTGGTCGTAAGCTCCAGCCCCGGCGGCGGCTACGACATCATGTCCCGGACGATCGCGAAATATCTGGGAAACCATTTGCCGGGAAACCCGCGCGTGCTCGTTCAGAACATGCCGGGCGCGGGCGGCATTGTGGCGATGAATTATTTCTACACCAACGCGCCGAAGGACGGCACCTATTTGGGGGCCGTGCAGAACAATACGCCATTCGAACCGCTCCTCGGGACGCGGGAGGCCAAATATGATCCGACCAAGTTCAACTGGCTGGGTTCACCGAGCACGGAAGTCGGTCTGATCGCCGTCTGGCGCAATGTTCCGGTCAATACGCTCGCCGATTTGAAGCGGCGCGAGATCACCGTCGGTTCGTCCGGCGCCAATTCCACGCCGAGCTTCTATGCGCGCCTGATCAATGAGACGCTGGGCACGAAAATGCGGATCGTCGTCGGCTATCCCGGACAGAACGAGGTCTATTTCGCCATGGAGCGAGGCGAGGTCGACGGCTTTCCCAGCCTCTTCTACAACACCCTGAACAGCACGCGGCCCGCCTGGCGCAAGGAAAAGAACATCAAGCTCATCCTGCAATATGGACTGGAGAAGGAGCCAGAAATCGCCGAGGTTCCCAATGCGCTGGACCTCGTCACCGATCCCGACGACAAATTGCTGCTGCGGGCCGGACTCGCAGAGGTGACGCTTGGCCGCCCTTATCTGATGCCGCCGAATGTGCCGCCCGATCGCGTCGCCGCCATGCGCACGGCATTGGAAGATACCTTCAAGGACCCGGCATTTCTCGCCGATTCAAAACGCATGTCGCTTGGCGTAAGCTCGCCCCACACCGGCGCGCAAATCCAGCGCCTCATCGAAGAAACCTATCGCACGCCCCCCAAAATCGTCGACCGGCTGAGAAAGCTGTCGCTGCACTGAAAGTATGAAAGACATGGCGAAGCTTGCGCGGCTCGAAAGACATTTGAGCGCCGGCGATACCGGACTCATTCTGTTCGACGCGCTGAATGGCTATCTGCATCCGAACAATCCGGCCAAGGTGCAGTTTCTTGCCGAACGGAACATCATTCCGAACCTGCAGCGCCTCCTCCAAGCCGCGCGCAGGATCGGCATGACGACATTTTATCCCTCCGGTGCGCATGCGCCCGACGGGTCGGATTCGGTGGACCGCCTGACCGATACGGATATGGACCTGGCGCAAGGGGGCAGCGCGGATCAGCCGATCCGGCCGCATTTCCATGCGGGTTCGCGCGAAGCGGAAAACGCCCCCGAGCTGAGGCCGGCCAAGGGCGATGTGATGGTGCCCAAGCAACGCTGGAGCTCGTTCTTCCAGACCAATCTCGACCTTCAGCTTCGCGCCCGCGGCATCGGTACCATCGTGATCGCGGGCGGCTCGACAGATGTGGGAATTGCGAGCACCGTATTCGCCGCGCGCGATCTCGATTATGGCATCGTGGTGGTGCGCGACGCCTGCTATTCCACCCGCGGGACGAACAATGATTTCTTCATGGATCGCGTTTTTCCCCGTATGGGCCGCGTGATGCGTGTCGATGAAGCGGTCTCCCTGATGACGCGGTGACGGGACATGGCTGAGATCGCGACCAACGAAGACATCGAATGCCCGGGTGGAATGCCGGCTTTTCTTGCCTTTCCGAAAGCGCCCGGGCGTTATCCCGTGGTCGTGCTGATGCATGAACGTTACGGGCTGGTGGCTCACGCCAAGGATCTGGCACGGCGCTGCGCCTCGGATGGCTATGTGGTCCTGGCCCCGAATTTCTTTTTCAGGCATCCGGACCAGAAGGCGTTGAACGCCGGCAATGTGCGTTACGACATCACCGACCCGGAATCCGTTACCCTCCTAAAATCGGCGTTGGCGGCGGCAAGGACCATGGCCTTCACAGACATGAGCAAAATTGCCGTCGCGGGCTATTGCCAGACCGGGCGCCACCCCCTCGTCTTGGCAGCCGAGGAGAGGATCCAGGCAGTCGTCGTCTGGTATGGCGCCGCCTCCAGGCGCGAATGGGAGGTGAACGCCATCCAGCCGCGGCCGCTGGACGACCTCATCGCGAAAATCGCCTGCCCGGTGTTTGGCGCCTTCGGGTCCGACGATCACATCATCTCCATCGACGATGTGCGCCGTTTCCGCACCTCACTGGAGAACCACAAGAAGTCCTACGACATCCATCTTTATGCGGGTGCGCCGCATGGCTGGCTGAACGACACCATGCCCGGCCGCTATCGCAAAGCGCAGGCGGATGCTGCCTGGGCGGCGCAGCAGCATTTCCTCAAACAGGTCTTCGCGGGAGAATGGCCACCGGCGCGCGTGCGCTGGCGTTTCGAAAGTGAGTTTGGCACAGATTACGATTTTTCCAAGAATGTGCGGCAGGAATAAATGAGCCCGGCATCTCTCGCACGCCACGATGAGGATTCCGCATCCCGGATTCGTTGCGCGCTGGCGCGTGGGGAAGAAGGACACGGCCTTTCGCGCGGGGATGCGCTTCTCCTCATGGAAGAGGCGCCGCTTGACGCGCTGCTCTTCGCGGCATCATCGCTGCGCGACCGGCTGAAAGGGCGGATCGTCAGCTATTCGAAGAAGGTCTTCATCCCGCTGACTCATCTTTGCCGCGATTATTGCGGCTATTGCACGTTTCGATCCGATCCGGTGGCAGGGCGCGCGGCCTATATGAGCCCGGACGAGGTCCTCGCCGTCGCCGAAGCGGGCGCTCGTGCGGGTTGCAAGGAAGCGTTGTTCAGTCTGGGCGATCAGCCGGAACGGATTTTTCCCGAAGCGCGAGA
>Ga0209488_10003375_pt1 | contig 12821 bp, 9 predicted proteins | sample Rivendell_Oct201_8_FD_188349 | JGI IMG/M metagenome (GOLD analysis project Ga0209488, IMG submission 188349) | Vadose zone soil microbial communities from the Eel River Critical Zone Observatory, Northern California, USA -... | ecosystem: Environmental > Terrestrial > Soil > Vadose zone >...
TTCATGCCATCGCGCACGCGACCGAACTCGTCCTGTTTGCCGAGCACCAGGGCGCCGTTGCTGGTGGCGTGTTGGATCACCTCGAGCGGCTGGAAACCCGCCTCCAGTTGCAGTTCGAGTTCGCGCACCAGACCGAAGCCGTACAGCAGGTAGATGTACGCCGCGTCCTCGCCGGTGGTGACCACCCCGCCGAGCTCGGCGAACTGCTTCAGCGCGCGCATCCACAGGCGGTAGTTCTCGCGCCAATTGGCCTCGTCCTGGCTGCTCCAACCGATGAAGTAGCTGCCGTGGTTGTCGAGGTTGGGGCTGAAGAAGCGCGCCAGCGCCGGATGCAGCCAGTCCTGGAACCACGGCTGGTTCTGCGCCCGCACCAGATCACGACTTGCCTCGTAGACGGCCAGCGTCGGGCTCCACGCCACGCCGTGCTCGACCATGCACGCGAGCACGTCGTGCAGTCGGTCGGGGTCTGCCTGCCGCCACAGCTGGCCGGCAACGCGGAAGCGATCGACTTCACTGCTGTAGCTGAACTGCGGCGGCAACTGCTGCACGCCATGCAGGGCGGCATCCGGGATGCCGTACCAGTGTTCGATGCTGCGGACGCCGAGTTCGGCATAGTCGCGCGCGGTGCTCTCGCCGGTGCCGATGTGCGCGGTCACCGGCAGACCCATGGCGTGCGCCTCGGCCAGGATCGCCGCCAGGATCGGCCGCGGGTAGGTGAAGTTGGACCACAGCTTGATGCCGTCGGCGCCCTGTTGCTTGATCTGCCGCACCCGCGCCTGGGCGGCGGCGGCGTCGGCGACCGGACCGAAGCCGTGCCACAGAAACAGCCGCGGTGCCGCCAGTTCACCCTGCTCCTGTGCCGCCTTGAGTCGCAGCGATCGACCGACCGTGCTGCCGAGGTCACGCACCGCGGTGATGCCGCAGCAGAGCCACAGCAGCAGCTGGTAGTCCTTCTCGATCGCCATGCCGGCGGCCTGTTCCTGCAGGTGCGCATGCGTCGACACCAGGCCGGGCAGCAGCCAGCAGCCGCTGCCGTCGATGCTGCGCTCGGCGTGCAGGTCGGTGCCTGGCCCCTGGCTGCCGTCCCAGACGACGCGACCATCCTTGACCAGCACGTTGGTCGGTCCGTACGGCGGCGTGCGGTCGCCACGGATCACCGACACGTTGCGCAACAGCAGAGATTCGGGCCGCGCGCCATGTTCTGGTGCCGCCTGGGCGGCGATCGGACAGCAGCAGAGGGCCAGCGGCACAAGGCAACGTCTCATCGCCGGCAACCTTAGCCGCCGTCGCCCGCACCGGGGAGTTCGCTGCTCAAGCGCCGAGGATCTCGCGGGCCCGTTCCAGGATCTTGGTCGGGCTGAACGGCTTGGTCATGTAGTCGTTGGCGCCGGCCTGGATGCCGATCTCGCGGTCACTGTCCTGGCCCTTGGCGGTCAGCAGGATGATGTGGACGTGGTCGAGGTCCTTGTTGGCACGGATCCGCTGGGTCACCTCGAAACCGTTCAGCTTGGGCATCATCACGTCGAGGAACACCAGATCAGGCTTGTTGGCACGGATCGCGGCCAGCGCTTCCTCGCCGTCGCGCGCCTCCAACACCCGGTAGTTGCCCTTGCGCAGCACGAACGACAGCGAGCGGCAGATGAACGGCTCGTCGTCGACCACCAGCACGGTGTGGGTGGTCATTTCGCACCTGTCGCGGTGCCGGTCGCCTTGACCACCACCGCCGTGACATCGTCACCGCTGGCGCCGCCACCGCGGAACTTCTGTACCGCCGCCAGCAGCGCGTCGACGATCGCGCGGGCGCTGCCGTGCGCCGCAGCGCGCAGCACCGCTGCCAGCCGTTGTTCGCCGAACATCTCGTCGTCCGGGCCGATCGTCTCGGTGACGCCGTCGGTGTACAGGCAGACGAAGTCACCGGGCGCCAACGGCAGCGCGCAGCTGCGGTAGCCCGCGGCCGGCATGAAGCCGAGGATCGTGCCGTCGCCGGCCACCTGCTCCACGGTCCTGGTGGCGGCCCGGAAGACCATCAGATCGTTGTGGCCGGCATTGACCACTTCGACTTCCGGGTGGTGCGGCTTCAGGGTCACCGCCACCGCGGTGATGAAGCGCTCGGTGCGCGTCAGGTCGCGGAACATGCCGCCGGCGAGTTCGCGGAACAGTTCCGCCGGCGCCGTGCGCATGCCCGCGAGCGTGCGCAGCGTTGCCCGGGCGCTGACCATCATCATGCCGCTGGCCAGATTGTGGCCGGAGACGTCGGCGACCACCACCATCGTGCGGCCGTCGGCCAGCGGTACGAAATCGAAGTAGTCGCCGCCCACGTCGCCGCAGGTGCGATAGTCGGCAGCCAGATCGAAGCCGGCGACCACCGCCGGTCGCTCGGGCAGGATCTGCGACTGGATCGCGTGCGCCATGCTCAGTTCCTTGCCCATTTCGGCGGTCTTGCGGGCGCCGATCACCGCTCCGAGCATGGCGGCGAACGAGTGCGCGACCTGGCCTTCCTCGCTGCCGAGCTGGTCCTGGTTCGAGTAGCGGCTACAGCGCTTGTCCATCGCCAGCAGCACCCCGAGCAACACGCGCTGGTCACCGGCGCCGTAACTGACGGGCACGCCGATCACCTGGCTCCTGGCCAGGCGCTCCGGCCCACCATCGGCGGACGCCGGCGGCAGGTCGTGCACGCTGCGCACCACCACCGATCCGTCCTTGGCCAGCACCTCGCGCAGGAAGCCGGCGTCGCCCCGCACCGTCGGCTCCAGCGGATACGGACACCGGATCGCCTGGCCCGCCGCATCCATGACCACGTGCACCAGCACTTCACAGTTCCGGGTGGTCGGGTCGTAGCTGCAATACACGGCGCGGTTGACGCTGGCGGCCACCAGCAGCGCCTTGAGGCCCATGGCTGCCACCTCGGCGTCGGACTCGCCGGTGGACAGACGCGGCAGGGTCTCCCCCATCATCGACACCTGCTCCAGCAACTGCAGCGAGCTGGAGTTCATGCTGATCATGTCCTGCTCGAGCTGCTCGCGCTGCACGATGCTCGTCAGCAGGCGCTCGAGCATGACTGCCAGGCCGGAGCCGTCGCGCCGGCAGCTGGCGACCACGTGACCACCGGCCGGCAACGGCAGCACGATCGCCTGGCGCTGCGGGCTGCACTGCACCTGCAATTGCCCATCGCGCAGCGAGAAAGTCGGCGGCGGACCGTCGCCGAACGCGATCTCGACCCGGCCATCGCCGTCGACGAGGTAGAGGTCGACGGCGCCCATCGCCGCCGGCAAGGTGGCGAGCAGGTCGGTGTTGGCCGGAGACAAGACCATGCCGGGCATGTCGTGGATCAGCGGGCCTGCACGTTGGCGGGCCGCGCGGCCAGTTTCTTCATCCGCAGCTCGTTCCAGCCGCCGACGCGGGCATAGCTCAGCTGGTCCATCACCATGCGGGCGATGTAGATGCCGTAGCCGCCGGCCTCGGCCGGCAGGCCGTCGGGCTCGGGGCCGTCCGCCGCCAGCGGATCGAACGCCGGACCCTGGTCACGCAGAACGATCTCCACGGCATCCTCACCGACGGTGAAGATCACCTCGACCGGCCGGCGCTCGTCCAGCTCGTAGGCGTGTCGCAGCACGTTGGTGACCATCTCCTGCAACGCCAGCAGCACGTTGTAGCGACAGCCCTCGGGGTCCTCGTCGAAGGCCACCCCGTCGATCAAGGCCTCCCCGGTCTGCCAGACGAGACGCAGATGGTCCATGGGACCCGAGAGCTTCAGCAGGACTTGTGCAACCATGGTGAACCCGGTGCGGACCCGGCAGCTATCGACGAGTCGGTGCTCCGCCCCTGAGACCGACCCCCGCCATCTGACCTGCCTCGCCGACGGCCGCGGCCACGACCTGGGGCTTGCCCCATGGCATGTGGGCTTCGGCCGTGCTACTTTCCGGCCCTTGGTTGCGGTGGGACCGCCTCGGTCAGCAGGCCAACCCCGCCGCCGGAGGGCGGATCTTGTCGACAGCTTCCAACTCACGTGCTCGTGCGCAGCGTTGGCGCATGGTTTCTGTGCTGCTCGGCACCTTGCTCGGTGCCTGTTCCACTGCGCGCCACAACACCACGGCGCCCGCCAAAGTCCAGCCGGTCCTGACCGGCGACTACATCCTCGCGCCCGTTCGCGGCGACGCCGAACTGGAGCTCGAGGATCTTGCCGGCGTGCCCGGCAACGCCGCGAAGTTGCGCCGCAGCTGGATCCTGTTGCAGACCGGCAAGGCCAATCCGGCGATGGACCTCGCCGCCGAGGTGCTCTACAGCAACGAGCGCACCTCACCGGCAGAGGAAGCGTTCGCCCGGTTCGTGCGCGCTGAGGCCTTCGTCCACCTCGGCCAGGCCGACCGCGGTCGCTTCGACCGTCAGCGCGCCAGTGAACTGGCACTCGACCCCGAACTGCGCCGCCGGCTGCAGCAGCACCCGGACCGTGAACCGGTCGCCAATGGGCCGGCCGCGCCGCTGCCACAGATGGAGCGACGCTCGGCCTGGAGTCCTCTGCCCGTGGTGGCGGCGCGGCTGGATCGCATGACGCCGATCTACCGCCTCACCATCCACCACTCTGCCATCCCGCTGCGCGAGAACTCCGAGCAGGCGGCGGCGATCGCCATCCGCAACATCCAGCACGAGCACATGCAGGGCCGCGGCTTCGGCGACATCGGCTACCACTTCCTGATCGATCCGGCAGGCCGGGTCTGGGAAGGGCGCGACCTGCACTGGCAAGGGGCGCATGCCCGCGACGAGAACAACATCGGCAACGTCGGTGTCTGCCTGCTGGGCAACTTCATCCGCGATCGCCGCAACGGCCAGGTGCCGACCGATGCGCAGGTCAACGCGCTGCGCCAGTTGGTCGACAGCCTCAGCGGCAGATACACCATCGTGCCGGACCAGATCTGGATGCACAGCCACTTCACCCAGACGGTCTGTCCGGGCCCGACTCTTGCCACCGTCGTCACGCACATGGTCGACGAGTTGAAGGCACACCGCCACCCGGCTCCCGGCACGCGCCTCGCCGCCGCCGAATGAGCTGCCGGATGAGCAGAGGGCGCCGCCGGGTCGAGACCGGACCCCTGGCCGGCCGATAGGGCCACCATGGGCAAGGCCAGGGACGGCGGCCTCTTGAGCAGCTGGTCCGCGCCGCTGCGCCAGCTTCCTGGCGCGCTGCTCAGCTGCCTGCTGCTGACCCTGCTGACGGTGCTGCTGGCGATCTGCACCGGCAACCCGACGGCCGACGCGACGCTGCGGCCGCTCTACTTCGCGCTGCTGTTCGGGTTCTTCCGCGGCGTCGGTCGGCGCTACGAACACATCCGCGGCCTGCCGATGCGGCTGGTGGAGGCCGGGTTCCTCGTGCTCACGCTCGGCTTCACCACCAGTGCGGTGCTCACGCTCTGGCAGCTCGACAGCCAGTCGGCGCTGTGGACGCAGCTGCACCTGGCGCTCGAACGTGGCGCTGTGTTCCTGCTCGGGATCTCGCTCATTTCCTACGGCCTGATCTTGTTGATCCCGCAGCTGCTCGAACACCATCGACTGCTGCGGATGAGTTTCGCCCGCACGCGCGGCCAGTTGCAGGTCGCCGAATCGGCGCGCAGTCGCATGGAACAGCGGCTGGTCGACGCCGACCGCCTCGGCATCCTCGGCCAGCTGGCGGCCGGCGTGGCGCACGACCTGCGCAACCCGCTGGCCATCATCAAGGGCACGGTCGAATCGATGCGGCGCAAGCGCCGCAGCGGCACCGAAGTCGCCGAGCACATCGAAGTGATCTGCCGCAGCGTCGAGAAGGCCGACCGCACGATCGAAGCACTGATCGACCTCGGCCGGCCGCGCAGCAGCCAACGCACCGAAGTGCCGCTGCGTGAACTGGTGCAGGAGGTGCTGGCGCTGGTGCTGGTCGGCGCCAGACACCGCCGCCTGCAGGTCGACACCGCCGGTTGCCTGCCGCTCGATGCGGTCGGCGATCGCGCGATGCTGGTGCAGCTGCTGCTCAACCTGGTGCTCAACGCCGTGCAGGCATCCCCTGACGGTGCGACGATCCGCCTGCGCACCCGCGCCCTGCGCCTGCACGGCAACGCCGCGGTGGTGCTGATGGTCGAGGATCGCGGCGTCGGCCTGCCGGACGAAGTGCGCCAACAACTGTTCACGCCGTTCTTCACCACCAGGAAGGACGGCACCGGTCTCGGTCTGCTGAGCTGCCGCCGGATCGCGCTCGAACTCGGTGGCGGTCTCAGCCTCTATCCGCGTCACCGCGGCGGGGCGCGGGCGGTGCTGGTGCTGCCGGCGCCGAGCGCCGCGCTGGTCGGAGCCGGACCGTGAAGCCGTTCAACCTGTTGATCGTCGACGACGAACCCGACCTGCGTTGGGTGCTCCGCGGTCTGTTCGAGGATGCCGGCTTCAACGTGGCCGAGGCCGGCGACGGCGAAGCGGCCCTGCAGTCGCTGCAATCGACGCCGGCCGACGTCGTGCTCAGTGATGTGCGCATGCCGCAGCTGCCCGGCCTCGAACTGCTGCGCAAGGTGCGGGCCAGCATGCCCGACCTGCCGGTGGTGCTGCTGTCGGCGGTCGAGGACATCGCCACCGCCGTCGACGCGATCAAGGAGGGCGCCTTCGATTGGCAGCAGAAGCCGTACGATCCGGAGCGCCTGCTGTTGACGGTGCAACGCGCCGCCGAACAGTACGCGCTCAAGCGCGAAGTGCAGGAACTGCGCAGCTCCCTGCGCGGCGGCGCCGACTTCGGCACCAGCGTCGCCGCCGCCGGGCTGCAGCGCACGATCGATCTGCTGGCACCGCAGCTGCAGGTCGCGGTGTTGATCACTGGCGAGTCGGGCACCGGCAAGGAGGTCGTGGCGCGCGAGATCCATCGCCGCTCGCCGGTGGCTGCCGGCCCGTTCGTCGCCGTCGACTGCGGTGCCTTGCCGGAACCGCTGCTCGAGAGCCAGCTGTTCGGCCACAAGCAGGGCGCCTTCACCGGCGCCGACCGCGATCGGCCGGGCCTGTTCGCGCTGGCGCACGGCGGCACGCTGTTCCTCGACGAGCTCGGCAACCTGCCGCTGCCGCTGCAGGCCAAACTGCTGCGCGCGGTGCAGGAGCGGGCCGTGGTGCCGGTCGGCGGCCGTGAGCCCGTGCCGTTCGACGCCCGCCTGCTGACCGCCACCAACTGCGACCTCGAGCTGGAGATGCGCGAGGGCCGGTTCCGCATCGACCTCTACCACCGGGTCGCCGAGTTCACCTTGGTGCTCGAGTCGCTGCGCGAGCGCCCTGACGACGTGCTGCACTTCGCGCGCGTGTTCCTGGCCGAGGCCAACCTGGCGATGGGTCGTCAGGTGCATGGTTTCACCGCCGCCGCGGCGAAGGCGCTGCAGCGCTACGGTTGGCCGGGCAACCTGCGGGAACTGCGCAACATCGTCCGCCGCGCCACCCTGCTCTGTGCGTCGCGCGAACTGGACGCCGCCGACCTCGGGCTGCCAGCCAACGACGACACGCCGGCCGCGGTCGCTGCGGGCGATGCAAGCCTGCCGCTGACCGAACGGATCAAGCAGGCCACCGATGCCATGGAGGCCCGCATCCTCGAGGACACGCTCACGGCCCACGGCGGCAACAAGGCCGCGGCGGCAAGGGCGCTACAGATCGACTACACGACCCTGCACCGCAAGCTCAAGCGCTACGGACTGTGGCAGTGACGCCATGACCATGGCGGCGCCGCCATGCTTCGAGGTCGGCCGCGCCGCCGCTCGATGCGCCGCCGCGGCGCGCAACCGACCATGGCAGCAGGGTCGGGGGGGGTTCCGCGGCGCCCGGAGCCACCTGGCACCGCCGGTGCTACTAGACCGGTGACGTCCTCCTCAGCCTGGTGGAAGGGCCGCTCCGCAGTGGGGCGGCCCTTCGCCTTTGCCGGGGCACGTTTTCGGCGACCCGGGTGACAAACACCGGCCGGTGACGGCAGCCTCCCGCCGTACTATCGCTGGCCATGTCGACCGTGCGCGTGGCGCTGCTACTCCTGCTGCTGCTGCCGTCGGCCTGCGGCCCGCAGGATCCGGTGGTGCAGCCGGCCGGCCCCGCCGCAGGGACGGCCGAGAACCCGGTGCTGCTGCGCCACGACTTCGGCACGATCCCGCACGGCAAGACGGCCGAGCACGACTTCGTGATCGACACCCGCGCGGTCGCCACCGACCTGGTGGCACTCGGTGTGCATGCCGACTGCTCCTGTGCGTGGACCAAGATGCTGCTGCGCGACAGCAACGGCAGCGAGCGCGAGATCACCGGCCAGGGATTGGCCGAGTTCGCTGCCAGGGCCGACGAGAAGCTGGTGATCCGGCTGTTGATCAACACCGTGCAGAAGGAAGCCGTCGACCTGCTGCCGGTGACCAGCAACGCCACGCTGGTGCTGCAGCACTGTCAGGATCCGGAGCCGGTGCAGCACCGCTACTACCTGCAGCTGCAATTCCGCTACGGCATCGATTCGCCGGTGCGGCTGCGGCCGTGGGCGCACCTCGATTTCGAGGACGTCGCGGTGTCGACCGGGAAGCAACTGTTGCTCGAGCTCAGCAGCGACCTGGCGGCCACCGCGGTGCACTTCGGGCCGGCACAGTGTGACGACCCGCGCCTCACCCTGGAACTGGTGGCCGACGCCGAGGCCTCCACGCTGCGCGCGACCTTCACGCCCGACGCCGCTGCCCAGCCAGGACCGTTCCGTGCCGTGGTCACCGTCGCCACCGACCTGCCGGACGGCTACGCCGTGCACATCCCGGCTTCCGGCCGGATCGTCCCGGTCCTGCAGGCCTCGCCGTTGGACAAGATCTCGCTCGGCATGTTCGACTTCGGCCGCGACCACCCGGAGAACTTCGTCATCGTCACCGACCACGATCGCCGGCGACCACCGGAGTTCTGCGTGCAGAAGCTCGTCGACGCCAGCGGCAACGACGCGTCGCAACTGTTCGCCGTACGGCTCGAGCCGATCGTCGGAGATCCGCGCAGCACGCGCGTGTTCGTCCGCTGGCTCGGTCCGGGCACGCCGCCGGGTTTTCGTGGTGAGCTGGTACTGGCGAAGGCGGCGCAGCGCGGGCCGTTCCTGCCGATCGAGCTGGTAGCCTTCCACCGCAGCCAACCATGATGTCCTTGCGCCCTTGCTCGCTGCTGCCCGTGTGCACCGTCGTCGTCGTTTCGCTGTGCCAATGCGGCGATCGCCAACCGGCACCGCCAGCAGGGACGCCGCCGACGGTGGCCAGCGCCACCGGCAGCAACGCCGGTGGCAGCAGCGGCCAGGAGCCGGCCGCGCCGGCGGCCATTCCCGAGCTACAGGAACGGGTGCGCATGGCCCTGTCGGGCGACCTGCTCGGCCACCTGGAGCCGTGTGGCTGCGCCAGCGGTCAGTCCGGCGGTCTCGCCCGGCGCGTGTTCCAGGAGCAGCAGCAGGGCAACTACGATCTGTTGATCGAGGGCGGCAACCTGGTCGCCGGTGCCACCGAGCTGGATTTCCAGAAGGCATACACCGCGCTGGACATCCTCGCCATCCAATCGCGCTACGACGTGTTCGGCATCGGTCCGCACGATCTGCAGCTGGCGTTCGACCAGTGGACCCAACTGGCGATGGCGATGAAGGTGCCGCTGGTTGCCGCCGACTTGCAGAGCACCGGCGGCGCCTGGCCCGGCACTGCGTTCGTGGAGAAGACCGTGCGCACGACCAAGGTCCGTGTCACGTCACTGACGATGAGCCTGCCGGACGTGCTGACCAAGGCAACCCCGCCGCCGCTCGAGCTGCTCGCGCCGGCGGCCGCATGGCAGCGGGCCATGCTCGGCGCCGATCCGGCGACACTGCGCGTGGTGCTGGTGCACGCGCCGTCCGCGACGGTGCGCAAACTCGCCGCCGACCTGCAGCCGTCACCGGACCTCGTGGTCGGCATCACCGAGGACTACCACGAACCGCCGGCCCATCCCGAACTGGCCGGCAAGGTGCCGGTGGTGTTCCCCGGCATTCGCGGGCGCTTGCTGCTCGAGGTGACGCTCGCGCGTCTGCCCGATGGACCGCGCCTCGGCTACCAAGTGCATCAGCTCGCCCGCAGCCAGACCAAGCCGGGTGCCGAAGAGGATCCGGCGGCGGTCGACGCGATCCGCCAGCATCGCCTCGATGTGAAGGACCAGGGCGTGCTGGAGAAGCTCGCCGGGCAACAGCCGACCGGCAACGGCGCCAGCTATCTCGGCAGCGAATCGTGCAAGCAGTGCCACCCGCAGGCGTACGCGATCTGGACCACCACGCGCCATCACGGCGCCTGGGACACCCTGGTCGCCGCCGAGAAGGCGCGCGGCTGGCCGGTCACCGCCTATCCGGACTGCGTCGCCTGCCACGTGGTCGGCTTCGGCCAGCAGAGCGGGTTCGTCAACGCGCAGCAGACGCCGCTGCTGGCCAACGTCGGCTGCGAGCGCTGCCATGGCGCGGGCAGCAAGCACCAGAAGGCGCCGGTGCAGAACAAGCTCGGCAAGGTCGGCGGCGGTCTGGCGGCCAAGGTGTGCACCGAGTGCCACGACTTCGAGCAGTCACCGGACTTCGAGTGGCGCAGCAAGTGGGCGGCGATCAAGCACGGCAAGGACTGAGCCGACGGCACCGCCACCAGGCCTGCAGCCCGCGCTTCTCGACCAGCGCGTCTCAACCAGCGCTTCTCAACCAGCAACGGTGACGCGCGCCGCATGGCGCTTGCCCGATTGCAGCAGGTAGCGCCCGGGGACCAGCACGGCAGCAGCGTCGGTCGCCGGCTGACCGTCGACCTTGACGCCACCGCCCTGGATCAGCCGCCGGCCTTCGCTGTTGCTGGCGCAGAACCCGGCCGCCACCAGTGCCGCCGACAACAGCACTCTGCCATCGCGCAGGGCCGTAGCCGGCAACAGCACCTCGGGTACCTGATCGGGCAGGCCGCCGTGCTTGAACATGCGCTCGAACTCGGCGACCGCGGCGCTGCCCGCCACAGCACCGTGGTAGGCGGTGACGATCGCCTGTGCCAGCGCCACTTTCGCCGCCCGCGGATGACCGGCCAGCAGCTGCTCGACACGGGCCTCCGGTTGGTCGGTCAACAGCGTGAAGTACTTCCGCAACATGGCGTCGGGCACGCTCATCGTCTTGCCGAACATCTCGCGCGGCGGGTCCAGCACCGCGATGTAGTTGCCCAGCGACTTCGACATCTTGTTCTGGCCGTCGAGTCCCTCGAGCAGCGGTGTGGTGATGCACACCTGCGGCCGCTGGCCCTGCTGCTTCTGCAGTTCGCGCCCGACCATCAGGTTGAACAACTGGTCGGTGCCGCCGAGTTCGATGTCGGCCTGCAGTTCGACCGAGTCCCAGCCCTGCAGCAGCGGATACAGGAACTCGTGGATCGAGATCGGCTGGTTCTGCGCCTGCCGCTGCTGGAAGTCGTCGCGCTCGAGGATCCGCGCCACGGTGTAGCGACTGGCCAAGGCGATGCAGTCCATGAACGACTGCCGCAGGAACCACTCGCCATTCTCGCGCTCCTCGGCCGCGCCGATGTCGAGCACGGTGCCGATCTGGGCGCGATAGGTCTGCTTGTTGGCTTCGACCTGGGCGCGCGACAACGCCGGCCGCGTCTTGTTGCGGCCGGTCGGGTCGCCGACCATCGCCGTCGCCGTGCCCCACAGCACGATCGCGGTGTGGCCGAGGCGCTGGAAGTCGCGCAGCTTGCGCAGCACCACGGTGTGGCCGAGGTGGATGTCGGGCGAACTCGGATCGATGCCGAGCTTGACCCGCAGCGGCTTGCCGGTCTGCCGACTGGCCTGCAGCCGCCCGGCCAGGTCGGTCTCGTCGACCAGGTCGACGATGCCGCGCTTGATCACGGCGAGTTGCTCGGCCAGCGGAGGAAACGCCACGCGCCCCTACCTAGCGCCGCGTCTGCCACCATGCAAGCCAGCGCTCGCGATCACCGATCGGGAGCGATTGGCCGGTCAGTTCGCGCAGCGCCGCCGTTGCCACCCTGGCCTGGTCGTCGCGGCCGAGCCGCACCGACTGGATCAACAGCTCCTGCGCCACTGCGCGGTCGGCCGCGCCGACCATCGTCGCCGCCAGGAACACGTGCGGAAAGTGCGCGGCGTCGCCGATGCGCAGCGCCTGACGCAACGTCGCCAACGGTTGCTGCGTGATCGGCTCGATGCCACGCGGTCGCTGCGCGATCGCAGTGCTGCCGAGCAGGCACTGGCGCACCGCGGCGTGCACGCCGTTGCAGTCGACACGGCCGGGCAGCAGGCGCACCGTGACCTCGATCCGCCGCCGCACCGCGGCGGTGGCCTGCATTTCCAGGTCGATCGGCAGCAGCAGCGGCGCGCCGGCGGCGAGGCGATGCGCCGCCGGCAGCCGCAGCTGATCGCTGCGCTTGTTCTCGCTCGAACTGCCGTCGGCAAAGTCGTCGTGGATCGCCAGCACGACACCGAACACCGCCGGCTCGGGGTCGTTCTCGCCGCCGAGCACGGTGCTGGTGCCACTGCGCTCGGGCAGCCGGACCAGGAACCGCACCGGCTCGCCGATCGGCGGCAGCACCGCCGGTGGCGTGACCGAGCCGGTGGCGGTCACGTGTTGCTCGAACGCCAGACCCTCGGCCAGGGTGAGGAATCCGTCCATCGCCTGCCGCGCCCACGCCGGCGCGTCATCGCGCCGGTATCCGGCCAGCAGGGCGTGGATCGTCGGCAGGTCGCGTTCACCGTAGGCGAGCTGCAGGCGGGCCAGCAGGCCCTGGTAGAACTCGGCCAGCGGCTGCTCGCCCGGCGTCAGCATCGCGCTGGGCAGCGGGATGATCAGCGTCTGGCCGAGCGGCAAGCCA
>Ga0209488_10003377_pt1 | contig 12818 bp, 11 predicted proteins | sample Rivendell_Oct201_8_FD_188349 | JGI IMG/M metagenome (GOLD analysis project Ga0209488, IMG submission 188349) | Vadose zone soil microbial communities from the Eel River Critical Zone Observatory, Northern California, USA -... | ecosystem: Environmental > Terrestrial > Soil > Vadose zone >...
GGATCGCTGCTACGGCCGAGCAGTTCGTCGATGATGCCCTGGCGGCGGCGCTTGCTGTTGTCCTGGTCGAGGTTGCCGACCAGGATCACCACCGGCCCGCCCTGCGGAATCGCCCGCGCGATCAGTTTGCCGCACAACCGGCCGGCGTCGTAGTTGTCCATGCCGACGTAGCACAGGCGCTTGCTCTTCGGCGCGTCGCTGTCGTGCGTGATCAGCAGCGTCTTGCTGGCGACCTTGTCGACCAGCGCGGTCATGTTGTCGGGATCGATGCAGCTCAGCGCGATGCCGTCGGTGCCCTTGGCCAGCAGGTCCTCGAGGATCTTCTTCTGCTCGCTGACGGTGTTGGTCGGCGGCATGTAGACGTTGACGTCGACGTCGCACTCCTTCTTCGCCGCCTCGACGCCGAACGCGGCGATGGTCCAGAACTCGGCGACGCAGTTGGTGACGAACGCCAGCTTGGGCTTGGCCGGCGTCCATGGGCCGAACATCGCGCTGGCGAGCACGAACGGCAGCGCCAGGACGGCGAACATCCCTGCCAACGGCACCAGCAGCGGTATGCCGATCGTGAACCAGCGGACGATTCTCATGGCGACCTCCGAGGGGAACTCAGCACACCGTCATGCCGCCGTTGACGGCGACGTCCTGGCCGGTGATGAACGACGCCTCGTCACTGGCGAGGAACGTGACCAGGCCGCCGACGTCCAGGGGCACGCCCCAGCGCTTCATCGGCACCAACGCCAGGTAGGCGTCCTTCTGCTCCTGCGGGTCATTGGCGTGCCGTTCGACCGGGATCCAGCCCGGCGACACGATGTTGACCGTGATCTGCCACGGCGCGAGTTCACTGGCCATGCTGCGGGTCCAGCCGGCCTGCGCGCCCTTGGCGGCGACGTAGGCGCTGAAGTTGGGCACCCCGCGGCGGAACACTTCGCTGCCGATGTTGACGACGCGACCCCAGCGCTGCTGCTTCATGTGCGGCAGCACCTGCCGCGCCAGCAGGAACGGACTCTTGACGAAGAAGTCGAGCATCTGCTGGTACAGCTCCCAGTCGTACAGCTCGATCGGCTTCTGCGGCTGCGCCGGCGTGGCGTTGACCACCAGCACGTCGATCGGCCCGAGCTTGCTCTCCACCTCCTTCGCCAACGCGGCGACGCTGTCCGCATCGGTCACGTCGGCGCGGAACAGCGCACCCTGGCCGCCGCGCGCCTTGAACTCGCTGAAGGTCGCCTCCGCCTGCTCCTTGCCGTTCCTGTAGTTGAGCGCCACCTTGGCGCCGGAACGGCCGAGCGCGATCGCCGTCGCCTTGCCGAGCCCCTTGCTGCTGCCGGTGACGAGCGCCACGCGGCCCTTGAGCGAGAACGGCGGCGGCAGCTCCGAGCTGGGCTCGGCCTTGGGCGGCGGCGCCGGCACCGTGACCGGCTTCTCCAACGACCGCGCCTCGGACTTGTGGATCGTGGTAGTCATGTGCTGGCAGGCCGCAACGCTAGCGGCCAGCGCGCGAGCGGCCAAACAGGCCGCTGCTTTTCGCCGGCCGGCGACCGGCAGGCAACCACCGCTTGTCGTCTCCGGCGCGCGCGGCGCCCGCGCAGGACCCATGGTGTGCACGCCATCCGGAGCCGGCTCGAAACCCCGGAAGGCTTGTATTTCATGGCCTGCAGGGCAGTGGTCATTTTGTATCCGAGCGCGGACCAGTGCGACGACTGCGTTCCATCACTGCGCCCGCCCGAAGTCGGCGAGACCGCGGCGCCGGTGCCACGGTGTCGTCGGAACTGGCGCGACCAATCGGATGCGTCCGGCACGCATCCGCTGGCGACTCCCTTCTCAACCACCCGCAGCATGCTACGGTTCCGGGTCGAGGCACCCCATGTCCGCCCCCGGCGACCGCACTGCTGCTCGAGCGCTCGCTGGCTTCCTGGGCTTTGGACTCGTCGCCACGGCCGTGCTGGCGCAGCAGCAGCCGCCGGCCGCCGACCGACTGCAGGTGTTCGAAGCCGAAGTGCGGCCGCTGCTCAGCGAACACTGCTGGCGCTGCCACGGCAGGCAGGTGCAGAAATCCGGACTGCGCCTCGACCACGGTTCGTTCCTGCGCGCCGGCGGTACGCGCGGGCCGGCGCTGGAGGCCGGCGATCCCGCGCACAGTCTGCTGCTGCGCGCCGTGCACTACCAGGACGTCGATCTGCAGATGCCGCCGCGCAGCCGATTGGCGCCGGCGCAGGTGGCGGTGCTCGAGCGCTGGATCGCCGACGGGGCGTTCTGGCCCGACGAGCCGGTGCCGGCCGCCGCGGCCCCGGCGCCGGGCTTCGACTTCGAGCAGCGGCGCCGACACTGGGCCTGGCAGGCGCTCTGCGACCCGCCGTCACCGCCGGTGCGCGATGCGACGTGGGTGCGCGACCCGCTCGATGCGTTCGTGCTGGCCGGCCTCGAAGCGGCCGAGCTGGCGCCAGCACCGCCGGCATCACCGGCGGGTCTGCTGCGGCGCGTCTGCTTCGATCTGGTCGGCCTGCCGCCCGCACCCGCGCTGGTGACCGCGTTCAGCGCCGATCCGAGCGAGCAGCGCTACCGCGCGATCGTCGACGACCTGCTGGCGTCACCGCGGTTCGGCGAGCGCTGGGCACGCCATTGGCTCGACCTCGTGCGCTACGCCGAGACGCTCGGCCACGAGTACGACTTCGAAGTGCCCAATGCCTGGCGCTACCGCGACTACGTGATCCGCGCGCTGGCGGCCGACGTCCCGTACGACCAGTTCGTGCGCGAACACCTGGCCGGCGACCTGCTGCCGGTGCCGCGGCGCGATCCCGTGACCGGCGCCAACGAATCGGTGCAGGGCACCGCGTTCTGGTGGTTCGTCGAACAGACGCACTCGCCGGTCGACGTCGTGCAGGCGCAGGCCGACCGCGTCGCCAACCAGATCGACGTGCTGGGCAAGACCTTCCTCGGCCTGACCGTCGCCTGCGCCCGCTGCCACGACCACAAGTTCGACGCCATCACCACCGTGGACTACTACGCGCTGTACGGCATCGTCGCCGGCGCGCGCTACGCGCAGCAGCCGCTGCAGCCGTGTGACCTGCAGGGCGAAGGCTACCGGGCGGTGCTGCTGCTGCAGCGACGGCTGGCGACCGCGGTGGCCACGGCCGCCGCCGCTGCCGACTCCGCCGACCCGCGGTGGCGGCAACTCGCGCTGTTGCCGCCGGAGCGCTGGGACGAACGGCTCGGCAGTGCCGCGGTGCCGGCGCTGCGGCCCGGCGACACCCTGATCGCGGATGCCGGCGATGCCGCCGGCTGGCAACTCAGCGACGACGGCTTCGGCAGCGCGCCCTGGCGCGGGCCGGTGGCGGACGACCTGCCGGCGCAACTGCAGTGGCGGCTGCTGCCGGGACCGTGGTGGCACAGTGGCGTGGCCGGCACGCATCGTCATGGGCTGTTGACCACGCGCAGCTTCGTGCTCGACCGACCATTCGTGCACGTGCGCGTGGCCGGGAGTGGTGCCCGCGCGACGCTGGTGGTCGAAGGCTTCCAACTGGTGCGTGATCCGATCTATGGCGGGCTGCACCGCAGCATCGGTGGCGGCGACGCCCGCTGGGTCACCTACGAGGTCGGCAGGTGGCAGGGCCGCAGCGCCTACCTGCAGTTCGTCGACCAGGACACCGCCGATCTGGCCGACGAAGCCGAGGACGACCGCCACGATCGCGGTTGGGTCGCCGCCCAGCAGGTGCTGTCGTCGGCCGTGCGCGAGCCGCCGCCGGCGACCACCGCGGTGCTGCCGCCGCTGCCGTTCGCCGCAGCGGCGCTGCCGGCGGCGGTGCAGCAGGCACTCACCGAACTGGCCGCCGCCGCCGCCCGACTGCCGCTGTCACCGACGGTACCGGCGCTGGCCGAAGGCAACGGCAGCGACGGCCACGTGTTCGTGCGCGGCAATCCTCAACTGCCGGGTGAGCTGGCGCCGCGCCGTTTCCTGCAGGCGTTGGCCGGCGCGCGCGCGCCGGCGATCGCCGGTGGCAGCGGCCGCCGCGAACTCGCCGACGCGCTGCTGGCCGCCGACAACCCGCTGCCGGCGCGCGTGCAGGTGAACCGCATCCTGCACCATCTGCTCGGCCGCGGCATCGTCCGCACGGTCGACAATTTCGGCGCCCTCGGCGAACGGCCGACCCACAAAGCCCTGCTCGACCGGCTGGCCACCGACTTCGTGCGCAGCGGCTGGTCGCAGAAGCAGATGATCCGCCGCGTCGTGCTGTCGAGCACCTACCGCATGCAGAGCCTGGCCGCGGCCGCGGCGCGGGAGCGCGATCCGCGCAACGACCTGTTCTCGCGGCAGAGCCTGCGCCGGCTCGAAGGCGAAGCGATCCGCGATGCGCTGCTGGCGCTGTCGGGGCGGCTCGACCAGGCGACGTTCGGCCCCAGCGTGCCGGTGCCGCTCGCCGAGAGCTGCAACGCGCGCGGCCGACCGGCGCAATCGGGACCGCTCGACGGCGCCGGCCGGCGCAGCATCTACCTGGCCGTGCGGCGCAATTTCCTGCCGGCGTTCCTGCTGGCGTTCGACACGCCGGCGCCGTTCGCCACCGTCGGCGCCCGCAACAGCTCGAACGTGCCGGCGCAGGCACTGGCGCTGTGGAACGACCCGTTCGTGCGGCAGCAGTGCCAGCGCTGGGCCGAACGCGAGCTCGCATCCGGGCCGGCGACCCGCGCGCAACGGATCGGCGCGATGTTCACCGCCGCCTTCGCCCACCCGCCGACACCGCAGCAGCAAGAGCAGTGTGAACGCTTCGTCGACGACGCCGCGCAGAGCCACGGCGGCGACGGCTCTGACCTGCGCGCCTGGACCGAACTGGCGCAGGTGCTGGTCAACCAGAAGGAGTTCATCTTCCTGCCATGACGCCGGCGCCGCTGCCCGACCGATCGCCGATCACCCGCCGGCAGTGCCTGCTGCGCTGCGCCAACGGCTTCGGCATGCTGGCCCTGCAGGGTCTGCTGGCCGATCAGGTGCGCGCCGCCACGCGCGCCGGCGGCGACCCGCGGCCGCGCTACCGGCCGCGCGCGCGCAGCGTGATCTTCCTGTACATGGACGGCGGGCCGAGCCAGGTCGACACCTTCGACCCGAAGCCCCTGCTGACGCGCGAACATGGCCGGCCGTTCGGCGCCAGGATGGAGCCGACGCAGTTCGACAACAACGGCAACACGCTCGGCTCGCCCTGGGCGTTCCACCAGCACGGCGACAGCGGGCTGTGGGTCAGCGAACTGTTCCCGCATGTCGCGCGCAACGCCGACCGCCTGTGCGTGGTCCGCAGCATGGTCTCCGAGTTCTCCGAGCACACCAACGCCAATTACTTCCTGCACACCGGCAGCGGCCTGCAGGGCCGGCCGAGCATGGGCGCATGGATCGGCTACGGCCTCGGCAGCGAGGCGCGCGATCTGCCGGCGTACGTGGTGCTGAACGGCGGCCTGATCCCGCCCGGCGGCGTCGACAACTTCCACTCCGGCTTCCTGCCGGCGCACACCCAGGGCTCGATCTTCCGCATGCAGGGCCAAGCGGTGGCCAACCTCGGCACCGCCGCCACGCCGGACGCCGCGACCGCGCGGCAGCGCACGCTGCTGCGCCAATTGGACGCCGAGGCGCTGCAGCAGCAGGACGGCGCCGACGCGATCGCCGCCGCGATCGCCAACTACGAACTGGCGTTCGCGATGCAGGCAGCGGTGCCCGAGCTGCTCGACCTCGGCAGCGAGGGTACCCTGCTGCAGCACCTGTACGGCATCGACCACGACTACGAGCACACGCGCACGTTCGCGCGCCAGTGCCTGCTGGCGCGCCGGCTGGTCGAACGCGGCGTGCGGTTCGTGCAGCTGACCTGCCCCGACACCGGCCACGACCGCTGGGACCAGCACGGCAACCTGAAGCGCGGCCACGACGACAACTGCCGCATGGTCGATCAACCGATCGGCGCCCTGCTGCAGGACCTGCAGGCCCGGGGCCTGCTCGACGACACGCTGGTGGTGTGGGCCGGCGAGTTCGGCCGCACGCCGTTCGCCCAGGGCAAGAACGGCCGCGACCACAACCCGTTCGGCTTCAGCATCTGGCTCGCCGGCGGCGGCGTGCGCGGCGGCATGACCTATGGCGCGACCGACGACTACGGCTACAAGGCGGTGCAGGACAAGGTGACGATCCACGACCTGCACGCGACGATCCTGCATCTGCTCGGCCTCGACCACCAGCGGCTGACCTACCGCTTCGGCGGCCGCGACCTGCGGCTGACCGACGTCTACGGCGAAGTCGTGCGCGGCATCCTGGCCTAGGGCGATGCGCCAGCCGCTGCCCGCCCGCTTCGGTCGCTACGTGCTGCTGCGCGTGCTCGGCGAAGGCAGCAGCGCGCAGGTGTTCGGCGCGCAGTGCCCGATCCACGGCAGCGTCGCCGTCAAGATCCTGCGACCCGAGCTGGCCGGCGACACCGAGGTGGCGACGCGCTTCCTGCGCGAGACGACGCTGTCGATGGCGATCGAGCACGAGGCGCTGGTGCCGGCGTACGACGCCGGCACCGAGCAGGGCTGCCACTTCCTCAGCAACGCGTGGATGCGCGGCGGCACGCTGCTGCAGCGGCTGCGGCTGGCGCCGCTCCGGCCCGCAGCGGCACTGGCGGTGGCCGACCGCGTGCTGGCGGCGCTGTCGGCGATCCATGCGGCGGGCGCCGTCCACCGCGACGTCAAACCGTCCAACGTGCTGTTCGACGGCCGCGGCCGCGCCTACCTCGGCGATCTCGGTCTCGCCCGGTTCGTCAAGGAGCGGCAGCTGGCGGTCACCATGCCGGGCTTTGCCATCGGCTCGCCGGCGTGGATGGCGCCCGAACAGCTGCGCGGCGCCGGACCCGAGCCGCGCAGCGACCTCTACGCCGCCGGTGCCCTGCTCTACATGTGCCTGACCGGCACCTTGCCGGTGCGCGGCGGCGACACGCGCGAACTGCTGCACAACCTGCGCGCCGGCACCGGCCCCGATCCCGAGGCCATCGCCGCGCTGCCGTCGGCCGTTCGTGCACCGCTGCAGGCCCTGCTGGCGCCGCTGCCGGAGCAGCGGCCGCGTGACGCCGGCGCCGCGCGCGAGCTGCTGCGCGCCGCGCGCGAACTGCTGCCGCCCGGGCCACCGGCGGAACCGGCCTAGGCCGCGCGCGACCGGCCACTACAATCGCGCGGGCCGCATGACCCAGGACAAGCGCTACATCGGCCAGGAGACCCTGCAGCGGGCGATCCGGGTCGCGACTTCGGCCGAGCGCCTGCGCGCCGACCGCCGTTTCCAGATCGTGTTCGCGGTCGCGGTGCTGCTCGCAGTCGGCGCCGGCCTGCTGCTGTGGAAGCTGGCGTCGGGGCAGGACAGCCTCGCCGGCGATCTGCAGCGCACGCGCGTGCAGCTCGACGAATCGCTGAAGAGCATCGCCCAGCGCATGGAGACCGAGGTGTTGGCGGGCATGCGCACCTACGACCGTGAACTGACGTCGCTGCGCGGCTCGGTCGGCGCCGACGCCGCCGCGGTCGCCCGCCTGCAGGTGGAGATCCAGACCCGCGACCAGGCGATCGCCGACCTGCGCAACCGCAAGGACCTCGATGCGCGCCAGCGCGAGCAGCTGGCGGCGCAGGCCGAGGAACGGCTGCAGCAGCTGGTGCAACGCTTCGAACGCGAGTCGACGCAGCTGCGACAGAGCCAGAAGGACACCTGGGGCGATCTCGCCGGGCGCTACCAGAAGGCGGTGTTCCTGGTCGTCGGTGCCACCACCAATGCCGATGGCAGCATCAGCCGCATGCTCGGCACCGCCTTCTGTGTGCGCAAGGACGGCTTGCTGGCCACCAACGCCCACGTCGCCCGCGGCCTCGCCGACGCCAAGCTGACGATGGCGATCCAGAACGGCTCCGGCCAGCCGTTCCGCATCGCGCGCATCGCCGGCCATCCGGGTTTCACCGGGCCGCAGTCACCGGACGTCGGGCTGCTGGCGCTGGAAGGCACCGATCTGGATCTGCCGCTGATGCCGCTCGCCAATGACGACGAGTTGCGCGCGGTCACCGTCGGCACCCATCTCGGCACGATCGGCTATCCGGGCGAACTGGCGGAGCATTACTTCGCCGACTTCGACCAGGGCGTGGCCAAGGGCGCGGCGGCGACCTTCAAGGACGGCTGGGTCGGGCGCATCACCGACTACTCGCTGGCGTTCGCCGAGTTCGACAAGGCGCGGTTCCTGCAGCATTCGGCCAGCACCTCCGGCGGCACCTCCGGCTCGCCGATGTTCACCGCCGACGGCAAGGTGGTGGCGATCAACAATGCGGTGATCGAGTTGAACCTCGGCTCCGGCGCCGAAGCGCAGCGCACGCCGAGCGCGGCGCAGCTGGCGTCGGCGATCCGCGCCGACGAACTGCGCGAGTTCATCACCAGCACGAAGTGGTGAACGGTCGCCGCTACGATGGCGCGCATGCGCGAGCTGTCCCGCTGGTTCGACCGCAAGTTCCCGTTCGGCCGTGACGTCGTCCTGCATCCCAACCTGCGCGCCCGGCTGCGCGGCACGCCGGCCCGGCTCGAGGAGGCGTGCGCCGGCCTGCCGCCGGCGCTGCTGACCTGGCACACCGACGGCAGCTGGTCGATCCAGGAGAACGCCGGCCACCTCGGCGACCTCGAAGAACTGTGGTTCGCCCGGCTGCAGCAGTTCCGCGCCGGTGCTGCCACGCTGCGGGCCGCCGACCTCGACAACCAGAAGACCCACGCTGCCGGCCACGACGACCGCCGCCTGTCGGCGGTGCTCGACGAGTTCCGCGCCCTGCGCACGCGGCTGTGCGATGCGCTCGATCGGCTGGCGCCGGCGGACTTCGCCCATACTGCGCTGCACCCACGCCTGCAGCAGCCGCTGCGGCTGTTCGACCACCTCGAGTTCATCGCCGAGCACGACGACCACCATCTGGCGCGCATCTTCGAGCTGCGCCAACAACTCGTGCCGGCGGGGTGAATCAGTCGTTGCGGCGCTGGCCGAACAGGCCCAGCTGGTACGCCCAGTAGAGCAGGGTCATCAGCGACGACACGAACGCAGCCACATAGGTGAGCGCGGCGGCGGTCAGCACGCTGCGCGCGCCGGCAAGTTCGTCGGACGCCAGCACGCGGCTGCTCTCCAGCGTGCGCAACGCCCGCCGGCTGGCATCGAACTCGACCGGCAGCGTCACCAGCGTGAACACCGTCGTGGTCGCGAACACCAGGATGCCGATCCACGCCATCGCCGGCGACTTCTGGAAGCCGCCCATCATCGCGGCGATGACCATCAGCACGATGCCGAGGTTGGAGCCGATGCCGGCGACCGGAACCCAGGCGGAGCGGAACTGCAGCGGCGCGTAGCCCTCCGCGTGCTGGATCGCGTGCCCGACCTCGTGCGCGGCGACACCGACGGCGGCGACGCTGTTCGAATGGTAGACCGGCTCGCTGAGCCGCAGCGTCTTGCTCGACGGATCGTAGTGGTCGGTCAGGGAACCCTGGATCGGCTCGATGGTGACGTCCTTGATGCCGTGGGCCTGCAGGATCGCCTGCGCGACCTGAGCGCCGGTGAAACCGCTGCGCGTCGTCACCTTGCCGTAGCGCGCGAACGTGCCCTTGACGCCAGCGCTGGCCAGCAGGCTCAGCACGAGGCAGATGCCGATGACGACCATGTAGACCGGATCGAAGAACATGTCGGCTGAGTCTCCTGGGTTGGGCCGCGGTTTAGCCTGCGCGTCGGTCAGAATCAAAGCCGGACCAGCAGGCCAATACCATGACCCAGAATCGCCTCGACCACGACCAGCTGCACCAGGCACTCGCTGCCCTGCCCGGCTGGCAGCTGCTGCCGGACGGCAGGCTGCAGCGGCAGCTGCGCTTTCCCGACTTCGCCGGCGCCTTCACCTTCGCCACCGCGGTGGCGCTGCACGCCGAGCATGCACAGCACCATCCGGAACTGACGATCGCCTGGGGCCGCGTCGTCGTCAGCACCACGACCCATGACGCCGGCGGCATCACCGCCAAGGACCTCGCCCTTGCGCGATCGGTGGATGGTCTATACACCGCGCCCGCCGGACCCTGATGCGGCGGCGCTCGTCCGACCAGAGCAACCCTTCCTTCCGGAGACCCGACCATGCTGACCCTGCGCCGGCGCGAAGACCGCGGCAGTTTCGACCACGGCTGGCTGCGCACCGCCCACACCTTCTCGTTCGCCGACTACCATGACCCGGCGCAGATGGGCTACCGCAGCCTGCGCGTGATCAACGAGGACGTGGTCGCCGGCGGCCAGGGCTTCGGCACCCACCCGCACCGCGACATGGAGATCCTGACGTGGGTGCTGCAGGGCGCGCTGCGGCATCAGGACAGTCTCGGCAACGGCTCGGTGATCCGGCCGGGCGACGTGCAGATCATGTCGGCAGGCACCGGCATCGAACACAGCGAGTTCAACGACAGCGCGCGCGATCCCGTGCACCTGTTCCAGATCTGGATCGTGCCGGAGCGGCGCGGATTGCGCCCGCGCTACGACCAGCGGCCGGTGGATCGCAGTGCGCTGCAGGGTCGGCTGCTGCCGATCGCGGCGCCCAGCGGCCAACAAGCGGTGGTACCGATCTTCCAGGACGTGCGCATCCTGGCGACCGTGTTGGCGCGCGGCCAGGAAGTGCAGCATGCGCTGGCACCCGGACGGCACGCCTGGCTGCAGATGCTCGGCGGCGAGTTCGAACTCGACGGCCAGCGCCTGCGCGCCGGCGATGGCGCTTCGATCGACGACGCCGGCGTCCTGCGCCTTCGCGGCGTCGGCGACCCGGGCGAGGCCCTGCTGTTCGACCTGGCATAGGGCCCGGCTGCCGCCCCTTGCCACCGTCGCCACCGCGATGTCTCGACCAGCTTCGGCCCGCTCGGACCCGGGCCGACGCGGTTCCACCGACGAACCCCTTCCGCCCCGCGCCCCGGCCTCTATCCTGTGCGGCTCGCCCGACCGCGACCACCCCAGCCAACCGAAAGCAATGCGCCGGATCGCCTTCCTGGCCCTGTCCCTCTGTACTGCCTGCGGCAGCCTGTCCTCCGACGAGGCAAAGCAGCTCGTCTCGTACCAGGAGCGGGCCAAGCTCTACTACGACGAGCAGAACCAGTCGCAGCTGGCGCAGAGCCTCGAGCAGGCCATGGTGATGGCCGACAAGGGACTCGCCCTCGACCCGGACAACTACCAGCTCGGCACCCTGCGCGGCTGGGTGCTGCTGCGGCAGTCGAAACTGACCAACGTCAACGGCTCGCGGCAGGAGAAGCTGCAGGACCAGTCGGCGGAGCAGTTCGACAAGCTGTACGCCGAGCGCATCCCGCAGCGGCACAGCCACGTTCTGTTGCTCGGCTATGCGCTGGCGCAGGAGGCCCTCGGTTTCCGCCATGTCGAAGAATCGACGCGGCTGCTCGAGGCTGCCGCGCGCAGCGGCGGTGAAACGCCGGAGGTGCGCGAGCAGCGCGGCAAGGCCAACGAGCACATCGAGATCGGCAAGTCGAAGCTGTTGCAGGCGCAGCAGGCACTGCAGGCGCTGCTCGCCCGTGGCGAACTCGGTCTGCTCGCGCACTACCACCTGATGCAGGTCAGCGCGGCGCTCAAGGACCACGCGGCCACGTTCCAGCACGGCGATGCCTACCTTGCCGAAGTCGAGAAGGAGAAGAAGGCCGAGCGCGCACGCATCAACGCCACGTCGCAGCCGAAATACGAGCGCTACCTGCAGAGCGAACTCGACCGGATCCGCAAGCAGGAACTCGACGTGCGCGAGTTGCTGGCCTTGCTGCACCGCAACGACGGCGAGAACGACAAGCAGCCCGACGCGGATCGAAGCCGGGCTCGGCAGGCGGCACTGGCCCACCTCGATGTCGTGCTGCAGAACGATCCGACCCGCAGCCACGATTACTACGAGCGTGCCCTGCTGCTGCAGGCGCTCGGCCGCCCGGATGCGGCGAGGTCCGATTTCCGCAAGTTCCTGGCCACCTCGCCGCTGCCGGCCAGCAGTCCGAAGAAGGCCGACGCCGTGAAGGCGCTGGGCATGCAGTGACTGACGGGGTGACCGGCAGGACAGCCGGCCAGCCGCCGCGTCGCCTGTTGCCGCGCACGGCGCGGCTGTTGTCGCAGCGCGATTTCCGCCGTGTCTACTCGCGCGGCCGCCGCCTGCACGGTCGTTGGCTGGTCGCCGTGGCGCTGTTCGCCCGCGACGGCCAGGGCCCGCGCCTCGGCCTGTCGGTGTCGAAAGAACACGGCGGCGCCGTGCGCCGCAACAAGATCAAGCGCCTGCTGCGCGAAGCGTTCCGGTTGGAGCGCCCGGCGCTGCCACCACGGCTCGAACTGGTGTTGATCCCGCGCGTGCAGCCGGGCCGGCTCGAGCTGCCGGTGCTGCGCGCCGAGCTGCTGCAGCTCGTGCGGCAACTGCCGCAGGGCGCTGGTGATCGCCGGCGCCGGGAGACCCCGTGAAGTGGCTGCTGCTGCTGCCGGACTCATTGCCTTCGTCAGCGGCGCTCAGGTCAGCTGGTTGGGCCGCGCCTACGGAATCGCGATCGCCGTAGCGCTGCTTCTTCGCATTGCGGTCAATTTCCGGCTGCGCAAGGTCCATCGTGAACCGCAACCCTTCCGCATGCCGGCATTCACCTCTGGTCTGGTCGCCGTCATTGTGGGATTGAGCCTGGTGGTGATGCTTTGGCGGCGGGATGTTCCATCGATCGCGTCCCTCGGTCTGATCTCTGGTTTGGGAATCACGCTTGCGGTAAGGAAAAAGAGCGCGGGATTTCCCGCCAGCGTGGAAGAGTCTGCGTTTGATTTAGCAAAGTCCGGAGATCTGTCTCTTGG
>Ga0209488_10003378_pt1 | contig 12818 bp, 16 predicted proteins | sample Rivendell_Oct201_8_FD_188349 | JGI IMG/M metagenome (GOLD analysis project Ga0209488, IMG submission 188349) | Vadose zone soil microbial communities from the Eel River Critical Zone Observatory, Northern California, USA -... | ecosystem: Environmental > Terrestrial > Soil > Vadose zone >...
CCCACCCCTGTGCATCCACTGCCAGCTTCGCTTCTCATCGACTTTCTCCGCTGCGGGGCACCAGCGGGTGGTGGCTCTCGCAGGCAGGGGGCGTCATGCGCGTTATTTATGTTTGTGTCGCTGCCGCGATGTTGTGCGGCTGTGCGTCAACCGAAACTGTCCGTTTCCGGCCGAAGCCGGATCAGCAAGCTTTGGTGAGGGATGGACAGAGCGCGCTGGTTTCGCGGCGCAAGAACTCGATCGTCCTCATTAGACCAGCCGCGCGGGAGTTTCGAACCGGCGGACGGCCGGTCTTCGTCGTGGGAATCAACAATCTCGGCAAAGGCCCGCTTGAATTTCGCGTGGCCGATATCGAGGCGACGCAGGCGATCAATGGTGAGGTCGCGCAGCTCAAGGTCATCACCTTCGAAGAGCTGGTGCAGGAAGAACGCAATCACCAGATCGCATCGGCCATTCTCGTTGGTCTTGCTGCCGGAGCCAATGCGGCGGCGGCGTCCCGGGCCGGATATTACCACTCGACCGGCACCGTTGTCGGGCCTCGCGGGGTCTACAGCCTGAACACGACCGGCTACAGCCCGGCCGCCGCTGCGATCGCGCAATCAAATGCCAATGCGCAAAACGAGGCCATGATTTCCGCAACCATCGAACGCGGTCAGGCGACCCTCGCAAATCTCGAACGCTCGGTCATGAAGGACAATACCCTCCTTCCCGGCGAATGGTACGGAGGACAGCTGCACCTTCAACCGTTGGCGCAATCGGGCGAACCCAAGTCCTACAAAATCGTGCTGACGGTCGGCGCCGACCGACACGAAATCGAAATCGCTCAAGGAACTGATCGATAGGCTATGGAGGACTGGTATGACGGTCAGATCGGCGTTAGCGCTGCTTGTAGCGATGGCGATGTGTCGTGCATCGAGCCACCTTTACGACTGCGATGCCCAAGGAACGATCGTCATGCTCACCAACAGATTGCGGAAGGCGACGTAAAGACTCATTCGGTCTGCAAATGAGGCGGACCGAATACGGGCCCAATATGGGCCGACCGGTTCCCGCGTCGTCGCAGCTTCTTACGCAGCCACCGCCAGCTGGTCAGTTTGATCCACGGAGTCGTCGACCTTCGTGGTGCGGAGCCAACCCGACACCAGAGAATCGGCCTTCTTTCCGACACCACCGACCACCATGTCTGATATTCTCTGTTGCTGCGTGCGCAGGTGATCCCTCAACAATCGGTCGCGCGTAATATATCCGGCATTCACACCGGGTAGAGAATGATTCATCAACAGATGAATGTCGAGTTCCGAGACGCCTGCAGCCTGTGCGAGAGTGCGGTAGCTCTGGCGCAAGTCATTGCCCCATTTGGACAGGACGTTACGTTCCTCCTTGTGCTCCACCAGATGCCCTGTCTCGCTGTCGGCGGGGAAGAGCCAGTACTTGGCCTGCTCAGGGTGGGCCATTTGTCCAAGTCTGATCGCTCGGATGATGCAGCGAACCATCGGCCGCGACAGCGGAACGTCGTAGAGCCGCGTGCGCCCCCGGTCCCCCATGCCGCCGCACTCATGAGGGCCGGGCGCTTTACTGCTGTTCGCATTGGCATATACCCAAAGGTGCCATCCTTCGCGTTTTGACGCGGGTTCTAGCCCTGGCAGACGGAAGTCGATAACGCTGTGGGTACGTGGCGGGAACTGCTACACGCACCGCCGCGGAATGGCCTCGGCGTCCTTCACCCCCCCCATCATCCTGTGAAGGACGCCGGGGTTTTGGCGGCGCCGTCGCCGCGCCGCTGCGCGCCACGCGTCAAACGCCATCGGCCGGCACCGGAGGCCGGGCGCCGGGGCGGAAGCGGCTGGCACGCCAGGTGCCTCTGGCGGTGCGACACATTGCACGCATCGGAACCCTCTGACGTGTCGCGTGCGGCTAGCCGCCCGGCAATTAACTATGGGCGAGGCTGTAGCGAGCGCACAGGAGTGGCAACGTGGTACAACGCCTCCTGCGATTTCGGAGGTGACGAATGGCATGGTTAAAGCTGTTGGGCTGGCTGGTCGTCATCGCTTTGCTTGGATTTACCATTGTCAACGTCGTGTTCGACATTGTCGAAAAGTTCTTGGAATTCGCGGAGACCAATCTCACCACTGTCTTGGTCATATGCCTGCTAACTTTGGTAGTCGTGTTATCCAGCCTTTAAGCCAGCCGCCCGGCCTATAGAACGCTCGGCGCGCCGGCCCTCAACGTCGCCCCTGCTAACAACCCTGTTTTGGTGCGATGATGGTGGCGACCCAGACCAGAGCGACGACGGGAGATCGCGCCGTTAGGTGAGGGTCGCCGCTTGTGGACCCCATAAGCCGCAAGCGGGGAATCGTAGGGCGCAAAGGGAGATGAATGCTACTGTGAGAAATCGCAGGGCGGCGAAGGGGCGAGCCTGTTTTCGTGCTAATGTTCGGTTGCGCATGGTGTGGCCTTCCCAACGTCCGCGGCCGTGCGCAGGCCCCGATCTCCCTTCCTTGCCCCAAGCCCCGGAGGTCGGGGCCGCGGGCGTTACCGGATCAACAAAACCGCTAGTCTCGCCTCCAGCAGCGCCACGCGACAAGGACCACGATGGCGCCCGATGTTGCAATAAGGGCCGCCGGTGTTTCTTGCATCGTAAGTAAATCCAGCAAATGCATGAGGCAGGTTTCGCGTTCCGCGGGGCGGTTGTGAATGAAGGGGCCCAGCCCGTGGTTCAGGATCTTCGTGCTCCAGATCAGACGGCCCGCAAATTCTCGGCCGAGGACTTGCCATTCTTTGGATTGGGCACAACGTCGAAAGAGACCTTTTGTCCCTCATCGAGGCCCTGCATCCCGGCGCGCTCGACCGCGCTGATGTGCACGAAGACATCCTGGCCGCCGTCATTCGGCTGGATGAATCCATAGCCCTTTTGGCCGTTGAACCACTTCACGATTCCTTGCGCCATATGGTCTCCTTTCGGGTGCTTTGTGTAACGAGGTCGAGAGCAAGCAAGCGTAGCCGGCTTGTTCGAGGTTTCGAGAAAACGTCAGTCCGATGCGGCAGTGCGCGGCGAGGCCAAGTCGTTCGGCCGAAGCTCGATTTATGCAATGCATGGCATTGATACTGGTCAGGACAGCTTGGGAAGTAAAAGAACGACCGCGCCGTGAGCGTCAATAAAGCGGCCACCATAGGCGACGGCAAAAGAGCACAGATGATGATGGAACTGAGGCAGTATTGCGCCTTTTGCCGGAGCCCCTGAAGCGCCGCGGTTGGCTCAGCATCATCGGCCCGTCGAGGCTTCCGGCCCGGTTTATTCTTGACCGGTGGCGCCGGACATCAGGCCGGGCGCTACGTCGAGTCACCGGAGCGCCCGACGTACTGGCGGCCACCGCGGGGGCTACGCTTCCTCTGCGTGGTGTTCTACTCGCTGCGCTGATTTCTCGTAGCACTCAGCGATTTCGCGCATCGTCAACTGGGCCCCGACGTCCATGCTCTCAGCTCGGGCCAAGAGTTGTTCGCCGCGCGCTCGCAAGTCGCTGGCGAGTAGCAAAAGTTGAGGGTCCGGCATATCGCGCTCCCTTCGCTTTCAGGCGGGAGCGCAACCGGTCTCTCAGCCACCGACGCCCACGCGCACTGCCGATGATCACTGGACGTTACGCCGAACCAACATAGCCAGCAATGCCTGTCCGACGCCGCGGGCCGTGGCGCGCGGCATCCCGGTTTCCGGGGCGTCTCTGTGAGGCTGTGGGGAGCCAGCCTTCGGCCACCAGGCGTGCGGGGCGCCGCGCTGTCCTTCGCCGGACCCGTCTTCGACCCGCTGCGCCAGCCGCTCGTAACCGGCGGCGATTCCGCGTATCTTCTCCTGGATGTCCGCGTCATGTACACGGTCAGCTCGGGCAAAGATCTCTTCTGCGAGCACTCGCCAGCGGCTTGCCAGCAATCGATTGTCCGTCATTGCAGAAGGGCTCTAAAGGCGGCGTTAAGCCCGCTCCTTACCACACCAACGTCGGAAAGTAGGTCGTGCTCCCGACACAGCAGCCAAATGACAGTCGCCAGCGTCGCCACCTGGCCGCCCACCGAAATCGAATTGCGGGAAATTGTGTTGGGCACTCGACCTACCGCGCTGAACTTCGACGGCTCGGTACGGCTCCGGCTTCAGAACGAGCATCGGCCCTTTCGTCCCATGAAGGCCCGCTCCGGCTCAAGACGCGCAGACCTCACCGTTGGGTCTTGTTGGTCCGCTTTTCCACATGCCGACGCTCTCACGTTCCCCGGACTCCAGCGCGTTCGCTGCTGGGCAGGTCAGGCACCAACTCAGGCCCGAGGGCGCATAATCAAGGTCAACCGTGCCATCCACGCTGCGTTCCGTCATCGCTTCCATGACGATTGTGCCGAACCCGCGCCGCTTCGGTGGAGCCACCGGCGGCCCATCGCCCTCGGTCCAGCTCATGGTGAGGGTGTCGCCGTCGGTCCGCCAGCAGACGTCGACACGACCCGTATCCGTCGACAGCGCTCCGTACTTTCCGGCGTTGGTGGCCAGCTCGTGGAGAGCGAGCCCGATCGCTTGCGCGGAAGCCGGCTTCAGGCGCAACTTGGGGCCATGTACGGCGATGCGAGAACCAATGAGGCCGGCGAAGTGCGCGAGCTGGGCACGAACCAGGTCCTCGATCTCGACCCCATTCCATTCGTTGCGGACGAGCAGGTCCTGATTCGCCGAAAGTGCCTGGATGCGCTCGGAGAAGCGCTCGATGAAATCTTCGGGATTTCTGGTTGCGGTCTGGTGAGCGATCGCGTCGACGACGCTGAGCATGTTCTTGGCCCGATGATTGATTTCGCGCATGAGGAGGTGTTCCTTCTCCTCGCGCTCCTTGCGTTCGGTGATGTCCTGAACGGTCCCGCCGAAGCTCACGGGCCGGCGCTCAGGCCCGGCGCCCTCAAAATAAGCAAGTCTGTGAGCCTCCACCCAGCGGATCTCGCCATTTCTCCTCCGGATCCGAAACTCGCTCGCGGCGCGCTTCGGATTGGCGGGATCGAGAGCCGCCTCGCGAGCCGCCCAAAACCTTTCCGCGTCGTCCGGATGCACCCGCTTCATGAGGCCCTCGATCAATATCTCATCAGCCGTCACGTCGAAAATTTCCTTAAAGCGCGAGTCCCCCGAGCCAATGTGGCGGAGCAGATCGTATTGCCACCACCCCAGTTGGGTTGCATCGAAAGCGACCTGCAGGCGATCTTTGCTCGCCTGCAGGTCGTGTTCCGCCGCCTGTCGCCTGGCAGCGGCCCCGCGAAGCTGTGCCATCAGCGTGTCGACTTCGGCGACGGGGGTTCCGCTCAGCGGCATCGGGCCACCCTCTCCCAAAGCGATTGCAGCGCGAGCCGCATGGCCGACTGAACGGGCGATAATCCGACCCAGCCATAAAGCCAAGGCAACCACCAGCGCAATCGCCAGCAATGCCATCACGCCGAGGGTCCGCCACTGCGCGCGAACCGGAGCCTCGAGCAACGCCTTTGGCGCCCACACGGCCGTTTCCCAGCCGGTCAATTCCGACGTCGCGGATGCCTCCAGCGACGGTCGCCCTTCGGAGTCGATAAACTCGAATACGCCGCCGGGCACTGCGCGGCGCCACTGCGCCGGCGGCAGGCCCTTCCCGATGAACAAACCGTCCCGTTCGGATCGCGAGATGATGCGCTGGGCGGCGTCGGAGACAACCGCGTGCCAACCTGTCGGCAGTTCATTTGCTGCGACCAGGTGTGCGAGGGCGTGCTGGTCTGGTGTCCTGCCGACCACGTAGCGGCTCTCGCCGTCGATCTGTACGGGCACGATGATGCCGACCAAAAGTTGGTTGACGATGGGCACCATGAACAGGTCGGTCACTTGCGGCTTACCTGTTGCAAGGGACTTCGCTATAGGTTTCGGAACGACCGCCTTTGGCAAGGATTGGCCGAAGGGCACCCGCGTATTGACGAGTTGCTGCATGTTGCGGTCGATCAGCACGATGTTGCCGCTTTGAGGCAAGCCGAGCGCGGCCTCGGCCTGGCGCTGGAACTCGGCGAAGTCGCCTTGGCGCAGCGACAGCGAGGCGGCCAGCGCCTGCAATCTCTCGATCTCGCCTACGATCTCACGGTCAACGTTCGCCGACAATGTATGTGCTTCAATCGTCAGCTGCTCTCGAACCTGGTCGAGCTGCGCCTCGGCAATGCGAAATCCCGCGTATGCGCCGAACAGCAGGAGCGGCGCAATGATCGCGCACCCGACCATGATCTGCAGTTGCCACAACGGCCGGGGCTTGCGGAGCGCGGGCATCGCTCCGATCCGCAAGATGATTCCGCCGGCGACGCAGAGCATGCCAGCGGCGCTCGGCAGCGCGGGCGGCCTGGTTGGGCCGTAGAGCGTATGGATGCCGGTCAGGTAGCCGAGCAGGACGAACACCGCCATGACGCCGGCCAGGCCGGCAAGCGTGGTCGCGGTGAAGGAATGCCCTTCGAAGCGGCTAAACGCGATCGCGCTGCCGGCGAGCGCAATCGCCAGCGGCATCCCGTTTATCGCCTGGAACGAGGCCCAAGGTCCCGGCACCGCATCCGGCGGCACCAGCCAGCGATCGATGCCAAGCTCGACATTGAACAGCACCTGGCTCAGATCGAGCGCAGCGACGATTACGACTGTGAGGCCAACCGCGAACGCAAAGCGCGAGTTCTTGCCGGGGTACATGAGCGCGACGCCGAGGGCCGTGAGGCACAGAGCCGTCACCGGTTTCATCGTGACAAAGCCCGAGCCCCAACTCGACAGCAGCGGCAACTCGGCCCACCAGCCGATGAGGCCCACGGCGGCAATCGTCACCGCGGCAAAGCCAGCAATTCGACTGGCGTATTGTCTCTTCAGGCGGCCGGCTTGGTCAACAAACAGCGTCACATAGGGCTCCAGAAAGTCAAAACCGAAGCCGGCAGGCGCTCCCGGACGTATGGTCGAACCTGTCCGGCGACGCTTTCAACATAAGCAGTTGCGTAAGCAGGGCTATGTCTTCTGCAAAAATTTTTCTCAGAACTGGAGCGATACCCCATCGTGACAGGCTCTCGCCCGGGCGGTATGAACAGGAATCGGCCGGCCTGCAGTGATTCACTTTGTCGCACGCGCGACGCCGATAATGGCGGCCGAGATCATGTCAATGGTCTATGAAGCTCCGAAGAATTCTGCACCGATGCGGATGCTTGAGCTTGCGTAGCGCCTTGGCCTCAATCTGGCGGATCCGTTCGCGGGACACCGAGAACTGCTGGCCGACTTCAGCAAGCGTATGATCGGCGCTCATCCCAATGCCGAAGCGCATACGAACTATGCGCTCTTCGCGCGGACTGAGCGAGGCGAGGGCCCGGGTGGTCGCCTCCCTCAGGTTCGACTGAATTGCGGCATCAATCGGCAACACGGCGTCCTTGTCCTCGATGAAGTCGCCGAGCTGCAACTCATCCTCGTCGCCAATCGGTGTTGCGAGCGACAGCGGTTCTCTGGCGATCTTGAGCACAAGCCGCACTTTTCCGAGCGGCATGTGGAGTTCCTCGGCAACCTCGCCGGGCGTCGGCTCGCGACCGATCTTGTTGAGCAGGCGCCGACTCGTGCGCAGGACTTTGTTGAGCGCGTCCACCATGTGCGCCGGAATGCGAATGGTGCGCGCATGATCGGCGGTTGAACGGCTGACTGCTTGGCGGATCCACCAGACGGCGTAGGTCCCGAACTTGTAGCCCCGCCGGTAGTCGAACTTGTCGACCGCCTTCATCAAACCAATGTTTCCTTCCTGGACCAGGTCGAGGAATTGCAGGCCGCGATTTGTGTATTTTCTTGCTATCGAGATGACCAGGCGCAAATTCGCCTCGACCATTTCCTTCTTTGCCTGGTTGGCTTCGCGCTCACCCCTTTGCACCGTGCGGGCAATTCGTCGAATCTCGCCGATCTCGAGGCCGGTTTCGCTGGCGAGCGCATTGATCTCCGCCCGAATGCCATTGATGTGCTGCGTTTCCCGCGCGACCAGGCTCTTCCAGCCACGGGCGGGAAGCTTCGACACACGGATGACCCAGTGCGGGTCGAGTTCGGAGCCGCTGTAGTTCTGGAGGAAATCCTCGCGAGCGACGTCGTAACTCGCCGCGAGGCGTATTAGGCGGCCCTCACAGCTCATGAGGCGCCTATTGACGTCGTAGAGCTGCTCAACCAGCGCATCGATGCGCGCCTGGTTGAGCCGCAGCGACTTCACCTCGGCGACGATCTCTTGCTTCAACTTTTTGTAGTTGCGTCCTTGCACATGGGAGAGCGTCTCGTCGCGCAGATTGTTGTGAATGTCCCGGTCCTGCAACCGGCGGAGGCGCCTGTAGCTATCGGCGATTTTATTGAACGTTGCCAGCACTGTAGGCTTGAGTTCAGCCTCGACGGCGGCGAGCGAGATCGCATTTTCGATGTCGTCATCGCTCGCGCTTTCGTCCAATTCTCTCTCGCTGTAATCTGACTCGATCCCGGACGGCGGCGTGGACGTCAGAATGGGCGGCGCCGCGACGTCCGGTAAAGCACTCGGAATTGCCTCGACGCCGAGAGCGTCATGGGTTGCCTCAACGTCGATGATGTCGCGCAGGAAAATCTTGCCATCGTTCAGCTCGTCGCGCCAAATGACGATTGCCTGAAACGTCAGAGGGCTTTCACATAGGCCGGCAATCACCGCCCAGCGGCCCGCTTCAATGCGTTTGGCGATTGCGACCTCGCCCTCTCGCGAAAGCAAATTGACCGAGCTGATTTCGCGCAAATACAGCCGGACGGGATCATCGGTGCGATCGGACGCCGATGCCGTCGCAACCTTTGTTGGCGCCCCCCATCGTGCGCCAACAAGCGTGTTGCTCTCGCCTTCGTCTGGTGGCTTGTCGTGCACCTCGGCCCACTGCGATAATTCTGCTGGGCGCGCCCCGGCAATTGCTGCGCCTACCTCCGTGGCGCCCGGACGCGTCGCTTTGATGTCTCTCGCCATAATTGCTCCACGTCCCGCGCCGAGCTCACGCCGGAATCTTGACCGGGCGCCTCTACCTGACGGTGGAACTGTCGCGCCAGCAAGGCATCATTGCAACACAAGATTCGCTTGGCGCAAAAGTGCAACGTCATCGCAAAGAGGCCAAAAGGGACCTTATGCGTCAAAATCAAATGTGTGGCTATTCGCTACCGATCAGCGCATAGTGTCCAACAGACTCAGCGTGTAATGACGATATTCGTGCCTTTTATGGCAGCTCGTATCCCCAGTGCTCAAAGGTGTGGCTGAAGCAGGAGCATGGGAATCGAGTCGATCGTTTACCCACCCCGGAACGATATCACGATGCCGGGGACGGGCCGAGGCTCATTCTCGTTCGACTTCCTTCGCCGCCGCAGCTTCATCGTCTAGTGCCCATTCCACTGCATCACAGGCCGCCTGGAGTTCGACCAGCGGCGCAAATTTTGTTGGTTCCCTCTTGGCACCTACCATTGTCGCGACCAGCTTGCGTCGCTGCTTACGAAGAATCTCGCGAAGCCTCCTCAGGTTCTTGAGGTGATCAACTGCCATCTGCAACCCCTTTGCCCGCAGAGTGTTTTAACAGAGCTTTGCTCATCTGAGCCAAAAAAAGCGGTTGCTGGCTCTTTTGGGGCAACCGATGACGACGAACAAGATGCGGTCAAACGGCGCACCGAAAGCCTCTGTCCATATTATGAGGACAATAGCGAATATGAGGCGGCTGGCCGTGCGGTAATCGAGAAGACGCCCGGTTTGCCAAAAGGCTACTGAAGCTGATGTGCAGATCCAGAGGCCTCGCCTCAAGGGAAAAGGCGAAGGTTCAACCGTCGACTGGCGCGAATGCCAGATAGCGTTCGCGCCAGCCGTTCAATGTGGGCCCTGGACCATGATGAAGCGCGAAAAGTTAGCGATAGCGAAAATCTACGTGCCCGTGAAGCGCCGCGCGACGCTTAACCCTGAGACTGTGCGAGAGATTGCGCAAAGCATGCTCGAGGTCGGGCAGACGACCCCAATACTCGTCCGGCGCGACGGCGAGCGCTTCGTCCTCGTGCACGGTCTACATCGGCTTGAGGCGTGCAAGGCATTGGGTGAAGAATCGATCTTCGGGTACCTTGTCCAAGCCCAAAGGCATTAGAATTGGTTCACGCCGAGCCGAACCGACGAGACGTCAGGATGCGTTTTGTGGTCCTCTGAAATTCAGCAGCGAGCTGGCCCAACAGCTCTGGCTAAGTATGCACGCTGCTGCAGCCCGTAGTCCTGTTGTCGCTGGCCGAGATGCGGTCGGTGACGCCGTCTTTAGGTGGCGCGCGCATGGGGCGAGAGCATTTGGCCGTCAGCAGAAAAACCGGGTCACATTTTGACGATAGCCAGCCCGGCGAATGTATGGAACCATGAACATGTTCGGCGGTCTGTCTGATCACTTGGCGGTAGTGCATCGGTTGCCCGCAACCGTGCACGCCGGACGAAAGCATTTGGCCTTCTTAAGGCCTTGCCCAATCCGCCGAAAACTGTAGCCTGCGCGAGAACGTTGTTCAGGGTTACGGAGGTATCTAAATGCCGATAGGAAACGTAAAGTGGTTCAACCCCACGAAAGGCTACGGCTTCATCCACCCGCAAGGAGGCGGACAGGACGTGTTCGTTCATGTCTCGGCGGTGGAACGCGCCGGCCTCACCACACTCAATGAGGGCCAGCAAGTCGAGTTTGAAATCGTCAACAACCGCGGCAAATCGTCGGCAGAGAACATCAAAGTCAAGTAATGGTGGGGAGCCTGTGCGACAAACGAAACGGATTGAACAGCCAATCGCCGGACGATCGTCGCCCGCGATTTCGGCGATCGTGCGGAATGGTACCTCACCGTTCGCTGCCCAAGCTCGATGTGCCGACGCCTCATCGCCTTTCAAAAAGCAGTCTATTCGGGCGACCAGCCCAACCTGCGGTTCGCCGTTAGTGGCGAGCCGTCAGTAAACTGTCCGCATTGCAGAATGCTGGTGCAGATTCTGGTCGATCAGATTGAACGCCGCCGGATTGTGCTGACGCAGTAACGTACCGGCGCTCGCCGGATTCTTGAGGCCCGTCGTTTCAGAACTTTGCGCGCCGTATAGAGCCGGCGCTCGCGTCGCCAAGCGATGTTACTCGGCAGTCCCACCCGACAGTGCTGTCTTCAGGAAGTATTGTCGAACGTCGCAATCACAAGGTTGGGCGTGGTCATCGCTCGGCAAAAGCAATTTCGCGTCACTACTGAATCGCTCGAACTCGTGGGGTCCGTGCGCTTCGTCCAGTCGCCTCATTCCACGATGTCCCCAACCCATCTACCAACTCGTGGGGCGGAGTTCATCGATCTGAAATAGTGTTCGGCGTGTTGGTAGTAGTTCTCTGCCCCGACCGTGTTCCCGATTAGAGCTTCAGCACGAGCGAGTGCTAGATACCTCTCATAGTTTTTTTGCGCGTTTTGAGAGTACTCCGGCTCCGAGCTGCCAGGCCTCGATATCCACCGCTTCGAGCGGGTAGCAAATGACGACGCCGGTCTGAGTGGGCGCGCACTCTTGATTGTCTTTGGGCCGTTGTGCATGACGCACTCCTTGGTAACGGTAGATAAAAATGCTCCTGCGGCAGACGGGCAGGAGAACTGATCGCGTTCATTCGCAGCGAACGAGCCGACGCGCGGTTGATGCCCGCGGTTTACCGTACGCCACGTCATCAAATCCACCGATTATTGTCTGCGACCACTGGAAAGTTAAAGAGACAATACTCGCCGAATATTGCCACCGTTTCAAAACCAGGTTCACCCTTGCTCCAAATACCTTTGGACTTGTTTGGAGGGCCAGTCTGCGTCCGCTTTGATCACACCTACTCGTGAACCGTTAGACTGATCAATAAGAGCGTGTGAGCAAAACTTGTGGTCGATGGCCGAGACCTGCAGCTCAGTCGTTGGCAACCATTGCAGGGTCGCAGCAATATCGCTCGGCCAAATGCGCCACCTGGTGCCATCTTCAAGCTCGACGATGTGACTGTTGTCGTGCCTCTTGATCAGCATGAGGTTTCCGATGTTGAGTGAGGGGGGAAGCCTATTGGCTTAGCGGATACGGGTCCTGCTCATGGGTCCACGTGGGCAGTACGCCCCGATCCCGTCTATCAGTAAAAATTGCGCCCCCTTCGCCGCTCGCGCCGCGTTTGAGCGATCGCGAAAAGCATCGCTTCGCGTTCGGTCTCGAATGGCCCGTACTCTTCGCTGCGAAAGCCCGTACTCTTCGTTGCGAAACTATGACCAAATGTCGCCCTGACCAAAGTAGCGCGATGTGGACGACCAGGAAAAGACCGCCCAGTGTCAGCGTGTCATCATGAAGCAGGGGCCGCGCCATAAGGTTCCCCCGGCGATTGCCTATCCCTCACTGGCAACGCCGCCAGCTTCGATCCGTTCCTCAAGCCGACCGTAACTAGCTAGCCACCGATAGAAATATATGGTGACTACAGAAGGATATCAAGAATGCGCCACCATTCGTAAGCGCCACCATTCGTAAGCGCCACCATTCGTAAGCTCCATTCGACCGCATCGAGGCATTTAGGCCGACCGGGTCTAGCCATCCGCGCACCCTACTTTGACACCACCCGCATACAAAGACCCGCGTCACGGGGCGGCGACGCGGGCCAGTATGGGCATTGTGCTGATCATCCAAAGGAGATGATCGGCACTGATGCTGCGCCTGCTAGGCGGCATCAATAAGGCGGACGGCGCCGAACAAAAAGCCTGCGTCGGGAGGCAACGCGGGCCAGTTCGCCAAGGATCATCCCCGGAATCCGGCGCAATGGTGGGTGAGTCGGCTGGTGCGGTC
>Ga0209488_10003379_pt1 | contig 12818 bp, 9 predicted proteins | sample Rivendell_Oct201_8_FD_188349 | JGI IMG/M metagenome (GOLD analysis project Ga0209488, IMG submission 188349) | Vadose zone soil microbial communities from the Eel River Critical Zone Observatory, Northern California, USA -... | ecosystem: Environmental > Terrestrial > Soil > Vadose zone >...
CAGCTTCCGTCACTTTGGCATATCCTCCCCGCCCTGGTCTGGCGAAGCGGATCGCGGATGCGTCCGAAGCGACTTTCCACCCCGGCTACCAGTGGGAAGTGAAGCTCATCGACGATCCCAAGACGGTGAACGCCTGGTGCCTGCCGGGCGGAAAGATGGCCGTCTACAGCGGCATCCTGCCGCTCACGCAGGACGAGACCGGTCTGGCCGTCGTGCTCGGCCACGAGACCGCGCATGCGCTCGCGCACCACAGCGCGGAGCGGCTGACGCGCTCGCAGCTCATGCAGCTCGGAGAGACAGGCATTCTCGCGGCGGTGGGCGCAGCCAAACCTGAAGCGGTGAAGACCGTGGGCGCTGCTCTCGGATTGGGCGCGCAGCTCGGAGTAGAGCTGCCCTTCCCGCGCCAGCAAGAGAGCGAGGCGGACCACATCGGCCTCGTGCTGATGGCGAAGGCCGGTTACGACCCGGCGCGCGCCGTCGACTTCTGGCAGCGAATGGCGGCGTACGGCCAGGGCAAGGAGCCGCCTGCGTTTCTCTCCGATCATCCTTCGAGCGCGGACCGAGTCGCGGCGATCAAGCGCGAATTGCCGAAAGCAAAGGCGAGCTTCGTCGCACATCAATGAGGCATGTCTCCGCAGTCGCGTAAAGACCGTGCGATACTCGCGGCCGTCCTGTAGCGACTGACCGGAGGGGGAACCAGATGAAGATGATCCGTCTTTCAGGCGGCGCCGCCGCGTTGGCGCTGTGCGCGTGCGCGAGCGTCCCCGATGGCTCGGCCCGAGCGAGACCCCGACGCCAAGCGCTTCGAAGTGCCGGCCGACCAGGCGCTGCTGTACGTCTACCGCGACGAGACGTTCGGCGCGGCGATCAAGCTGACGGTGCTCGTCGACGGCCAGCACGTCGGCGACACCGCGCCGCATACGTTCCTGCTCGTCCCTGTCACGGCGGGTCGGCATCAAGTCGTCTCCACAAGTCGGAGAAGGATTCCACGATCGAGTTCACGGCGCAGAACGGGAACGCCTACTTCGTGTGGCAGGAAATCAAGATGGGCGTCTTCGCAGCGCGCAGCGAGCTGCACCTCATGTCGCCGCCGGAGGGAAGAAATGCCGTCGCGACGTGCTCGCTCGCGGAGCCGCCGCCTGGGCTGCGATACCCGCTAGCCGCCCAGGATCCGAAACCCGCCGGCGGACCGGACACCGCGACGACGGCGCAGCAGAGCAACCCGTCCGGAACGGAGGCGACCACCGCAATCGGCGCGCAGGCCGTGACGGTGGCAGCATCGGCTTCGAGCGCCGAGGGCTTTCCGCGCGTGCTCTCGGGTGCGGACATCGCCGGGCACTTCGCGCGACATTTGACGCAGGACGCGCAGGCTGGCCGCCAATCGTTCCAGCTCATCGTGTAGCAGGACTCGATCGGGCGCGTTTGTCCGGGATGCCGCGTCACCCGGGGGAGCGCGAGATCAAGTACGAGGCGGATCGCGTCTGCATCCGCTGGACGCGAGTGACGTTCCCCGACTCCGGCTGCTACCAGCTCGTGCAGGGAGCCCGCGCGCTTCGTCTTGCGTGGCCTCGGCAGCGAGCGCGCAATCCGTCTATCTGTCCGCGAGTAGCCCGCTCCTGAGCAAGGTCACGCTTTGCGGCTCGACATAGTCAGCAACGAGCGGGCCAAGAACTCGACAGCCGTAGATCGCCAGGTTTCGGAGTGGGAACGTGACAGTCGATCGCTTTGCGAACGAACTCATTACGATCCATCACCGGACGCCAACCAAGAAGGGTCTTGGCCGCGCTGCAGTCGAGCCAGGTCTTCTTCGGGACGCTCTTCAATTCGTGGTAGCTCATCCATTCGTTGTCTGGCCGTCGGCAAACCGCTTTGCTCAACCAAACCACTGATTGAAAGAGCTGAATCTGGAACAGGGGCTTGGAACGCATACGAAAGTTCCGCAGAGTTCGCTGGCGTAGGACATCAATATACTCTGCCGCGGAAAAACGTACGTCGCCGACGAGATTGAAGGTGCGTCCCTCGATGCCCGGCGCATTCTTCGCGAGGAGGAGAGCGTTTGCTACGTCTTCGACCAGTACGAATGGAAGCGGGGTATCGCTGCTACCGAATACCTCGCAAAAAGTCGGGGAGAGCCAACCGCCAATACCGGGATGCGTCAACTTGTTTACGTTTCCCTGTCCGACGACAATTCCGGGCCGAAAGATCACGACGGGCAATCCGCCTTGCCGATGTTGTTCCATCAAATGGTGCTCGGCATAGATCTTCGATCGGGCGTACCAATTCCTCAGGTGAGGTTTTGGATCTGTTCCAGCGGACTCATCGCGCTTGCCTCGGGCGCTCAGCTCGAGGGCGGCAATCGTGCTGGTGTAGATCAGCCGACGGACGCTGTGTTCGAGGCACACCTGAGCAACGTTTTGCGCTCCGCCGACGATGGTCCGCTGGTAGTCGTCCCAGGTGAAGCCACCGCCAAGCGAAAGATCATACACAGTTGAAGCGCCGTCGACGGCGCGACGCATGGATTCGATGTCGGTTACGTCGCCTTGGACATACGTCACCCCGTCGCTGTCACGTTTCCCGGACCGCCGCGAAATCACTTTCACGGCACAACCCTGCTCGATGAGTCGCGCGACCAGCGGGGCTCCGATGAATCCAGTCCCTCCGATGACTACGACGCTTTCGCCAGCCAAGGTTCCTCCTTCGATGGAAGCGATTGGCCCGCCGCGATGATCTTTCGGCAAGCGGCAACAACTGCTGTGCCTTCCGCCAGAGACGCCTTCGGCTCACTGCCAGTTCGAAGTGCCTCGTAAAATGCGGCAATGCTCGACCGCATGATGACGGAGCCGTCGTTCGCGACGCCCCCGGTCGAAACGCGGCGCAGACGTGTGAATAAATCCGAACAAGATGCTTTAGCGAACGATCGAGCCATGCCGAACAGTTCGGCGGAGCGGTAGAACACGGGGGAGTAACTCGTGTTCTCCGAAACCGCGACATGACCAAGACCGAGATCGGCGGTCGCCGTGCCATCTTCGCCGATGGCGTGAATGCGCATTTCCAACCTGGGCCTGCCGATGGCAATGAAGCACTGCGCAGTTCCTCGTTCGCAGGTGAGCGAGACTTGCCATGTGTCAGGGAAGCTTTGCGTGTCATGCGAGGCGAGCGCGGAAGCCGAGCGAACGGATCCCAGGAGGCGGACGATCAAAGACAGCGGGTGAGGGCCGGTTTCCAGGATGACTGCGCCGGGCCCCTCCTGCTGATAGAGGGCGGAACCGTAGGTGCCCAATCCGAACGGTACGCTCCAGAAAACGGAGACGTGCTGCAACGCCCCAAGCCGGCGCTGGCGAATGATATCGACCAGGCGCAGAAAGGCAGAAGAGAAGGTGACGTTGTGATTCACGCCAACCAAGCGGCCATACTGCTTGGCAGCCGCATCAAGCTCTCGACACTCGGCTTGGGTGGTGCACAGCGGCTTCTCGACGAAGACGTGCTTGTTGGCCGCGAGGCATTTCAGCGCCGACATTGCGTGGCGCTCTGGAGGCAAAAGGATATGCACCGCATCCGGTTGGGCCTCCCGAAGCATTTCCTCGAGAGAGGAGAAAGCAGCCGTTTTCGCACTCCCCGCGACGCGTTGCGCCTTCGCGTAGTCAACATCCGCTACGCCCACCAGCCGGATACCCGGAATCGCTGGGAGGATTTGGGCGTGTACCGGAGCGATCGCTCCGGCGCCGAGAAGACCGACGCGGACGGTGGACTCCGAAACCTGGTTCTCTGCGCTGTTCACTGGCATCACACGCGGCAAAGCAATTCTCGTGCCTGGCAGAGCGCCCCGCCGAAATTCACCGAGTGGATACTTTTCCCAAAAGTGTAGAAACACGATGCGCTTCCGTGGAACGACGCTTCTTTGAATGGCGAAGAATCAACTCACGGCCACATGCGATGGCGTAAGCGAGCGGTGGGAAAGCGTCGCTCGGGAGACTCAGGCCGCGAGCGAAGGGCGCGGCTCGGGCACGGGACGCTTCCGCTGGATCATCCCGCGGATGGGTGGCAGCTCCCCGGTCGCGCGGAGCGCCGCGAGGTAGACGAGCGCCGTGGCGACGCCGCACACGGACAGCCGCACCATCGCAGGGGCGTGCGTGACGCGCAGCGCGATTGCGCCGACCGGCGCGGCCGCCGCCGCGCAAAGAGCCTGGAACAGCAGCGTCCGCCAGGGGAGCAGGGCCTGGAGTCCTCCGAGGAGCACCGCGGCACGGAGGAGCAGGACCATCCGCGTCGTCGCCTCGGCGACCAGGTAGCCTCCCATCGCGCCGCGCAGCCCGAAGAGATGGAAGCCAGCGATGACGCAAGGAACGGTCAGCGCGAGCTTCACGATCGACATGGCGAGCAGGAAGACATTCTGCGCGCGCGCGCGCATGATGCCCTCGACCGGGAGCGCATGCAGCGGGATGCAGAAGATGGCGAGCCGGAAGATCGACGCGGAGTCGCGGTACCGATCGGTGAAGAGGAAGGTGAGAAGCGTCGGCCCGCACACGTAGAGCAGCACCATGGTGGGGATGAAGACGAAGGCGAGCTTGCCCACTGCCTCGCGCACCAGGCGCGCGGGTCCGGTCCGGTCGCCGTCGCGGTCGTACTCAGCGATACCGAGCTGCAGCACTTCGGATACGGGCGTGTAGAGCATGTCCACGATGGGCAGCTGGAAGCAGCCGACCGCGTAGATGGCGAAGATGGCGGCGCCGGTGCTCGCCGCGACGTAGTACTGATGGAATTGCTGCTGCACGTAGATGATGCCGAACGCGAATCCGAAGGGAACCGCGTACGCAAGCTGCCGGCGCAGGTCTTCGCGCGAGACATGCAGTCCGTACTCGCGCAGCACCATCACCCAGCACGCCACCGCGCGGAAGGCGGTTCCGACGACGATGCCGACCATCGGTCCCGTGACCGATCGGGTAAGCAGTGCGCCGGTGATGATCCCGATGGCCTGTGTGCCCTCGTATCCAAATCGCAGCGCCGCGGAAAGCTTGATGCGACCCTGCGAGAACGGGATCGCGTCCATCGTGCTTCCGCTCACGAAGAGCGCGGTGAACAGCGCGACCCAATGCATGTGGGCGGCGAGCTCCGGCTGGTGCATCGCCAACGCGATGCGCGCGCCGAACAGATAGAGGAACGCACCGCCGGTGATCCCGAGGGTCGAGGTGACCAGCAGGGCATGCGCGAAGAAATGGCCGCGCCGCTGCGGATTCTGCGGGACGAAGTAAATCAGGCTCGGCGTAAGGCCCATCGGAAGCAAGGTGCCGAGCGTCGTGCACCAGATCCAGGCGAGCTTGAACGTCCCGTACGACGCAGGGATCAGCACCCGCGCCAGGACGAGCGGTGTCGTGAAAGTAACAGCGAGAATCAACAGGCGCGCCAGCATGAGAGGGCGGGCGCGCTGCAGGATCGTGCCTTTCGCCTCCAACCGTCCCTCCCGCCGGGATGGTGGTCACTGGCGCGCTGATCGGCAATCGGGTGCTCGACTACCTGACCGAAAAAAGACAAGGCCGGAGCCTGTTTGCGACGCCGGCCAGGTTTCGTCTGTTCGCGTCGTTTAGGCGCGGGCGTCGCGCTTGCGACGCCGGCGGCTATTCAGCCCGCCCGAGCGCGCCCGCGCGCTGACCCGCCGAGAGCTTCTCGATGCGCGCGGCCAGCCGCTCCCGCGCCGCCTCGTACGCGGCAGGGTCACGGGCCCATCCGCGCAGCGTCGGCGCGATCGCACGCGCCTCGCGCTCCGCGAAACGCTGGTCGCCCAGCTGGGCGCAGAGCGTCAGGTACGCATGGTCCTGTAAGCCGCGGGAGATCTGCACGATCCGCACGGACTCGACGGCGGTGTCGTGCCGTCCACCGATCCGCGCCACGGTACCCGGGTAGTACAGCGTTCCGTCGCCGTTGCCCGCGAACGCCCATTGCGACACCCACGGATCGGTCTCGTGGTAGCCGTACACGACGTCGTAGTAGAGTTCGCCCGAGATGGCGTTTGCGAATGCCAGCCATGCCATCGAACGCGCCGCGGTGCCGGGTGCGTCGATCGCGTAGCTGGGCCAGCCGACGAACTCACCTCGATCGGCCGGAGGGTACGGGCCGCAGGCGTGCGACACGCACGATTGGTACCACCACAGGCTTTGATACCTCGTCCGTGGCACGGAACGCGTGCAGACCTTCCAGGTCACGTCCAGACAGTTCATCGGCGCGCACCACAGACTGATGCTGGGCAGCTCGGCGCTGTAGGACGTCGTGACCAGACGCCGCACTTCCGGCGCGTCCTCCTGGAACTCGTGTGCGCGCTTCTCCACGTTGGGAAACTCGGACACGGGCGGCTCATCGATCACGTAGATGAACAGGCGGTCGAGCCATCCGCGCGCGCGGAAGTGCTCCACCCAGGCTCGGCGCCACGACTTGCGCTGGCTGCGGGTGAGTTTCGGCCACTCGCGGTACTCCACCGAGGTCCAGCGCGCGCCGCTCGGCAGCGCGGTTCCGTCGAGGAACGGCGCTACTTCCGCGTCGTACGACGTCCAGTCGATCTGGACACCGTCGCCAGAGGGCGACCAGTCCGGCGGGTTCTGCGTGCCACCGGAGAGTGTGATCCCCCGGCGTAGCGCGATCGTGTTGTAGAGGCGCGTGAGCCCTCTCGCGTCCTCGACTGGCTTCTTGTGGCCCCTGATCGCCGAATAGCCGGAGAAGCCGAACGCCGTGGGAAGAGTGGCGGTCGCCGGAAGATCGAAGGCGCGCATCCGCAACGAGACCGGGATCGCCGCGCGGCCCGCTCCCTTCGATCCCTTCCAGCGCAACTCGACCGCGCCGCGGTAGGTCCCACGCACGCCGCGCGCCGGGCACGCCTCGACGAAGATCGCTTGCGCGCGGTTGGCGGGGAGCGTGACGGGGAACGCGCGGCGCTGCTCGTCCCACAGAGAGTCGCGGACGGGGATCAGTGCATCGGGCCACTCACCGGCGCTCCCGTCCGGGCCGGTGGCGTGCTCGAGATTGATCGTCGCCACGCGAAACAGATCCAGCGAGACGCCTGCGGAGGTGTCGCTCCGCAGCGGCTTCGCGGCCGCCGTCAGATCCCGGAGAGCTGCGTCGGAACGCACCACCACTTGTGCGCCGATGCACTCCTCGCCCGCAGCCGCGAGGTCGATCCGTGTCCGCGGCGAAGGAGGCATCTCGGCGAAGGGCCGGACTTTGTCGGACTCGCCAGCCACCCAGATGTCGGTGGCGGCCTGCGCGGGAAGCGCACAGCAGAGCAGAGCGGCGAGCAAGCGAGGCATCAGGGGGGCAACTTGCGTCGCTCCGGGCGGCCGCACAAGGCGCGGCGAAAGAGGCGTGTCAGGCTGCGGTCATCGCCACGCGCCACGCGGTCGCCGGCGCGCCGGGACGCCTCTACCTGCGAACATCCGGAGTTGTCATGGAATTGCTTGGTGGAGCATGACGGGATCGAACCGTCGACCTCCGCAATGCCATTGCGGCGCTCTCCCAGCTGAGCTAATGCCCCGTGCAATTCGTGCGGACCGGCTGTGGGAAGCCCGGCGCGGCGGAGCGATGTATCGTGCGCCCCGAGTGAAGTCAACGGAATGGCGGGCGAAATGCCTGAACAGGCCGCGGAGGCCTATTGCGCGGCGTTCAGGCGGCGCGCAGGCGTCTGGTCGACGAGGCGGTACCGGAGAGGACCTGCTCGTACAGCAAGCCCGTCTTCTCCGTCATCGCCGCGAGCGTCAGCTCCGCCTCGACGTGCGCGCGGGCAGCGGCGCCCAGAACAGCGCGCCGGAGCGGATCGCGCAGCAGGCCGATCAGACGATCCGCGAGCGCTGCCGGTTTGTGCGGGGCCACGAGGTGCCCGGTCGCGGCGGAGCCCGCCTCGGTCACCAACTCAACGTTTCCGCCCACCGCGGTGGCCACCACCGGCAGTGAGGCCGCCATGTACTCGATGATCGCGTTCGAGAGCCCTTCGGCGTGCGAGCAGAGGAGGCCGACGTGCGCCCACGCGAGGAGCGCCGGGACATCGAAACGATGCCCGAGCAGCACCAGGTTGTCGCGCAGGCCGCGCGCGCGGATCTGCTGCTCGAGGACGGGGCGCATCGGTCCTTCGCCGGCGCAGAGCACCAGCACGTCCGGAATCTCGCCGCGGACGATCTCCAGTGCCTCGACGCAGTCGAGGTGACCTTTCACGCCGTAGAGGTTGGCGGCGATCACCACGCACGGCCGCCGCGACTTCCCGTCCGCGGCTTGCTCGAGGCCGGGCACCGGCGCGAGGAGCGGCTCGGTCCTGGCGCGATCGAACTGTTCCAGATCGATCCCGTTGTGGACGACGAAGACGCGCTCGGCCGGGATGCCCTCCTGCGCGACGCACATCTCACGGACCGCTTCCGCGTTCGTGTACACGGCGTCCGCGCTGCGCGAGGCGATCGCTTCCAGGAAGTGGTGCGCGCGCGAATACCAGTGGCCCAGATCGAATCGGCTGGCGATCACCTTCGCTCCGGCGAGCCTCGCCGCGGGAACTGCAAGGAGATTCGCGTAGAAGTCGTTCGCGTGCACGAGGCGCACGCCCTCGCGCGCCATGAAGGCGGCGAGCCGCACCACCTGGTGGCCGGTGTTGAGCTTCGCCAGGCTCCCGCGCAGCCCGAACTCCTCCACCGGAAGGCCCATCTCCTCGATGGGCCGGAGGTTCGGGCCCTTCTTCTGCACGCACGCCACGACGGGGCGGAAACCGGCCGGATGGCGCCGGATGCGCGCGACGAACTGACCTTCCGCGCCACCGATGGCGAACTGGTTGGCGATTTGCAGGACGGGAACCGGCTCCTTCACGGGGTCCTCCCGCAGTGAAATCTGCTTCTCAAGCGCCCAGGATGGGAGCCCTGACCGACGTTGTCACCGGTTTGCGACGGCCTCCGTATCGGTCGATGCAGGAGGCGAACGCGCACAGCGCGTAGAGGAACCACGACATCGAGTATCCGGAGAACTGCTGGCAGACGAGATGGCCCACGAGCGCCGCGAACACGGCTCGTGACTCGTGTCCCATCTCACCGTTGAGCGCCCGCCACGACGACCAGATGGCGCAGGCGATGAACCCGATGAAGCCGAAGAACCCGACCAGGCCCAGTTGCCCGAGGACCTCGAGCTCGAGGTTGTGCGCGACGTACGGATGCTCGATCGGATCATCGATGGGCGCATACTGCTTCCACGCGCTCAGGAAGGCGGACTCGCCCACGCCGAGGATCGGCCGCTCCTTGAAGATGCGGCCCGCCACCTGCCAGGCCTGGAACCGTCCGTGGACCGCCGCGTCGTCCCGGTAGTTCGAGATCGTCTCGTTGCGCTGCCAGAACGTCGACGGCGCGAAGAGCAGCATGCCGGCGCCCGCGACAACCGTCAGGCTGATCGCGAGCATCTTTCGCTTCGACATCAGCGCCCAGACGACCACCGCGCACAAGAGGCCCACTGACCCGCCGCGCGAGTGCGTGGCGACGATTCCCATCAGCGTGGCGACCACGCCGCCGACGCCGAAGATGCGGCGCCACAGGCCGGGTCCGTGCGCCGCGAAGTGGAGCAGCAGCGGGACCGCCGCGACCAGGGCCATGCAGTCGTGGTTCGGGTCCGCCATCACGCCCAGCCACCTGCCGCGGAACCCGTCCACGAGAAGCTCGTCGTGCCAGTAGTTCGAGAACGTGCCCCATCCGGGAACGATCGCCGCGGCCGCGAAGAAGAGCAGCGCCGTGCGGATCCGCTTCGGCGTGTTGAGCGTGTTCACCACGGCGACGAAGAAGAGGAAGTGCTTCGCCACTTCGAGGGCGCCGTCCACCGAGAGCGCCTGGGCGATCGACCAGATCGGAGAGAGCAGCGCGGTCCCGCAGTAGACGGCGAGCATCGCGGTCCGCCACCCCATCCAGACCGGCTTGTTGCTCAGCAGCCGGTGCGCGCCAATGCCGCCGAGCGCGAGGCACGAAAGCACCAGCGCCAGCCGCAGTGGCTCGGTCTCGGGAAACCACTGCGCGGGTGCCAGGTAGAGCTGCGCGATGAAGAGCAGCGCGGCGCCGAACGCGAGTTGTCCCAGCTTGCGCGCCTGCCAGTCGCGCGCGGGCTGGGCGAGGTCCGGCGGGGGCTGAACCACGTCGAGCTGTCCCGCATTGCTGCTCTGCAAGGCGCCCTCCGGCGGCCGCACGCGGCGGCCCTCGAACCCCCGGCCAACATATGCATGCGCCAGCAGCCGAGAAGCCGCCCGGCGACCTGTCGACGAGCCGACAGAGGCGCGGCGGCCAACCGAGCGACTTGACCGGCCTCGCTCCCCCAGCGTTCGACGGACGGCCTGAAGGCAAGGAGTGCGACACGCCTCGCTGGGTCGTTGAGCATCCTTTCGGCAATCCGCATCGCTACTCGTAGAGGAGCACGCCGTGGCGGCGCCTGGATCTGTAGGGGGACCGATCGACTGGGCGGCTGCTCTCCTGTCCGTATTGCGGAGCGGCGGCCGTTTCCAACCCTGAGGAACGCGATCACCCGTTTAACTGGCGCGAGACGGCGATCCGCCGCATGTCGCACGTGCGGCTCCGCGTGTGCGCGCACGTGGTGTGAACGGGGGTGTTTGCCCCCGTTTGCCCGACAAGCACTTAGAAGACCCCCTACTGCCGTAGTCCAGGGAGGGAAGAGGCGGCACGTCCTCTTCGTTGGCTGACCGGAACACAGAGCACTCGTCGTTCCGGGAAGCAGCCAACCAAGGAGACGTAGCCATGAAGCTTTCCCAGCTTGCCGCCGCCGCAGTCGTGTTCCTCGCAGGCAGCGCGACGCAGCCGGCTTTGGCGGCGAACGACCCGAACGTGATTTGGAGGGGAGATTTCGACGACGGCGCCGGATCGATCAGCGGTCACTGCAGCGTCGGCGACAACGGCTGGTGCAACGCGCAGATCGTCCGCCCCGACCAGATCCAGTTCGTCAGCGACCCCGCGTTCCAGGGACACGGGCTCGCGGCTCGGCTCGAGGTGAAGTTCGGCGACATCTACAAGGACACGTCCGACGAACGGGCGCTGCTGAGTCCGCCCGTGTCGATGTGGGAGGACGAGGGCAGCGAGCGGTGGTACCGCTGGCAGGCGATGTGGCCGGACGGATGGGTGGGCGACTACCCGAAGTGGGACGAGCTGATGACCCCGACGTCCCGCTCATCGGCGGGGTCGATCGTCGAGTGGCACCACGACGCCAACGGCCGGGTCGAGACCGGCTCCGCGCCTCTCTACATCGGCGCCAACAGCAGCAAGATCTGGATGTGCCTCGTGGACCAGGCGACGAGCACCTGCCGCGCGTCGCTCAACCTCGCGACGCTGCTGCGCGGCCACTGGCACGACTTCGTCATGCACGCGAAGTGGTCGTCCGATCCGAACGTCGGCTTCCTCGAGATGTGGATTGACGGCGTCAACGTGCTGCCGATGTATCGCGCCCCGAACAAGTATCCCGGGATGCGGAACTACCTCCTTGTCGGCCTGTATCGGAACGGCCACATCGGCGACCCCAACCTGGTTTACCCGAACGGGACGCGCGTGTACGCGAGCAACGACGGAACGCCAGGCGTCGCCTACGTGGACGGGTTCATCGCCGGCTACACGCGCGAATCCGTCGAGCCGCCCGTAACCGCGTCGCAGCCACCCCCCGACCAGTCCGGCGACGCGCCGGCACCGGGACCGGCACCGGGACCGGCACCGGGACCGGCATCGAATCCGAACAGCCCCAGCAGCTCGACACCCGCGAGCGCGTTCGCCAGCGCAGGCGGCTGCGCCTCCTCGGGCGCGCAGACTGCCTGGTTGGCGGTGCCTGCGCTCGCGCTGTTCGCGATCCGTCGCCGCCGCCGCGCGTCGGTCTAGAACGTCGCCGCCAGCGAGCGAGACGTCGGCCGGAACCCGAGCAGGGGTTCCGGCCTCCGGTGCTCAGGCGGCGCGCTGCCCGGCGTCGAGCACGTGCCGGTAGAGCGCCATCATCCGCTCCACGTAGCCATCCATTCCGAAACGCCGCTCTGCCCGCTCGCGACCCATCCTGCCCAGGCGCGCGGCGAGAGCGGGATCCTGAACGAGCCGGTCCACCGCGCCCGCCAGCGTTTCCGGCGCACGCTTGGGGACGACGATGCCGGCCTCGCCGACCAGGTCGGGCATGGCGCCGGAGCGCGTCACCACCACGGGCTTCTCGGAAGCCATGCCTTCGACGACGGCCAGGCCGAAGGTTCCTCGTACTCCGATGGAACCACCACGACGTTCGACGCGGCGATGAGCTGCTCGACGTCGTTGCGCAGCCCGAGGAAATGCACGCGGTCCGCGACGCCCAGATGCACGACGAGATCCTTCCAATCGGCCAAGCCGAGGACCTTCGCCCGCGATGGCCAGATGCGCTCGCTGGGCGAGGTGCGGCACGGCCCGCAGGAGCGTCTCGACGCCCTTCTCCGCGTCGAGCCGCGACACGCAGACCACCAGCGGAGCGTCACGCAGGGCGAATTCGGCGCGCACTCTCCGCCGCCGACGCCGCCGAAACGCGTCAGGTCGATCCCGTTCTCGACGATGACGACTCGTTCCGGAGCCACCGCGTAGGCCTGGGCGACGGCTTCGGCCACGAACCGTGAAACCGCCACCCGCACGTCCACCAGCGGGTTCAGAACGAGGCCGCGCGCGCGCTTGAGGGCCCCTCGCAGGCCTGGACTGACCGCCGGGGAGAGATGGTCGTGAACCAGTACCTGCGCCCCCACCAACTTGGCCGCACTCACATAGCGGCTGCCATGGAGGACACAGCCGGCGCGGGTGCAGGCGAGGCCGGCGGCGCGGCTTGTTCGAGAG
>Ga0209488_10003380_pt1 | contig 12816 bp, 11 predicted proteins | sample Rivendell_Oct201_8_FD_188349 | JGI IMG/M metagenome (GOLD analysis project Ga0209488, IMG submission 188349) | Vadose zone soil microbial communities from the Eel River Critical Zone Observatory, Northern California, USA -... | ecosystem: Environmental > Terrestrial > Soil > Vadose zone >...
GTTACCAGGGTAACTTGGTGACCCAACGCCGTTAAGTCGCGCCGGAAGGTTCGGATAGACGTTGAGACGCCGTTGACGCGTGGGAAATACACGTCCGAAATCATCAGTATCCGCAATTTGTCACCTTCCGGTGGATCTCAATGTGGGCGGCTCTAACATGGGTGGCTATAACAACTTACGAACGTAGCGAGGATATATGACAGGCAAGTTGCAAGCGTGGAAAATGCACCGCAAATGAGCGGCGTAGCACGCCTTATTTCCATCTGGTTACACTTGTCGTGCTTCGCAATCTAATAACGATTAGGGGTAATAACGATGAGCGACCGATTGAACGGAAAAGTTACTCTCATCACGGGCGCCACGAGCGGCATTGGCGAGGCGACAGCTCGCAGTTTCGTAGCGGAGGGCGCCAAGGTAATCCTTGCGGGTCGCAGCGAGGAAAAAGGCCGTCAGTTGGCGAAGGAGCTGGGCGAACGCGCCTTTTTTCAACGCGCCGATGTGATGCACGAAGCCGACATCGCAGCGCTCGTCGATTTCTCGATGGAGAAATTCGGCCGTCTCGATGTCCTGTTCAACAATGCCGGCGCTCCCACACCCGGCAAACTCGACGATGCGAGCGAAGAGCAGTTCGCCTTTGCACTGCGTCTGTTGTTGGGAAGTGTGGTGTTCGGAATCAAACATGCGGCGCGAGTCATGAAACTGAAGAACAGCGGCTCGATCATCAACAACTCCAGCATTGCCGCGCATCGCTACGGCCAGGGCAGCATCTTGTATGCGGCGGCGAAGGCGGGCGTGAGCCAGTACACGCGCATGGCGGGCGTTGAGTTGGGACCTTACGGAATCCGCGTGAATGCGATTTCACCCGGAGCGATCGCGACGCCGATTTTCTGGGGCGGATCCGCGCGTGCGGCGACTTTGAGCGACGAGGACAACGCTCGCAAGCAAGCGAAACTGGAAAGTAATCTCGCGAAGTCAACGCCGCTGCCGCGCTCGGGATTCGGGTACGACATCGCCAATGCCGCGTTGTTCCTGGCCAGCGACGCGGGAAGTTTCGTGAATTGCCACGACTTGGTCGTCGATGGCGGACGGATATCGTGGTTTCATGAGAAGCCGCAATAATGGAGAGATGGGCCACTAGCTGCTGGCAAGCCGGCCAATCGGTCCGAGACGGAAGTTTTCTGGCAAGGTGCCAGCTTGCCAGTAGCCGACGAGCGACTAACAGGAGCGAGTAACAATGTCCCAACAAAGTTTCGTCAACGGTCTCAGCGATGTCCCGCTGCTCTACGAAACGATCGGACAGTCGTTCGACCGCGCCGCAGTGAAATACGCGCACTGCGATGCGCTGATCGTGCCGCAGCAGCATATTCGCTGGACGTACGCGGAATTGAAGGAGCGCGTGGATACGCTTGCCGCCGCGTTCCTCGCCCTCGGACTCGAGCCTGGCGAACGCATCGGCATCTGGGCGCCGAATTGCGCCGAATGGACGCTGACGCAATTTGCAACCGCAAAGGCCGGATTAATCTTGGTCAATATCAATCCTGCGTATCGCTTGACCGAGCTCGAGTACGCGCTTAACAAGGTAGGTTGCAAGGCGCTGGTAACCGCCGCGCAATTTAAAACCAGCAACTACCTTGAAATGCTGAATACGCTCGCGCCGGAATTGGCGACGAGTCAACCTGGCGAGCTAAAAGCGAAACGCTTACCGCATCTGCGTACGGTTGTTCGTTTGGGCGCGGAAGTCAATCGTGGTTTTTTTAACTTCGATCGCATTCAGGATCTAGTGACCGCGAAACATCGAGAACGCATTGCGGCGCTGGCGCATGAGCTGCAGCCCGACGATCCGATCAATATCCAATTCACGAGCGGTACGACCGGCAATCCGAAAGGCGCGACGCTGACGCATGTCAACATCCTTAACAACGGGTACTTCGTTGCGCGTGCGCTGCGCCTGAGCGAGCGCGATCGCGTCTGCATTCCCGTGCCGCTGTATCACTGCTTTGGCATGGTGCTGGGCAATCTCGGCTGCTCCACACACGGCGCGGCGATGGTCTATCCTGGCGAAGGATTCGACGCCAAGCTGACGTTGCAAACGGTGGCGCAGGAAAAGTGCACAGTCCTTTACGGCGTGCCGACAATGTTCATCGCTGAACTCGATCACGCGGAATTCGCGTCGTTCGACTTGCATTCGTTGCGCACCGGCGTGATGGCCGGCGCTCCCTGCCCGATTGAAGTGATGAAGCGGGTCACGCGCGACATGCACATGAGCGAAGTCACGATCGCCTATGGCATGACGGAAACGAGTCCGGTGAGCTTCCAAAGCAGCTGGGATGATCCTTTGGAGCGACGCGTCGCGACGGTCGGACGCATTCATCCTCATTTGCAAGTGAAAGTCGTGGACGAGAACGGCCGCATCGTACCGCGCGGCGTCGAGGGGCAACTGCTCACGCGCGGTTACTCGGTAATGCTGGGCTATTGGGACGACATCGAAAAAACCCGTGAAGCAATTAACGCCGCAGGCTGGATGCACACCGGCGATCTCGGCACCATCGATGCGCAAGGCTACTGCAACATCACCGGTCGGTTGAAAGACTTGATCATCCGCGGCGGCGAAAACATTTCCCCGCGCGAAGTCGAAGAATACTTATACCGCCATCCGAAGGTGCAGGCAGTGCAGGTGTTCGGCGTTCCCGATGCGAAATACGGCGAGGAAGTGTGTGCGTGGATTCAGCTCAAATCCGGCATGAACGCCGTGGAAAAAGAACTGCGGGATTTTTGTATGGGGCAGATCGCGCACCAGAAAATTCCCCGCTACATCCGCTTCGTCACGGAATTTCCGATGACCGTCACCGGTAAAGCGCAGAAGTTCGTGATGCGCGAGCAGATGAGTCGCGAGCTGAGCCTTAGCGAAGCGAAGACGGCGTGAAGCACGCAAGTGCGTGAGGGCGCGAGGTCGTGAGATGGTAAGAATTCGGAAATCTTGCCCACTCACGATCTAACGATTTCACGCTCTCACGCGCGCAGCGCTACTTCGCCGCGTACACCTGGCACCATCCCTTTGCCGCCACCGACTTGCCGGCGAAAATCTGGCAGGGACCGGCGGCGGCGCCATCCGCGCCCTGATAAAAGCGGCAATTGGCGCACGACTGACTCGCTTTGTGCGTGGGATATTTCTTATCGTCAACTTTGGATGAATCGACTTTGTAGCCCATGGAAACCGCGAGCGACTCGCCTTCTCCCAGCGCCGGCAAGTCGGCTGCCTGAGCCGCATTCGCAAGTAGACTCGCGAGCGTGATGCCGCCTGCGGCGACGAAAAATTCGCGACGATTCAAATCCGAAGATCTTTTCTCAGTCATGATGAACTCTCGATTGAAGTGAAAGGAGGTCTACTGTCTTTTGCCCTTGAACTTGCCTTCGCCGAAGGTGCCGATGACGACTTTCCCGTCCATGGTTGTCCCGTCGGTGGTGCCGGCGTAGTCGATGCGTAAATCGTTGCCTTGCGCGTTGAACGAGAAGCCGAACTTAACATCGCTGCCGACCAAGGTTCCCGTGTAGTTCATGCTGCCTTGCGGCGACTCCATCGTACCGCTCAAGTTGCCGCCGTCTTGCTTGACTGACATCTTCGCATCCTGCGTACCGAATTGACTTTCAACGGTGATGATCCAGTTGCCCGCGACGTTGACGGCCGCCGGCGGCGGCGGCGCAACCGACTTGGAAGGGGTGGAAGAGCAAGCGGCGGCTAGCGACACGATGCCCGCAATAATTAAAACGCGAAACATGTTCATGGGTTCCCCTTGCGGTCATTCGTACTGTAGAAGAGTTAAGTGTAACCAATGGCCGCGGAACTTTCCGGGCAAAAATTATTAAGAGGACACGGATGGACCGGCGCCACCGAGCGGGCCATTCATTCAGCGCTCACTGTCCGGCAGTCCATTCGTTCAGCCACCGCAACACTTCATGGTGCCATTGCACACTGTCGTTTGGTTTCAGCACCCAGTGATTTTCGTTAGGGAAAATCAGTAGGCGACTGGGAATGCCGCGCCGCTGCAACGCGGTGAAAGCCGCGATGCTCTGGCTGTAGGGAACGCGATAGTCTTTCTGCCCTGCGATCACCAACATCGGTACACGCCAGTCCTTAACGTGATTGATGGGATTGAACTGCTCGTAATTCTGCGGCACCTGATACTGCGGACCGCCGTGTTCCCATTCATCGAACCACAGCTCTTCGGTGGAGTACGTCATGAAACGGTTGTCGAAAATGCCGGCGTGATTGACGATGCATTTGAAAGGCTGCTGCCATGCGCTTGCAACCCAGTTCATCATGTATCCGCCGTAGGAGGCGCCCAACGCGCACATTCGATCGGCGTTCAGCCAGGGGTATTTTGCGAGCGCCGCCGCCAACCCCTTTTGCAGATCCTCGAGCGGTTTGCCGCCCCAGTCGCCGGAGATCGAGTCAGTAAATTTTTGTCCGTAGCCTGGCGAGCCGTGGAAGTCGATGGCGATAAACGCGTAGCCGGCGCCGGCGTAGGTTTGCGGATTCCATCGATAACTCCACGCATTGCCAAATGACGATTGCGGACCGCCGTGCGCGAAAAACGCGATGGGATATTTTTTGCTTGCATCGAAGTCGATCGGTTTAACGAGGTAGCCGTAAACCGTTTCGCCATTCGCGCCCGCGAATGAGAATTGTTCGGCCGCGCCCATGCGTGTTGACGCGAGTTTCTCGGCGTTAATCTGCGTTAGCCGCCTTGGTTTGCCACCGCTCGTGGCGACCGAGTAGAGATCTGCAGGTGAATTTAGATTCGCCGAACTGAAATACAGGGCGCCGGATCCAACGGCAAATTCGTCGACGTGTCCGGAGTCCACCAGTTGCTTGGGCTTCCCGGATCGCACATCGACCGACCAAAGCACGCGCTGTCCGACGTTGTCGGTCACGACGTAGAGGCTCTTGCCGTCCTTCGCGAATTCCAACGTATCGACGGACCGGTCCCAGTCCTTCGTCAACGCGCGATGCTCGCCGGTTTTGCGATTGACGAGCACGAGATGAAAGCGATCGGCCTCGAAACCGGGGCGATCCATTGCGCGATAGGCCAGCCAGTTACCGTCTGCGGAGAATACCGGTTGCGCATCCCACGCGAGATTGTCAGCCGTCAGATTCTTAGGCAGGCCGCTTTCATCCACGGCGACTTCATACAAATCGAAATTGGTCGACCACGGTTCACTCTTACCCTTGATGCGCGCGTTGAAGACTATTTTTTTCGCGTCAGGTGTGAAGCTGTATTCGTTGGCATCACCGAAGGGCTTGGACGGTACATCGGCGTCCAAGCTCGCGCTCAGGTCATGCGGCGCGCCCTGAGTCAGCCCGTTCTTTAGCGGAACTATAAACAGGTGAGTTTGTGTGCCGTTGTCCCAGGTATCCCAGTGACGTATGAAGGTTCGATCGAACACCATACCGTGGGCCTTGCTGTCGTTCTGTTTTTTGGCGCGGTCCGAGGTGCAGGCCAGATCCGCGCAACCCGGATACACGTCGAGCGTAACTGCCAATTGCGAATCGTCGGGAGCAAGCTTGAAGGTCGTCACATCGACGGGCAGGTTGGTGACTTGCAGTGCTTCGCCGCCCGTTAACGCCAGGCGCCACACCTGCTGAGAACCCGAGCGCGACGACAGAAAATACAAGTGCCCGCTCACTCGCGACCATTGCGGACTGCTGTCGTTCTCCGGGTGAGAAGTGAGGCGCTTAGGCGTTGCGGTCGGTGCGTCGACATCGATCAGCCAAATGTCGGTGCGGCCGCGGTCGGCATCCATATCGGTTTCGCGGAGCGTAAACGCCACGTGCCGTCCGTCTGGAGACAACGCAGGATCGCTCAGTCGAGTGAGTCTCACCAGATCTTCGACGGCAAACGGATGTGTGTCAGCGGCGGTGGCGGGGGGCGCTGCTGAGTACACGGCGAGCAGTAGTACAGGAAGATAGCGATTGTTCATGTTGGTTTCCCGAAACGACTTACGCAAAAGCTAATCTTCGCCCTTTCGTTTGGTGGAGCGCAATCTCCGGCATGGATTTAGTTCATCTCGATGCCGCTCTAAAGGCGATTATTCTCCGCAACGCAGGTATCGAGCGCTGAACCGCTGGTAACGGTCGAGACTTCTTTTTTCATCACCTTGACCTGGACCGGCAGATGCGGGAACACTTCCGCGGCCATCTGTTTCGGTTATGTCGAAGAGTTCTGTGCAAAGTATGACGGACCGGCTTTCGATCCCGGCTACCGGAGCGCGCCCCTGGTCGAATTCGAACCGATGGTGCGCAACCTATTTAGCAATGTGAAGAACTCGATCTATACCGGGGCCGGGTTCCAAACCGCCGCAGCTAAAGTAACGCTATAGCGCGAGCGCCAACAGCGCGTACAATGATGTCCCCCCAAAGCCGTTATCCGGCGGGGACACACTCCAGTTCGCTTTGGCCCGATTGTTTTGGCCGGTTTGCTTTGGCTTTGTTTTACTTGGCGGAGAATTTATGCGCGAATATCTCAAGTTCTATATCGACGGCGCGTGGGTCGATCCGGTCACGCCGAAATCCTTGGAAGTGATTAATCCCGCAACCGAAGCGGTTGCCGGTCATATATCGCTCGGGTCCGCGGCCGATGTGGATCGAGCGGTGAAGGCCGCGCGCAAGGCGTTCGCCTCCTTCTCCCAGACAAGCCGCGATGAACGTGTCGCGTTGCTGGAAAAAATTATTGCGGAATACCAGAAGCGGTACGCCGACATGGCTGCGGCTATTACCGAAGAGATGGGCGCACCTGCCATGCTCGCGCAAAAAGCTCAGGCGGCGATGGGCATCGGTCATCTACAAACCGCGCTCGGCATTCTGAAGAGCTATCATTTCGAAGAGCAGCGGGGCGCGACGCTCATTGCGAAAGAACCGATCGGCGTCTGCGGCTTCATCACGCCGTGGAATTGGCCGGCGAATCAAATTGCCTGCAAAGTCGCTCCCGCGCTGGCGGTGGGCTGCACGATGGTGCTGAAGCCTTCGGAAATTGCGCCGTTCTCCGCGCAAATCTGGACGGAAGTCATGCATGCGGCGGACGTGCCGAAAGGCGTATTCAATCTCGTGAACGGCGATGGCCCGACGGTCGGCGCCGCGATTTCGAGTCATCCGGAAGTCGATATGGTGTCGTTCACCGGTTCGACGCGCGCCGGCATCGAAGTCGCGCGCAACGCCGCACCGACAGTGAAGCGCGTGCATCAAGAACTCGGCGGCAAATCGCCGAATATCATTCTCGAAGACGCGGACTTCAATGTTGCCGTTAAAGCAGGCGTGCGCTCCGTCATGAACAACTCCGGTCAATCGTGCAATGCGCCGACACGCATGCTGGTGCCGAACAAGCGTATGGCGGAAGCGATCGCCGTAGCTAAAGCGGCCGCCGAGTCGACGACAGTGGGCGATCCGTCCAGCGGCGCGATGTTGGGACCGGTTATCTCCGCGACACAGTGGAGCAAGATCCAGGGACTCATCAAGAAAGGCATCGAAGAGGGTGCGACACTGGTCGCCGGTGGCTCGGGCAAACCGGCGGGTTTGGAAAAAGGCTACTACGTGAAGCCGACGGTGTTCGCGAACGTGACGAACAAGATGACCGTCGCGCGAGAAGAAATCTTCGGACCGGTGCTGGTGATGATCGGTTACGACGCGATCGAACAAGCAATCGATATTGCGAACGACACGGAGTATGGATTGGCAGCGTACGTTTCCGGCAAAGACGAACTGGCGACCCGCAAAGTCGCGGCACGTTTGCGCGCGGGTCAAGTCAATATCAACAGCGCGGCGCCGGATTTGATGGCGCCCTTCGGCGGCTTCAAGCAATCCGGAAACGGACGCGAGTGGGGCGACCACGCTTTCGCCGAGTTCCTGGAAACGAAGGCCGTGCTCGGTTACTCGCAAAAAGCCGCAAGCTAGCTTTTCGCGCCGTCGATCCAGGCTTGCAAATGACGATCGGCAAGCGCGGCAGTCATGTACTGCCGCGCCACTGTCGACACGCGCGCACCGTAGCTGTCGAAACGCAGCACGACCGGCACATACATCGCGTCGGCTATTGAGAATTCGCCGAACAGCCAAGAACCGCGCGCTGCATATTTGCCACGGCACTCCTGCCAAATTGAGTCAACGCGCGCGACGTCGGTCGCCGCTTCCTCTGTAAGTGCAACGTTTAATCCGCGTGCTGCGGCCTGCATGGGCCAGCAATTTCGCAACGCCTGAAATCCGGAGTGCATTTCCGCGCTCAACGAGCGAGCGTGCGCTCGTTCCGAGCGCTCGGCGGGCCACCCTTTGCCGCCAACCAGTTCGTTGGCGTACTCGCAGATTGCCAACGAATCCCAAATCCTGATGTCGCCGTCGATAAAGGCCGGAACGCGTCGCGTCGGCGAGTACTGATCGATGCGCTGAAAATATTCGGGCGTATCGAGAGGCAGCGTTACTTCATGGAACGCGATACCGAGATGTTTGAGCGCGAACCAGGCGCGCAACGACCAGGACGAAAGGCTTTTTGTGCCCAAAACCAAGGTTGGCGCTTGCTTAGGCAGTGACATCGCTTGGACCTCGTTTCATACTTGCCGCTTGTTACTCTACCGCGGCGACGCCGCACTTGGCACGTCTATGGCCTCAGATCACGAATATCGACTCGCCACGTTGGCAATTCGCGCGGGACATTCGCGTACCGCCGAGGGTGAGCATTCGGAACCGATTTTCCCCACATCGAGTTTTGTGTTTACCAGCGCGGCTCAGGCCGCAGCACGATTCTCCGAAGCTGAAAAAGGCAACATCTATTCGCGCTTCACGAATCCGACCGTCCGCTGTTTTGAAGAACGGCTGGCTGCGATGGAAGGGGGTGAGGCGTGCGTTGCAACGTCCTCCGGGATGAGCGCGATTCTGTCTCTGTGCATGGCGCTGCTGCAAGCCGGCGATCATGTGGTGTGTTCGGAAAGCGTATTCGGGACGACGATCGGGCTGCTGACGCGCTACATGGGCAAGTTCGGCGTGGAAACGACTTATGTGCGCCTCGACGATCTCAATGCCTGGCGCACTGCGGTCAAACCCAACACCAAATTATTTTTCTTGGAGACGCCATCGAATCCGCTATCGGGAATTGCCGACATTCGCGGTATTGCGGAAATCGCGGACGAGCGGGGCATCGTCTACGCGGTGGACAATTGTTTTTGTACGCCCGCGCTGCAGAAGCCGTTCGCCTTCGGCGCCGATGTCGTGATCCATTCGGCCACCAAATTTCTCGATGGACAGGGACGCTGCGTTGGCGGCGCCGTCGTCGGCGGAAAAGACTTTGTCGGCAAGGAAGTGTGGAATTTCATGCGCACGGTCGGTCCGACGATGAGTCCGTTCAATGCGTGGGTTTTTTTGAAAGGCCTCGAAACATTGGAGCTGCGCATGCATGCGCATTCGGCCGCGGCTTTGCAGTTGGCGGCATGGCTCGAACATCAGGGCAAAGTGAAACGCGTGCACTACGCCGGATTGTCATCGCATCCGCAGCATGCGTTGGCGGCGAAACAGCAAACCGGCTTCGGCGGCATCATTGCGATCGAAGTGGATGGCGGTCGCGAGGCGGCATGGCGCTTTGTCGATGCGACCAAATTGATGTCGATCACGGCGAATCTCGGCGATACCAAAACGACGCTTACGCATCCTTGCACCACAACGCACGCCCGCATCACCGCTGCCGAACGCGAACGCGCCGGAATTGTTGAAGGACTTCTGCGGATCTCGGTCGGACTCGAAGATCTCGCGGATATCAAGGAAGACATTCAACGCGGCCTGGCGGCGGTGTGAGATGAGTAATAGGGAAGAATCGAGACGCGAGACACGAGACGCGAGACGCGAACAGAGGCGATTCTTTTCGGTCGTGTCTCGCGTCTCGTGTCCCGCGTCTCGAAGTGCGTAGTGCGACCGCATGCCCCCCATCTCCGCCATCTGCTTCGATCTCGATAACACTTTGTGGGACGTGTGGCCCGTGATCGTGCGCGCCGAGCAAGAAATGTACGCGTTCGTGAGCGAGCGTTTCCCGCGTCTTGCTGCCAGGTACAGCATCGACGCCTTGCGGGCCGAACGCGAGCGCGTTGCCGCGAGCGAGCCACACATGCAGCATGATTTTACGTATTTGCGCAAAGCCTCACTACGGCACTGCGCGCAGACGGTCGGGCATGACACGGCGATCGCAGAGGAAATCTTCGCTGTCTTCTTTCGCGCGCGTAACAACGTCACTTTGTACAAAGACGCCGCTCAAGCTTTGCCCGAACTGCATGTACGTTATCGCCTATTCAGTTTGACGAACGGTAACGCCGACTTGAGTGTGATCGGACTCGAGCATTTTTTCGAACATCGATTTGCGGCTCGCGACGTGGGTGCGCTCAAACCGGACCCACAAGCGTTTCGTCATGTCCTTGACAAGACGCAGCTCGATCCGCATCAGGTGTTATTTGTCGGCGACGATCCCGTTGCGGACGTGCAAGGTGCGCGCAACAGTGGCATGCAGTGTGTATGGATGAATCGGACCGGCGCGGCTTGGGTCTCCGACCTCGGTCCACCACCCAAATCCATCGCCCGTCTCACCGAATTATTACCGCTGCTGCAGCTGCCAGCGTGAGGGCAAATTCGGGTTTTTATTGCTAATAAATAACCGGCTTCGCGACGCTAACTGGCTGTTCGCTATTGACTAAGTTCATTTGCTTTGACTTAAGGATTGGCGTAGGCTCCGCGCCAGTTCGTTGCCTTAGCCTGTGTTTTTTCTCTGGTTTGGCCAGCCGGATCTTCCTCAGATCCACAAATCGGCCAGCTCCTGAAAGATCCGACGAGACCGCGAACGTTAGGCCTGGGACCTGAACCGGCGCTGACGTCACACGAAACACGCGTGTAAACGTCGACGTTGCGGGCGGAGCCCGATCGTGAACCAGGCCTCGCAGTTGCAATTTTCCTCACACAAAAAGGGAAATGCGCTCGAGGCTCTTTCAGTGAGATTGTATTGATATGACTAAGATCTATGTTGGTAACCTGCCGTTCTCGGCTGACGAAGCCCAAGTACGCCAGTTGTTTGAAGCCCATGGAACGGTGGAGTCGGTGGCGCTGATCAATGATCGCGAAACCGGTCGTCCACGCGGCTTCGGCTTCGTCGAAATGCCCCGCGCCGATGCGGCTCGTGCTATTCAGACCCTGAATGGCAAAGACATGGGCGGTCGTCCGCTCCGTGTTAACGAAGCGCAAGAGCGTCCTGCCGGCGGTGGCGGCGGTCGCGGTCCTCGCGGCGGCGGTGGTGGCGGTGGTGGTGGTGGTGGCGGCGGCGGCGGTGGTGGCGGCCGCTGGTAAACGTCAGTCGATTCCGAACGACATCAAGCAATAACAGATAGGTTCGGCTAGCACTCAAGGTAAACCCCGTGATGTTCGCATCGCGGGGTTTTTTCTTTGGTGCGCAAATGACGACAGCTGCCCTGGAAATGTGCGCCAGTGCGCAGCGCTAGCACGCGGGCCCCCTGGCTGCTAACGCAAAATCAAGAAGCTATTCACGAATAACAATGCCGTAGTCGGTAATCTCTGACTCAGCGCTTCAACAACATGACGCCCATGCCGATAAAGGTAAGGGGGCACGCATGTTGCAGCTAGCGCGTTGCAACTAGCACGGATGTTGCAATCAGATTGCAATCAAGTGGACGTGGTTTTGCTACTTGCAGAGGTGAACCGCGATGACATCGAATGAGAGTTGTGCGTCACCGATAGCGGTGACGAATCTGCGCGAGTTTTTTCGCGACTCCGTGCACTGCGCGCTGCGCAAACGGCATGTTGCCGTCGACGATCACACCGAACACTACGTCGTTAATGTATTAACCACATTCGCACGCTCTGAGGAACTCTACGAACACACGGGCGATGGCATGCGCCTGCGTCCACTGGCTCTGATGTTTGCGCAAGCAGCCGAGGCGCCGACCGCCGAGGCGCGGCATCGCGCGCTGCGCCGTTTAGGCGACGTGTCGCTCTTCATAGCCGGATTTTTTGCGCACAGCTTTGCGCGCAAGCTAATCGATATCGACTATCACATCGCGATGGGGGGCGGCGCCTACGGGGCGCTTGCCGACTCGGTGCGCGTTGCCGCTCTACCCGAAGTGTTCGCGGAACTCGCCAAGAAATTTCAACGCCTGGTCGACGTGCTTAACGATGTCGCGGATATGGCGTATGTGCACACCGACAAGGACGTGCTGCGCTTGTATGAGGTTTGGCTGAAGACCCGCAGCCCTCGCGCCTTCGATATTTTGCGTCGTCTCGGCGTTGCGCCCGTTGCGCCCGTTGCGCAATCCGCCGCGCGCGGTCACTGAACGGCCATGCTGCTGCGAGAAATGCAGACGCTGCTCGCGCGTTGTTACGATGCGCCGAGCGAATACGACGTCTACGACTTTCTGACCACCGACCGCGGCGATTTGGGTTTGCCTACCGGCTGCAGCGATGAGCAAGTGTTGATTGCCGAGCAAGGCGATTGCGCTCGAGTCGGCGTGTTCATCGACGCGAACGTGTTACAGCGCCTTGCCGAGCGCGATCCGATGCAGGCGCTTAATGACGAAAATCTTGCCGACTACTGCACCGCATTCGAGGGCGTGAGTCATTTTCACTACTTCACGTGGCGTGCCGCCCAACGGCTGCCGGTCTCTCTCTTGGAATTGGAATTGCAGGCGGAAGTCGACAAGTATGTCGGCGCCATGGTGCTGCTCACTCAACAGCAAAGCGGACGCTACCCATCGCATCTGCATCGGCGCTTGTTCGCGGGCGTCAGTTTCGCG
>Ga0209488_10003381_pt1 | contig 12815 bp, 18 predicted proteins | sample Rivendell_Oct201_8_FD_188349 | JGI IMG/M metagenome (GOLD analysis project Ga0209488, IMG submission 188349) | Vadose zone soil microbial communities from the Eel River Critical Zone Observatory, Northern California, USA -... | ecosystem: Environmental > Terrestrial > Soil > Vadose zone >...
TACCGCTGCCATGGCTTTCCCACCTTCCCTCATGAACCCTCGCCTCGTCTGCCCCATCGCAATCCAATCGCAACATCACTGTCCCATCGCATCGCCCCATGCCCATCTCTCTTTCATTGTCGACCTCGCCCCTCAACCATCTCACCGCCCATCGCTCCGATCGCCTCGTGTTCTGTGGTCCCCCTCTCTCGTGTCTCGTCTCCCGTTCTCGTCCCCCATCTCGCCTCGATTAGATTCGTACTGTACCATTCCCTTATGATAATCTCTCCCTTATCTCTTAGATCAATATACTCATGTTCTCCTTCGCGATCGCCCTTCTCCCCCTTTTCCTTTCTCCTCTCCTCTCCCTTTCATCTTTAGACTCGATTGCTTCAAAGTTTGACATCTACACAGGCTACGACAACCTTGAACGCAATGTATGATACCGTACTATACGGGCCACGCCCCACCGTACCTACGACGCGCGCTCCCTTTTGCTACGTTCTCGCCTTGCTCCTTTGTCTCGCGGTTTGCATTTAAAGTCTTGATTCTGGCTCTGGCAATGTAGACTCCCTCGGATTGTGTTCTCTCCTAGCTTCTGCGTGCTCTCAAGTTCTCAAAACTTCCAAGGTGCGCACTCTTTCCCCCTTTCTCTCCCGATCGACTTCGACACCGAACGCGAGCCACCGAGCCCATTGGTATTCGACTTCGATCTCCCTCCCTTCCATCTCTTACGTTCTCGGGCCTTCTATCACGAACTCGCGGGGCGTTCAACTCCGCTTCAACACCATCATTGACACATCGTTCACCAAGACTCGTACTGTAGTCGTATGGCACATCTCCCCATTTCCGGAGAAATACCAGTCTGTCACTTGACGCCAGATAGGTGTCAAATGGAGTCTGCGCTCCCTGTTATCGAAGTCGTGACGTTCCGCGCGAACAAGACGTGCTCGGACGACCCAGGGCTCTTCAAGGAGATTTGCGACATGGTCGCGGCCACTACGAGGTTCGTCGGATCTATATCGGACATCAAAAGCGAACGCGCTAACCGAAGGACTGGTTGGGTCAGCGTAAAGACCATGTACTGGGGCCGTAGCGTCGAACAGCCACCGGTTCTACTCACACAACAGCCAAATCCAGACGTGTGGCGCGTCTTCATCTGGTTGTTGTGTGAGTAGAACCCTCACCCTTTTATCACCCTTTCCCTTCTCCACGTCAGGATCGCACCCACTTGCTCACTCCGCGGAATCGTGCCTGAACAGTCTGGGATTCATTTGCGCAAAGCGCCGCAAGAGCCCAGACTCGGACCATCTCGACATGAGATAACGTCGGACGCCGTCTCATGTCGAGATGGTCCGCAAACTGGACGCGCTCCAGAATGACCCATCCCGCAAACAGGTCTTTCACGTGCACTTCACGCAACACCCCCCGTTGACGTGCATCGAGGCGCCCGTGACGGTGTTTGACATCGCTGTGGTCAAAGACACCAATCTGTGTGATATGGAGCGGAAGGATGATTCCGCTCCATATTGGCATAGATTCAGTGTTTTTAACTACAGCAATGTCAAACACCTTCCGTGAGATATCCTTCCAAAGGATATCTCGCCATGGAGCGCGGGAGGACGCGGGAGGACGAGCTGATGACCGTGTTTACTGTTGGATGGACGAGTATCGAGGTGGGTGCTTCGTCAAATGCGTAGAGAAGAGAACGAGTTTTGACGGTGAGGAACAGGGATATAGGAACATATGAAGTTGGGAACGGTGGAGATTCACCAGCAAATTGTGAACGAAACCGAGGAAGCCTTCCCGCACCTTAAAGATCTGCAGATGTACCATGTATACTTCGAACGATATGCTTGATCTATGCTCTTTCTGTACTCGAAACCTGAAACATCCACCAGCGTATTCATGCGAGTGATAGTGATAGTGGTGATAATAGTTCTGACTGATGGTGAATGGCCCCTCTAACTTAACAGGCAACAAACATAGAGCGCCGTGCAATCTGTCCAATCCATCGAGGGGTTAGTGGCTGAAACGGGTGAACGGACTGTGATCATCACCGTGTGATCTTGGGGCCTTAGTTCACGTCACCACCGAGCAGGATTGGATCATCAGCCCAACGACGTTACCTCACCCCCACAGCGCTCGATCACCCTAACGTCTACAGCATGCCGTGATAACTGCGGTGGGCTAATGATGACTGATGCGCGATGATACATGACCGGAAGCATTTTTGCAACAAGGGCGGTAAGTTCCCAATCAGACTTGAACTGTCAAAACTCATTGTTCATCAACACAGGTCAATCAAATACCGAGAGTTTATAGGACGTACTTCCGTTCGCCTGTCCAAAGATCTTGTTCGTTCTTCAAATTCCCGTCTGCTTCCGCTTTGGCCCCTAGCCTCAAACAAGGTGCAGGCCACCACTTTTTCTAGCTAGCGCTCCTCGCAGCGAACTTTCCAGCCCCTTCCTTCCTTTCCTTCCCTTCTCTCGCACCCTCCCGCTTTCACCCTACACACCTACACCCAATGACATCCGAGGTTCTCATTGTCCAAGTCGTTCAGTTCTTCGCCAACAACCGGTGCTTGGCGGATCCCTCCCTCTTCCACGCAGTCCGAGATATCGCCCAAGGCTGGAAGTAAGTTCCCACGGTGCTTCACACCCCTCGTACTTCAACTAACCATACCTTCACCGTGGCAGGGATAAGGGTTTAATAGCGCAGTACTGGGGCACGGCACAGAGGCAGGCCAATGAATTCTACTGGCTTCTATGTAAGTCCCCTCCCACGCGACACTTTCCGTTCCCTGACGCCACGCCACGCTAAACCTATCTCGCACTGGCATATGTGACGGCAATCAACTTGCATGCCCTGTACCCTCCCCATCCCCATCCCCACACCAGTCTGGCAATCCCACGCCCACGCGACCGCCATCAAAGCCGACCCAGTCTACCCAGCCTTCGTCCAGAAGCGCCAAGCGCTCGCGATCAAGCCAGTATACGACGCGCACATGTGCTTCCCAAGCAACGCACGACGCATCCTCGAGGCCCCCGTGACAGAGATCGACATCTACCGGACGAACGAGGACGGCGCGCCGGAGACGCACGCCAAGATCCGTCGCGTGACGCGCCTCATCGAGTCCTTCCACATGCAGGGCTTCCTCGAGCTCAGCTGGGGCCTCGCCATCGACGACGGCACGAGGGGTGCCTATCTCGGCGGGTGGAGGACCATTGAGGTGCGTGTCTTGGGGAGGCGCGCTTGACGATTCCAATTGACGCCCTTTCCGTTTTTGGGTTTGTTAGGACCACATGCGCTTGGGCACCGCCGACGAACACCAGGTCTTTGTGAAAGAGTGCGAAGAGATATTCGCAAATTTTAGAGAGCTCTCCGTCGCGCACGTATACTTCAAGCCGCACGAGGCGTAGTCGCTTCCCATCGCCCCGCTCTTGTTTGTGTCGTCTTTGTTATCGTAAGCCTGTCGAACTATATTGCCTTTCATTACATCCTTTCTGTTCTTTTCGTAGTTTCTGCTAATATGCTGTCGAGTCTTCGTGCTGCTGCTGTAGGTACTAAAAGCAGGGTCGTAATGACTGTTTTCCGTCCCCAAGCGCGTGATCCCCTTAAGGAGTGTGCTGGCATCATGTCATTAAAGAAGATCTGGGCAGTACATGGATAGCTGATAGTAGGGAATGCCTGAAAAGAAACAAAAGTGGAGGGGGGGGAGGGGGAAAGTCGGGAAAAGCTGAACTAATGCAAATGGGCGAAAGTGCGCCACCACTCTCAGAATCGCCGGGCGCCACCGCCCACGATGCCCTCGATTGACTGGTGCTCAAGGTCGTTACGCGACTTGAGAATAGCCGCATGCATCTCCTTCATAGCGTTCCCAAGCTTGACGCCGAACCGCGACAAGATGTCGCGCTGCCACGCGTCGTACTTTGCGTTCACGCGCGCCTGCACCTGCTCGTACTCGACCATGCACACGCCAAACTCCTTCCGCGTCTCGGCCGTGTCGAACGTCGTGCGCGCGCGTTTGATCTCCGTCAGCAGCTGCTGCCAGTGCGCGAGCGAGTCGCCCAGTCGGTTAAACACGTATTCCGCCTCGAGATCCCACAGCGATTGGAACTGCAGCCACTTGGCCACGTAGTCCTTCAGCTGCTGCACCTTGTTCTCTATCAACACGAATGGGCGCTGCAACGTATCATCCGTGAAGCGCGTGAGCTGGGAGAAATATCATTTTTGTTTTAATACGATTGCCCGGATCAAGGTCATCATCAATTACTCACCAACGAGGTATATGATATTTCCGATGCTGTGTTGCCCTGCATTTGAAGGCCGATTTCATATCTTGAACTCTGGATCCGCCGTAGTCGGCAAATCACACCTAAAATGACAGACTTCTAGTTGAGAACCAAATAGCCGGAGTGTAGTCAGGGTAACATTCACCAAGCCAGTCGTGTAGTTGTTGTAACCACGTTTGGCGCGCACATTCTATTGGCGGGTCGAGGAAAATAACTTGATTCTGTATCCGAATTTCATGCACTATCGGTTTCAAAGTCATACTCCCTTCCAAGAACTAAAAAGCATTCGTCCATGAGTGCCACCCAGACCATGCAAAACGGCGCTCACCTTCTCCCCGCGCTGCTTGTCCCCACGGCGCTTACTCGGAACGGGATCTCGCCGCAACTCGCCGTCGTCCGCGGAGCGGTCAAACTCGGCGCACCACACCTGGATGACATGCCGCAGGCGTTGAAGTAGGATCCCTTCGATCTTCTTATCTAGCTCGGCAACCCAATGATCAAGGTTCGCATAACCTTCAAGGTTCAGTCGATCGATCTGAGGAGAATGTTTTAACATAACAAAGGACGGAGAATGTTGTCGTCCGACGTACCGCTGTTTGGATGCGACTTAAAAGCTCGGTGAACGCGTCCGCTGTATACGAACATGTGGCTAGATCCTCCACCGCGCGCAGGATGTCTTTGTATAGGTCAATGACATTGTTTGTTTTGTCCTGCCAGGATATCAGCAACGTACATCAGCAGCCAAAACCTGAGCGCAAACCTGTAACACCGACACTACGCTCGCAAATTCTCGGACAAACTGAATATGCCGCGTGTCGCGCCCATCGGACGAGACGAAACGCGCAGCATCATATTGGCTCACGAAATGTTCCCAGCCAATGTTCATGCCTATGTCGTATCATAAATTCAGCAATCGCGATCATCTGCTTAGTCGTGCCCCGACTTACCTTTCATGACCATCCGCTGCGCCTCGTTTCGATATTCTGCTACGAGCCATTCGATGCCCTTGTTATGCTCCACGAGGTCGAGTGTCTGTCCATACGTCCGTACAGTCTCCATCAGGCTGACTGCGTGGGGATACACCCGCTTCGCGTCCTTGGCCATATTCGTGATCGCATGTGGTACTTGGAAACCCAACCAAAGCAAGTTGCGAACTTCCTTGAACAGCGTGATAATCTGTGGGTCGAAGTTGACTGCGAGCTGGAAACCGCCCCCGCGCAAGCGGACAATCTCGAAAAGTCGCCCTGTAACGCCCATGTCGCGGCGATTGATGTCGTGGAGCCATGCTTCGAATACTGGCCGCGTATCGAGCTTGCGGCGGAATGCGGCGGATTCAGACTGGAGCTTTTGACCTTCAGCATACAACTCCCAGCCTTTGCCGAGTACGTCCTCAACACGCTTCATGTATGTGAGTAATTGCCGTTCAATCTGCCGTGCCCAGATGATAGCGCCTGCAATAGGCGGGAGGTCACGCATTTGGGACATATGATATGCTTCGGAATATCGGTATTGCGTTTTGAACTAGGGGAGGATGTCTGAATCAGACATACGACATATGATAATACGCCTACCTTGTCGTGAAGACGCTTGATATCCTCTTTGACAGAGTCAATGAGTTGTGTCTGATATTCTTGGATGGCACCTCTGATCTATTGGCAGGCGTATGATGAGATCGCAGAAGCCTTGATAGAGAATGTGCGTAGGTCACACCTTTGGTCTCACGAACAGCGCGTTGAACTTGGAGAATACACGAAACATCTCGTTGGCGTTACGCGCTGTCCCTAGGCGATCACGAAGCCGCGAAATGATTTGATTCTCAACCCGTGCCACGCGCTCGTTGTACGCGTTTTCCGCCGCAACCCATATCTCCGTGCCCTCTGGTCCGCCTTCAGTTACGCACGCTCTGGCAACGAACAAGGCGACTCACCAGTGGATACATCCAAGACGTCAATCCGTTTCATCACTTCATATGCCTCCTTTACCTCTTCTTCCATGTCCATTCCACCAACCTCCACTCCAACACCGCCCAACCCCTTCGTAGGGCCAGTCATCACAGCCAGCTGCTCGTGCTGTTTCCTCCAATCCCTCAAGTACCGTGTTCGTTCCTGTAGCTTTGCATGTGCAGGTTGAACCTTGATGGGTATAAACCTCTCCAACCGTTTTCGCGTGACCTCACGCGCGACATCTGTGAAACCCTTGATGAGGTCATCCCATGTGCGGAAAATTGTTGTCGTCTGGGCGAGCAGTCGCTCGAAGGTCTCGTATGGGGTGTAGAGTAGGCGGTGGGAAGTAAGGATACGGAGTAGTTGATCGTTGAAGTCGCGCGAGATCGCTTCGACAAGAGGCAACGCGCGACGAATAGGATAGGGCGAAAGACGCAACTTGCGGTTGATGTGCCCAAAGATAAGCATAAGTGCCTCTTGGATCTTGTCAACGTCCGGTGCGGAGAGCAGCTCGTTTAGCGGGAAATCCTTCATAAGCTGGTTGTACTTGTGAACTATGCGTATCCTAGTCAGGCCTTGTTCATCATAACGCGCCGATTACTTACCATTATCCGTGGCGTCCTTGAGACCAGTGTCGGCGATGAAAGAGACAGTAGCATGAAAACGTTTTGCATTTCGCAGACATTCCATGACCATGTTCACTTCTTCGCTCCGCAGCTGATTCTCAATGCCTTCCAGCGCCCGTTCGAGAGAAAGCCAAAAATTGATCTCCTGGGATGCGGTGCCCGACGCGACATCGCGATTAAGCTTGGTCACTGCTTGGATGGACTTGATCCATGCATTGACATGCGCATGCAGGGTATTGAGGAAAGTGCTATCGTTTAAGAGCTTGCTCGGAATATGAGAAATATTTGGTCGGGCGGTAGCAGCACGTGCCTACGGAACGAATTGTCAGCTCGAGTTATCATAAGCTTTCGGCTTAGGTTACGTACGTGTTCGACTGCCTTTTGAATGACAGGGTGAATGATGAGGTGTGTCTCTGGAATTTCGACGTTTTGCTGTAGATGCAATAAGGAAAGCTCGAGCTCGGCGAACTTCTTCTTGGTCATCGGGATGCCTGTAGGGGGTGCATGAGCGGGATTTGCAACATAATAAGCCGCGAGCACCAAAAAGGCATATTCATGCCTCGAACCTCGAAACGCGTGCAACGCTTATGACGCCATGCACGCGTGGTACGGGTCATCCTTGGAAGAGAAACTCACCCATCTTGTTGTCTCCATCCTTGCCCTGTCCCCGCGCGCCAACGAACGCGTCAAACCACGGTTTGACACCATTGCTCACGACGGCGTGTAAACTTTCGTATGGCGTTTCGTCGCTACCGAAGAGATTGAGTAAGTGGAGCTGTGTCGCGAGTGGTGTTATGGGATCGAGCGTTGGTCCCCGCTTGATGAGGGCGAGCGTCGTGCTATTCGACGGTGTGTACGCGAGATGAGTGGTAAGAATGTATGAGAAGGCAGGGGGCATGTCGTCTATTCGGAATTGGCAAGCCGCGATGGCCCAGAAAGGAGGAACGACGTACCTTCGACTTCCTCCCTTCTCTTAACGATATAAATGACGCCCGTTCCTTCGCTCGCAAATCGCGCGACATGTTCAGAAAACTCGTCATCAAATATTGATTCGATCTCTTCTGTGGTTGCTCCAAGTACAGGCGGAAGGAGAGAGAAGAGATAGGTTCGGAAGATGTCAGGATCGAAAAAGGATGACGGCGCAGCCTCATCGTGCGGTATAGCACCGGTTCCGTTGATACCATTCGTGCCATTTACGTGTGTTGGTGTTGAAGGGGTATATGGGCCCTCCATATCTCCTAATCGACAATGCGGGAGATGGGCACTGATCTGTTAGGTAGAAGAGATAGGTTGAGGGTGCCACTGGAACGAAATGGCATGACATACGTAACGCGGGTCACAAACCTACAAACTCGAAGGATATGCGTTAACACTCTTGTGGAAGACGCGTCAAGGGTGCGATGGGCGTGACAAGGCGTCGTCGTCGCGAATGGTGAACGGGAAACGGGATGAGCAAATCCAGTCATTGACATAATCCGTGAGAATAACTTACGTACATTCGGTCAATCTAGCAACGAACGAAGACAAGGAAGAGTTGGTAACCCTGACCTCATGTTTGTCGCCGAAACCCTCACCAATGTTCGCTGATACTCCGATATTTTAACTACTAAACGCAGGGAAGACCCCAAACTCGCGATCACATTTAGGAACTGATATTTTCTACTCTATATGATAACCCCCACTGGTTCTCATCTTATTTGCCGACCCTCCGCCGTCTGAGACGAGCTTCTAGAAGTCGGCTCCGTTTCTTTACATTTCCTTCGACAAGCCGCAAGCCCGGGCATCTTTGTCGCCGAACATACGCCGCCTCTCTTACCACTTGGGTGCTTTACCGAATCAGAAACGCTACGATCCGATAGTTCCTCGACAAGCTGCAACCTTGATATTTCGATTACTTACCCGCTGTTCTTGTCGAATCGACCTTTCAAGTTATCAAGTGGCACTGTACTAGTAGTACTGATCTTTTGTGTACTGCATTGATCTATTACGCCAATGAGACCTATTTGATGAGCCGTGATACGCCTAAGCGATGATGTACTGATGATATTTCTTGTCACGTCATAAAGACCCGATAACTCGAATCATCGCATAGATCGTCGTGTTGCCATTTGTGCTTATACTTAGCGATCGGGGGAGTAGTAGTTCGCAAGATGGCATAATATCTTCTTCTCATATACTATCTCCACTAGAGATTCTGCATGATGGCACCTCAACCTACTAGCAGCGGCAGGAGCATTCATCTCGACACCCGCAACCCCGATCTGGCGCGAAACCCACATCTCGACATCCCTGCGCCTCCGCAGCGACTTCAAATTGCAACGCAGTCTCGGTCACCGGCGACCCTCAGACTCGAGTCCGACGGTGGTGACAACGCCACTGGCAGCACCTCGCCGTCGTACCTCGTCGTATCTGGGGGCACGGGCTGCAACGCGATCTGTGCGGCTTTCGCGGCGGGCGCGTGCTATGTTCTTCCCGTATCAGATGACGGCGGCTCGTCAAGCGAGATCATCCGCGTGTTAGGTGGGCCCTCTATAGGTAACGTACTCTCTTTCACCCCTTCACGGTTTCACCCTCTCTCTCTCGCATATCACCAACTCACTTTGGTGGTTGTGGGCTTCATGATTTCGCGCTACTACTGGCACCACATATAGGTGATATCCGCTCGCGTCTTGTGCGCTTGATTCCCCCGGCGCAGCAGGGGACGCCGTTGGACGCGGTCAGAACTTTGTTGGCGCATCGCCTGCCGTCTGGTGTTGATGCCGAGAATGCTGCGCGTGAAGAGTGGCGCTTGATTGTGGAGGGGAGGAGTAGCCTGTGGGCTGGCATACCCGAAGACCGGAAGGAGACCATACGAGGTGCGTTCTGGCATGGCCAGTCCGATTCCGAGTCGTCGCACCCTTGTTCAAGTTGTTGAACGTGGCGTTAGGTTTTCTGGTCTACTTTGAAAGCGAGATCCTTCGCCACGCGCACAAGAACTTTTCTTTCGTGAATGGGAGGTGAGTTCGTGGTTGGTGGTCATTCCGATTGGCGAGTTTAATTCCATTTACTCTAGCATTGGGAACTTTTTACTCGCCGCCGCCCAGTCATTTTTCCGTTCCCTCTCTTCAGCCATCTTCCTGTTCTCTTCTATTACCAATAGTCAGGTTCGTCCCTTTGTCCATTCTTCACATGGGGCCTTAATCTGTAGTTACAGGCAAATATCATTCCCGTGATCGCAACGGAACACACCGTTACTATTGCAGCAGAGCTCGTAAGCGCATCATCCCTTCGTGCCTGTCTCATTCACACGCTTGCTCCTCTGTAGACAAATGGAACCCACCTAGTTGGTCAATGTGAAATTTCCCACCCGATCGCACGACCTCCTGAACTGGCATACGAGGATGACTCGGAGTACTTGTTGTCGTTCAGCTTTGACGCCATTTCCCCAACGGTGAGCAGTCAAAAGAACGTCTTGTTCGGTGCGGAGTCCAAGGGTTCGTATGAAAAACTCCGCGCGCCGATAAGTCGTACGCTCATCACCCACTCTTGAGCCCCTCTCGCAGTAGATTTGAGATATATGCCTTCCCTTTACAGGACTATACTACATCAACTCGTACGGGCACGAGATCTATCCCGCTCCGACACCGGAATACATCTCCAGTCTCGGCACCCATCAAGTTCTGGTGTATTCATGTGGGTCTCTCTGGACTAGGTACGTTTTTTCACCACCTTGTCCACATAGGAACACGCAGCTTAAAAGAATAGCATCATACCTTGCCTCGCTCTACGTGGCGTGGCCTCAGCAATTGCACGCTCTCGCACTCTGCGCGCGAAAGTTCTCTTCTGTAAGCAGCCGCCGTGCTGTCTCTCCGAGTCGCAGCAGGAGCCTACAAAAGCGAATTGCCAGTGAACTCAAAGAATGACCGCGAAACCGAGGGCTACACTGCAGTCGACTACATACAGTCAGTCAGCCTTACCCGTCGTTTCATTTCTCGTCTGTCTATCTGAAAGCGGTGCTGACCGCGTGGATGAATGAATTGACAAGGGCGATCGTCCGCACGCTCAATGCGCGGTACCAAGTACTGCCATATGGCCTCGGACCGAACAACGCGGCGACGACGTACCCGGTATCCAGTTTCGTGACATACTTGGTGCATCTGCGTGGCTGTGCGGTGCACGTCGACGTGGCGCGAATTGCGGTACGTCACTTCCGGTCGTGTCTTATCTGCTCGAGCACTGGAAGTTATGACTTTGGACAGGAATTTGGGGTCAGATGCGTGGAGGTAGAGAGCGACGCAAGAGGAGGGGATGGGGTTCCGCTGTACGATGCGGCGTGCGCAGAGCAGGCTTTGAAACTTGTGCTTGGGGGTATTTGCGATTGAGAGCTACATGGCGGCACTCTCGAACTGAGCGGATAGACGTCACCTTCTATCGGTGTACTGTGTAGAAGTGGTGTAGATGAGAAGACCGTGAGAACCTTTTAGTGATGACCTAACCACGAAAGGGTGTGATGTCATATAACTCCCCAACCCTCACCACGGCGGCGTCATTGCCATCCAAGACAAGTATAAAATGGAGCACCTCGCCTTGTTTGAGCAACTAATAACATGTTACGCGCAATATCGGTCACTTCCACACGAGTCGGCAGTGCCTACACCGCCCGCACCTCACTTCATCCTACGAACCGACAGCTACATGCATCTCTAGTTGCGTCCAAAACCGCAACAGAGAAGGTCTCCGAAGTCGCGGACAAGGTTTGTGCACGCACCCCTTTTCCGACGAAGGGCAACGTATGCACCAATCGTGACGGCACGGGTTTACAGGTTTACAAGTCAGTCGGCCGGGGACTTGGGTCGGCAATCGAGACGGGCGAACAGGTGACGGAGAAGACGAAAGAGACATATGGTATGCCCGCGAGAGGTTTTCCTGTGACGCATACAGTAATATTGACAAGTCGGCAATACTTAGGCGCTGCTAAGGATAGTGTCAAGTCTGCCGCGAAGGAAACGAAGGAGGTGAGCTAATACCTAATGTCATTCGTCGTTGTGTGGACCCTCACGTGGCACTCGCTGTATGCGTCTCACGCCCATAGGCATCCGCGGTACGTCCTATTTTCAGACGCAACGCGGACTGTGATGCTGATGATTCATGATCGATGGTCTTCAATTGTCACGTCACAGATGATATCGGAGCAGGAGCAGAAAAAGGCGAAAGCGAAGGAGACCCAGGGCGAGAAGCACTGATCCCTTCTTGACAACAATATTATTTTGTTCCGCCCTCATGTTCCGAACTTCGACACCCCGAGAGCATAGTTACAGTAAACCAGTCCGCATGTAGAAGCCCAGCTCACAAGTACCGTTAAATAGTACCTGTATGCTGTTCAATTCGGCCAACCACACGCCCGTACATTTTTCTGAGTAACGCGAATGTAAAGGTAAAAAGACGCGTAGCACGTTATGTTAAAGGTACCTTCGCGCCCGGGCCCTCCGGCGACATTCAGTTCCATGATGGCAGTGGTGGGTGGAACACTAGCTGTAGCTGTCAGGTAACTTAACTTAGTAGTCAAGTCAACACGAACGTCGTAAATGCAGGTCACCACGTTGCTCCGGAATGTCTGTAAATTGACCTTCCCGCGCTGACACCCTTTGAGATTTTTGGAGTCTCTTTTTCAGCCTCATGTACACTCATTTTGTGTCATGCGTTCATGAAAGTGTCGGAGTCTATGTAGCATGGGAGGAGGACGAAGTTCTGATGTAATTATTGCATGTCACACGACTTGGAGTCCGGCGGTCGGTCGAAGCCTTATAACAAAAATTCGACCCCGGGTCTCTAAAATAATTCCTGGAGGCCCCCTTGTTGCTCCGATGTTCGCGTATTTTATCTTGCCTTGGAGATCCAAGACCTGATAAGCCTGATTTTCTAGAAGGGTTCGCCCATAGGGGGTCAGTTGCACTACTGCCAGTGCCCTTTCCTCGAGTAGTACCCCACTACGA
>Ga0209488_10003383_pt1 | contig 12813 bp, 10 predicted proteins | sample Rivendell_Oct201_8_FD_188349 | JGI IMG/M metagenome (GOLD analysis project Ga0209488, IMG submission 188349) | Vadose zone soil microbial communities from the Eel River Critical Zone Observatory, Northern California, USA -... | ecosystem: Environmental > Terrestrial > Soil > Vadose zone >...
CCAATGCCTTCGGCTTGCATGACATGCACGGCAATGTGCGGGAATGGTGCGAAGACCATTGGCGCCGCAATTACACGGGAGCGCCCGCGGATGGTTCGCCCTGGTACCAGGCTCATGATGAGGTGTTGCGTGTCGTTCGCGGTGGCACCTGGGACTGCGGCTCACCGCAGTTGCGTTCGGCATTCCGCGAAAGACATGCCCAAATGATGGACCACGATTATCTTGGCTTTCGTGTCGCGCTGCAACTTGCTCCAATTGCAGGAACCTAGAATGCAATGGCTACCAACAGAACTGCGCGCTCGGAACAATGTCCGCACCCGACGGAAGGCGACGTTTGCACTCTGAACACGATAGTCGGTGTTGATCCGGAGCAGGCGTTGGCGTCTGGCGGAATAGCGGCGTAGGGTGGGCAAAGGCGCGCAAGCCGTGAACTCGACACATGCTCCATCAGTTTGCATGCGCGCCGTGCCCACGCGTCCCAACGTGCATGTTGGCCGCGGTCGCGTGGGCACGGCGCCACGATAGACCATTTGTTTGTTCGACCATTGTGCCAGGCGCCTTTGCCCACCCTACGGCCCGCGTTTTTTGTCAAGCGCGTAGGCGCAATCGCTTTATTGCGCCGCTCGTCGCTCCGCGGGCGCGCCGTCAAATTGATTGCCGTCGCAGTTCACCCCTGATCTCCATCAAAACGCGTCCGGCCCAATTGTGCCCCTGACCATCTGGCCCCGTGCCCCAGAATGGCTCGTTCGACGAGTCCTCGATGAGTTCGGCATCACCTGTTGCAAGAAGCAACGCCGCGAGGTCCGGATTCTGAGAATACTTCGCCGCATCGGCCCGCCGCATGATGTCGAGTTTCACGTCGTCCAGTCGGCGCGCGGCAGCGTGTTGTGATTCTTGAACCACGAATCTTTGGAGAACCGCCGCGGCAATTCTGGCGGCGCCGCAAGCCGCTTGACGTGGCCGGGATGGGCCGCCGCCCGGATGGCGGCTTTGTAGTCCGCATCGTCCGATTTCTGCGCCTGGTAGTAATGTTCGACGGTCGCCCAGCCTTCGCTATCGAGCACGAAGGGACTCGGGTGAAAATGCGACAGGAAGCGAAAGTGTTCCCGATCGCGCCCGTAATAGATAATGCGATTGTCAGGCGGGATCATGTGAGGCGCACTCGCCTCCTTCGAAATGAAGTTGGTCATTGCACGTTCCTTCGCGAAATTCACTGAGAAATTCTACGCACCAGCACAGCGAATGGTGCCGCTTGCTCGTATCACCGGCCCGCGCAAACCTCTCAGGATTTCCGTGCCATTGCTTTGTCGATCCAGCCGACAAATGTACCCAAGCCGATAACACTGAATATACCGACGACCTTGAACGAGAGGACTGCATTCAACGCCTGCATGCCGATCGAGTACAACGGGATAAGTACAAGCGGGATCGCAACAATCACCGCCACCGCTTGCGCGACACGATCAGGACTGCCGTCCGGGCGCAGCCATCGTTCCCAAAAGAACATGAAATACAGCGAAACGCCAACCAGTGGGCCCATGACGCCGGCGATTGCACCGACGGGCTCTCCCACCCTGGCAGAGTTCGTGCCATCGAGCCAAGCGAACGCCCCAAAGATAACGCCGAAATATAGTGCCGAACAAACAAGTGCACCGGCCGCAAATATGACGAGAAGGAAAATGGTGATAATGATGTTCTTCATGGCTTTGCCTCGTATGTTTTGACCGAGTGAGCTGAAATTCTCCGCGTCAGGTCATGTAGACTATGCAGAATTTTTGCTCTTCCCGGCTTTATTCGCATGAAACCATCCTTGGAGTTTCGTCGGGAAGTCGCACATCCAGCCGACGCTCACAAGCGACAATACAAACATTACCTTCGTTCCCCCGCTCAGCGTCTTCAGGGCGGCAAAGAAGGACTGGTAGAGCGGAAATATGATGCAGGCGAGCAGCAAGGCAACACCCAGAAATATTCCTGCAAATGTCGGCACATCGTCGGCGTCTCGCAAAATGTCATCGCAAACGACCATACCAGTCATTGCCCCAACCGGAATGCCAAACGCAAATGCGGGAATTGAGGCCCGGGCACCGAGTGCGGCCCATTGAGCATCCGTTGCGGGCACGTGCCCGACGAGCCAGTCGTTGACGACGAGCAAGATTCCGAAATAGACGCCGCCCGCGATTGCGCCCAGTACCGCACATCCAAGGACTGCAGCCGGAATGAGGATGATGTTTCTCATGTATATTTTGCCTCCGGGGTGACCACGCCGCCCAATGCAATGCGCTGTGGCGTTGGTAGCGCGCGTCCTTGCCTGTGGCGATTGCCGGCCATAGCTCGGTATTGCAAACCCGGATGGTCGATGCGGCATTCGAGGCAACTACAGAGAAGGCGTTATGAAATCCCTATGCCTTGACGATGTACTCCGCCCGCGAAACCGTGACGGCATCTTGCCACTTCTTGAACTTGTCCTCGGTGAGGCGGCGCAGATTGGTGAGGAAGCGGCTGGTCTCCTGTTCGTCGAGAATCCCTGGAGGTGGCGCGCCTCCGCGTGGGTCGAGGCGAGCGATTGCGTCCTTCTGCCAAACCAATGCACACGTGACGATAAAGCGGCCCGCCGCCGGCTGGACCGGTTCGGCCTGGGGCAGCAGAAGCAGGCGGCCGTCGCTGAACTTCGGCACCGTCGGAGCGGGCAACCACATCACGGCTTCGCCCCAACTCAGGTCCCAGACATGTTTGCCGATTGGAGCCGCGTCACGCGTGAACAAGGTATAGGCGCCAACCGGCAGCCCCCTGACGCCGATCACCGCCAGTTGTCCTTTATGCTTTCCCGCCTCGAACACGATCGGCCCCTCGCCGCTGGAGGGCCGCACGGACGCAAATGAGCGGCTTGTCGCAAATCGTTCCACCAGCAACTGCGGGCTTGCATCTCCACGCGGTGCCTCCAGCGTCATGTCGGCCAGGAGAGCCTGATGTGCGCGATCGAGATTTTTTTCAGCTGCGGCCTGCAGCTCGCCAATCAAACGCGCCACGAAAGTGAGAACCGGCAGATCGAGATCCCCCGGCGCAAGCGTAGCTGGCGACGCTGCGGCCTTCGACGATTTGTCGGCGCGCGATCTTGCGACGCCGATCCAATCATTCATGAAGCGGATAAGGTTTTCTGCAATGGCAGGAGAACAGCCGAGGTCGCCCCGCAACAGCTTGGAGAAGCGCTGCGCGCCGTCCTCGGTTTTGAAAAGTTCCTTGCCGATCCAATTGTCTGGGTCATTCACATCCGCCAGTTCGCGGAATGCACGCCACTTGAGGTAAAGGTTTGGCATGGCGGTCATGAGGGACAATTTCCGCGATGGCGATGCCCTCGTCAGCATCAAACGACTGGTGAACCACGCAATTCGAAACCAGGTGCTACAATAAACCAACAACCAATCCCGTCCAGAGCCGAATCATGTTGGCTGCACCGTCACCGTCACCGGCGGTCGCGCGGTTCGGGGTTCGCTTCGCGCACGTCGATGCCGAGGCGCGCCGCGCCCTCACGGTTGCAGGCCTTGCCGGCATAGGCCAGTGGATGGCGCGGAAGCGCTGCAGGCGCGGCAAGGTCCTTGGGCCAATAGCCGTTCTGGCGCAGCGTCTGTTGCAGATCGCCCGCGATTCGTTCCGCATCGAACAGACCCTCCATGCGATACAACTCGGTCAACGTGTCGGTTCGGGATGCAATGACGCTGATCGTCGGATAGGTCTGCAGCTTGAAACGTGAGGCCATCCGGCGCGCATACTCATCGGTCGCAGGCGCCCCATAGGCAAACACTGCGACACCCGCGAGCTGGTTCAGGTGCGGACAGGGCAGCACCAGTTCGGTGAGCTTGCGCGTAAAGCCGGAGTTCACATCGCCGAATACGATCACGAGCGGCTTGACGGTTTCCACCGCGCGTACGAACGCGTCCAGGGTCGCATTGACGGTCCAGCCAATCTGCTTTCCCTGAACTTCAGCGGCGGGAAGACGCGGAAATGTGTCACCCGCGGACTGGGCGCCGGCCGTATTGGCGGCCAGCAATAGCCCGATGATCGTTGAAGCCGTTATCAGTGCGGCCACGCGTATCGATCCTATGTGCATGTCTTATCCCCTTTCTCAGTCATCGAGTGAACGCACTACGCGAAAGCCGATGCGCATGCTGCCGGAGTGCGAGGGATTGTAGTGGCGCCAGTTCAGAGTCTGCCAGGCGGGGACATCATCCATGGCGCCACCACGAACAACACGCGATCGGCACGTCTCACGTCAATCCGGAAAGTGTTCCCGTTCACCCGGACTTCCGACATAGCAATTCTCGACCCATTCGCGCACATTGCCGTGGATGTCATGGAGACCGAACTTGTTCGGCAGGAACGAACCGACCGGCGCCGTATCGGCGTGGCGGTCGTCACACATCGCGACTGGACCCAATGTGCTGTAAGCGCCGCGTTGCTGGCCGTGCTTGCGCCCGAGATGGCTCCGCACTTTGCTGTTAGCCACGAGATAGGTCCTGTCCGCAATGTTGCCATAGCGGCACAGCTGCCGCTCGTCATTGCCGAAATGAAAGTCCGTCGTCGTGCCGGCACGTGCCGCATATTCCCATTCCGCTTCGGTCGGCAGCCGATAGGTCTTGCCGGTTTTCCGCGACAACCAGGGCAGATATTCGTTGGTGATGGCCTCCCAGGAGACCTGGGTAACGGGTCTGCGACCGCGCAGCGGAGGATCGACCTCGGGGTTGAACTTGCACCCCCCATCGGCAAGACAAGCCTCCCACTGCGCAAAGGTGACCTCGAACCGGCCGATGGCAAACGGCCGCGGGATCGTCACTTGGCGCCGCACCATTTCGTCCGGATAACCCTCGCCTTCATTGACTGGAACGCCCATCGTAAACGTGCCAGCCGGGACGACGACCATGTCAGGGCAAGTCGCACAATCGCGGAGCAATTGGCCCGGCACGTCGGCATTGGGAACGCGCGAGAGCGCCGCCGACGCATGTTGTTCAGCCGCACGGACCGGAGCGGCGGCAGAGAGAATGGCGGTGATCACGGCTGCCGCCAGCCAAATCTCGTGGTGTAGAATTTGTTCTGGTTTCCCGTCGAATGCCCCAGTCATCGCAATCTCCTTTGCCGGCAAGGCCGCGCGTGCGGCCCGGCTCAGGAAGGAGCACATTCGATCGGCCAAGGGCTATTGCTCGGCATTGCCGAGGATAGCTCCGAGGAGCTGTCTGGCTTACCGGCACACGACTGCCTTAAAACGCCTCTGCGGGCAGTTCCATCGTGCTTGCAGCTCCGGCCTGGATGCGCGCGAGATGCGCACCTGTCTCCGGCAGCATCCGCTCCATGAAAAAACGGCCGGTCGTAAGCTTGGCGCTCGACCGTGCGGTTGCGCCGCCGCCGGCCGCGATCTTGCGCTTGGCAGCCTCAACCATGCGGCACCACATGTAACCCAGAGCAACGAGGCCAAAGAGATCGAGATAGTCGGTTGCCCCGGCGCCCGCATTGTCGGGCTTGGTCAGCGCGTTCTGCATGAGCCAGATCGTGGCCTGCTGCAGATGTCCCAACGCCGCTCCCAATGGGGCAACGTAAGGTTTCATGCCTTCGTCGCCGTGCTCCTTGATGAACGTCTGCACTTCCTGGAAGAACGCCTGCATGGCGCGTCCGCCGTCCTTGGGCAGTTTGCGTCCGACGAAGTCGAGCGCCTGGATGCCGTTGGCGCCTTCGTAGATCATCGCAATGCGCGCATCGCGCACGAACTGCTCCATGCCATGTTCGGCAATGTAGCCATGGCCGCCGAAAATCTGCTGGGCCGACACCGCATTGGCAAATCCGCCGTCGGTGAGCATCGCTTTGATCACCGGAGTGAGCAACCCCATGTGGTCGTCGGCCGCCTGGCGCGCCTTCTCGTCAGGAGACCTGCGGGCGATATCGCCTTGCAGTGCTGTCCACAGCAAGAGCGCGCGCCCCGCCTCGTTGAAGGCACGCATCGTCATCAGCATGCGCCGCACATCGGGATGGACGATGAGCGGGTCGGCCGTCTTGTCGGGGAACTTAGGGCCGGTCAGCGCACGGCCCTGCAGGCGGTCTTTCGCGTAGGCGGCCGCGTTTTGATACGCGACTTCCGACACAGCGAGGCCCTGAGTACCGACACCGAGCCGCGCCTCGTTCATCATCGTGAACATGGCATTGATGCCACGGTTCTCTTGCCCAATCAGAAAACCGGTCGCGCCGTCATAGTTCATGACGCAGGTCGAATTGGCATGAATGCCCATCTTTTCTTCGAGCGAACCGCAGGTGACCGCGTTACGGGCCCCCAATGAACCGTCGGGCTTGAGGAGAATCTTCGGTACGATGAAAAGCGTCGTACCCTTTATGCCGGCGGGCGCGCCCTCGATCCGGGCAAGCACGAGATGAATGATATTGTCGGACAGATCGTGCTCGCCGGCCGAAATAAAAATCTTAGTTCCCGTGATCTTGTAACTTCCATCCTGTTGCTTGACGGCCTTTGTGCGCAAGAGCCCCAAATCCGTGCCGCAATGCGGCTCGGTGAGATTCATGGTGCCGGTCCAGCTGCCCTCGATCAACTTCGGAAGATAAGCGGCCTTCTGCTCCAAAGACCCATGAAGCACGATTGCCGCAATGGCGCCTTGCGTGAGCCCCGGATACATCGCAAACGACATATTGGCTGACGCCAGCATTTCGTTGACGATGGTCGTCATGAGTTCAGGCAGCCCCTGCCCGCCCAATTCGGTCGGTGCCGATATCCCCATCCAGCCGCCTTCGACATATTGCCGGTAGGCTTTCTTGAAACCGGCCGGCGTCGTCACGCTGCCGTCAGCTTGGCGCTTGCAACCTTCCTTGTCGCCGATGCGATTGAGGGGCTGCACCACTTCTTCGCACAGCTTGGCGGCTTCCCCGAGGATAGGTTCAAGCACATCGGGCGATATATCTCCGAAACCCGCCAGATTGTTGTAGCGCGCGATCCCAAGAACGTCGTTCAGCAGGAACAGGATTTCATCGACTGGAGCCTTGTAGATCGGCACGGTCATCTCCTTGGGTTGGCCCGTCTGGCTTGATCTGATCCTTGGGCGTCGCCGGCTTCAATAATGTGCAACCAAAATAGCCCATATCGACCTCTTGTTAACCGTTCGTTTACCGCGACCATAAAAGATCGACGCTGATCTTGGGGGCCGCACAATCCGTCCACCACCCGTCAACAAAAGCCGATTCCATGAGGCGCGACAACTCGCGCCTCCCTGCCGAACACACCGGATGCGACTATGAATTCTGGCGTTTCCTGGCAAGTGCAAGGCGTTAGGCAGCAAGCGCGCGATGCCGCGCTTGAGACCGTGCGCCGACCGGACGGGTTACCGGGTCTCGATCAACTGAGCACCCAAATCCACAGCTCGGGCCGGAGCGGCCAGGACGCGGTTAGCCAATACGCCACAGGCCAAGGCGGCCAGGATGCTGCGAGCCAATACGCCGCAGGCCAGGTTACCGACGCCATTTCGCGTCTTGAGCGCCGGCTCGATCAGTTCATGGCAAAAGGCGGCTCGGCGATTTCCGAGATCGAGCGCCGGCTCAATGCGGTCGACAATACGGTCGCACAGCTCAATCGCGGGTCATCGCGACCCAATGGCGCACCGACCTCGCCGCTCGACCAAGCCCTGTTTGAAATCGCCGAGCGCCAGCGTGCGCTCGATGGCGAGCGGCCGCGCAACGACCCGGCACGCGCCCCGACCCAGGATCTCGGCGGCCTCGAACAGCAATTGCGCGCAATCACGGACCGAGTCGAGACGCTGCAGCCCTGCGGCATCGACAATACCGTCGAGGCGCTTCGCGGCGATCTGGCCGAGATCGGCGAGATGCTGAAGGACGCGATGCCGCGCCACGTGGTGGAAGGCCTGGAAGCCGGTGTCCGGCAGCTTGTCGAACGCATCGACGCCCAGCGTCACATCAACATCGACAGCGCCGCATTCGCCAATCTCGAACGCGGCCTTGCGGAAGTGCGTGACGTCGTACAGGCTCTGGCGCCGATGGAAAGCCGTGTCGAATTCGACGAGACCGTCAGGACACTTTCAAGGAGAGTCGACGACATCGAGACGAACAAGCAATCTTCGATTGCGTTCGAACAGCTCGAGGGCGCCATCGTGGGATTGCGGGCCATCGTGTCCCACGTCGCTTCGAACGATGCGCTGACGACATTGTCGGACGAGGTCCGCACCCTCACGACCAAGATTGAGCAGACGTCGGAACGCAGCCGCGCGGAGGTGCGTGACGTCGTGCAGGCCCTGACGCCGATGGAAAGTCGTGGCGAATTCGACGAATCAGTCAGAACACTTTCAAAGAAATTTGACGACATCGACACCAACAAGCAAAACTCGATTGCGTTCGAACATCTCGAAGGCGCCATCGTGGGATTGCGGGACATGGTGTCCGAGGAGGTCCGCACCCTCACGGCCAAGGTCGAGCAGACATCGACGAGCGGCGTGCTCGAAAACATCGAGCAGCGGATCGCGATGCTTGCGGACGCACTCCAGGCCCGCAACCTGGCGACCGAGAATACGCAAGCAATCGAGAACTCGATCCAGCTTTTGTTTGAGCAAATCGATCGGCTGCAATTGACGCGCTCGGAACAAGTCGCCGTCCATCAACTTGAAACTCAAATCGCCCAGCTCGTCGAGCGGGTCGAAGCCTCGGGCCCGCATTTCGCCAAGCTTGAGACGATCGAGCGCGCGCTGGCGGACTTGCACGGCTATCTCAAACAGCATCAAGTTTCGCAAACCGTCCCAAAAACGGAAGCCGAAAGAGCCGATGCCAATACAATAAAGCGCGATGTCCAGCGCACGCAGGACACGCTTGATTCCATCCACGGAACACTTAACCAGCTCGTGGATCGTTTTGCGGGGGTCGAGATCGGCAAGCACGGCGCAGCCTCGGCTGTTCCTGACGCGGAAAACATCCAGCTGTCTGCAAGGTCAAGGGCGCGGGAGGAATCCCTTGCGCCCTTGCCCTTGGCAATGGATCCTCAGTTGTCGGCTGCGGCTTTTATGCAGATCGCGCAGGCCTCCAACGGCGATCGGACCGAGCGACGCGACCCGGCAAGAGGCAAACAGCCAGTCGGCGTAGCGCCAACGCCGGCGAATGCTTCTTCCGACAATCAGACGCTCAAACTGGAACGCCCCCCCATCGATCCCAACCTTCCGCCGGACCATCCTCTGGAACCGGGCATCCGTGGTCGCAGCGTCCCATCACCGGTTGAACGAATTGCAATGTCGCAATCGGCTCTCGGGCCCACCAAACCCGTGGGTGAGTCGGAACCGGACGGCAAGGTAAATTTTATTGCTGCAGCCCGCCGAGCCGCTCAAGCAGCTGCCAGTATCGAAGGAACGAGCGCGCGGGTCGCCACTAGCCCGGTCGAGCCGCTCCAATCCGGTACCCAGAAGACCTCCGGGTCCGGGAAGCGCCTGCGCGCCATACTTGTGGCGACCGGTACGGCAATCGTGGTCTTGGGTTCACTGTACCTGATTTGGAACGTGATAAGTGCGCCCCAAAGTACCGGCGAGAACATGCCGCCGGCAGCTGTCGAATCGACACCCGATCGTATCAATACGGGACCGGCATCATCGTCGGTTCCGAACGATGAAACTCCAGATATGTCGACGCCGCCGGCAGAGATCATTCCTTCCGGCACTGGCCAACGATCGAATCTGTTGCCCGATGGCACTGCGTTCCCACCGACAGGCGCCGGCATCCTGCTGCCGGCCAATCCAGGGGGATTCGCGGCTTTGCCAAAGGTCGCAACCTTCCCGGAGCCGAAAACGACCGCATCCATACCGGCATCTCCGATGCCGGCGTCTTCGACGCGATCACTTTCGATGCAGTCTCCTTCGGCACAGGCCCCTGCGACGCAGTCGCCTGCGATGCAGTCGCCGGTAGCGCAACCACCTGCGACGTCAGCGCCGAGCCTTGCCTCAGTCGCCAGCCGTGCGGCAGCACCGCCCGCCACGACGCCTCCATCGCCGGCGCGTACCGGCACCCCAGACAGGTTTCCCGCAACAATTGGCGGCGCAGCGCTGCGCGCTGCAGCGGCCAAGGGTGATCCTGCAGCCGAGTTTGAAATCGCTTCGCGCCTGGCCGAAGGTCGCGGCGTTCCGCGGGACCTAACCGCAGCTGCCGAATGGTTCGAACGCGCGGCCAAGCAAGGCCTCGCACCTGCCCAGGTACGTCTCGGTTCACTTTACGAGAAGGGCTTGGGCGTCAAGAAGAACCTCGAAACCGCTCGCCGTCACTACTTGTCAGCGGCAGAAGCCGGCAATGCCAGGGCGATGCACAACCTCGCCGTACTCCACGCCGATGGAACCGATGCCAAGCCAGACTATCAGAACTCCGCCAAATGGTTCCGAAAAGCTGCGGATTACGGAATCACCGATAGCCAATACAATCTGGCGATCCTCTATGTCCGCGGCATTGGAACGGAACCGAACCTCGGCGAGGCCTACAGATGGTTTGCCATCGCGGCCCGAGAGGGCGACGCTGAAGCCGCAAAGAAACGCGACGATATTGCCAGCCGCCTCGACCGCTCGACCCTCGCGGCGGCACGAGCAGCTGCCGAGGCCTGGTCGGCCCAACCGCAAATCGAGGCTGCGACCGATGTCCAATCGCCGCCGGGAGGCTGGGATAAACCGGCCGCAGCACCATTGCCCGGTAAAAATCGAAGCAGCCAAAAGACCGAGGCGGCTCGGCTGGGCCCGATGCAATAAATTGCCGAAAATTCGTCGAAAAGAATCTCACATTGGGTAGCTCCTACCGAAAACATCGGTAGAATGACGCTACCTAGCCGATCTGCCCCGAGTCTCAACCGATTCATGTGCTGCCGTTACGCCCCCGATAAGGGAGAAGCACGGTCAAGTCCTCGAAGCCATTGAGATCGGATCAACGGTTTCCTCGGTAACTCTATACCCCGATACAACGCATCGGCTTTAGCTCCGGAACCGGTGCCTCCCGCATTTCGAACCAGCGGATCAGTCCGTGCAGATCTACCTTCCAATCGCCGACTTGCCGGTCAATATCTTCATGATCCTGGCAATGGGACTTGCCGTCGGATTCATCTCCGGCATGTTTGGCATCGGCGGCGGGTTTTTGATGACCCCGCTATTGATCTTCCTCGGCATCACGCCCGCCGTGGCGGTCGCAAGCGTCACAGGCCATATCGCGGCATCCTCCTGCTCGGGCGCTATAAGTTATTGGCGCAGGCGTGCTCTCGATATACCGCTTGCCTGCATGTTATTGGCCGGCGGTGTCCTGGGAACCGCGTTCGGCGTCTGGCTGTTTACAAAACTGAGGGCGATCGGCCAACTCGATCTGACCATCGGCCTGTCCTACGTGCTCCTTTTGAGTATCGTGGGCGCCCTGATGGTGGCCGAAAGCGTGCGCGCCATCATTCGCAGCTACAAGGGCAAAGCCGTTGAACTCCGCAAATCCGGAGCCCACACTTGGTTTCACGGCCTGCCCTTCAAAATCCGCTTCAAGCGATCCCGCATCTATGTATCAGCAATCCCGGTTTGGGTGATCGGTTTCACCATTGGGTTCATCGGCGCGGTCATGGGCATCGGTGGCGGGTTCCTGTTGGTGCCGATGCTCATCTATCTGCTCCGCGTGCCAACCGCGACGGTCATCGGCACCTCGATGGCGCTGACACTCCTCACGATGGCGTTCGCGACCGTGATGCATGCCGCCACCAACCAGTTGGTCGATGCGGTGCTTGCGCTCATCCTGATGGTCGGCGGTGTGATTGGCGCACAATTCGGGACACGCGCCGGGCAAAAAATCAGCGGCGAACGGCTTCGACTGCTGCTCGGCCTCCTGGTGTTGGCCGTCGGGCTGCGCTTTGCATTCAACCTTGTGCTCACACCGGATGAACTCTTCACGGTGCGGCCTTTGGAGGGCGGGCCATGAGACGACACCTGTTCGCCGCTATGGCAGCGGCCGCAATGGCTGCGCTCGCGTGCGCGGCGACGCCGGCCGCAGGCGAACGCATTATCGCGTCGCTGTCCAACCACCGCGTGATGATAACGCCTAATTTCGCCGGCGAGGAGCTGGTATTATTCGGTGCAATCGAGCGCGATCCGAACAATCCGGTCCGCAGCGGCAGTTACGATATTCTTGCTACGGTCACCGGCCCGCGCCAGAACCTCGTTACATTCCGCAAAGATCGCATGCTGGGAATTTGGGTCAATGTCGATTCCCGCGTATTCGAGAATGCCCCGGCCTATCTGACGGTGCTGTCAACCCGCCCGCTCGATGCCATTGCCAATGCGGAAACGCTGCGACGGCTTCAACTCGGCCTAGACAATGTTGTGCTGTTTCAACGCGCCGCCGTTACGATTGCTGACTCTTCGCGTGACGATCCCTTCCGGCTGGCTTTTCTCAAACTCAGAGGCGAGCGCCGCCTCTACCAGGAGCAAACGAACGGCGTCACATTCTTGACGCCATCGCTCTATCGCGCCTCGATCCCACTACCCGCGGAAGCGCCAGTCGGCAGCTATGAAATCGACGTTCGACTGTTCGTCGATGGCGGGCAGATTGCGCGGACCACTTCAGCCTTCGAGGTCTACAAATTTGGATTCGAACAGTACGTATCTTCCGCCGCGCGCGAACATGGTGTCCTCTACGGGCTCACAACCGTCGTGATGGCGCTCGCGACCGGGTGGCTGGCGAGCATCGTGTTCCGCCGGGACTGAGCGGGTTACGTGCACGATGGCGTAGGATGGGTAGAGGCACATAAGCGCGCTCTTTCTTGCGCGCTTTTTTGCC
>Ga0209488_10003384_pt1 | contig 12813 bp, 11 predicted proteins | sample Rivendell_Oct201_8_FD_188349 | JGI IMG/M metagenome (GOLD analysis project Ga0209488, IMG submission 188349) | Vadose zone soil microbial communities from the Eel River Critical Zone Observatory, Northern California, USA -... | ecosystem: Environmental > Terrestrial > Soil > Vadose zone >...
GTCCTAGAGGATACACCGTGTGACCCAAATTTATAACCCGTTTTCATTTTTCGACGAGATTTCAAAGTTATCAACAAAATACGCGCACGTAGTATATCAGGCCTTTAACTGTGTTAGTTCCTGCTTCCACATTTACTTTTTTACTTATCTACTTTTCGAAAACAGGGTTTTTTTGTGCATTACTCCTCCTGAAAATGAATGAATTTGGGAATCAACTTTTTTTGGATTCTAGGTTCCTCGTGGACTTTTCGACTTTTTAACACGTACAGGCTCGTACGAGCTCGTACGAGTCCAAAAAAGTAAGTGGCAGGTTTCCTGATGCAGTGCCTATATTTGTGAACGTTTCCTGGCGAGTGATACGTAACTTGGTGCCAATGTGATAAGATAATAAGTGATCTTATCTTATCTCGAGTTGAGGAGGCCTGTGGCATTGCCACGACAACCTGGAACCGAACGTGTCCATTAACTTGAACACGCATCAGCATGCTGGCAAACTGCTGGCACTATCCTTTTCGCACCGTGAATGCATGAACTGTGGAACAACTCGTCCATAACCAAATGTCAGATGACCTCCCAGAGGACTATAAAAATCTTTCTGCCTCGTTTTATCGAACCTTACCTCACGCCAGTAACCAATGGCCACAACAACGACCGACTTGATTCTCAAGTATCTTCCCAGGTTGCTGCCAGAAATAAAAATCAGTCCTCTACCCGAAGCCATCTTTCTCTTCACAATAAAGGCCCTCGTTGTCCCCGCTGCCAGCTTGTCCCGTTCTCAGTGGGGCACAGTCGGTTTACTTCTCCTCTTGACGAATGCGTCTCCCGCACTGCGGAAAGCTACGGTCAAGCTTTACGGCTACCTTTCACTAATTATTGGAACGGAAATCGCTCTAATCAACGTTTACGTCCTGGTGTGTCCCTGTCATTCTTCTATGGTCGACATTCGTTGATTCCTGTCCCCAAAAGATTTGTTCATGGATCTCCCCGTCGACAACACTGCGACCTCTAACCGTAGTCACCTTGAACGTCTTGAATAGCCTCGTCCCTGTCTTTACTGATTCACTCGCTCTCTTTCACCTGCTGAAGGAAAAGGCATCCCATTCGAACTCCAGGGTTGGTCTTGCATCCACGTTTAGCGCAGCGATACTTCTCAAGTGTGTACGCCTTGCGGGTGCGGTGATGTACATGCACGCGAGTGCCGAATTCATAATATCTTCATTCACCCTCGTGGAAGACGACGTTAGTACCCCTAACATCATGACCATCGTGAATGCGGCACGAATGTGGAATACCTATTTGTCGTCCGGTCTTCAACTCGTGGACAACGTGTCAGCTCTCTGCTCAGTTTGTGGCACCTAGTTCGTTGATGTTGTTTGCCTTTAGGTATTCACTTGGTGTGCACTGGGCGCATGCTATCACGGTCACAGGCTTGGTATATACGTCCGTTCTACTTTCTGCATGTGATTCTCCGAGTCATTCACTTCTACTACCAGCACCGCTCATTCCGACAACCCTCTCTGCTTCATTTGGTCTTTCGGTTCACAATATATCCTCCCAATTGTTCTCAACGCCGGGCAGCTCGCCATATCGCCCTATATTCAGTCCAATAATGCTGCGATGCTCATCGACTCGGCCAAAGTGGTGATCAACATCGTAGGTGCGAGCCGGACAACGTTCCGTAAGCACCTCTCCGACCCGCCTGTGTCAAGTGCGCATCACAGGAATACGCGGCCACTTGACTCGTGACATGAGACCAAGGTTCCGGTGCTACCAGTGACCTTTCCAGACACCATGGAGGAACTGCCCCGCCTCTGTATACCGAACGTTCGGGCAGCGCCCGCTATACATATGCAGGATGTGACGACAGTAGCCCGGGGATATCCACGCCACTATTCAGTATTATGCCTTTTGTGCGTGCCGTGGTGAAGACTAGAGGCATGGTCTAGCTCTGGCACGACCAGAATCATGTGTCATTCGTACAACCATATATTTAATGAATTATGATGAATGATCCCTAGTCGGGTCCAGAAGAGCATGTACTCTACAAACTCCCCCATGGCGTTATCACTCAACAATACCCACACAGATGGCTGTAACCTGGATATGCTTCCAGCTAACGAGATTCAAGCGTAGAAGGGGGGAGTCACCGGTGATTAATGGCGGGTGCCAGGTGGTGATCACCGGCGTAATCTTCTCACCTGTTTAGTCTAGGTGGTCTGCGCTGTTTCAGGTCTTCCTACGGATCATGAAAGCTTTACGAGGATCCAGTTATTCCCAAGCTGCCGCTCCCATCGTCGGTACACTTTCCTTTTATGGTCAGGGACGAAGCAAGCCGCACGTGATTGCATTGACGTTACCCCGTCCCTGCCCACCATCAGAATCAGTCACCCATCGTCTGTCCACTCATAGAGCAGATTGCATGCCAAGGGAAAGTGGCGCATCTTTTGACATACTGATCGTCCGCATCATTTGTCAACTTAATGACTTTTCCATAGACACGGGAGTCATGGCAAACTTTTTGATGGCCGCGTCACGATGTGATCGGATGCCTGTCCTACCGAACTAACACGGCTAGCGATGATCGATTTGTTTATCTGTGTTCCATCATACAATATTACAAAAGTGGAGCCATCTAGACGTGTTATCCCGGTGCTATGGCGGGAAACGGACATACATTTCCACCTGACATTGTTTGGTCCAGTCTGCTCAGGCTTACCGTCGCGTCAGGCTGTTACAGATGCATAACAAAAGAATTTAGGACCGCAATAAGGCCCTTACGTCGCGCTGAGGGTCCGGTATCGTCATTCCGACACCAACGTAAACACCGCTGTTGGCAAGATCTTCCTAGTCATGGTCTTGAGAGACTCGGGAGCTACGGCTCATCGGAGCTAATACGCTCCCATCCATGGGTGCAAAAATCTCCACTTTCCTTTCTCCTTGAACGAAGATCATAGTCCAAAGTCCACGGGGCCGAACTACATCGCATCCGAAGGAACCAAAATTACTCGCTTAGGCTGAATGGCGCATGTCATCTTTGAATGTTGAATGTAGGGACATAGCAAAGCTGACACCCTCCCCACCTCTTTCTTCCTGTCTTGATGACCTCTATTCACAGTGCGGTCTTCTGTTTCCGGCGTAGTTGGTCATGATAATCCCCAATCTCCCGTTTGACATCCCCAAGCTGCCCTCACCCCCGACATTCGAGATTAGCCCTGTACCCGAGCAGATCTTTCTCAGGACTGTAAAGGGGTTGCTCTCTTTCGCGATCAACCTTTCCTTGCTGGACTCGTCTCTCGTCCTCATAATCATCCTGCTGGTTAATGCCAACCCCTCGATCAGAGGGAAGGCTGCGGTCGTCCTGAGTATTCTCCTTCTCGTGTTCGGCTTGGAAATTTCTTTCGTTAATGTCTACGTGCTGGTACGTCGCTTTTGCTTTCTCTCAGGGACGTTGCTTACAAGGTTTTCTATAAGGTATGCTCTAGACTTTCCCCTTCGACTTCTCTCGAGCCTCTTACGGTCGTCATCTTGGGAATCCTCAATAGCGTTATGCCCATTATAACGGACTCTATCCTCCTAACGCATCTCGTCATCGAAAGGATCGAACACTCAAAGTCGCTCTTTCGGCTTATGCTGACCATGGCCGCCCCGGTCTTTCTCAAGTTTGGTCGTTTGGCAAATGCCGCAATCTATATCGCGGCTTGTGCCGAGTTCGTGCTAAGCTCTGTCAATTCCGGAAATGGCGTTCCGGATATGGATATCTTGGATGCCGCACAGGCGCGGAGCATGCAGATCGCCTGCACCCTCCAGATGGTCGACAACTCGTCAGTCCATCGACCTATATACCCAAATTAACCCTAACTTGACGATTCGCATTCTCAGGTATCAACTTGTGCTGTACTATCTCAACGCGTTCGAACAGCGACGCAAGGCCCTACAAGGTCCCCCCGCACGATGTGTGTGTCTGTCCTCACAATCCTCTGCGCCCCGCATATAGATAACTTACTAACCCCCGCCGTGCCCGAACCTAAACCATACAATCCTACAGCAGCGACGTCGACGACGACGCCCGACGGACTCGTCCCGCTCCTCCTCGCTTCAGGCGGTAACTTCCTCCTACCGATCCTCCTCTCCGCAGCGCAGCTCGCCGCCTCCCGCCGCTGGCCCGACTCGGACATCCCGCGGGACCTCGAGCGCATCAAGGTCATCGTGAACGTCGCCGGCGCCGCCGCGACGTCCCTCGTCGCTGCACTAAAGCGCTGGCGCATAGCCGCTGCTGTAGCCAAGGCGGAGGCGGAAGCGACGGAGACGACGGAGACGACGGCGTTGCTGGCTAGTTCGAGTCCAGCTCGACCGTATTCGGGGACGTCGTCGGGCTCGGGGAGCCTGAGACGTGCTGGGGAAAAGAAGCGCATGATGATGATGTTCGATGTCGCGCTAGTTGATGTCAACTTGAAGGAGGATCAGGAGCAGATGGCAGTCTCGCTTCCGGTAGCTTAGAACCGGCCGCCGGAGGTATGCGGCAGGGTGACAGGGTATCAAGTCGATTTTTGTGTGCCGGGTCTGGGGATTGACACCCACGAAGGGCTACCTCTTTCGAATCCATCTATCAACTTGTTGATCCGTGTATTCGTATTCGACTCACGTTTCGACCCTTCCCAACAGTTTCAGGAAATGAGTGTCAGTCTGGCAATTGAATGAAACTGAAGTGTACTGTAGTCGTGTTGTGACTCGTCGTTTTCGCCTCGTTCAATACTTGGTCTGACCACAAAACGGTAGAGAGTGACGTTTGATACTATTAGGTCTGAATAGAGTACGAATGAAAAGAGACAACGATGGAAATGAATCGTATAAACGTGTCCCAACGTGAACGAGAGAAAACAATGACGATGGTGCTCTGAGCAAAATCATGAAAATGTCCTGCAGAGCAAAGTTCGAGGATCCTAGAACGTGAAATTACATGTGCCCTGTGGCATTGAAGAAAGAATTGAACTTGGGGCAGAGGTTACTCCAAGCCTCTGGGGTGTCCAGATTTCCTATAAGCCATTCGTGTACGAGCGTAGGTTTGTGAACGTACCGTTCGTGATATCCTGCAAGGGCACGTCGGGCACATCTTCAGCAAAGACGACCGCAAAGCCACTAGGAATCGCACGTCAACATAAACCAACACCGCAAGGGGTCGAAGTAAGGATCACGAACGCGCTCAAGTGCCAATCGATGTGACAGTGGAAGAACCAAGGGCCAGGGTTGTCGGTTTGGAACCGGATGGTGACATTGTCGCCCATGTCGCCGATACTCACGACGTCGCGTATCACAGGATCTACAAAATTGTGAGACGAGTTTCCGGCGCTGCGGACTACGGAAAACGCGTGTCCATGCAGGTGAACAGGGTGCTAGTGAAGGGTAGTAATGCATTTCAGAATGGGATGACGCTGTGTGACTGGCTACCCAGTACGGAACACTCACTGGTCCACCAATGACACCACCTGGTATGGTCAGTTCCACGCTCTTGTTGGGCTCGAGGGGGTAAATGCTCCCTGCCGGAAGCAGATCTGACGCGTTCTTTTCACCACTCAGGATCTGGAGTAACACGGGAACAGTAGGGCTCATAAAAGGAAAGCCATTGACGAGGAAGGCCGTGCGAGCGTCATTCTGATTTTGTCACGTCAAGGCAAGAATGAGAACGAGAAGCATTGGTTCTCACGATTACAACGTTCAAGTCAATATTGATATCAGCGCCGCCTGGAAAAGGTTTTCCGGGCTGAACGTCAAGACTTCAGAGGTCGAAGGGGAAGAGGATTATTGGGTGAGGTCTTACCACAGGAGAGGGTTCCAATGGCTGGACAGGATATTATTAAGTCATGCCGATAGCGATGAGAGAGACAGAGAAAAGTGCAGCTCACGTGGAGATTGGTCTCTACCAGCGGCAGCTTGCTCACAGGGACATTCACCGTAGGATCTACTGGAGGCTCTTCACCATAGGCCCCCTCGTAGTGGAGAACGGCCACGCTGTTGAAGTCGCTGAAATCGGTAGTTCGAACCGCACTCCGGCCGATAGAGCGGATCCCTATTCACGTCAACACGGACTAAAAAGGATAGACGGAACATACATACAGTAGTTGGCAACTGGCTGAGTCGCATTGACCTATAAACGAGATAAGGGACATGTCGTACGATGGCGAAGAATAATCGTCTTACAACGACCGAATAACGTTGACCTATTTTTAGTTGACACCGATTAGCGGGACGCTACGAGAAGCTATTTGGTCCACGCGTACCGGCAAAGATCTCGAGCGAATCAATAACAAGAGGCTTAAGATTATTACCCTCGACTTCAATGACGGTCATCTGATGGCCGTCGATAGAGAAAGTGAAACTGGGGTCGCAGGAGATCGAGACAAGGCGGAATCGATATCTGTTGTGATGACGCATGTAAAGCCTGCACTTCAAAGGACTATGCCCATAACTGACCGTTTCCCTTGTTTGACATTCACAACAGCAAGAGGAACGTCAGAAGGACCACCAGGGAAGCGACCCTTTCCGTTGATCAAAGAGGAGTTAAAGTTACTGCAGAGGTCGTGAACACCAAAGTTTAGCCAAGTAAGGAGAGAAACTCACGGAATCGGGGGTGCCTCGCTTGAAAGATAATGATACCAATCTGCAAGAGTGATAACGGTATCCCCTGGAGGAAACTCAGCTGAACGAACAGCCGTATCAGGAAGATTGTCTCACCATTGTCGACGTCATAACAATCCTGGTGAGGATCTTGAGGGTCATAAATGATGAAAGCGCCACGCAAGCCATCACAGTACTGGTTTCCGAAGTGACTGTGATACCAAAATGTGCCCTAGAACAACCCCAAGATTGGTTAATTAGGTGTCCTGCGACGCAAGCAAGGGAATTACCGCCTGGTCCAATGCATTGAAATCATACAAGAAGCTCTCCTGGGGTACAAGGGGACATTGGGTGACAAAGGCAGGACCGTCAACGAAGTTTGTGCGCTTTTGGAAGATGCCGTGCCAATGCTGCAGGAGAAACGCTTCTAAGTTCCCTTTGGGACAAGTAAAAAACAAGGAAGATCTCACGATGGAGGTGCCCAGTTCCAAAGAAGGGTTGTTCAGCTGATCGATGACGTTAATTGAGAACTCGGCGCCCTAGTTGGCACGAGAGTCAGGACCAGGGATATAGGAGTTTCCTCATGAACCTCACCTTCTGCCCGGCGATTATTGGACCAGGGAAAGTACCCCCAGCGAGGGTGGCACTGTAGATGGTAGCGCTTGGTTATAGCCATAGTGTCCGAAATTGAGGAGGACTCACAGGCGGGGGAACCCATCAGGTGCTATCTTCTTATTGACAATCGGCAGGTCGGCGCCCGGGCCGATGACAGTAGTAGTAGAGACACCGCCTGCAACAGCGGCAAGAACCAAAACAAGCGAGCGAAGGTGCGACATCCCGAGTGGAATGGAGAAATAGGAGTGCAATGGAACGAAGCAGCGATATGTGATGCATTTTATACCACCGACGTGGGCGGTGTAGACCTGATGGGCACCCTTCTTGAGAAATTAGATCAGCGTACCGCCAAGACAAGACAAGATGCAGATTTTTTTTTCAAAAATAGATCGATGCGATGCGCCCGCCAAGTGGGCACATCATGACGTTTGGACCTCCCAAGAAACCCGCCGGACGTAACGTGATGGGTGGAAACATCGGATATAACCGAGTCGGTTGGATGGAAGAACTTTCGATGATCGCGAACAGGACGGTGAGCCTGGGTGTAATCAACCTAGAGACACAACAGGCGCCACGTTGATCGGAAGCCATAATGTCAGCGATAGATCCCTTGAACCAAGCGCTGAGAGGTATAATACCACATTTGTTCATATCACTGATGAGGCACTGGCAGGCTTCAATTATGTTCATTGTCCATACTATCTGAGGATGCAGCAGTACCGTAGGGGTCGCTCAAATGCACATGCGCCCTAAGAAGGGGACGTGCCATTGTAACTGATGATGGTGATGGTGAGAATGAAAGGGTGTGGGCGTGTGATCATTCAATTGGTGTTGAGAAGCGTCAAATCCCGCTGATGTGAAAGAAAATGATGAGTCAGCAACTTTCGGTCTCTCCGGAGGTCGGACTCGGATATTACCTAATGTCCCCAGCAGCCAAGACTGCCTTTCAAGCAGGGCGCGTTACAGATTGACATATTGCCCTCACCATTCCTATTTTGATGCCTCGAATTTTACATTCCACTCCCACCACCAACTGCAGTAGCCACTGCCATCATTCACACCCACAACGCCGGCAGTTCGAAACATCGCCTAGACTAAAACGGGGTAGTGCCCCCGCCGAAAGCTACGCTCATCCTCAAGCTAAGGTACAGTTCATGGTGGAGGGCGCGCGCATAACAACTCCGAGAGGGTCGGCTGGCAGAAATAACGCTGACGCTAACGGCGAATGGTCATAAATTTCCCCACAAGAGGTGGGCGACGTCAGTACGTATTCGCAGGGTGTAGAGTCTTTGGTGCCATCTCGCAAAGAGACCACTCAGGTGGCACGCTTGATACATATTTACTCTTCTTCGAGTTTCAGGTTCTTATTGGTGCCGACTCTGGATCTGAGAATCATCCATACTTGGTAGCGTAATGTAGAAATACCGTACGTTTCCACGGAGGAGTGGGAGAGACCAAGGAACCCGGGGAAAAGGCTGGAGGACCTAAAGCTCCGAGTCGAGCTCACGTGGTGCTCAGGTTGGTATGGTATGGTAGAACAACAGATGATGTATGGATAGGTGGACGGAGTTCACATGGAATGGTGATTTCTGATTTCGGCTTTAGTAACGTGACATCACGGTGATAAGTTTGATAACAAGGCGTTACGGCCCTCGAAACGAAAAAGTAGCATTCCCAGTTCCAGTAAGTGACGGGTTGACATCACGACTGCGCATGGCTTGCTCACCTGTTACTATCAGATGTAATGTCTGTGCATTCTTGGGATCGCACGAGATGGGCTGGCTAAAATGGGAAAAATAACCAAGGTAAATAGTGATGTGTGGGGCATCATGATCATCAAGGCGGTACACCCGAAATGAGGCCATCGCCGCGCATCGAGACGGCACTGCTATTGACACTAGTACTCTAGCGCTTCTCGTTCACCAGACCCCGTTATCAACGATGGGATACTATCTAGATCATACGCTAGGGTCTAGTTCGGAGTTGGCTGAGGACCAAATGACATTGAAGAATTCTATAACGAAGACATTCTAATAATACTACAGCCTGACTCGGAATGAAGTCAATCCATGATTGATGATCGCAAGAGGTCCATTTTACGTGTTCAAGTTTGGCCGGAATACAATCGTTTTGCAAACAGCAATAAGGTCCACGAACACTTTCTTTCACACTGAGACTCGAAAATGACCCCTTTTCCCGTTGTAGTGAGGTCTATCACTTTTCTCGCTTCGTCGCACATATCATGGGCCAAAGTTTTCCAAAAAGGCTTGAAAATTTAAAGCCAAACTTGAAGACACAGTAACAGGTTAGTAAATCTCCTAGTCAAATGGTGGAAGACATGCTAGGTCAAGACCTTGACGTCGGGACGCTCTCCCCTTCTCCCCTCTATTCCCCGCTCATCTCTTATGAAGGTGAGGCCTGCTGCTGCATGAATGACAACATTTCAGTGCTCCCACCTTGTCGACGTTGCTGCCGCTTACTATGTGGCCAGTGCTGCTCATCCTGACAACCCACAGATGATCCCTAAACCTATGACTCGGACTCATAGATACTGGATCTGGCCAAGTGGACTACCGGAAACAAGCATGTATATAAGTATCTCCAGAAGGCATATACAAGGCCAACACTAATTCCCAGTCACGGTCTTGTTCTCAGTTCCCTCGGCCTTTAATCTCCTGAAGTCAGGCGAAATCTCGCCGTGACCCCTCTTCTCTGACTCTTCCATGAGCTGGCAGCAATCTCCGACATATGATGACGGTCGTTATGCTGCCCCGCGGTCGCCACTGTTGCCATCGCGTCGCATTTGCCGCTGCTGCAGTCGTCGTCCGAGTCGCTGCCGTACTCACGCTGCTGCTGCTGCAGTCGCCACCGTGGGGGAGATCGTCAGCATTGAGAGCGATGGGGTGGGGATTTCCATCAGGAAACCTGCCACTTGCTTTATTGGACTCGTACGAGTTGAAAAGTCGAAAAGGAACCTCGCATCCAAAAAAAAAGCTGATGGATATTTTCCTGATGACGAACGATATCGAAGAACTACTGACCGCGGTGGTAGACTCGCAATCGAACGGGAACAGTGCGCGACTCGACGCGCGATGAACGGTATCGATGAAGCTTCCATGCTATCGCTTCGAAACTTGGTTTCGAGCTCGAATGTGGCTGGTACAATTAGTAACCGAGCGCCGCGAACCGTGTGGCAAGACTTCGTATTTGTCTCAGCAACCCCGAGTCCTTCAATATTGGCCAAAGCTGAAATATTCCGACTCGGAATGACCATACAGTATTAGTCCACCAACGATTTGCTGTAAGGTTTTTTTACATACATGGCCCAAACGCAGCACGATGTGACGTAACGCGACGTACGATTAGCGACAACCCAGGGGGGTATACAAAAACAAAAACGACAGGTTACAGAGGAGTGACTTAATGATACGACAACTCACTCCGCAACGAAGAACTAGGCGACAAACGGCTCTCCACTGGCAAGCGAAATCTAGTCAGGAAAGTGCCATCCGCCGCCATGCCAGTGGAGTGAGAAATTAGGGTTGTCCAGTCGATCAATTGAGTTCTTCCATATTGTAATGTCCTCTAGGATTGAGGGTTGCTGTCTTGTTGACAAACGAATTATAACGGGGGCAAAGGTCCTTCCAAGCCTCTAAACACGCATAGATGAGTCATAGAAAGCACTGACTGGCAGAACCTTACTAGGTGGGATAACCTGCGACGGCACGTCAGGGACATCCTCAGCAAAGACTACAGCGAAGCCACTGAACACCGACGTCCACATCAGTATAAGAAATAACGAAAACATAAGCTACTGACGTATTCAAATGCCAATTGATGTGGCAATGGAAGAACCAAGGGCCAGGATTGTCCGTAAAGAAGCGGATTGTGACGTTATCTCCAACGTTACCGATGCTCACAACATCTCGGATAACAGGGTTGTCGAAGTTGTACGTGGAGTTGCCAGCGCTGCGCACGACATGGAAGTTGTCCCCATGCAGATGAACAGGGTGCTGTTAAGCGGTCAAAGTCGTCAATCGACCTCATTCCTAGTAGTTGTTCAGATACTCACAGGTCCGCCAACAGCACCACCAGGAATGGTCAACTCGACGCTCTTGCCCAGACCGAGACCATAGATGCTGCCTCGAGGAAGGAGGTCCGACGCGCTATGCGCACCACTCAGGATTTGGAGTAAAACCGGAACACTGGGAGACACGAAGGGAACACCGTTGACAGTGAAAAGACCGGCAGCAAAGTCCTGATCGTATTTGAGGATAAATTCTCAGAACAAGTAGACAACAGTGCCAGTGCTTACACGCGCAATGTTCAAGTTAATATTGATGTCGGCACCGCCAGGAACGGGCTTTCCGGGCTAAATTGTATCGTGTCAGACGGTATTTGTGATATCCATAGGGTAGTCCTTACCACTGGAGAACGAACGAGGGGCTAGGTGAAAAAGGACGTCAGCATCGTGGGAGGGCATTACTACGGGAAACTTACGTGGAGGTTGGTCTCGATAAGGGGTATCCGGCTCACAGGAATGTGGACTGTAGGATCCACAGTCGGGTTTCTATCTCGGGCGCCTGCATAGCGGAGAATGGCCAGGTTGTTGAGATTACTGAAATTCCGACCCGGAGGTAGAGAACGAATCCCTATTCATATATGTCAGACTACGAAGGCTCAGAGAGAAACGACTGGATGCTCACAGTAATTGTCGACCGGTTGGTCGGCGTGGACCTGAACACAAGTCAAGTACACACCTCGACATTAAGAGAACCAGATCATCTTACAACAACGGAGTAGCGTTGACCTTTTTACGCATCGGTAAATTCAATAAGAGAAACAATGTGATGAACACACACCGGCCAAGATCTCAATCGAATCAACGAGTAGAGGATGAACATTAGTGCCTTCAACCTCGATAATGGCCATTTTGTGGCTGTCGATTGAGAAGGTAAAGGAAGGGTCGCAGGAGATAGAGACCAAGCGGAACCGGTAACTGATAAAACGCAAGATTTCAGAACGCACCAGACAGAACATGGACATAATCACTGACCGTTTTCCCTTCTTGACATTCACAACAGCGAGGGGAACATTAGAAGGACCATCAGGATATCGACCTTTTCCGTTGATCAGAGTTGAGTTGAAGGCCCTGGGAAATCATTAATTCTTCCCATCTCCCACTGGGGACGTCTAAGACTTACGGGATCGCCGGAGCATTTGTGGAAAGATAGTGATACCAATCCGCGAGCGTGATAACCGTAGAGTCTAGAAGAACTCGTCAGCTAGGTGAACGAGTCCTTCCTTACGACATTCATACCGTCGTCGACATCATACAAATCCTTGTGAAGGTCATGGGGATCAGAGATGATCAAAGCTCCACGCAGCCCATCACAATATTGGTTCCTGAAATGACTGTGATACCAGAAGGTGCCCTGTTTTAGGCACCAAGTAAGCTCACCTATTGCTTACGACAAGAAAAAAGAGGCAATACCGCTTGATCTGGAACCGCAAAGCTATATAGGAAGCTTTCCTTTGGTACAATGGGGCATTGTGTGACAAACGGAGGTCCATCGGCATAGTTGG
>Ga0209488_10003385_pt1 | contig 12808 bp, 14 predicted proteins | sample Rivendell_Oct201_8_FD_188349 | JGI IMG/M metagenome (GOLD analysis project Ga0209488, IMG submission 188349) | Vadose zone soil microbial communities from the Eel River Critical Zone Observatory, Northern California, USA -... | ecosystem: Environmental > Terrestrial > Soil > Vadose zone >...
CCATGATACAGGCTCTCAGAGACCCCCCTTGTGGCCGCTCTGCGGCCACGCAGAGAGTGGGAACCCGATTGTTTCCCACTCTCTGAGGCGCCGCCACCGTTCAGCGGCCGGTCGCGCCGGCGGCCAGCACGTGGCCGGTCTTCGGGTCGATCTGCAGACCGAGCTGCTCGTGTTCGCGCACGTAGAACAGGAACGCGTACAGCATCTCGTCGCTGGTCGCCTCGCCGAAGCGCACGGTTGCCTCGGCGTCGGGGTTGAACGGATTGAACGGCGAGTTGTCGTAGTGCGCGAGCACCGAGAGCCGCGTGCCAGCGGTGAAGCGCTTGCTGTCCGGCGCCCAGCGGTAGCTCTGCTGCCAGTCGAAGTTGTAGTTCGGCACCAGCAGCAGGGTCTCGCGGCCGCCGTCCGGTGCCGTGGCGGTGATCGTCATGTCGCGACCGCGCAGATGCATGTGCACGAACATGCCGATGCCGACCGCGTCGTCGTTGAACCGGCGCGCCGCCGCCACCGGATGGGCGCCGCCGCCCGGCGGGATGGCGAAGCGGAAATCGGCCGCGACCTGCACCAGCAGCTCCTGCCGCACGGCGACCCGCGGAAAGCGCAGGCCCACGCGCAGCCGGTCTTCGGCGGGTTCGCCGGTGGTCACGTAGTGCGCCTGCAGGGCCAGCACGTAGCCGGCGGGGATCTTCACCGCGGTGCCCGGATCGAGCAGCATCGCATCGCCGCCGGGGACCTGGCCGGTGACGAACCCTTCCTGCTGGTACTTCTCGCCCCACTTGACGCGCGCCAGGTTGCAGTGGTGCAGCGCGCGCCTGTTCTCCGGCTTGATCTCGATCGCCTCGACCCAGGTGTCCTGCTCGAAGCGGTACGGCAGCACGAAGTACTTGTAGGCAAGGAAGCCGTCGGCCGGCAGCTTGATGCTGCCAGGCACCTTGATCACGACGTCCGGTTCGCCGATGCGCCACTCGGCGGTCGGGAACTGGCGCGGCGCCGGCAGTCGCGCCGGATCGCCCTCGGGCATGCCGGCCAGGAGCCACGTCGCGATCGTGGCCTTGGCCGCCGCGGGCAGACCGCGATGGTTGGTGAACTCGCCGTACTTCGACGCGCCGTACCACGGCGGCATGCGCCCCTGCGCCACCACTTCGCCGAGCATCGCGCCGTGCTGCCGTGCATCGGTGTAGCTCAGCAGCGCGAACGGACCGACACCGCCGGGCCGGTGGCATTCCTGGCAGTGCTGCTGCAACAGCGGCGCGATGTCGCTGCAGAAGCTGGCGCCGCTCGGCGCCGCCGGCGCCGGCAGCGTGAGCTTGCAGCCCTCGACCTCGGTGAACTCCACGCCGACCGGTGTCCCGGCGAGCACGGCGGCGAGCGCTTCGTCGAGGTCGGCGCGGCCGCGCACCGGCGTGGCACCGTTGTAGTGGTACTGGCCGTCGACGCGGCCGCGGTAGCGGATCCGCCGCTCGGCATCCAGCACCAGCGCGGTGGCGGTACGATCGACGCCGCAGGCGCGGGCCAGCGCGCCGTCGAAGTCCTTGGCCGCCGCCCACGACGGCGCCAGTTCGACCACCTGCGCGGCGGCGTCCACCAGCGAGTCGCCCTCGCCGCTGTTGACCGCCAGACACTGCACCCCGGCCGCGGCCTGGCTTTGCGCCAGCTGCTGCAGCCGCGGCAGGTAGCGCTGCACGATCGGACAGTCGAGCTTGGTGAAGAACACCACCAGCGCCCGCGCGCCGGTGAACTCCTGCAGCCGGCGGCTCTGCCAGCGCACGTCGGTGAACGGCGCCGCGACCACGCTGCCGATCGGCACTGGCGGCTGTTGGGCGACCAGCAGGCAGGGACCGGCCAGCAACAGCAACTGCGCGAGGCGGACAGCCATGGCGCATAGCCTCGCCGACCCGGCCCCCTGACTCAATCCCGTCGCCGCGTTGCGGCGCGATCGCGCATGCGTTCTGCTGCGCCCTGTGCCGACCGGCAACCCGCCGCCGCCCGCTGCCACGGACTTAGACCCCGCGCGCGCGTTGCGCGCCGGCGGCCGCCGCTGCGCCCACCGCATCGCTGCGGCCAGGACTGCCGTGCGCCGATGAGCCACGCGCCGCCGTCGTCGCTGGTCGTCAACAGCTCGATCGCGCTGTGCTGCCTGATCTGGGGCAGCACCTGGCAGGTGATCGAGCAGGGCCTGCGCGATCTGCCGCCGTTCACCGCCGCGGCGGCGCGGTTCCTGCTCGCCGGCCTGCTGATGAGCGCGGCAGCACCGTGGCTGCACCGGCACGAAGGTGGCGCGCCGCCGCCGCGGTTCCTGTGGATCACGCTCGGCAGCTGCACCTTCTTCGGCAGCTACGGCATCGTCTACCAGGCGGAGACCAGGTTGGCGCCGGGCGTCACCGCAGTGTTGTTCGCGGTGTTCTCGCTGCTGATGGCGATCGCCGGCTATCTGTTCCTCGGCGAACGCGTCAGCATGCGGCAAGCGATCGGCTTCGTGCTCGGCTTCCTCGGCGTCGCCTGGCTGTTCGTCAGCGACCTGGCGTTGCTCGGCAGCGACGTGCTGGGGGCGGCGCTGCTGATGCTCGGCAGCCCGCTGCTGTCCGCGGTCGGCACGACGGTGACCAAGCGCTGCGGCAGGAACGTCAGCTCGGTGTTGCTCAACCGCAACGCGCTGCTGCTCGGCGCGGTGCTGCTGACGGCCCTGGCCTTTGCCCGCGAACAGCCGCTGGCGGTCACCTGGACCTTGCGTGCGCTGCTGTCGATCGCCTGGCTCGCGGCGGTCGGCACCTGCCTCAGCTTCGGCATCTACCACTGGTGCCTGCGCTGGGCGCCGGCCAACCGCTTGAGCCTGGTCGCCGTGGTGACGCCCTGCATCTCGGTCGCGCTCGACGGCACGCTCGGCGGCAGGCCGGTGAGCAGCGCGCTGCTCGCCGGCACCACGCTGGTCGTGCTCGGCGTGGTGCTCGTCGTGCTGCGGGCGCCCGCGCGCCGCCAGTAGCGCGCCGCCAGTAGGATGGGATCCATGCCGCCGCGGCGCTACGAACCATCCCCCGTCGGATTGCTGCTGCGCGCGTTCGCGCCGTTCTTTGCCGCGCTGCTGCTGGCGATCCTGGCCGGCATCACCACCGGCACCGCCACCGAACGCGCGCTGTGGCCACGGCCGGCAATCCTGTCGGCGATCCGGCAGGTCGAGAGCGGCGGCCGCACCGTGGTGCCGGATGGCGATGGCGGTGCCGCGATCGGTCCGTACCAGATCCACAAGGACTATTGGCAGGACGCGGTCGCGGCGATGCCAGCGCTCGGCGGCAGCTACCAGAGCTGCCGCGATCCGGCGTACGCCGAGCGCGTGGTCGAAGCGTTCATGCGCCACTGGGTGCCGGCCGCATGGGAGCACGGCGATGCGCAGGTGATCGCGCGCACGCACAACGGCGGGCCGGAAGGTGCACGGCACGCCGCAACACTCGGCTACTGGCAGCGCGTGCGCGCAGCGCTGCAGCGCGGCCACTGACACCGGCGCGCGGTTCCGTGGTTCGCACTTCCGCCACCGCGCGGCCACCTCTATGCCTGTCGCCGTGGGTTCGACCAGCCGTCCGCCCGCCACCGCCCTCGTGACCGGCGCTTCCGCCGGCCTCGGCAGAGCATTCGCACGGCTCGCCGCCAAAGACGGCTGCGACCTCGCCGTCGTGGCCCGGCGCAGTGACCGGCTGCTCGCCCTCGCCGCCGAACTGCGAACCGCGCACGGCGTGCGGGTGCTGCCGCTGACCGCGGATCTCACCACGCCGGGCGCCGAAGCTGCGGTGCTGGCCGCGATCGCTACCGCCGGGTGGGCACCGCCGGCACTGCTGGTCAACAACGCCGGTTTCGGCACCTACGCGCCGTTCGCTGCGACGTCACTCGACGACGTCGATGGCATGCTGCAGCTGAACGTGCGCGCGTTGACGCTGCTGACGCGCGCCTGTCTGCCGGCGATGCTGCAGGCCGGGCGGGGCGCCATCCTGAACGTCGCCTCGACCGCCGGCTTCCAACCGGGCCCTGGCATGGCGGTCTACTACGCCACCAAGGCCTACGTGCTGTCGTTCACCGAGGCGCTGGCCGAAGAACTGCGCGGCACCGGCATCCGGGTCACGGCGCTCTGCCCGGGCCCCGTTGCCACCGAGTTCCAGGCGCGGGCCGGGCTCGATTCGGGTCGACCGATGCGCGGTGCCAAGGTGCAGGGTGCCGAGGCGGTCGCTGCGGCCGGGATGCGGGCACTGCGGCGGGGTCAGGTGGTGGCCGTACCGGGCACCACCAACCAGCTCGGTGCCATGGCCGTCCGGCTGCTGCCGCGCAGCCTGGTACGGCGACTGGTCAAGTGGTTGATGGAACAGCGCAGCAAGTAGACGCGAGCTACGGAACATCGGCGGACAGCTGCCCGTCTGTCTGCTGCGTCCCCGCGGCAGCGCCCGCGGCGAACATCCATGCGAGGGAGTCCTGCACATCTCCTCCCTCACCGGTCGGCGCCGCTGGTCCATGCTCCGGCGGCGCCGCCTTTTTTCGTACTGGTGGCGCTTCGTGCTGGTGACTCGGCCCGATGCCTGTTGCGTCGAATTGCGCCGTCGCGAACACTGCCCCCATGAAGCTGCCGCTGCTCGCGCTCACTCTGGCCGCCGCAAACGCCACCGCCCAGGACCCGATCGGCACCTGGATCGATGGCCAGCTCGACGACCTCGAGTCGCTCTACCGGCAGTTCCACCGCGCACCCGAGCTGTCGTTCCACGAGACGCAGACTGCGGCGCGGCTCGCCGAACAGCTGGAGCAGGCCGGGCTGCAGGTGACGCGCGGCGTCGGCGGCACCGGCGTGGTCGCGGTGCTGAGCAACGGCGATGGCCCGGTCGGCATGTTCCGCACCGACATGGACGCGCTGCCGATCGCCGAACAGACCGGCCTCGAGTTCGCAGCCCCGCACCAGGGCACCAGCGCCGACGGCCAGCCGGTCGGCGTGATGCACGCCTGCGGCCACGATCTGCACATGACCAACATGGTCGGCGCGGCGCGCTGGCTGGCCACGCACCAGCCGCAATGGCGCGGCACGCTGGTGTTCGTCGGCCAGCCGGCGGAAGAACGCGCCGGCGGCGCCAAGGCGATGCTCGCCGCCGGCCTGCTGGAGAGGTTCCCACGGCCGCTGTGGGCGCTGGCGGCGCACACCGCCGCCGACCTGCCGGCGGATTCGATCGGCATGCGCAGCGGTTTTGCCATGGCCAACGTCGACAGCTGTGACATCACCATGTTCGGCCGCGGCGGCCACGGCGCTTCGCCGCACCTGGCGATCGATCCGATCCTGCAGGCCGCGACCCTGGTCGTCGAACTGCAGTCGATCGTCGCGCGTGAAGTCGACCCGGTCGAACCGTCGGTGGTCACGGTCGGCGCGATCCACGGCGGCAGCAAGCACAACATCATCGATGACCGCTGCAGCCTGCAGCTGACGCTGCGCAGCTACTCGCCGAAGGTGCGCGCGCTGTTGATGGCGGCGGTCGAACGCAAGGCCAGGGCCGTGGCCGACGGCGCCCGCGCGCCGGCGCCGAAGGTCGAGTTCTCCGAGCCGACGCCGGCGTTGGCGAACGACCGGCAGCTGACCGCGCGCCTCGACGCGGTGTTCAAACAGACGCTCGGCGCCGACCACGTCGTCGAGGTGCCGCCGACCATGGGCGCCGAGGACTTCGGCCGCTTCGGTGACGCCGGCGTGCCGATCTGCATGTTCCGCATCGGCACGATCGCGCGCGACCGCCTGCAGCAGTTGCAGCAGGCCGGCAACCTGCCGCCGCTGCACAGCGCGCGCTACTGGCCCGACCTGCGCCCGGCGCTGCGCACCGGCCTGCTGGCCACGATCGCGGCACTGCGCGCGCTGCTGCCGCCGCCGTGATGCGGCGCGCACTCAGCCACGACCGAGGCGCGCCAGCAGTGCATCGGCCAGCAGCCCGCCGGTCGCAGGCCGGTGGCGGAAGAACAGCGACGGCTCCACGGCCTCGAGTTCGCTGAGCACCGAACTGCCGTCCAAGAGCCACAGGCAATCGGTGCGCGCGTACAGCAGCGGCCGGCCATCGGCGCCCGGACACGGACCGCCAGCCCGCGCCAGCAGCGCGGCGGCGTGCTCGGCCAGCTGCCGTTCGGCCGCGGTCGGGACGTACGGCTCGTCGCGCGCGCCGAAGTCGTCCTGCACGCGATAGTCGCCAGGCACCGGGATCTTGCGCACGCAGTGCGACAGTTCGCCGGCCACGAAGATCGCCGACCATTCGCCGCGGCGCTCGACGGTCCGCAGGTATGGCTGCAGCATCAGGTCCTCGTGCGGCAGCAACTGCTCGACATGCGCCTGCGCCGAGGCGATCCCGCGCGCGTCGCCCTGGAACCGCAGCGTCTGCCGCGCGGTGGCGCCGACGCACGGCTTGAGGAAACCGGCGTCCCAGCCGTGCTGTCGCAGCAGCGCGCCGACGTCGGGCCGGTCGCCGCGCATCAGCCACACGGTCGGCAGCAGCGGCACGCCGGCGGCCCCGAGGTCGCGCAGGTACGACTTGTGGGTGTTCCAGGCGACCACCGCTGCCGGGTTGAACAACCGGGTGACCGCGCCCGCGCGCGCCGCCCAGGCGACGAACGCTTCGCGCCGTTCCTGGTAGTCCCAGGTGGTGCGGATCAGCACCGCGGCGAAGCTGCGCCAATCGACCGTGCCGTCGTCCCACGCCGGCTGCGCGACCTCGACCGCGCGGGCCGCCAGCGCCGCGTGCAGGCAGCGGTCGTCGACTTCCCAGGCCGGCAGCTGACGGCAGGTGGCGAGGGCGATGCGCATCGCGCCGCCGATGATGCCGCAGCCGGAGCGGCGGGACAAACGTGCACTGCCGGCGCCAGAGCGTAGACTTCCGGCGCGTGGAACTTCCCCCCGGCATGACGGTGTTGTTCAAGGGCAGGAGCGACGAGCTGCGTTCGATCGCCCTGGTGCTCGATCAGGCTGGCATCCGCACCGTCACCGGACCGGTGCCAGGGGCCGGCTGGGGCACGACCGTCTGGCTCGCGGTCGCGAGCACCGAAGTGGCGAAGGCGCAGGCCGCCTACGAAGCGCACTTCGACCACATGGCACAGAAGTCCGGCCTGGCGACGGTCAAGAGCGTCGCCGACTTCGATGCCGAGGAGACCAGCTGTCCGGCCTGCATGACGCCGTTCAAGACCAAGGGCGCGGTGCGCTGTCCCGAGTGCGGGCTCAAGTTCTCCGACTGAACCCGCGTTCGCGAACGAACCGGCAGTTTCACGGCCGGCCCGCGTCGCATTCCGTGCAGCCGATCGCCCACTGCAGCCGGTCGGGCAGCAGCAGATGGTTGACCGTCGACCGGCAGCGACGATTGCCGCGGCGGCGTGCAAGAATGGTCGCTTGCCCCGACATGCAAGCTCAACGAACGGCATGACCAAGCCCGGCCAGTTCCGCGGCCAGGCACCGGCAGCAGGCGGCATCGACGCCGATGCCTTCGCCGCGGAGTTCAAGGCGGCGGCGGCAGTGCTCTGGACACTGGCCGCCGCCGTGCTGGGCCGTTCCACGGCCGTCGACGACGTGCTGCAGGAGGCAGCCGTGATCGGACTGCAGAAGCGCGATCAGTTCACTCCCGGCACCAGCTTCACCGCCTGGCTCGGCCGCATCGTCCGGTTCGTGGCGCAGAACCACCGCCGGCGCGAACGCCGGCGGCGCACCGAGGCCACCGACCCGGCCGTCATCGGCGAGACGGTCGCCGGGCGCGCTGCCGAGGCAGCGCCGGCGATCGATGCGCGCGGCGAGTTGCTGCAGGACATGGGCGCGTTCGACGATGCGCTGCGCGGCGCCTTGCTGCAGCTCAGGCCCGTGGCGCGCGCCTGCCTGTTGCTCAAGGTCGTCATCGAGCTCGACTACGACGCGATTGCCGCAGTGCTGCGCATTCCCGCCGGCACGGCGATGAGCCATGTACACCGCGCCCGGGCCCTGCTGGCGGCCGAGCTGCGGCCGCAGGAGACGCCGCGATGAACCCGATCGAACAACGGCTCGAAGCCCGGCTGCGGTCCATGCTGGCACCGCCGGCCGACGTGGAGCTGCGTGCGGCCGCCGCCGTCGCGCAAGCGCGCCGACGACTCGGTCTCGCGCCGGGGCGGCGCGCCGGCGATCGCTTCCGCATGGCGCTCGCCGCCGCACTGGTCGGCGCCGTCAGCACCTTCGCGTTCCTGCAAACCAGCCGCGGCCCGTCGGCAGCCCGGCTGTTCGCGCAAGTGCTCGCCGACGCGGCGCCGCGACTGGCGGCCTGCACCAGCGGCTTCGACCTGTCGCGCCTGACCCAGGGCTGCAGCGAGCCGCTGCACGGTCTGCTGCCGGCCGACGCCCGCGGCGAAGGACCGTTCGCCGTACCAGACTGGCCGGGAGCGCGCGCCGTAGTGGTGTTCTGGCACGGCGCGGCGCGCGTGCTGCTGTGCGTGCAGGCCGTCGATGACCGCGGCCTGCGCGCCGGCCGGCAGGGCGACGTCGAGGTGTTCCGCGCCGGACATGGCGATGCCTTCGTGTTCGAGATCGCCACCGCCGGCAGCGGCGGACCGTTCGTGCTGCCGCTGCTGCAGTGAGTCGCCGCGACCTTGGAACGTCACCACCGACGCTCAAGCAGGCTGGCCGAGCATCACGTCGAGCTCACGCCAACTCTGCTCGGTCAGGAGACCGCGCGCTTCACCGCGGATCTGCTCGAGGTCCAGCAGTCCCTTGTTGGCCAGCAGCATGGCCCGGATGTCCTGCAGATCCTTTGGGCGATCGAAGATCTTCTTGAAGACGATCAGGTCCTCGGCCGAGTGGATGCGGATGGTGCGCCCGTTCAGTGCCCGCTCCGGACTGCGCCTGAGCACGCGCTGGTGGAACGGATGCCACGGAACGAACACCTCGACGCGCACCCCGTGGTACTGGAACACCGCCAGATGGGCGCGGCTGCGCAGGTCGGCGAGCACCGGCACCAGCTCGACCGGGCGACTGTCCAGATCACCATGTCGGAATCCGGCGCCGGCAAGTGCATCGACCAGCGCCGGCGCCTTGAGATCGGGCACGACGACCAGCACGTCGACATCCTGGGTCAAGCGCGGCGGGCCGTAGTAGTTGTACGCGATCGCACCTCCATACGACCGGTCGAGACCGAGACCATCGAACAGTTCCTCCAGTCGATGGATGACCTGCACCAGGGTCGGGCGGGTCATTCGAGCCTCTCGGCCAGCGCGCGGTAGCGGGCCCGACCTTCTTCGTCCATCTGCAGTCGCGCCAATTCTTCGCGATGCAGTTGCTCGGTCGACTTGGTCGCGCGGATGGCCTCGGCCGTCAGCCAGAGATCCTCGACGATCCGGACGCGCTCGGCGTCGCTGAGATGCGCGTAGCGAGCTACCTCGAGTTCCAGCCAGACGCGTTCTCGACGCTCGTGTTCGGATGGTTCGACCATGCGCTGCAGTCAGCTTATCAGGCTCGACCCGCAGCACGCCGCCTGAGCCGGATCGTCGCAGCCGCAGCCGTGTGGGCGAGGCCTCGCGGCCGCCCGGCGCCGTCAGTACGCGGCCCAGGCCAGCGCCAACGCCGCGGCGGTGATCGCGCCGTGCGCTGCATGCCACACCGGCCGGCCGCCGGCGAACAGGATCGCCTGCGGTGACTGGTGCTGCACGCCGCAGGCGGTCGCCAGCGCCCGGGCGGTGGCGCGCTCGGCGATCACGTCGACGAACAGCGTCGGCAGCCCGGGCTCGGCGGCGCGGAACGTTTCGTACTCGGCGCGCGCGGCGGCGCTGACCGCGCAGATCGGACTGTGCTTGAACAGCAGCACACGCGGGTACGCGGCGATGCCGGCGTCATAGTCCGACAGACTGTGCAGGATGGTTTCGGCCATGGTGGCTGCCGGAACCGCGTCAGAGCCGGACGCGGCGGAACCAGCGGCGCACGCCTTCGTCGGCGGCGGCGCCGATCAGGATCACGGCGCCGACCACCGCGAACTCGAGCTGGTTGCTGTCGGCCACCAGGTTGATCGCATTCGACAGCACCTGCATCAGCGACGCCCCGAGCACGACGCCGAGCACCGTGCCCTCGCCGCCGCGCAGCGCCACGCCGCCGAGCACCGCGCCGGCGATCGCGTACAGTTCGTAGAAGTTGCCGAAGCTGGCGGCGCCGGCCGAGTTCGACCACAGCACGAACAGCACGCCGCCGAGCCCGGACAGCAGCGAGCACAGCACGTAGGCGAGCACCGTCAGTCGACCGGTGGCCACGCCGGAGAAGCGCGCTGCCTCCTCGTTGCGACCGAGCGCGAACAGGTGCCGCCCCCACACCGTGCGGCCGAGGAACACCGCGGCGAGCAGCGCCACTGACAGCAGCAGCAGCACCTGCACCGGCACGCCGAAGCCGCCGATCTGCAGCTTGCCTTCGCCGAGCCAGGCGAGCGCATCGACCGGGCCGAAGCCCATCGTCTGGTCGTGCGTGAACGCGCGCATCATGCCGCGGTACAGCAGCAGGCCGCACAGCGTGACGACGAACGGCTGCAGCCGCAGGCCGATGACCAGCAGGCCGTGCCACAGTCCGATCACGGCGGCGAGGCCGAGCACGATCGGCAGCGCCAGCCACGCGGTCATGCCGACGTCGCGCATCAACCACGGCAACACGCAGCCGACGACGCACACCACCGAACCGATCGACAGGTCGATGCCACCGGTGACGATGACGAACGCCGCGGCGATGCTGAGGATGCCGTACATGCCGATGCGCTGCAGCAGGTTCTCCAGGTTGGTGGCGCCGAGGAAGGTGTAGGCGCCGGTGCGCGCGTCCCAGGACAGGAACGTCGTCACCGTGGCGACCGCGAGCAGCAGGCCGGCGATGCCGAGCACCTTCTTCATCGCGCGCCCTTGCCGGTCGCCAGGGCGATGATCGCCTCCTCGCCCATGTGTTCGCGGCTCAGCTCGCCGGCGATGCGGCCCTCGTGCATCACCAGCACGCGATCGGCCAGCGTCAGCACCTCCTCCAGCTCGGAGCTGACGAACAGCACCGCCAGCCCCTGCGCCGCCAGCGCGTGCAGGCGGTCGTAGATCTCGGCGCGGGCGCCGACGTCGACGCCGCGCGTCGGTTCGTCGAGCAACAGCACCTTCGGCGCGGCGGCCAGCCACTTGCCGAGCACGACCTTCTGCTGGTTGCCGCCCGACAGCAGGCCGGTGACCTGTTCGCCGTCGGGGGTGGCGATGTTGAGCTCGCCGATGCAGCGCCTGGCCAGCGCCTGCTCGTAGGCGCGGTCGATCAAGACACCGCGCCGGCGCAGCGTCGGCAGGCTGAGGTTCTCGCGCACGTTCATGCCGAGCACCAGCCCCTGCAGCTTGCGGTCTTCGGGCACCAGCACGAGGCCGGCCGCCGCCGCCGCCGCCGGACTGTTCGGAGTGACCGCGCGGCCACCGACCTGGACCATCCCGGCCAGCGGCGCATCGGCGCCGAACAGCGCGCGCAGCAGCTCGCTGCGGCCGGCGCCGAGCAGACCGGCGATGCCGACGATCTCGTGTTCGCGCACGGTGAAGGTCACGGCGGCATGCCGCCGGGCCTGCGTGCGCAACCCCGCGACGGCGAGCGCGATCGCGCCGGGCGCGTGCGCCTGCCGGCTGTCGCCGCGCAGCTGCCGGCCGACCATCAACGCCACCATGCGATCGTGCGTGATGGCGTCACGCGCCAGCTCGCCGGCGTTGCGCCCGTCGCGCAGGGCTACTACGCGGTCGGCGATCTGCTTCACTTCACCGAGGCGGTGCGAGATGTAGATGATGCCTTGGCCCTGGCGGCGCAGTTCGCCGACCACCGCGAACAGGCGCTCGGTCTCCTGCTGCGTCAGGCTCGACGTCGGCTCGTCCATGATCAGCACCTTTGCCTGGCCGCGCAGCGCCCGTGCGATCTCCAGCAACTGCTTGTGGCCCGGCGCCAGCGTCGCGACCAGCCGCCACGGCTCGACGTCGAGGCCGACGCGGGCCAGCGAAGACACCGCCGCCGCGTCCATCGCCCGCCGGCGCAGGAACGGCCCGCGCCGCAGTTCGCGGCCGAGGAACTGCGCCCCCGCCACCGTCAGGTTGTCGCACAGGTTGAGTTCCTGGTGGATCAGCGCGATGCCGTGCTGCAACGCCTCACCCGGCGTCGCGAACAGCACCGGCGTGCCGTCGAGCCGCACTTCGCCGCGGTCCTGCCGGTGCACGCCGGCGAGGATCTTCATCAACGTGCTCTTGCCGGCGCCGTTCTCGCCGATCAAGGCCAGCACTTCGCCGCGCTGCAGCACCAGCTGCACGTCCTGCAACGCCTGCACGCCGGGAAAGGCCTTGGCGACGCCGTCGACCTGCAACAGCGGCGCAGCCATGCGTCACTTCTTGCCGGTCTTCTGCTTGAGGTCGTCCCTGAACGCCACGACGTTGCTCTTGTTGATCTCGCGCGCGGGGATGCCGAGGAAGCCGTCCTTGGGCAGCAAGGCGCTGCGCGCCGCGGCGTCCTTGGCGCGCGCCAGGCTGGCCAGCAGCCGGATCGACGTGTGCCCGTACTCGTATGGGTTCTGCACCACGGTGCCGAAGATCTGGCCATCGAGGATGCCCTGCAGCGTCGCCTCGTTCTCGTCGAACGCGACCATCGCCACCTTGCCGAGCTTGTTGGCGGACTTGACCGCTTCCAGGATCAGCGGCGGCTCGTACTCGAACAGGCCGACCATGCAGGCGAGGTCGCTCCAGCGCGCCAGCGCGTCCTGCGCCGCCGCCTTGCCCTTGGCGTGGTCGGTCTGGTCGGTGAAGGTGGCGCGGATCTCGTACTTGTCGTTCTGCAGCTTCGCGTTCT
>Ga0209488_10003386_pt1 | contig 12804 bp, 11 predicted proteins | sample Rivendell_Oct201_8_FD_188349 | JGI IMG/M metagenome (GOLD analysis project Ga0209488, IMG submission 188349) | Vadose zone soil microbial communities from the Eel River Critical Zone Observatory, Northern California, USA -... | ecosystem: Environmental > Terrestrial > Soil > Vadose zone >...
GCGACTTTCTCCGACATGGGCCTTCGGTGCCCTTGGGAAAACCGGTATTCACGGAAGTGGGTAGGGGAGCCGTCGACGTGGCTCAAACCACTTGACCGGAAATTCAGCTAGCCAGTGATGAGATCCGACTGGTTACCCTGGCGATTGTCTCGAGTGACGGGCAGCGCCACCGGGTTGGCGGATTGGTCCCGATAAACGCCTATGTCAACGAAGGGAGTGCTTCCGCGATAGTCGTCTTCTCAGCGTATTTCCGCAAAGGGATACCTACGGGCGATGTTTCCGGGACAAGTTAAGTTCGTTATCCGCTACTGACTAAACATTGGCCGAAGGCTCGCAAATTGAGACCATTCCACTGCAACTGAGAGCTGCTAACTCTAGTAAGAGCATGAGAACAGCGATGAGCAAGGGCAGGGTTGATTAGATTAGGAAACCGTTGTGCTCGCGCTGAGAAGAAGTGTTGGATGGCACCGTCCGGTTCGGAGACCGAATACTCCGTTTTCCATGAAAACATGGAGTTCCGGACTGCTGCTTGGGCTAGAGAGCCGAGGAGACGGCGGTGCCGGCTGCGGCAAACACCGTGTTCATTTCTGCTTCGGCAAAGGTCAGGAAACACTGCACAACAACTGGATCAAACTGCGTACCACTTGACTCGATCAGACGGCGGATTGCTTCCTCCGGGTGCAGACCATTTCGATAGGGGCGCGAAGAAACCATGGCGTCGAAAGCATCGATTACCGAGACGATGCGTGACACCACCGGGATCTCCGTTTCCCTTAATCCCGCCGGATAGCCGGTTCCGCCATAATTCTCGTGGTGATGAAGGATGTCGAGTGCCGCGCGTTCAAATCCCGGTAGCGAGCGCAGCACCGCCCAACCGTACTCCGGATGCTTTTTCATCAGCGCATATTGCTCGGCGTCCAGCTTCCCGGGCTTTCGCAGGATCGCATCGGGAATGCCCACCTTACCGATGTCGTGGAGCAGAGCGGCCACTTCCAGGTTCTGCAGTTGTTCTTCCGAGAGGCCAAGCTCTTGTCCGACGCGCATGCCCCATTCTGCAAGGCGTGTGCTGTGCACGCCGGTATTCAGGTCCTTCAGATCCAACAGCTGGTTGAACGAACAGATCACCGAACTGCGCAGCGCGGAAAAACGCTCTTCAACCTGCTTGATTCGCAATGTTTCCGCGGCGCATTGGACTATGGTGTTCACGGTTGTTACCAGCATCTCCGAGTTCGCCTCGGAGTCTAGTTGCAAAACAGCAAGCAAGTGCTCTGGTTCGCCGAAGTGGAACTCGAGCTATTTATCCACGCCGAAAGCGCCTGATAGACGTCCAGGCGTCCGTGATTCAGGTCCGGCGTGAGCCGGATGGCATGCGAAAAGGCGTTGGCCGCATCCGCTTGGTGGAGGGAGGGTTTGGCTTGCAGAAGCAATGCCGCGCTGCCTGCAACCAGTGGCGAACTGAACGACGTGCCGGACGCGCTCGCGTACGTCCCGCCAGGAAAGGTGCTGATGACGTACTCGCCGGGCGCGGCAATCCACACGTCGGTCGCGCCGTAATTCGAAAAGGAAGAGCGCTGGTCCCAATCGGTGGTCGAAGCGATGCCCATTACGTTGCCTTTGAGTGCAGCAGGATAGACAGCTGTGCTGGTGTTCTCATTTCCCGCTGCTGCCACCAGAACCACGCCCTTCTGGTTCGCATATGCAACCGCCTGGCTGAGCGCCGAAGAAGGGCTGGAAACATCGAAGCTCATATTCACCACATTGGCTTGATGCTGCACGGCGTAATACAAGGCCGCGACGATGTTGGAAAGGTATCCAGTGCCATCCGAAGTGAAGGCCTTCAGCGGCAGAATCTTGGCTTTCGGAGCGGCCAGGTGCACCAATCCCGTGGTCATGGTGCCGTGACCAAAGGCAGCATACGGCCCACCATCCAGAATGGCAGCCGAGGACTGATCCAGGATGGCAGCGCTCGATTGCTGGACAATCACGGGCTGCTGATCTGCGCTCTGGGTAGTATTTCCGCTCTGCAACTGCGGCACATCCAGGAATTCGGAAGCGCCGGGTTGATTCCGGGTGAAGTCGTAACCGGGGAGCAGCACGGGAACAAGAACAGGGTGCGAGGTATCGACGCCAGTATCGATGACGGCGACGATTCCCGTTCCGCTGACATTAAATCCGCGTTGCGCATCGCCCAGCCTGGTGATTTGCGTTGCGGGCTGCGCGGCGTAGCCATGCCAGACTACCGTACCGTAGTAATTTACTGGAGCGTTGTCGTTCAGCCCTGGCGGTATCGTATTCAGCGGCTTCAGGGGTATCGGCAACAGCCGGTCCGCCTCAACGCTTTGGATTCCCAGCAAGCTCTCCAGCAGATTCAAGGTTCCGTTTAGGAGACTGGTGAGCAGATTTCCCGTAGACGTGACCAGAAACGTCTGGCCGACTTGGCCATCTAGTGATCCTTGCACCTGGCAGTTCGCACTCAAGCACAGTCTGAGGACAGAGCTCAGACCTCCGTTGGTTCGGACAATGTAGCGATTTTGTGCTGCCGCCGGACGGACACCAGCGGTGGCCATCAGGGCCAGGATTACCAGGGCTTGCAGCGTGCGTTTCATGAAGTGGTCCCTTCTAGGATTCCCGCGTTCTCTTGCTTCTTTCATTCCGCCACCGTCAAGAAGAATGTTCCGATAGTCTGGGGAATTCATCCATTCTCGCCAATGGTACGAGTGTGCTTTCGGTATCAACCGGTGGAGCTATTTGCCTCTGGTACTTGCGTACCATTTCGACAAACACCGACAAACTCGAACCTCTGCCCGCCTTCATGCTTTGCCTCCGGGCCAGTCGCCAAGTGCGTTGCGCAGCGAAATGCTAATGGGCTTCCCTGTTCGCCCTGGGACCGACAGTTCCAGATCTCCTGAGTTGTCCATTTCGCAGCGAAACTCGCCAAATTCATTGGTCACCGTGTGGATCACGTTTTCGCGAAAATTCGAGAGCTTGATCTGCACTCCGCGACTGACGATTTCCGCTGTGCTGACGTCCATCATCTGGCCAGTGACGACCACATGGTTGCTTCCCGGCTTGGGCTCGATCTGCAGGTCGATCTGAAACGAATCCGCTCGGTACAGCATTTGTCTCGCTCCTGTGGCCCTTGACCTCGCTCCAGCAACTTCGGGCTGCAAAAAGCTGTCGAACAACACTTCAACCAGGGACTTCGCTTCTCTCTCCTGACTGCCCATTCTTGCTCGCGTATATTCAGCTTTCACCATGCGGACCGCATCCGCCGGTGGCTGGTACTTGGCCTCCGATGCCGTCGTGCTGCGAACTTTTTGCCAGAGTGCAAATTTTTCCTCGCATCCCTGGCAACCGCTTGCCAGGTGCTTGCGCATGGCTTCCTGCTTCTTATGCGGTGTCATCTGGTTCACAAAATCAATCCATTCCTCGGTCGTAAAATGCTTCATAGCCGTTCCCCCGTTGTTGTCTCCGCCGCCCCCGGCGGGTGGGTGTATGCAACTTCACCCAGCTCATAAGGGAAAGCGCAGGGACAAAAGATATAGGCAGGCTAGAAACTAATTAAATCTATTATTTTCAGTGACTTTGCCGACAAGGACAAAAGGCGCCCAGAAGTACGGGTGGGGATTTTCTTCACGAATCTGCTTCATGGCCGCTTGCAAGGCGGCGGCTAATCCCTGCCCGGCAATGTAGTTTTTGTAGAACGCTTCCATTAGTCTTGCGGTGCTCTGGTCGTGCACGTCCCACAAAGACAGGAGCAAGGAACTGGCACCAGCGCAGAACAGACCGCGCTGCAGCCCGAGGAGTTCATCGCCGGCGGACACAAAGTTCATCCCGGTGGCACATCCACTCAGGGTGACGAGTTTCGACGGCAACCGCATCTGGTAAAGATCGTACAAATTCAGATAGCCATCGCCCATGCGAATGCTGGAAAACATCGGATTGTCCTGCCGGTAAGAACCGTGGGTGGCGATATGCAGAAGGTTACTCGTCAATCCTCGCTGGCGAAGCACCTCGGTCGTAGCATCTCCGCCGAGGAACAGTTCCGGAAATGGCAGCAACGACGCAACGGACTTTACCTCGGCCAGAATCTCTGGCGCTCGCTCGTCCGGAATTCCCAGCACCAGAGAATTACGCAGCTCCTGGCCGGTTTTCTCCTGGCAGAGGGCGAACACGGTCGCGCTGGGTGCGTAAGAGACCGTGTAGGAATCGCATAAATATCGATCGGCGTTCCGCAAGACGTGGAACGGGAGAAAATGCAGCGCGCCATGGGGCACAAAGATCAGGTGCTTGGCGTTGAGGCGCCCCTCGAGCGGGGCCACCAGCTCCGCGTGCAGGGCTTGCAAGTGACTTTGCGTTGCCTGCAGCATCGGCCGTTCGAACTTTTGTGCGTAGGCCGTTCCCATGCGAAATTTCGAAATCTGGAATCGGAACAGATGCAGGTAATGAAGAGCCCGTGACACCAGCGAAACAGGAATAATCTCAATATTTTCGCGCGTAACGACCGCGGCAATCAGCTGCTCTCCGGTTGAATAATATTCGATCAGTGCGGCGTCCTCGGGCACGGCGGCTTGCAACCGCTGCAGTGAAAAATCCGAAGGTGCTTCGAGAGTTGCGTTTTCCCGCTCGTGCGCCGGCAATTCTCGAAGCGTGCGCAGGAGTTCTTTCTCTTGCGACAGCGCTTTTTCCTGCAATTGCTGCAATCGCTTGGGCGAGTTCTCCTCCGGGCGCAATTGCTCTTGTTCGATCCGGTGGTAATACCAGTTCAGCTCTTCTCGTAAATCGCGGATTCGCCGGACCAACTCACTCTGACCCGCATCGCCCAGGGGCAAGGTCTGGCCACTCTGAAAAATCATTTCCGTCATGCTGCGGGATTTTGCCGCCTCGATCCAGCCGAAGGCCTCCGCGGCGGAAATCTCTCCCGGCGGCCCACTCAAGTGCAGTTCGACCAGCGCCTCGAACACTTGCAAACGGTTTTTCACGAAGGAGATTTTCAATTCCTCGGAGTGCAAGCGGCTGCGCATGGTCTCGAGGGAGTTGCAGGCCTCTCGGTAGGCTTCGAGAGCGCCGCCGCGATCACCCCGGCCTTGCGCGAGTTGCCCGCGCAGTAGGTGCGCTTGATAAGCAAGCACCGGCGTCTGCTGACCTTTCATTTTAACCATGGCGGCTTCGGTCTCCTGGGCCGCCAATTGCAGCTCGCCGACCTGCAGTGCGATGCGTGCCAGCAGCAGATGAGCCAAAGCAGCCCTGCTCGGCACGATCGTTTGATCGAAGAAAGCTGCCGCTCCGGTCGAAAGCCTGCGCGCTTCGAAATAGCGTCCTTCGTGGAAGAGCAGCAGGCCCTGGTATAAATCCAGAAGCCAGGGCCATACCTGATTCTTCTCGCGGGCAAACAATTGGCGGGCCCTGGCGAATAGTTCCAGCGCCTGCACGATTTTTCCCTGCTGCCCATGCGCAATCGCTTCGTTGGCCAGCGACTTTGCGGCTTCGTAACCCATGCCGAGTTTCTCGAACCGCTGAAAAGCTTCTTGCGCCATTTCCCGCGCTTCTTCGCTCAAATTCAGTTCGAGATAGATTTCCGATAGGTCCATGTGGCAGAGCGCGAGATGGTAAGCGTCGCCAGTCAGCTCGCAAGCCCGCCGCGTGGCAAAAAGCATCTCGATGGCCCGGCTATACTCCCCGCGGAAGTAATACAGATAGGCGATGTTGTAGTCTGCCTGGTCGCGCAACAACGGCATTCCGTAACGCACCGACAGCTCACGAGATTTCTGATAACAATCGAGCGACCGGGGAAAATCATTCAAGCTGATCAGGCACATGGCCATGTTGTGCAGGGTGATGGCCACGCGCTCCCAGTCCTGATACTCAGAAAGCGTATTGTAGGCCCGCTCGTAGTGCGCCAGGGCCTCTTCGAATCGGTCCTGGCGATGGAAAATATTCCCGACATTATTCTCGAGACTGGCGATGCGCCGCGGTTCGCCAAGTTGTGTGAAAATCTCCCTGGCGCGCTGCGAGGCCTGGAAGGCTCGCTCGTACTCTCCCAGCAGAATCAACGGTTGGATGGAACTGCTCAGCGTGCGCCCGGCTTCTTTCCAGATTTTCAGGGACTGATAGAGTTCAATAGCCTTCTGGTGATGCTCAACCGCCGCGCGGTTATCGCCACAGGCATAGAGCGCGTTGGCCCGCGCCCGCAGCCCCAGCGCCAAGTCTTCCTTGCGGCGCAACCTGCGAGCGATCATCAGCGCTGCGTCCGACAGTGCCAAAGCGTGCTTGGTGTCCACGCGGATTTTCTCGACAACCAGATCAGCCAGCTGTTTGACCACTTCACTGCGCAGAAGTGTTTTGTGGCGCGAAAGAAATTGCCGGAGAGCCACATCGCTGCCGAGGCCAGCCAGCTGCAAGAATAATTCTTGCCTGGAGATTTCTTTACTGGCGGCGGGCATTAGCGGAAACCCAATTGATCAAGATGCCGGCGCAATCTCTCGATGCATTTCTGCCGCGTGAATCCGATGGAGCCGACCGAAAGCCCGAGCTCCGCGGCGACCTCCGCATACGGTCGCGCCGGCGTCTCGAAAAACAGGAGCTCTACCAGGCGCCGGCACTGTGGTGTTAGCGCCGCCGTCGCCTCGCGCAGTATCTGTTCTTCCTGCGTTTGTTGAATCAGGCTCTCGGCAATAGCCGGCGTCTCCGGCACCGGCAGGCCGGGCTCCGCATCGCGACTGACCGTCCGCCTTTGTTGCTGCTTCCAGCGATAACACTGATGATGCGCCACTTGCATCAACCATTTGGGCAGGGCCCGAGGCTCGCGCAACTCCGGCAACCGCACAAGCAATTCCATGCAGGTGGCCTGAAATACATCGGCGGCTTCATCTGCGGGAAGTCCGTACTTGACGGGAATGGAATGAATCAGCGCTTTGTACTTTTCGATCAACAGCGACCAGGCTTCTTCGTTTCCAGAAAGGCATTCCTTCACCAGGCGTGTGTCGCTCCAGACGCCCGAGGGCTTGCTGGTCGCTCTGGTAATCACAGGGCTCATCGCGAGGCGTTCATCGGTTCGTTCCGCAAATAAAGTTGCTCGACGTTCCAGAGAACGTACGGCTCGAGAACCGCCGGATGAAAGTTACCGATGGTATTCTTGGCGCCTGCCAGAATGTTGGGGCTGGCCAGAAAAATCATCGGCTGATACTCGGCAAGAATCTGTTGCACGTGGTCGTAAAGTTTTTTTCGCTGTGCAAAGCTGGGTGCGGCGAGTTGCTGCTCCATCAGCCCGTCAATTTCCGCTTCCCACCGCGTTGCCGGATGCGCTTGCGAAGGATTCCATAAATGCGTTCCGCCGTTCGAGAGCCAAACGTTGAGATCGGAATTTGGATCGGCGTCAAAACTTGCCAGTCCCAAAACGCAAGCGTCATATTCCTTGCTTTGTGTCACGCGATCGATCAGCGAACGGAACTCCAGCGCAACCACCTGAACGTGCATGCCCAATTCCTTCAGATCGTCCTCGATGATGGCCGCCATCTTCGTGCGGTCTGCATTTGAAGAACTCGTCAGGATCGAAAATTCCACGGTCTTGCCCGTGGAATCCAGCAGACTGGACTCGCCGTTCGGGCCGGTCTTCCAGGAAAAGCCGGCCTCTTTGAGGAGTGTACGCGCCTGCTCAAGCGACCTCGCGGGATGCGGAATAGTTGCATTTACCCAGCGCCGATTTCCTGGCGTCACCGGCCCCCACAACGCGGCTCCCCTTCCCTGGTAGACCAGCCGCACGATCGCCTCGCGATCGAGAGCTGCGGAAACCGACTGGCGAAATTTCACGTCGCGGAACCATTTCGACTTTTGCGCCATCTCCGGGGTAGCTTTTTCTCCAAGGTCATTCAAATTGAAAAACAGAAAATTGTACTCGAGGCCGGGTCCAGCATCGGTCATGGTGAAGCCACGCTGCTGTCGCGAGAGCACGGAAAAATTTTCAGCGCCCAGCCGGCTGATCATGTCGGTCTCTCCCGATTGAAACCGCAACACCTGTGCATCCGCACTGGGCAGGAAAAGAAATACCAACTCGTCCAGATACGGCAGGTTCTTGCCGGTGGTGTCCGTTTTCCAGTAGAACGGATTCCGTTCCACCACCAGTTTCTGTCCGGGCGTGTACTCCTTCAAACGATAAGGCCCTGCTCCCGCCCATTGATTCGCGGGCGTCGCAAGTGTCCCGGCCTGAGCCAGCTTTCCTTCCTGGTAAGGTTTCTCCAGCAAATGCCTGGGCAAGATGTCCAACCCGTCAAAGAGCCGCTCGCCCGCACCGTACGGCTTCGCCAGTTGAAAAACGACCGTGCCCCCGTCCAGCTTTCGCACGCTGATCGGCTTCCCTCCGACGATCAGCAGGTCTCGCTGCGTGGCGTGCACGCTCTCGTCGAGATAAACGCGCATGGTGAAGATGACATCATCGGCGTCCAGCGGCTGCCCGTCGGAAAAGCGCAGCCCTTTCCGAAGCACCACGGTGTATTGCAGACCATCCGGAGAGACTTTCCAGGATTTCGCCAGGGCCGCTTCCGTCATCTGCGTTGCGCGATTGATGTGGATCAAGTCCGCTTGCATGGTGCCGATCACTTCACGCGATGGCGCATCCACCGCCGTCAGAGGGTTCAAAGTCTTTGGCTCGGCGCGCAGCGATACCACGGCGCGCCCGCCAGCCCGTCCGATTGCTCCCGGGACGCTAAGCACTTCTCGATTGACATTCGATTGTTGTGAAACGGCAACGGCAGGCAGCAGCGATGTGCCACAGGCCAAGAGAAGTGCGTTGCCGATCCAAGTGCGCGGGAAACTAGCTCTTTCCGGTCTCATGATGGGACTCCACGCTTTTCTTCTATCTTGTCCGCCGCGACATGCAGGTTCAATGCATTCGCAAAGCCTTGGTATCCGACAAAGAACGGTACGATCGCCACCGCTGGCAGGTACATCCACCAGTACGATACCAGCACGCTGTATTGCTGCAGACTGGCCAGCAGATTTCCCCAACTCGGCGCTGGCTCCGGGATGCCGAGCCCGAGAAATGACAAGGTCATTTCCGCAAGGACGAATTGCGGTATCAGAATGGCTGCCTGGGTCAAAAGCACACTGGATGTTTCCGGCGCAATGTGACGCCGCAGCAGGTATCCGTTGCTGGCGCCAAATCCCCGCGCGGCGCGCACAAAATCGCGCTCCTTCGCACTCAACACCACTGCACGCACGAGTCGCGCCGGCCGCGCCCATCCGACCGTCGCCAGGACAACAATCACCACAAGGAACGCTTTTAGCGGAGAGACCGCGAGCGGCAAAAAGGCCCGCAGGGCAAAGAGCAGGTATAACCACGGTAGCGCCAGGAATAGCTCGGCGAGCCGCATCAGCAGGACGTCCCGCCATCCACCATAAAAACCTGCGACCGCGCCAATTATGGCACCCATAAACAGCGTGCATCCCGCACCGAGCAAACCCGAAAGCAATGAGACCTGCCCGCCATACAGGATTCGTGAAAACTGATCGCGGCCAAAGCCATCACTCCCCAGCAAGTACAACCGGGCGCCCTCTGTGCCGAACAAGTGTAGGCGACACGGCAGGAAACCAAGCAATCGGTAGCGCGCGCCGGTCGTGAGGAAGCCCAGTGGGAATGCCTTTCCGGTATCCTCATCAAATTGGTTGACCGATCCTTCCCGGACCCGAACCGCATAAAAAAACGGCGGAAGATGCAGATGACCGCGCTCATCCGCAACGTGAACTCTCATGGGCGGCAAATAAGGATGCTCACGATCTTGTTGCACGGGATCGTAAGGAGCAAAAAATCCCGCGCAGGCCACCAGCACGTGGAGCGCCCCCAGCACCAGAAGCCAGCCAAGAATCTGGCGCCGTTGCCTCATCGGGCTCCCGCCGTGGTACGGATCCGTGGGTCAGCCCAATACAGCAGCAGGTCTGCCAGAAAATTCCCAGCGACGAGAAAAACCGTGGAGAACAGCACTCCGCCAATCACCACGTACAGATCGCGAGCCAGTATGGCCTCCAGCAAAAGCGGGCCAATTCCCGGCCAACTCATTATGATTTCCACCAACAGAGAGCCGCTCAAGAGCGTACCCACGCTGAAACCGAACAGAGCAATCAGCGGATTCGCGGCGGCGCGAAGCGCGTAACCATAGAGCAGTTTTCGATGTGGAATGCCGTGAGCGGCCGCCGCTCTCAGATGGGGTGCGCCGAGCACTTCCACCATAGCTGCGCGTATGTGCCGGATGAGAATCGGCAGAGCCGATAACACCAGTGCAGTCACCGGCAACGCCATGTGCATCAGCAAGTCGCTCAGTTTCCTGAGCGGCGACAAATTTTCAAAAGCAACGCTGACCAGCCCGCCAGTCGGGAACCACGCGCTCCGCGCTGTCAGAATCAACAAGCCAAGACCGAGCACGAGATCCGGAATCACCAATAATGTGGATGTGGCCCAGGAAAGCGCACGGTCTGGCAAACCTCCGCGCCTCTCCGCGCTCCAGATTCCCAGCGGCAGTGCCAGACCCCATGCGAGCAGCGTGGCCGTTATCGTGAGCAGTAGAGTGTTTCGTGCGCGAACCCACAGCAGCGGTGCCACCGCACTGTTGTAAGCGAACGAGTAGCCCAGCTCGCCATGCGCAATCGAATTCATCCATCGCGCGTAACGGATGGGCAGCGGCCGATCAAGCTGGTACTGCGAGCGCAAGGCTGCCAATGTCGCTGAAGAAATTTGCGGATTTAGCCGCATTTCATCGAGATAATTCCCTGGCGCCAGTGTGGAAAAAAGAAACGTAAGGAAAGACACTCCGATCAGGAGCAGCACTCCCTGAAGCAGCCTGCGCAAAAAATAATTCATCAGACTGCCTGCGGTTCAAGTGCCGAGTGGCAGACGCCGGGTGCGGCAAGCAGTAAGCGCCGCGTGACCGCGTGCTGTGGCGCGTTCACAACACTCCACGCGGCTCCCATCTCCACCATCTGGCCGCGCTCCATCACCGCGATTTCATCGGCCAAGTGGGCTGCCATCGCCAGATCGTGGGTGATGAACACGTACGTCAGGCCAAGCGAAGCCTGCAGATCAATCAAGAGGTTGGCCATTTGCGCCTGAACCGAGCAATCCAGCGCCGATAGCGCCTCGTCCAGAATCAGGAGTTTTGGTTCCAGCGCCAACGCGCGCGCTATCGCGATGCGCTGTCTCTGTCCGCCGCTGAACTCATCCGGCCTATGCGCCGCTTTCTCTCGCGGCAGACCAACTCGTTGCAGCAAATCGCAGGCCCTGTCGCGCCTCTCCGGTTTGTCGAAGCGCTTGTGAATATTCAGCGGCTCTGACACCAGTTCCAACGCGCTCATTCGCGGATTGAGCGAACTCGCAGGATCCTGGAATACCATCTGAATACTCGGCCGTATGGCGCGTTGCCCCTCTGCATCCAGGGCCGTAACCTCGGTCCGCGCGAACCAGATTCTTCCGGAACTCACGGGCTCCAGGCAGGCCAGACACAATGCCAGCGTACTTTTTCCCGAACCCGATGGGCCCACCACTGCGAGCGTGGTTCGGGGGAAAATAGAAAACGTTACTCCCGCCAGAGCGCGGACCTCCTGCCTGGACCCGAACGCACCACCGCTTTCGAATCGCTTGGCGACGTTTTCCGCTCTGAGCAGTGGTTCCAACGGTTGACCTCTACTTCCACTAATCAACATGCTTGAAACACGAAGCTCCGTGCGTACTGTTGAGCTGAATCATCTCCGGCTCGCGCTCCGTACAGATAACCATGCGCTCCATGCAGCGAGGCTCAAACCGGCAGCGGCATCCTTCTGCAGCAGCGACCGAAACGAACGCTTCTCCGGGAATCACCGGAAGACATTGCTTGTGATTTGCGAGGCCACGCTCGGTGCTCGGTGGCAGGCATCGTAGCAGCGCTTGGGTATACGGATGACGCGGCGAGGAAAGTACGCTGCTCGCCGGGCCGGTTTCGACCACTCGGCCTGCATAGCAGACCAGCACGCGATCCGCGAATCCCTCGAGCAATAGCGGATTGTGCGTGATCCAGATCACCGAGAGATCGAACTTCTGACGGAGAGCCCGAAAAAGCGCAAGAATTTCCTGTTGCGTTTCCGGATCGAGAGAAGCAGTTGGTTCGTCGGCCACAATCAGTGACGGCCCGCACGATATCGCTTGCGCAATCAATACCCGCGCCCTCTGGCCCCCACTCAGCTGGTGCGGATAGGAATTGCCGATTCGTTTCACTTCGCTTGGAAAAACGGCTGCCAGAATTTGCTGCGCGTGCTCGCGCACGGCCCGCCGGGCAAAAGATTTATGGGCCGCGATCACGTCAGCAATTTGTTCCGCAACCCGAATGGCCGGGTGTAGCGCCAATGACGGTTCCTGAAAAATTAGCGCAAGGCGGTCCCCACGAATCTTCTCCAACTCGCGCGGCGTGGCTCGCAGCAGGTCCTGCCCTTCAAAATAAATAGCACCTCGTTCGATTCTTCCGTTGGCTGGAAGCAAACGCAGCAGCGCGGCAGCCAGCGTGCTCTTACCTGAGCCAGACTCTCCAAGTACTCCGAGCGTTTCTCCGGGCTGCAATGCAAAACTCACGTTGGCCAACGCCGTGGACGACTGCCCACTTCGCGCAGTGTACGAGACACGGAGATTTTGCACGTCTAGAAGGGGCGTCATTGGGTCGAATAGGAGCAGAGTCCCAGATCCCTTTCTGCTCCTCTACCATGGTGTTTTAAGCGAACCCGGGTGAGCAAGAGACAGGTGCTGCCAGGCGCTCGAATGGTAATCGGGCAGTATCGCGCCATGATCCGAAG
>Ga0209488_10003388_pt1 | contig 12802 bp, 16 predicted proteins | sample Rivendell_Oct201_8_FD_188349 | JGI IMG/M metagenome (GOLD analysis project Ga0209488, IMG submission 188349) | Vadose zone soil microbial communities from the Eel River Critical Zone Observatory, Northern California, USA -... | ecosystem: Environmental > Terrestrial > Soil > Vadose zone >...
AAAAAAAAAAAGGAATGAGAGTAGAATGATAAAACTTACTGATCCCTACGTTCGCGGAACGCGCGCTGCGCCTTGCGATTCTGCTCGGCACGTTTACTCTGACTAAGAGTGCGGCTTGTTCCCGATGTTGGACTCGCACCGTTAGAAGGCTGAGATTGAGGACGCTGCTCTTGAGCAGGGTCAGTCGGAGGGGGTGCAAGTGGATGTGGCGGGAGACCGGTGGGGTAATCACCAGGACCTCCAGGAGGATACTGATAGGTGACGCCGGGCAAGTGTGGGGGAGGGACTAGGGTGTGCGCAGGCGGTAAGGTATGTTGCATAGCAGCGGGAGGCGGAGGTGGAGGAATGGATTGAAGAGCGTCAGCGCCCGGAGGTGTCTTGCGTTTGCGCGACCGGGTTTGGGATGGGGTCACAGAAGGAGGGTCCTGGCGGATGCGCATTGTTTGTATTGTACCCTGTTGAGATTGTGGCTGTTGCTGTTGTGGCTGTTGCACTTGTTGCTGTTGTTGCTGCTGCTGCTGCTGAGACGTCGATTGATCCGAAGGGGACGCGTTTTGCGGAGGTTGAGCATTTGGAGCATTGGCAGATGACTGCGCATGGAAAGACGATTGAGCTAACATCATGTCGATGGAAGGAAATTTGGTGAGCCAACGGAGGGTGAGTATTAGTAAGAGGCCCCCACCGGGAATAGCCGATACTCACGCTGTCTGCCGTCTTCCTTGCGTTGCATTTTGCGCACACTATGTCCGTTTAGGAGATAATAGGAACGTACTGTCTGAAAACTGCGTTGAATCCGCCGAGGACCTTCGGGATGCTGGATGCTGAATTGCTTTTGCAGGTGGCTGCTTATGTACATGTAATCCCTATCCCAGTCACGTCGGCTGACTAACAGGAATGTCACAGGTTGGGGAGGACCCGAATGACCGGTTAGCCGAATGTCTCGGCGCGCTCAGGGTCTTTACTCTTACGAAAGATGGCTGACCTCGAAATGATTGACGCCCCTGATGATTGATGTGTAATAAAATAAAATAAATAAATAAAGTGTGTGAAAATAGTATGTAAAATGCACGTGGCGGTTGTCCACGCCGCCAATGGCCGTGTCACACGGGTTGTCGGACTGCCTGTCGGACTCTCCTCGTCGTTCTGTCTTTGCCTGGGTCAGCCTCGAGTCTGGCTCATCTACCTCTTTTTTTGTTCTCTCCCTTTCCCTCTTCCCTTTCCCTCTCTACCCCGTTTCTCCTATGGCCACCCAGTCCCAGGACATATCTCAGCCACCCTCGCAACAACAATCGTCATCTTCAAAACCTCATTCAAAGCGGTCCCTTTTTGCCCGATCTCCTTCCAAACTTCGGCCTAAAAAGAAGGAAATTGAGTCAACCCCACCCCCACAGATAAATTCCAATTCAACAAACCAATCCCCATCCCTTCAATCCGACAATCCCACTAGCACGCCCTCGGTTCCCACCCTCCCCGTTACCACGACCCCTTCCACATCATCCCCTCCAAGCTCGAGCCCGAATGGTCTCGCCCAACCTGACAACGCGACCTCAAATCCCAGTGCGAGTTCCCAGCAAGGGCCTGCTGTCTCACCGTCCCAAGTCCCAGTTGACCAGGCCTCAGCTCAGCCGGCGACGACATCGACCACCGTAGGGTCACTACCAGATAGCTCAACCCCCCCTGCTCCTTCCACTTCAGAGCCCACCGATGATCCCGACCGGGAGAAGGAAAAAGATAAAGGCTCCCTTTCGACGACTCTCACGGGTACTCATCAAACTCGTGTTTCACGGAAAGGCGCGCAGACAGCCTCTGAAGGCGCCCACTCATCTACCGCGGTAGAACAGCCTCCCTCCCCAAAATCCGCGGCCAAGCGCAAGGTCCAAAAACCTCCCCGCATGTCTTTCATTTCTCGCCTGTTCCGTTTCCTCGTGCCCTGTGTAGGCCCATCGCGCCTTGTAAATGAGGCTGCTGCTGAGGTAGTCTCCGATCCTAATTCTTCCGCTGTTGCCCTACGCGAGAAGCCATCCTCTCGTGATACCGAGAAGGACTCGTCGCGCCCAGTTCAAGAAACGCCTGTCACCAACGATTCTGTCTCGGATCAGCCTCATCCCAATCATGAAGGCGTACCTTCCTCCTCTGTTCTCATAGCCGAACCGGGTCCTAGGCCATTACATGTAGTGCCCCCCGCGACGCCTACTTCAGATAAAGATTTGGATGTTATTGTTCCTCCTACACCAACTAAGGTCATTCCAGAGTCGGAGACAGGCGGCGTCACCTCTAGCGCTGTTGTTCCTCCTGGTTCGACAGCCGAGGACGTAGCGCAGCTCCGTGCGTTGCAAGCCCACGAGTCCTCAGGAGATGAGAGTGACGGGACGAGTTTCACTGAGGAAGAAGAGGTCGAGGATGTTCCGGGGATCGATGAGGCTGAGGACGATGAGGATAGGCTAATCCTGAATGGGGGCGCAGGTATTCCAATTGGTCCCGTAAGTGCCCTGAAATCATTGTCCATCAAGTCCGCTAGACCTTACATGTTCCGAAGGATGGTGTTCCACGACCACTTTTGCCCCCAATCGCCCCTCAACATGCGGGACGCAAATGCCTCGTTCTCGATCTCGACGAGACATTAGTGCATAGTAGCTTCAAGGTGCGGCCTATTTCAGACCCTGATTGATATTGTTGTCGAACTTTCCTCTTCAGTCGATTCAACAAGCTGATTATGTTGTACCTGTCGAAATCGAGTATCACTGGCACAATGTCTACGTAATCAAGCGCCCAGGCGTGGACAATTTCCTCAAAAAAATGGGCGAGATTTTTGAGGTCGTTGTATTCACTGCGAGTTTGAGCAAGGTTTGCCCCTTCACATTGTTATTGTGATGCGTCCCTCACCGGAATGCCCAGTATGCGGATCCAGTCCTGGACAAGTTGGATGTTCACCACGTCGTCGCACATAGATTGTTCCGAGAAAGCTGTTATAATCACAAGGGGAATTATGTCAAGGTAACTTGTTGTGCTGGTTACATGTCGCATATGCCATACAATGACGGTTTGCAGGACCTATCGCAATTGGGTCGTCCAATCGCTGACACGATTATCCTGGATAACTCACCCGCATCGTACATTTTCCACCCAAACAACGCTGTCCCAGTCTCTTCCTGGTTCAACGACCCTCATGACACGGAGCTCACTGACTTGTGTCCTTTTCTTACGGACTTGAGCTCCTCTGACGATGTACGAGGAGTACTAGACGGTGGTCTGTAGACTGTGCCATCCATGCGGACCGCGGTACCCTCGCTTTGTTCATTTCTCTTGGTCGTTTCCGGTTAATTGGTACATACAATCAATTCTTTATACCCCGCAATCAAGTCAGTCACATCCGTATCAGCTTCGTTTCTCACTTCCTTGCGCGCCGCAATTGCACACTTCTCTCTCGACTAAGCTTTTCATTCACCCCTGCCAGTGGCACCGAACCTCAAGCACTTGTCTCCCTTCATTACCACTTCCTGCCTTTCTTTCCCGCTCCCCCCCTTTCTCCTCCTTGCTATTGGTTGACCACGCTGTCGTCGGATTACACCTCTTCCCGTGCACGTCATCACTTGTATACTCCCACCCTCCTTTTTCTGAAAGACATTCATTTCTTTCTTTCCCACGTAAGGGAACTGTACCATTCATTCCTGCTTCTTATGTTGCTTTAACCCCCACCAACCGTGTATCCCTCCTCGTTGCTGCGGCTGCTCTCCCATCCTTCATCAAGCCTTTTATCTTGACTGGGTTTAGAGCTTTTCGGTTGTATGTGAACTCTCCTTGCTTTTCTCCATCTTGCGATGGGAAGGGTTCTTTTACCTCGCCTACAGTTTCTTTTTTTTGCTCTTTCTTATATTTCCCGCCTTTCGCATCTTTTATCACTATTCACGAACTGGTTACGAAGAAAAACAACAATGCGATGACTCTTTTTGCCTACTCTCAGCGTCTGATGGGACAAGTCTAATAATAGTGCCAGCTGCATAGAGATTATTTCTTTCCTTGATAACTTCGATGTGGGTCAGGTTCATTGGAGCTGACGAAGGAGGCTGTGACTACCATGTCCGTCTTGTAAAACAAGTAAAGGAAACCTATGATGAGGTGAATGATTTGTCTTGTGCAATGTGTCAGTATGTCAGCACTGACACAGCTGGAGAAGAGGAGCTGGCGTCTAGTGATGGCACCACACTAGAAGGATGTTCCTACTTGGCAACATGGTACATAACCAATGGTGCTGGCGTCTCCCACTTTCTCCGACTTGGTGCATCGCGTTTCCCATGCCAGTGGGCTGGCTGTGCTGTGTTCTCTGAAACAAAGCTCTCAAAGTCCACATCCACGTGGAGAACGAACTCTTGCAACGAACGTCAATCATATCCGATAACCGCAGCAGGCACACCCACACCCCTTGGAACTCCTTGGCTTCAAGTTTGCTGTGCTTTGCTTTGTCTGGTCTGCTTCAGCTGGAGTCGCTTACGCCCGCTCCACATCGTGATTATTGCCGAGCATCGGAGATATTTATTTTAACGATGACTGGCACCAAAAGAAGTGGCCGGCGTCACTTCTCGGCACCTCGAAACGTCATGCATTCCCATGAACTGTCTGTCGGTATGTCAGTGTGCGTTCGCGCTCCCCCTGAAAAATTGAATGTGGTTCGGTGGTCAGTGGAGTTTCTCGGGGGCCCGGGGGGTAAGAGGGGCCAGGTAGAATGGAGTCGAATGTCATCAATCATCCCGAATCTGTGCAGAAAGGAGCAGAAGGCGAACGAACGGAAGCTGAGGAGCCGGAGCCGATGGCGTCCTCGATTCCGCTTTTGCCGGTTATGTTTGGCTTTCGTTTCGAGGCTTCTTTCGCGCCGTGTCCGCGCGACGTGAACCCTGCCACAGTCCCCATAGGTACGTCGGTGATAACATCTTCCCCATCTGCGCCTTTTCTCTCTCATCCCCATATCTGAGCCTGGGAACTACCAAACTTCTCAGATGGACATCTGTGTGTGGCTTCTCTGCTACGTATTCGATCGGCGTCAAAAGAAAAAAGAAAAAGAAAAATAGACAATTGAACAACGGAGGATGACGACAAAACCCAACCCATCTCGCGCTCGACTCTCATCTCCAACTCGAACAACTAGACTGTGGATTGTGGAAGGAAGAGCATGCCATTCCCCCAGGAATTGCAGACTGCGATGATACTTCACTTAGGGCCAGCTGTTGTAGTGGGCAAGTGACGTCCCGATGTACGCGGTCGGATCATTTGGCCACTGTGCGCTCCGGACTCGTATCTCGACCGCATTAGGCGTTGGACAAGCCAAGCAGCGCTTATGAGGATTCTTTTTTTTTTTCAAGTCGTTTTATCCCACAGTGGGTCATAAAGTGGGGGGGTGAGTGGCGACGACTGTGGCTAGTAGTACGTAATGCCGTGTGGATAAATTTTTTTAACTACCCCACGGATGATGCTTGCTGACCAACCACCAACGGCAGGATAAAAATCGAATGTGCACGCTATCGCCGTAAGTACGTAGTCGTCTTGCTTCCTTGGACCTTCTCAAGATGATTTCGAGCGGCGCAGGACTATCTTTCGGGTTGCTTGAGCTCGATCCGTCCGAGCATCGCACGTACAGCAGCCTGGATCCGCGATCTTGCTATCCTATCACGGATAATGATGTACCCATAAATAAAGGTGGACAGCGACGACTCGGTATTTCCCTTGTCTTTGTCCAGTTTCCAATTTCATTATCTCTCTGCCAATGCCGGATCTCTGCATTCTCAGCGCCATCGTCATCTTAATCTGACATGATTGATCCCACATGCTGACGCCCACGTCTCACGTCTCCAACTTCAATTGTCAGGTGGCTCTAGCCTCAATCCCTTGGGCATAACCACAATACACGACTTGTCTGCGTTCATGTCCAAATGAGAACGTGTGAACGGTCGCACCTTCATATTAAACAGGCGAGGATGCATGTATGAATGTTTTAATTTGCGGTCGCGACATGCAACTCCCTTGTGTATTCGGATGGTCAGCAATGGAGACAAATGTGGGCCGCCTGACATTCCCACTGGGTAATCAAACCCTGTCAGCATCACTCATCACTCTAATCAATCCTCGTACGCTCTTCCCAGGGATGGAGAAATTTTGTTGACACAATCATCAGAAGGCGAGAACATGGGTCGCAGTCATACGAGAAGTCAGAGAAGGGAATGGCATGTTATTTCATTGCATTCCGCAGCTATGACATGTAACTACATCGCTGTCAAAAGACTAAAAGGCCGGGAGGAGCGGAGAATAGACAATTGGTTTTTGCCCCCAAGATATGCTCTACATACCCACTTGCAGCGGTACAGCAACACCTAACCGCCAAACTCCTCCCTCTCCCCCCCTCTAGCGGTATAGTCTCACCCCAAAACAATATAGATTTGGATCAGCGAAAACGGAAGACGGCGGATGAACGGACGCAACGGGAGAAGGGCGCCACGTCCAAACGGCCAGAAGAAGAAATAAAGCCAACCGCGAGGCTCTACGACGCCGTCTCACGACGGTTGTGTCGCTGCCCGCGTGGCGGAACGGGGTTCTCCGGCCTAAGCGAGCAATACAAGAAATGTCGCCGCGGGAGCGTTGCGCTCGCCACCGCCGCGACGGCCGCGACGCGCGCGCCAAGCGGGGCGGTGTCCGTTCCACTTCCACGCACGCCGAGCGAGAACATGCGATCGAACACTGGACGGGGGGAGGGGCATCAACGTCAATTCAACAAGGTCATTATATAGCCGCCGCGTACGTGTGGCTATGAAGGCCTTGGCCGTCGTTTGGCACGTGAGGTGCGAGAGTGCGAGGGGCGGGCTGACGCCCTCGAGCGTGCGGAGGTACCGGAAGACCATCGAAGGCTGGCAGGGGCCAAAGCGGAACACGGCCAGGTAGGCCTGCCGCCACTTTTCGTCGAGGAGTCGCGCGCAGGTCAGCGGGTCCGGGCATGACGGACACTGAGCACAAACACAACAACGTAAGTTTCCATTTCACCCCATGGCTTTTCCGCGGATCGCAATTCAACGGGAGAGAGGCGGACGTACGCATTCATATTCTTTGGCGATCTGGACGAGGCCGAGCTTGAGCACTCGTTCGAGAAACCACGTGCGTCTGTGTAATTGTTCGGCAGTAATATAAGCGATCACGATGCCAATGGCCCCTCTCTGGGGGCATAGAAAGGAGAGGGGGGGTTTACCGCTTTTCGAGCCTGAGTAGTGTCTCGCTGCTCAGCGTATTGAGCTCCTGCTCCGGCCACCCGCCTGGATTGTCGAGCACGAAGCGTGAGGCCTCACGATACAGCTCTTCCTCCTCGAAGAGCTCGGCAATGCGCATCGCCTTGATTGGTCGACCGGCCGCGTGCGTAAGGAGAAAGTTGAGACATATCCGTTGGAGAGACGGAACGCAGAGCTTGTTTCCGATGTTCATCAGCCCCTCCACATTGTTCCATGTGATCGTGCATTCCATACTGTACCATAGGTCAATACGGCGCATCCCTTCCGCTTGTTCGGAAGGCGTACCTAGGGTAGACGAACCGCAGAAAATCATGAAACGTGCTTGCCTGGGATGCGAATGAGATGGGGTTTGCAAACGCGTATCGACGAACGAACTGCACCTTTTCTTCTTTGAGGACTATGACAGCATCCGGATTGCTTGTCGATGGGTGGCACCTAGCGAATGTCTGTGCGTTTCCCCGCTTCCAGGAAAGCTTGACGACGCCTTTCCCTTTCCCCTTTCCCTGATCCTTAGGCGATTCCGCCGCGGCCGCGGCCGCATTCCGAACTGCGCGCCCCTGAAGCTTCTCCAAGCTTTCAGTTCGCGCAGCCTCGTGAGCTTTCTTCAGGGCCTCGGCTTCAGAGCGTGTACCCGACTCGACCCCGGGCTTATTGGCCTGCTTTTCCTCTTCTCCAGACACGACGACGGTTGAGGTGAGCGACTCGGGTTCACTCGACTCTGAAACGTCGATGTCCAGCTCGTCGGGGTCAAGATCCGGGTCCATGGGTGCAAATGTCATGGCAGTGGGCGCATCAGGATGTATCTTGTCTCCAGGGACTGTGGGAGGTTGAGAGATAGTTATGACCGAGGACATGGAGACAGGGCGGCCGGTCTCTGCCCAGTTCCCGCTCAGGGCGGCCTGGAAGAACGGTGAGGCGAACCAGAGGACCTCCTTGTGTGCCCTGAAAAATAAATAAAAAAAGGACCCAGCCGACCCGCATCACATCAGTGATTGACGTGACGAGCGAGAGCCTGAGGGTAGCGGCACGACACGCACCAGAACGTCGTGCTTTCGACGACGATTTTGACCGTTCCCGGGAACTTGGAGCATTTGGTGAACGCCTCGTCGACGTCGATCGGCTCCTGCGAGTCGTTGACGCTGACTTCCGAAACTGCGTCCTCCGAATCTACGCCCTCAATGAACCACGGAGGCGAACCGGCCGCCGACGAGCGGAAGATTCCCGCGGCGGCGGCGTGTGTCTCTGTCGGCGAGCTAAGTGAGGCAGAGACGTTCGACTGGCCACGGGAGTTGCGCGCGATGAGGATATGCGACGGGTTGGTAGTCATTATAATAGTTGTTGCCAATACCTGCCAGCAGACCGTCAGACCCTCGTGCTAAGTTAGTAACTGAAGTGGACGGGCTGTGCGGTCACGACTCAATGAAGACCGGTCGTCGTGCGTCTCGGCCCGTTTAAGGTTCTAGTTCCCTCATAATACAGCACCCGAAGTGAAGCAACTCTAAAATATCAAGCCCCTAAAATCACTGGCAAGCGAAAAAAAAAATGCGATCATGCAACAGTGTGAGACGAAATTACGAGTGATAAAGTGTATTCCTCGACCTTGTCCGGCCTGGCGCTATAGTGTAGTGGCTATCACAACGGATTCTGACGTGCGATTATTCCGTTAACCCAGGTTCGAACCCTGGTAGCGCCTTTTTTGCACTCACTCACAAAGCTTTTGACAACACGTCGGAACAAAAGCAACACCCATCATTTGTGTAACCATCGCCAAGCAAAGGCTGATTTGGTCCCATAGCAACAGGAGGGCATAATTTGAAAGTAGTGACGGGCTTGTTACATAACACCTACGAGATTAGATGAGATTTGCCGTCATTGAATGACGAGAAGTGCCTTGTACATCGTGGGTAGGGGCTCACGGCCACGCTCGCCGTGGGTGTTTCCTCATAAACACCACGATGGCAACGCCCATTGTCTCGCAAACTCAGTTATATGTGCGCCCAGGTGCCGAGCGAGCACGCGGGTAGAACCCCCAACGCTATGCATGAGTTCCTGACATTGTGACGAGCCTCCTTGACCATTACATTGATGTACCATGTACCGGATGTGGATTACAGTTCGGTGACATAACGGAGGCCCTCGAAACCAGCGTAGAACCACACGCCCTCAGTCACCAGGACTATTTACTGCATCAAGGCTTGGCAAATGGTCCTTCTGATTATCAGACAAAACAGTGATACCGTCCTATTATTGGAAAGTGGGACCCTAGACCCACCGAACACCAATCTTTGAAAAGCGAGGAACTACTTGGTTTCATTTGGTCGGCCAAGACGACGCTGCACCATAAGATGATGTCGCAATCCGATAAGGCGCGACAGTTCTTATCAAAGTGATAGAGAAACCAACGCGGTACGAGAACTTTATACAAGTTGTCACCCGTCGCACTATGCCCGAATAGGCAGCTGGCTCCAACAACGCTTTCAAAGTTTCAACGACAGTAAATGACTAGGTGAATGGTGCACCAGTGCTATGTACGTGGACACCGGGGGAATGACTTGCGGGGATGACCTAAGGTTTGGGGGGACGATGCTGGCAAGCGAGGAGGACGACCAATATCGGTTAAGCTTATGACAAGTGTGAAAATATGCACAATTGATGGAGCACACGCACCTGCCAGCGCCAGTGGCTGGAGTTTGACGGGAATGAACCGAAAAGAGAGAAAAGCAAGTCATTAAACGAGCATGGCACAAGTGTATTAGGGCGTCTGCTGAATGTCACTTGCCCTGTAGACATCCGGATCACCGAGATACAGCAAATTGACACGCTGGTCACCTGAGGGTCACATGAGCACGTGCACCGAGCACAAGCGATGCCGTCAAAAATTCAGACACGTTGAGCTTTCCTCGCGCTAAATTATAATAAGTGTCATTCCCCCATTTTCTTCCCTTCTTCTCGTCCCTCTTTTTTTCCAGTCATGTCTTTCCCTCGTTCCGAAGCGTACTCGTTGCCTTCCCAGCCCAGTGTCTCTAATGTCGAGACCATGTTTAGCAAGATCATGGACGTGGTCCTCAAGTCTGTCAGTCTTACGCGTCACCGAGCGTGTCTACGTCCTCTTACTCTCCTTCTCTAAACAGCGCGAGGAGATTGCTGAGCTTCGTCAGGAGTGCTCTGACCTGCGTCAGTCCAATCAGACTCTCGAGCGTCAGGTTAAGGAAGGTATCGTTGCCGCCGTATGTGTCATCCATGCCAGTATTTCTACGCAACAAAGAAAAGCTAATTGGTGGGCAGCAAATGCGTAGTCCCCATCTGGGAACTCCTGGCTTCAACACCCCTGCTCCTAGCTCTCCTCAGCTTCGCGCAAAGTCTCCTTTCCTGAACCCCAACTCAATCCCCTCTCTTACCGTCCCACCGACTCTACACATAGCATCTCCCCTAGGAGACAATGGCGTGACATCTTATCCTTCTCCTTCTGGGTCTATTCGTGAAATCCCTGGTTTCTATGTTGTCATCCCTGCTGGTGGAGCCGGAACGCGCCTGTGGCCCCTTTCGCGGGAGGGACACCCCAAGTTCCTCCTCGACGTGACTCTCCAAGGCCGTAGCCTGATCCAAGCAACCTGGGACCGTTTACTCCCGCTCTGCAGCGCAGATCGCCTCACGGTCGTCGCTGGCCCTGCCCACGTTAGGAGCATCCATGAACAGCTCCCTGATTTATCACCCACCAACCTCTTCTGCGAACCCGGCCCGAAGGATTCGATGGCCGCAATCGGACTCGCGGCAGCGATCCTCGCAAGACGTGACCCCGATGCCGTCATTGGTTCATTTGCAGCTGACCATATGATATCGGGCAATGACGCATTCCTCAGCGCCATATCCGAAGCTGTTCAAACTGCACAGAATGGATACCTCGTCACCATTGGCATCGCTCCATCCCACCCGTCGACCGGTTTCGGTTATGTGCGTCTTGGTGACAGACTCGGCATTCCCGAGGCGCCGAACGCGCGCCTCGTGTCAAGCTTTAAGGAAAAGCCCGATGCGCGTACGGCTGCCGCGTACATCGCCACTGGCTCTTACCGCTGGAATGGGGGTATGTTCGTCACGAAGGCCGCATTCTTGATGGAACTACTCAAGGAGTATAAACCCGATCTTGAGGAGGCTCTGACAAAAGTGGTTGACGTCTGGGATGATGAAAGTCAACGCGCCAAGGTGCTAGAGGAGGTGTGGCCTACTCTCGAAAAGATCGCAATTGACCACGCTGTGGCCGAACCCGCAGCGTTAGAGGGTCGTGTTGCTGTCGTGCCAGCAACGTTTGGTACGTATGTACATGTGATGGTTTTCTCAGACTAATTGGTGGCGGCGCCACAGGTTGGGATGACGTTGGGGATTTCTCGTCACTAGCTGAACTCTTGCCCGCTGAAGCAAATCAACCCCGTATTCTTGGCGATAATGGACTGGGTGTGTCCTATTTTTTGTTTTCGCAGTTCCTGCAAGTGGGGCTCACTCACTCCCAACACAGTTCTTACTGAGCAAGTGGCTGGTGGCATCGTCGTTCCTGGTTCCGGCCGGCTTATCGCGTGCTTGGGCGTGGATGATCTCGTCATTGTCGATATGCCCGATACCCTACTGGTCACGACGCGTGCTCGTTCGCAAGAGGTGAAAAGGCTTGTCAAGAAGGCCAAAGATGCTGGTTGGCGCCGGCTTCTATGAGCCACAGCTACTTTTTAATTTCAGACTTTCGGTGACATTCAGCGATACAGATCTATCTCGGGCCGTTTGCTGTGTTGATTTCCGATCAGTTTACCGTAGTCGTCTGCCTTTCGTCCTCTGGACTATTAGGTTTCTGGAACTGAACAGAAGTACAGTAGTAGTTGTCTCGTCTCGTCTCATTCTGGATAGTGTAAGATGTGTATCTAGGACACGTTGTTACATGGACCTCTACCAGGGGCCAGGGATAATTGTCTGTGCGTTGGTAATACTCGCTCGTCTGGCTCCTTCCAGTGTTTGTCATCTATCTACCATGTCCCTTTTATGTCGTCGTCAATTTGCGGCCCGTGTTGTTTTCTCTCCACCATACAAGTTTACCTTTGCATCCAACCGGTTCATATCTGCATTCAACACAAAGTATGAGAACATTCTCACATCGCGCCCTGAGCCCGGCGTGGCACTCGTGACGCTCAACCGCCCAAAAGCGCTCAATGCGCTCAACATCGCGCTGTTCGGCGAACTCAAGGCGGCCCTGCGCCTGATCGACGCCGACAAGGAGATCGGGGCTATCGTCATCACAGGCTCGGAGAAGGCCTTCGCTGGTGCGTGTGCGCGCGAGCGCTTTGTTCATTCTCACTCTCGGCTCGAGGGATGTCTTTCTTCATTTCATTTGCGATTGTAACGATGCTGATGGCTTTGATGTGCAGCCGGCGCTGACATTAAGGAGATGAAGGACAAGTCCTGTGAGTACAATATGACATATGGTTGCCGTGCCAAGTGGGCGCGTGTTGAACCATTTGCGGTGTCCAGTCGCGGACGCGTACCAGAAGAGGTTCTTGGAA
>Ga0209488_10003389_pt1 | contig 12802 bp, 11 predicted proteins | sample Rivendell_Oct201_8_FD_188349 | JGI IMG/M metagenome (GOLD analysis project Ga0209488, IMG submission 188349) | Vadose zone soil microbial communities from the Eel River Critical Zone Observatory, Northern California, USA -... | ecosystem: Environmental > Terrestrial > Soil > Vadose zone >...
AATGTCGGCGGCGGCAACGAACGGAATAACCGTGACGTCGTCGGCGCGATCTGCGATGAGCTCGATCGCGCCTTTGCAGCCGATCCAAAACTAGCGTCGCGCTTTTCGCGCTGTCCAGCGGCCGAGGGCCGCTCCTGCCGTTCGCTCATCACGTTCGTCACCGACCGTCCGGGTCACGACCACCGCTGTGCGATCAACGCCACAAAGCTTGCCGCCGACCTGGGCACCCGCTGCAGCATCTACTTCGAAGCCGGACTCCATCGGACCGTCAACTGGTATATCGAGAACAAAGAATGGTGGCGCGACGTGACCAGCGGCGCCTACAAGGCGTGGATCGACAAGAATTACAGGTTCAGGGTTGCGGTCTAGCGAGAATTAACTCGACCAGGCCTTGTAGCTGACTGCAATAGCGTTGCGGCGTCATCGCTACCATTTTCGCGCGCCCGCGTTTTCCAAGCTGCTGCGCAAGCTCGGGATCGCCTGCGACCCTAAGGATACAATCAGCGATGGCGGAGCTGGAAAGCGGATCAAACAGCAATCCGGCGTCTCCGACTTGCTCTGGAAACGATAAGATATTGGAGGCTACGACAGGCGTTCCGGCCTGAAAGGCTTCGTAGACCGGTATGCTGATGCTTTCGAACAGCGACGGCATCACGAGCGCCAGCGCCAGATGGTAGACGGCCTGCAAATCCGTCTGCTTGATATAGCCCAGATGCTGGATGTTTCGCTCAAGGCCGGCTTCGCTAACCGTCCGCATCACCACTTCGTATTCGTTCCGTTGGTTGCCGGTCAGAACAAGTTTCAGGTCCGGTTCACGGGCAACGACAAGACTGAATGCCTCAATGAGGCGCAGGTGATTTTTGTGCGGCCAGAATTGCGCTGGATAGAACACGAAGCGGTCAGGGAGGCCAAGCCGGGCGCGCACTTCCTCGAAGTGGGCCACGCTGTAGTCCGCGAAAGCCTGGCGCAGGGGCGGCGCGGTAATGACGACGATCTTTTCCGCAGGAACGTTCAGCAGCCGGACAATGTCCGACTTTACATATTCGGACTCGCAGATGATCTGGCGTGCGCGCTTCGACAGGCGAAGATAGACGCTCCGGCGGAAATCCCTCCGCGGCCGTGAAAAGTTCTGCGGATAATAGAATTCCTGCAGGTCGTGCAACGTATACGCAAACGGCTTTCGGGTGTGAAGCAGTGCCAGGCAATAGGTCGGTGCGATCAGAACGTCCTCGTCCGCGAACGGGTCCGGCAGGGAAACCCCCAACACGTTCGCGGCAAAATAGCCCGTCTGCATTGCGCGCGACTCGGCAAACTCGCGAATGCGATATCCGAGCCGCGCGAGGTCGGGATTTTGGGGATCGGCGTACAGCGTGATGTCGTAGTCGCGCGCATGGCGCAGCGCTTCAAGCATCGACAATGAATATTGGTAAGTCCCTCCGGAAGCCGGCGTCGCACGCATGACAACGCCAAGCTTCCTCAAGCCGCTCCCCTTTTGGTCAGCGAACGCAGGACGGACTGCAGGTGAGCCCGATTACCCGCCGAAAGAAAATTGGTCTTGCCAAGACCGAGGCCGTCGCGTGCAAACACCCGTTCCGCCACAGGAAACCTTCCGCCATTATTTTCTTCCACGCGATCGATGTCGCCACGCAATATCCAGTCGCGCCAAGCACCGGACCGGATAAACGAAAGACTGTTGATGAGTTCAAAGTTGGCGTGCCAGTTGGCGATGCCATTCTTGGTCAATTCCGCCATCAGCTTGGTCTTGTCGAAGCCGGCCAATGCCTCATCGAGGCGTAGAACGACTTGGGAAAACGAGCAGTCGGCAACCGTCTCGGACGTACCCAACACCAGCGACAGGCCGGGAAAGCCGGCAAGCGTCAGCTGGAATTCGCCGACCGCGTCGCGAACTTCCTCAAGATGTTTCGGATAGCCTTTCAATTGTTCACGGGCGATGCCAGCCAGGATTTCGGACATGCGGCCGTTCCAGGCCAGCTGCGTCGCATCGCGAACGCCGAATTCGATAGTCCGATCTCCCCAATGGCGCAACGACCGAAGCTCGCGCGCCAACGACTCGTCATCGGTGACGATCATGCCTCCCTCGCCAGTCTGGATCGGCTTGACGCATCCGAACGAAAATATCCCGACATCCCCCCAGGAACCCGCAGGCCTCCCCTGCACTACGGCACCGAGCCCAAGGCAGGCATCTTCGATCAATTTGAGGCCCCGCGCCTGCGCCAGCGCGCGGAGCGCGGACATGTTTTCCGGATTCCCCCACATGTGGGTGGCAATCAGAGCTTTCGTCTGTGGACCGATCCGCCCTTCGACGTCGGAACGATCGAGCATGAACGTTCGATCGCAGATGTCCGCAAAAACCGGCGTAACGCCGGCATTCATGACGGCCATCGCCGTCGCCGAGCAGGTATCGACCTGGTGAATCGCCTCGTCGCCCGGTTTTAATCCCATGGCACGCAGCGCCATTTGTAATGCCACGCCGCCGCTCGCGACGGCGATGGCGTGGCCGGCGCCGACCGATTCCGCAAACTCCACTTCAAGGCGCTCATGCGCCAGCCCGCGCCCGTACGTCATGTTCCATTGCGAACTGCTCAGGATTTCGACGACAGCGCCAATCTCGTTGGCCAGCATATGCGGATAGGCCCCGAACTCTTCGCCCATAAATCGCCTGGCGATCCGCACCAGGAAATAGTAGGTGGAAGGTGACCAGTCCCGAAGCTTGACGATGAGGGGAAGGAGGCGCCTGAGCATCGTTCTGATAACCGCTAACCGGCCACGGCGACGAACGAGTACAGCCGCCCGGCGCGATTTGATCGTTTCAACTGCCATATCCCCAGTTTTGAGACGAGCGATTTCGGCAGAACCAGTCCAAGCATCCTGCCCGGTGCCGATCCGAGAATTTTGGCCCGCAGGCGCTCCGGGGTATTGGGGTGCAGATTGATGGGCGAATCATACGGGCCGATTTCCTGCACGACGTTCAGCCCGGCACTGGCAAAGGCCGCGCGGTAGTCCGGCAAGGTGAATGCATTTTCACCGCCGTAGAGTTGATGATCTGGTTGGGCGTCCAGGAAGTCCTGCAGGCTTGATCCATAGTCGTTCACGACGTGCTCCCGACACCCCAGCAGGACGCCGCCAGGGCGCAGCACGCGGGCAAATTCGCTCACCATGGCTTTCAAATCCTGCGCGTGATGAAGGCCCTGCCTGACATAGACCACATCAAAGCTGCCTGAATCGAATGGTAGCCTCTCGCCACAGGCGCCAACAATCCGGGCATTGAGATTTGCCTTGGACAAGGATGCCGCGATCGCGCCGCGGCCGACGGACGCGGACGAGTCCGGCTCGACGGCGATGACATCAAATCCTGCACGCACGAGGGCATAGGTTGCAATACCGTTGCCGGCCGGAATATCCAGGATATCGCGTGCGTCGGGCCTGTAAACCTTGATAAGCCTCAGCGCCTCTGCGAACTCCGTACTCTCGGCAAAGCGTCGGCAATTTTCGTGCAAATCGGATGTCAGATATGCGTCGTAAATCAGCTGGCGATGCTGCGGGTCCCGTCTCAGGATTTCGATGGCCTCTCCCCAACTGTAGGGAAAGGCTTTTCCCTGGCTGGCCATCAGCTGCCCGCTGTATCCGGCGATGAATCTCGAACAAAGGCGCACATCCAATAGCTGAAGGCGTCGTAGTGGGTGAAGAATTCGGCCGGATCCGCCGAGGCGTCGCCGACAATTTGCACCGGCAGCCGCCGCAGCGGATTGCCGGCCGACATAGTCGCGAGGTAGGCGCCCAGTTCAGGCCGTATCCCGAAAGATCTCATTTTCCGGATCGGCCGGTCGAGGAACGCTGGCAGCGCGCTCTTCATCGCAGGCCCGCATCCGCAATCAATTCGTTGACGACACCGCCGATGCGCTCGACATCCTGCTGCCTGAGGTCGAAAAATGACGGCAGGTTGATGCCCGTTTGCGCCTTGCGCGCCGCCACCGGCAAGGGCTCCTGCCGGTACATGGGCATAGCGGACATGGTGCAGAAGTAGGGACGCGAATCGATCCCCTCCTTCCTCAGGTTTGCCATGAAGGCGTCCCGAAGCCGCTCGTCAAACCCATCAACCTCGAGGCAGACCATCCAGAACGCGCTCTTCGCCCAGTTTTTGACGCGGTTCAGACGCACGGTTTCACTGGAACGGATGACCGAATGGTACCACGACATGATTTCCGCGCGGCGCTCGAGGAATTCGTCGATGCGTTCCATCTGGGCAACGCCAAGCGCAGCCTGCAGATTGGTCATGCGGTAGTTGAACCCGCGCTCATCGTGGAAGTACCGGCGATCGGGAGACATCGCGTGATCCCGTAGCCGTTTGGCCCGCTGGTAAAACGCCCGATCGTTGGTCGTGAGCATGCCGCCTTCGCCGGTGGTCACGACCTTGTTGCCGTAAAAGCTGAAGACGCCGCATTTGCCGAAACCGCCGACCTTACGGCCCCTGTATTCGGCGCCATGCGCCTCGGCTGCGTCCTCGATGATATGCACGCCATGCGCCTCGCCGATTTCGAGCAACGCATCCATGTCGCAGGGATGACCGTAGAGATGAACCGGAATGATCGCTTTGGTCCGCTCCGAGATCAGGGACTTGATCGACGAAGGGTCGATGCAAAGCGTGTCCGGATCGATATCCGCCAGCACCGGCGTCGCACCGGTATAGGCGACAGCGTTCGCGGTCGCCACGAAGGTCAGGTCAGGGATGATGACCTCGTCCCCTGCCTGCAAGCCGAGCGTCGCCAACGCAAGGTGAAGACCCGTCGTGCCACTGCTCACGGCAAGCGCGTATTCGGTCCCGCAATAGCCCGCGAACTTTCCTTCGAACTCGTCGATGTATTTTCCGATCGAGGAAACCCATCCGGAATCCAGCGCATCCAGAACAAGTTCTCTCTCCCGCGCGCCGATGAATGGTTTTGAAATCGGAATGAAGTTGTCTGACATCACCGGCCTTCTAGATCGAAGCAACGAGCGCCTGAAATTGCTTCCACTGGACCTCCTTCGAATAGCAGGTTGATACCATTTCGTGGCCTGCACGGGCGACATTCAATCGTGTTTCCGGAGCCTCGAGCAGCGCCCTGACCTGCGCTGCCGCATGCGCCGGCGATGTGTACGCCACCATCGTTTGTCCGTCCGTCATCCCATTCGGGTAATTGCCATCATCGGTAAGAAGCAGCGCTCCGCTGCCTAACGCCTCGAAGCAGCGCATATTTCCACGATCGGGGCCGGACATATCGATTGCGCCGTTCAGCACGATTTTGGCGGTGGAAAGCGCTTCGTAATAGTCGCGTCCGAATATCGGCTCCCTGGAGATTGTCTTGATTGCGCGCGGCCTCCTATGCTCCGCCAGCGGCAACAGCCGTCCCAATGGCGATTCCGCCAGCCGGCACAGCCGGGACCGGTCGAGGTGATATACGATATTAAACTCGTCAGCCAGTTCCGCCACCGCTTCCAGGATCGCAGCCCGCCGCCTGTGGTGGCGCGAATAACCGCCAACGAACAACACATCAACATGGCGATCCTCGCGAGCGGCAAACGAAGTCAGCTCCGGATCGTATGCGGGAAAAAAGTTTGCCGTTCGGCAACCCTGCTCGCCGATTTGCGCGAGGATGGATGGGAAGTTGCAGACGACGAGGTCATATCCTGCGAACGATACACCCCGAAACGGCGCCGCGTGCCAGGCAATGCGCTTTTTCACGCAACCAGGAAGGCGTGTAGCGAAGTCCTCTTCCCAGCTCGTGACATCCAGATTGTAGAATACTTCCGTCCGATGTTCTTCGATCTGCGCTCTCAGAATATTGCTCAACGATGAGCCCGAACTCAAGCCGTGCTCCCGCGCCCAGACTCTCTGAACGTCGGCATCGGTGCCGTTGGCGAAAACCGCCCATTCCAATCGCTGATCGACCGGCAAAAGGATGTGGGCAGCCGATTCCCGAAACGCCAAGACTGCATCAATCTGGCTGGCATAGGTGGAACGGCCTCTGGTCAGTTCACGGATCTTCGGGCGTAGCGAAGGATAGTATCTGGAATTCTGGAAGAGCCTCAAGCCATTATCCGGCCGTTGTCAGCAGAAGCGACCCGGACTCAACCGGCTATTTCCAGGGAGGTCAAGCCGAATTGCGCACCCGGCGATCCGCCGAAATCCCGCATTCGGCCGCAGGCGATGCGTAGAGCCGGCGGCCGCAGGCAGGCATTCTAAACGGGGGTCGCATCCAACAATCGCTTGCGCAAATTGCTGTTCGCGAGCGGACTTGCAACGAGCGCGATACACCCCAGCCAGAGCGCGCATTCGACCAAAAATCGTATAAGCCCCGTCCCAGGGGCAATCGCGCGAACGATCAAGCCCAAGGCCCATCCACAGAGCATGACGACGACGATCAGCACGCCCAAAAATGCAATGTGCCGAATCGGCCGCTGCAGGGTGTCGCTGATGACAACAACCGCCAGCAGTCCGAATTGAACCAGCATCTCGCTTGCGACGATGGCGATAGCAGCTCCGAGCGGTCCGATCTGCCAGGTCAGCATCACCGAGAGAGCTAGGAAAACCGCAAGCTGCAATCCCTTGGTCCGCGCGAGCAGTTCACCACGATTGCTGTAGTTGGCAAAGCCGACCGCGAGGATCGATGGCGCCGCAAGCGCAGTGCCGATCAAGAGCGTCATGGTGAGAGCCGGGTCGTAGGAAATCGCGTCGTGAGTCCAAAGCGCGAAGAAATCCGGCCAGAACGACAGCAATCCGGACGCGATTACGCTCGCCAGCAACGTCACGAAGATCGACCCCCGCGCATACAGCCGCGGCAGCCGCTCGCCGGCGCCAACGGCGTAATCGTGACCCAGTTCGGCGGCCAAAGGCAGCGTCGCCTGTACACAGAGGGCACGCAACAATCCGGCCACCACTCGGGTAAGCCCCCATTGCGCCACGACCAAGCGGTCGAACACAAAAGCGCTGACCAGCAGCACCGGGAGGTTCTGCAGCGCGAGTTCAGTGCTGTTTGCAAGAGCATACGGAAACGCTCGTCGAAACTGGCCAGCCGTCCAGCGCCATGATTGCCACCGCGCTCGAGCCCGGCGCAGGAACGGAAACCTGCGATATGCATCGATGAATACGAGATAGCTCTGCACTAGCACCTGCAGCGCAACGTACGCGATCGCGACGGCGAGCAGGCTTCCCGTCGTCACTATCGCGATTACCTCTCCAAGCTGCGCTGCCAGCATCGCGCCGCACTGCAACCACCCCAAAGCGCCATAGAGATTCCGCGAGCGATACAGTCCTGCCGTTAGGCTCGCGGGCAGCGTCAACAGCGCGCCCACCGTCATCACGGCGAACAAGGCGTCGAAGTGAGATATCGCCTCAAATCCAAGAAGGCGCGACGGACGAAAAAAGTATGTTCCGGCCAGCACCGTAACGATAAGCAGGCCCGTCAGGCTGATGTAGACCCTCAGCATCGCACCGTAATAGCCGGCGGTTCGGCCATCGCAATCGACGCTCGCCTTGAAAGAAAAGAACCTGTTGATCGCACGAATCTGAAGGCCCGCATCGGCGACCAGAACGAGGTTGGCCGCCGCATAGAGCACGAGCCAGGCCGCCAGCGTCTCACCGCTCCAGAAATGCAGAAAGATCGGAATCAACGCGACTTGCTGAGTGATCCCGAGCAGCAGCAGGAAAAGATTCGCAGACCACCCTTCGAAGATTCGTCGCGAGCGGCTTGAAACGCTCATTACGGCACCCGCACCAAAACGTTCGCGACCTTTACAAGGGGGCTACTTCTTAGATCCGACTTTGTCGCAGACCGCTACCCGCCGAACAAGGGATTGTCGATAGTAGGACCGTACATTATACGGGTCGTGTCATCCTTTCCGCGCCATTGTACCGGGATTTCCGTATATGCCCTTCCCGCCCGCCTCCCATGCCCTCTCCCGCTTTATCGTCCTCGACCTCACCCGCGTCCGTTCCGGGCCGACCTGCGTGCGGCAGCTCGCAGACTGGGGCGCCAATGTGATCAAGATCGACGCGCTTTTGGAGGACGCCACGGGCGAACAGCCGGGCGGCCCGCGTCATGGCTCGGATTTCCAGAACCTGCACCGCAACAAGCGGGCGATGACGCTCAATCTGAAGGACCCCAAGGGGCTCGACGTATTCAAGCGGCTGGTGGAAAAAGCCGACGTCGTGGTCGAGAATTTCCGCCCCGACGTCAAGGGAAAGCTCGGGATCGACTATGAGAGCCTGCGCAAGGTCAATCCGCGCATTGTCTATGGCAGCATTTCAGGGTTTGGGCAGGACGGCCCCTATCACAAGCGGCCGGGTTTCGACCAGATCGCGCAGGGCATGGGCGGGCTGATGTCAGTCACCGGCGCGCCTGGCCAGGGGCCGATGCGGGTCGGCATTCCCGTGGCCGACCTCACCGCCGGGCTGTTTTGCGCCTCCGGCATCCTGACCGCGCTTTTGGAGCGCGAGGTTTCCGGCGAGGGCCAGTGGGTGCAGACCTCGCTGCTGCAGGCGCAGATCTTCATGCTCGATTTCCAGGCCGCGCGCTGGTTGATGGAAAAGGACGTCGCCAAACAGGCCGGCAACAACCATCCGACCTCGATCCCGACCGGTGTGTTCAGGACTTCGGACGGCTATATCAATATCGCCACCACCGGCGGCCGCATCTGGGAGCGCTGCGCGCAGGCGATCGGCGCCCCCGAGCTTCTGACCAATCCCGACTACGCCACCGCGCCGGCGCGGTCGAAGAACCGCGATGCGCTCAATGCCATGATCGGCAAACTCACCGAGAAAAAATCCACCGAGACCTGGGTCAAGGAATTGAATGAAGCGGGCGTGCCGTGCGGGCCAATCTATTCCATCGACCAGATGTTCGAGGATGCCCAGGTCAAGCATCTCGGCATCGCCCAACATGTGCCCAATGACGAGAACCGGCACATCCAGCTGGTCGGCCAGCCGGTGACGCTGTCGCGTACGCCGAGCAAGATGGCAGCGCGCCCGCCGGAGTTCGGCGAGCAGACCGAGGAGGTGCTCGCCGAGTTCGGTTTCGGGAAGGACGAGATCGCGGAGCTGCGGCAACGCAAGGTGGTGTAAAGGCCTACGCCTTTGCCGGCCGCAGCATGCGGCTGAGATCGCCAAACACTTTATCGATCACCGGCCAGAACAACAGCACGATCGCAAGCGTCGTGATCGAGCCGACGAGGCCGTTCGCCCAGAACACCTTCATGTCGCCGCCGGAGCCGATCATCGACAGCCGGAACGCGTCTTCCGCGCGGTTGCCGAGCACGAGCGCCAGCGTGAACGGCGCCAGGGGAATGCCGATCTTCTTGAAGACGTAGCCGACGATGCCGAAGCCGAGCATCAGCCAGATGTCGAACATCGCGTTCTGGATCGCGTAGGCGCCGATCGCGCAGGACACCACGATCATCGGCGCCACCGCCGCGAACGGCACCCGCAGGATCGAGGCGAACACCGGCACCGTCGTCAGCACCAGCACCAGGCCGACGACGTTGCCGAGATACATCGAAGCGATCAAGCCCCACACAAAATCCTTGTGCTCGACGAACAGCAGCGGGCCCGGGTTGAGGCCCCAGACCATCAGGCCGCCGAGCAGGATCGCCGCAGTGCCGGAGCCGGGAATGCCAAGCGCCAGCATCGGCAACAGCGCCGAGGTGCCGGACGCGTGCGCCGCGGTTTCCGGCGCGAACACGCCCTCGATGCGGCCCTTGCCGAAACTATCGGGATCCTTGGAGAACCGCTTTGCCAGGTTGTAGCCCATGAAGGAAGCCGCGATCGCGCCGCCCGGGGTGATGCCGAGCCAGCAACCGATGAAGGACGAGCGCAGCAGCGTCACCCAATACTTTGGCAAATCCTTCCACACCTTGAGCACCACGCGCAGGCTGATGCCGGCGGCATGGCCGCGCAGCGCCAACCGCTCTTCCATGGTGAGCAAAATTTCGCTGATCCCGAACAGGCCGATCACCGCGACCAGAAAGTTGATGCCGCGCAGCAGTTCGTTCGAACCGAAAGTCATGCGCAGCTGGCCGGACACGGTATCCATGCCGACGCCGGCCAGCAGCAGGCCGAGCGACATCGAAATGACGGTCTTGTGCTTGGCTTCGCGGCCGAGCCCGACGAACGAGCAGAACGTCAGCAAATAGACGGCAAAAAACTCCGGCGGGCCGAATTTCAGCGCAAAAGACGAGATCATCGGCGCCAAAAACGTGATCAGCAGCACCGCAACCAGCGAACCGATAAAGGACGAGGTGAAAGCGGCGGTCAGCGCTTCCGCCGCCTTGCCCTGTTGCGCCATCGGATAGCCGTCGAAAGTGGTCGCGACCGACCAGGCTTCGCCGGGGATGTTGAACAGGATCGAGGTAATGGCGCCCCCGAACAACGCGCCCCAGTAGATGCAGGACAGCATCACGATGGCCGAGGTCGGATCCATGGTGAATGTGAGCGGCAGCAGGATCGCAACGCCGTTCGGCCCGCCGAGACCCGGCAGCACGCCGACGAAAATGCCGAGCACGAGCCCGACCATCATCAGCGCCAGCGTCTTCCATGTCAGCAGCACGGCAAAACCGTGCATCAAGAGGCCGAAGGCTTCCATCGCTTGATCCCGTCGACCCGGTTAACGCCCGAGGGCCGCTTCGAGCGGCCCCTTCGGCATGATGACATCGAAGGCGACGTCGAACGTCACGAACATCACGGCGGTGAACACGAAGGCGGTGAGCAGCGATTTCCACCACGCGATCTTGCCGACCAGCCGCATGAAGACCGAGATCAGCAGAAAACTCGCGACATAAAGCCCGAGGAACTGGGTGGCGAGGCAGAACAAGAGTGTCGGCACGAACACCGCCAACACGCGCCGAAGCTGCGCGCGGGTGACAAAGGTCTCGGCAGCTTCCCGGCGTGACAGGAAGGCAGCAACGAGGCCGTACAGGCTGGCGCCGCCAAGGATGACGGAGAGATAGAATGGAAAATAACCGGGCTGTGGGCCGGTCGAATCCCACGCCGCGCCCGCGCGCCAATTGTCGAAACCGAGCATCAGCGCGAGCGCAAGCAACAGCAGCGATGTGACGACGTCAACGACCCGATTGCTCGTGACGGCAGGGGAATTTGCTTCCGGTGCGGTGGGATCGTCGACGACGATTTCGATATCGGTATTGGACATGGAGGAGATCTATCCGGGATACGACGGTGTTTGACGGGATACGTGCCGACATTGTCCGCGTCAATGACCTTTGGACCGTTCTGGAAACGCGCTCGCAAGTGCAGCACGCGCGGGCTTGAGTACGCCGCGCTCGGTGATCAATCCCGTCACCAGCCGCGCCGGCGTGACGTCAAAACCGTAATTGGCCGTTGGCGAGCCCAAGGGAACCACGCGCACGGTTTCGATGCGTCCATCGGCGGTGCGGCCGGTCATGGAATTCATTTCGTCAGCGCTGCGCTGCTCGATCGGAATCTGCCTGATGCCGTCATCGATACTAAAGTCGATGGTCGGCGACGGCAGTGCAACATAGAACGGCACACCGTTGTCCTGAGCGGCAAGCGCCTTCAGATAGGTGCCGATCTTGTTACAGACGTCGCCATTGGCGGTCACGCGGTCGGTTCCGACAATCGCGAGATCGACCATGCGATGCTGCATCAGATGACCGCCGGTATTGTCGGCAATGACGGTGTGCGGAACGCCGTGATGGCCGAGTTCCCAGGCCGTCAGCGAGGCGCCCTGATTGCGCGGCCGCGTCTCGTCGACCCAGACATGAACGGCCAGCCCGCGATCATGGGCCTGATAGATCGGCGCGGTCGCGGTGCCCCAATCGACCGTCGCCAGCCAGCCGGCGTTGCAATGGGTCAGGACGTTGACGGGTTCGCCGGGCTTCTTGGCGGCGGCGATGGCTTCGATCAGCTTGAGACCGTGCTGGCCGATGTCGCGATTGATCGCTATGTCCTTTTCGGCGATTTCACCGGCACGCGCATAGGCGGCTTCCGGACGCGCAGAGGACGGCAACGGACGAAGCACGCGCTGCATCTCGTCGAGCGCCCATTTCAGGTTGATCGCGGTCGGCCGCGTCGCAACCAGCATCTTGCAGGCCCGATCGAGGCCGGCGTCGGAATGATCGTCCCGCATCGCCAGCGCGACCCCATAGGCCGCGGTTGCGCCGATCAGCGGCGCACCACGCACCAGCATGGAACGGATCGCTTCCGCGGCATCCGCCGCGCTCGTCATTCGGGCGACAATGAATTCGTGCGGCAACCGCCGCTGGTCGATCGCGCCGACCGACCAGCCGTCGGGCTCGAGCCAGATACTGCGAAAATGCCGGCCGTCGACTTTCATGCCCTTCGCCTCACGCAACCGCCGGAAGACATCTTCACGATCGCAATACCCGCCCCGCCACCGCATCGAGCTTTTTCAACAGCACGGGATCGCGCGCTTCGGGCGCGGTGATCAGCGCGGTGTCGAGCGCGCGGTCCGAGCCGATCGGGCACGGTTCGTGCTCGCGCGGAAAATCTCGCGCCAGCCGCGCGATGAGGCCCTTTGCCTTATCGGCATTCGAGTTCAGCACGTGGATGATGTCCTGCACCGAGACGGCGTCATGATCGGAATGCCAGCAATCGAAATCGGTAACCATCGCAACGCTGGCGTAGCAAATCTCGGCCTCGCGGGCGAGTTTTGCTTCCGGCATGTTGGTCATGCCGATCACGGAATGGCCCTGCGCCTTGTAGGTCAGGCTTTCGGCAAAACTCGAGAATTGCGGGCCTTCCATGCAGAGATAG
>Ga0209488_10003392_pt1 | contig 12798 bp, 12 predicted proteins | sample Rivendell_Oct201_8_FD_188349 | JGI IMG/M metagenome (GOLD analysis project Ga0209488, IMG submission 188349) | Vadose zone soil microbial communities from the Eel River Critical Zone Observatory, Northern California, USA -... | ecosystem: Environmental > Terrestrial > Soil > Vadose zone >...
GAAGTCTTTTCCACTGCCGCCGACCTCTTCAGCGGTTGCCAATGCGGCGGGAAAAACCACACAGCTGGTGTGAGTCAGCGCCTCGGCGTGCAGGTCGTCGAAGTCTATGCCGTGGCAGATCACACCATTGGCTAGCGCTGCGACCGGAGCCGACGCCTTCATGTCCGCACGTATAACGGTCGCCTCGCCATGTGCACCCAGCGCTCGGGCCACGCGATTAATGATCTCGGCTCTGCCAGGGTCTTCGGAATACGTACCAAATGCACAGCCCAACGTGTCCAAAATGGCCAGCTTGGCAACCGTTACCACGCTCTCCGGCAGGTTCGCGAAGCAGGTTTCTGCACAAAACGAAGATAGAATCTTCGTAGCCTCCACGATGTCTTCCTCCACTCCCTGACGACAACTGTCGTCTAACCGCCTTGGCCATGCAGACCAGCGCCATAAGCCGCTGCGCTTCGCCCGACGAGAACCCAACTCGCCAACGCGGCGAAAATAACATTATATGGGCATGGCAATATCCGTGAACGGATCAGGGAGATTACGATGAAATTTTCCCGTAGAGGCTTTCTGCAATTGGCCCCGGGCGCGGCCACGCTCCCGGTCCTATCGAAAGTCGCCGAGGCGCAAGCCTATCCATCGCGGCCGGTGCGCATCGTCGTCGGCTTCACGCCCGGCGGTTCAACCGATATTGCCGCCCGTCTGATCGGCCAATGGCTATCGGAGCGTCTTGGTCAGTCGTTCGTTATCGAGAACCGTCCAGGCGCAGGGGCCAACATCGCGACTGAGGCGGTCGTACGGGCGGCCCCCGACGGTTATACGCTCTTGATGGTCAGTTCGGCGGAAACGATCAATGCGTCGCTCTACCCAAAGCTCGGTTTCAATTTCATCCGCGATATCGCGCCGGTCGCAAGCATTACGCGGCAGCCTCAGGTCATGCTGGCAAATCCGTCGCTTCCGGCCAAGACATTCGTTGAACTGATCGCCTACGCCAAAGCCAATCCAGGCAAGGTTAATATGGCCTCGGCAGGCAACGGCGCCATATCTCACCTGTCGGGCGAATTGCTCAAGATGATGGCGGGCGTCGACCTCGTTCACGTTCCTTATCGCGGCGCCGGACCCGCACTGACTGACCTGCTCGCCGGACACGTGCAGATTTGCTTTGTAGGGATGGCTGGATCGATCGAGTATTTGCGAACCGGCAAGCTGCGGGGATTGGCGGTCACCACCACGACGCGGTCGGAAGTGCTGCCGGATATTCCGGCCATCGGCGAATTCGTGCCGGGTTATGAGGCGGTTTCGTTGTTCGGTATCGGCGCGCCAAAGAACGTTCCGGCGGAGATTGTCGACAAGCTCAATAGGGAGATCAACACGGCTCTCGCCGATCCCAAGATCAAGGCGCGCATTGCCGACCTTGGCGGCACGGTTCTCGCGGGCTCGCCTGCCGAGTTCGGAAAGCTTCTTGCCGACGAAACCGAGAAGTGGGGCAAAGTGGTCCGGGCTGCCAACATCACGGCGACGTAAGACTGTCTCGCAGTGTTCCATGACGTCCCGTTCGGCATCACAGACCATATTTATCTGGGGAACCAGCAAGTTTCTGGTGTATTCGGCTTGTAGGGCTGGGACACCTGTGCCCGAATCAGATGGAATAAGGGGTGCCGCGGGCTCGCGGCTCAACATGATGAGGCAGCTATGGCTAAGAAAGCCGCGAAGAAAAAGGTTAAGACCAAGGGTAAGGGCAAGAAGAAGTAGCCCTTTGAGCTCGGGCAGCGGTTCTGCCCGAGCATCAAATGGCAGGATGCTTCCAGTCTGAATTGATTGCGAACTCAATCGATCTTGACGCCAGCCGCCTTGACGACCTCCGCCCATTTCACCCGCTCGGTACGCGCAAAGGCCGCAAACTCATCCGGCGTCGAGACGACAGGCTCCGCTCCGAGCCTAGTCAACGAAGCGGCGACATCGGGCAGCTCCCAGATGCGCCGCACCTCGGCGGCGATCCGGTCGACGATCGGACGCGGCGTTCCCGCCGGAGCAAACAGCCCCTGCCAGGCGACCGCCTCAAATCCGGCAACCGTTTCGCCGATCGCCGGTACATTGGGAGCGGTCGCACTGCGCTTTGGCGTGCTGACCCCGAGAGCGCGCACTTGGCCCACCTCCGCCTGCGGCCAGATGGTCGTCATGCTATCGATGGCGAGGTGAATGTTTCCGCCAAGCATGCTGTTGACGACCTCACCGGTCGAACGGAACGGCACATGCGTCATCCTGGTTCCGATGGCACGTTCGAACATCACAACGGACAGGTGCGAGGAGGTGCCAAGCCCGGACGATCCATAATTTATCTTGCCTTCGTTCGCTTTCAGATACGCGATCAAATCCGGGATTGTCTTGACGGGCAGTTTTGGGTCGACGACCAGGAGATTGGGGAAGCTCACAAGTTGCGAGACCGGTTGCAGATCGCGATCGACGTCGAACGACAGTTTGCTGTAGAGCGCGGCATTGACCGCAATCGAACTTACGGTTCCGAGCAGCAGCGTGCGGCCATCCGGTGCCGCCTTCGCGACATATCCGGTGCCCGTGCTGCCGCCGGCGCCTGCACGATTCTCAACGACGAAGGGCGTGCCGTATTTAGCCTGCATTTGCGTCGCGAGAATCCGGGCGAGGAGATCGGCCGAACCGCCTGGCCCGAAGGGAACCACGATGGTCACTTGCGGCTGCGGCCACTCCTGCGCCCTATCAGGCGCCTGCGCGGGCGCCTGCGTAGGAGCCGCAAGTGTGAGACCAAGCACGCATGCGATGATGGCTGCGAAGCTGGCACGCATCGTAGAACCTCCAGGACCCTGAAGGCTGACATGTTGGCAGGCTCAGTTCAAGCGGGAGGCGCGCATTAGTGTGGCGCTTCAATCAATCTGAAAGGGTTGCAAGACCTCTTGTTGCGTAGGGGCGGGTCTTCGGCGGCTTGCGCCGCGGTGCCCGCCCCGACGAAAGAAAGGACCCTTTCAGAAGCGATCTTGGCCTCTTCCTTATGGTTGCGTCGAAATGCCGTACAACGCATATCTTCCGCGGCCACAAAGCATCGCGGCGAGGGCGCAAACCGCCATCGCCGCGATACAAATCGGAAAAGATCCTGGGCTCGATGCCCGCGTCCCCTTACGCTTAAGAGAACATCACGTCGTGTAGCGTCCCGTCGCGGGCTACCTTCCAGGGTTGAATGGCAGTGAAATGAGTCGTGCGGGCGGGTTTGCTCGTGTCGGCGATGCCCCAGGCTTTATACAACTCCTGCATGGTCGGCTGAACGTCGCCTGTGTCATCGGTGCTGCGAGACATGAGCACCGCCTCTTCTCCGTTCCAATTCCAATCAAACGTAAACCGGGTATGCGCCTTCGTATGCACGGGCGTCTGAAGCTTCGCTTCCTTCCAGCTCTTGCCGCCATCGGTGGATACTTCAACCTTGGTGACCGCGCCCGCACCGGACCAGGCCAACCCCGTAATCTGAACATATCCCGGGCCGGGTAGCTTCATTCCACCGGACGGCCGCGTAATCACGGATTTCACCGCCCAATCAAAATGATACCAGCGCGACTGGCCGCCCACATCGGCTCTCGGGATGGAGTGATTCATGGCCTCATTCCAGGCGTGGAAGGGCTGGTCCGTCAACTTGATATGGCTCAGGTACTTCACGCTGAAGGGGCCTTCCCAGCCTGGGACGATCATCCGGATCGGATAACCCTGCTCAACACGCACCGGCTCGCCATTCTGGCCATAGGCCACGAAAACGTCGTCCAGGGCCTTTCCCAGCGGCATGGTGTGACTGAACTTGCCGGGGTCCGCCCCTTCGTAAACCAGCCACTTGGCCTCTGGTTTCAAGCCGGCCTCATTCAACAATACGGAAAGCGGCACTCCCGTCCACTCGCTGTTACTGGACATCCCCCAGATGTACTGGACCGGCAACCCCATATTGGGATTGCCGCCATGGTGGATAATGCCGGAGCTGTTTCCCTGGCACTCCAGAAAATGAACCCGGGATACCGAAGGCAGGCGCTTGAGATCGTCCATGCTGAAACTTATGGGACGGTCCACCAAGCCATGGATCGTGAGGCGATGGTTCGCCGCATCGATTTCGGGGAAGTGGGAGGAGTGTTGTTGCACGAAGTGGAGGTGGGACGGTGTGATGATTCCACCATAATCCTGAAACGGAGTGTAGTAAGTAATGTGGTCAACGCTCATTCTCGTCCCCCGACGCGGGAGGACGCCTCGGCGCAGGTGTTCGCTGGAGGCGTGGGCATCCTTGGCTGGTGCCTCAGGCTTGGCCGTCTGGCCTCTCGCGGCCCATTCTGCGCCTACGCCTGCTCCTACGCCCACGCCCGCAACTGCGGCAGCTTGTTTCAGGAACCGTCTCCGGCCAGATCCGTTGGAACCCATGGTCGCCTCCTGTGATCCCGAATTTCTGTTTTGAGCTTCGAACTCTGAAATTTTCCTTGGCCCGTACGTCTTCGCCAACAGGACTCGGTAATGTTGAGGAAAATCGTCAGCAAGTCAACCGGCCGCTGACGCCGCTGACGGCATTTCACGCGGTGAACTCGCCCCGCCTGCCTCGCAGCCCGCGTCTTCCTCGCAGCATGGCGTTACCGCCTGCCGGAGGACGTGATGTCCCTCAAATGGCTGAATACCGCGATCGTCGGCTGACAAGAATCTGCGCGATGGCTAGAATGTCAGCCGTCCGCGGCCAAATTAACGCGGTTCGGACCCGCCCGAAATGGGGCAGGAAACCAAGGAGGGTGACAATGAGAGCACGTCTGTGCATGCTCGGCATGCTACTTTTCGCGACGCCTGCGGAAGCGCAGTTCGGGCGGCAAGAAGTGCATCCGTTTCAGTCTGCAGATACGCCCGCTGCGGACTTTCTGGCAGGAAAAAAGGGCGCGCCCATCACGCTCGCAGGCTATCTTCGCGCTCCGAAGGCGAGCGGCAAACAGCCGACGGTCGTGCTGCTGCACGGCGCCGGCGGCGTTGGTGCCTACAACGGGCCGGTGGGCGAATGGTCGCGCGTCTTGAACGAGGCCGGTTACGCGGTCTTTATTGTCGATAGCTGGTCGGGTCGCGGACTGCAGAGTATCTCCACGGAGACGCTTAGAGTCAGCACGATGTCCCGCATATACGACTTGGTCGGGGCGCTCGACATTCTCGCAAAGAATCCCCTGGTCGACACCTCAAAGATCGCAGTAATGGGCTTCTCGCATGGTGGCCAGTCAGTTCTGTACTCCGGCCTGGAGCGATTTGGGAAATTGTTCAGGTCCGATATCCGTTTTGCCGCGCACATTTCAGTATACGGGGAGTGCGATACCACCTTCCATGGGGATGAAGCCGTTACCAAACCGGTGCTGATGCTGCACGGTGCGGCCGACGATTGGGTCCCTGCGGCTCCATGCCGTGAGTATGCATCTCGTCTCACAAAGGCAGGCAAGAACGTCCGCTACATCGAATATCCCGATGCGCACCACGTCTTCGATGGACCAGCTGCGGCACAGGCGACGAAAGTTGCACAAGGTCTCTCACGTCGCAGATGCCGTCTCGCCGAAAGCGAGGGTGGCGTTGTCCTTAACGTAGAGACGAAACAGCCGTTCGGTCCTTCCGATCCGTGTCTCGAGCGGGGCACAACGACCCACTATAACGAAGTCGCCATGAAGAAGGCACATGGCGACGTCCTCGCATTCCTGAAGGACGTGTTCGGACAATAATACATCATGCACTTGCGAGCTCCGCCTGGTACAACAAGCGGAGCAGCACTTTTGCGTAGAATGCACTGCGGCCGATGCCTTCGAAACGAAACGGGGGTTGACTCTCGCACGCAAACGCAAGACAGCCCCCTGCCGTTTCCCAGAGCTTCGGTGTGCGTTTCCCACGTTTTCTCTGTGCAGCTATTGGGTCAATGGACTAAACCGCTCGCCGCGGGAAGAGTCCGCGGCGGCGGTATAGCGATCGGGATGGCGCCATGGGGCGTCCTGTTTTGAAATGAGGGGCTTTGTACACCTTCACTCAAAACAGAAGCATCCCCATGACCGAACAGGCAGCAAGCCCGTTGCGTCGGCGCCTGATCGAAGACATGTCGATCCGCAAGTTCGCGCAGAAGAACCAGCCTGACTATGTGCAACGGGTCAAGGACTTCAAATCGATCGGGCTGCTGAACCATCGGCAAAATCACGCCGCTGCTGGTCCGCTCACCTTCGGCATAGCGGCGCAATCACTTCGACCACGTGGCCGCGGCGGTGCAACTCCTTGACGGTCGCGGCCGGCATTCGGCCCGAGGTCCCGATGTCGTAACGGCAGCGAGGATGCCATCGGCAGGCATTCACTCAGACCTTCGATTTTTCGTCTGCCTGAAATCTCATGCGTGCGAGTATGCGCGCAGCATCAAAGATGAGGGAGGAATACAATGAATCGTCGTACCACATTCGCTCTGAGCACGATGGTACTACTGAGCTTGGGATTTGCGCTTCCCGGTGCCACCGTCGCGCAGCGAGCCCAGTTCGGAACTGCCGAAGAGGCCAAGTCTATGCTCGCGAAGACGGTTGCCGCCGTGAAGGCAGACAAGCCCAAAACGCTCGATATGATTGCTAAGGGAGAAGGTGGTTTCCTGGACCGCGACCTGTACCCATTTTGCGCCAATGTCAGCGACGGCAAAATTCATCCATTCCCCAACCCTGATGCAAAGGCATTCTTTGGAATGGACCATAGGAGCCTTAAGGACCCGACCGGCAAGGCGTTTGGTCTTGAACTCTACGCCGCTGGGCAGAAGCCGGAAGGTCAAATCACTGAGGTCAGCTACATGTTTTCAAGGCCGGGCGACCCAAATCCGGTTCCGAAGGTGAGCTTCGTAACCAGGGTCGGCGATATTTATTGCGGCGTCGGCTATTATAAATAGATCTCGCGGCGCGCCGAAGTAGGTGCATCGCGCAATGATGGGCCGCTCCGGGTTATTTTCAACCGTCATAGCGCAGACGGACGGTCCGGAAACGGAAGGACTTGCCGGCGCGGCAGGGTTCGGCAGCTTACCGCCAGATAGCTTCCGTGGCGGGTGGCTCCAGGCGACGGGGATAATGGGCCAATTGCTGCCGTGAGCAGGTGCAACAAATTCTCGAAGCTTCGAACACCTAATCCTGAGACAGGTTCTTGGTGAAATCCAAACTGATCTCGGTAATTTGCATATGGACGGGACCCCGATGTGATTCGTTCGGACGAACCACTCTATGGGGCTGCGACTGCATCCAGGGAGCGCTGGTCGGCCGCGACGCGCCGAGGCGGCGTAGGTGTTCGCCACCGCCGTGCACGCCGCATCGGCCTTCCGATGAACCCATCCTCTTATAAGCGAAATCGGTTAGTGATGGGACGTTCCATGAGGAATGGCCTGGCACTTGGTTGGATTTGATGCCCTTGTTGTTATCCGCATATTGCCAAAGCCAGTACATGTCCCAGCTTATGGATGATTCCCCAGATGCCGAAGTCAGCAGCCTTCTTGAAGCTTGACACCCTGTCGCCATGATAAATGTCGACAACCCTCAAATTGACCACGGCGAACCCTCCTCCTGCTTACGGACTTTCTTGAATTCGAATCGGTGTTGAGCACCCACCGAGCCTTTTCTCGACTACAGCAAGAATACCGCTGCAACAGCTCACCCATCCCTGGGCTGCGATCGAGCAGCATTCGGACACGTTCGCAGATGCTGAACCGCCCGACAAGATACCGGGAGCTTCTCCGAAAAAAAACGGAGCATGGCGCATTTGCGCGAAAGTTGAAGAAGGCATCCAGGTAAGGCAGGTGTCGAGCGAGCAGCGGACTCATCCACCAAAGCGGAAACGCGGTGCGGGCAGCTCCAGGTAATATGAAGCGGCCTTGGGTACCTCGTAGCAGCCTCCAGGTATTCCGTACCAGTCTCGCCCGCCACACCGGCGACAATTTTTTCTGCTTAGTGGCCATACGGCGACTTTACGATTGCGTTGGTCTGACGCTGAACGCGCGCTCAAATGATCTCAAATGATATTGCATTGCCCGTTCGGGAAGATTTCAACGACCCCTGCGGAAGGAGGTCTCGATGCAGTCTCTGACCAGGGCAGTCCTGAGGGCGTTGCCCGCCATTATCCTCTCCGCTAGCGCAATCGCACGCGCCGACGAGGCGCTAACTGGCTTCGACATCTCGACCAACGGATTCGCCGATCAGAACACTTTTCAAGCCGATCTCGCGAGCTTCGAGGAAGTCGAGACGATTAAGGATGGGCTCGGCCCATTGTACAACGCGCAGTCCTGCCGCGAATGCCATCAGAATCCGGTGACCGGTGGTGCCAGCCAGATCACGGAATTGCGCGTCGGCCATCTCGACCACAAGGGGCGTTTCCAGAACCCGCGCATCCCGATTGCGCGCGGGACTGTTGTCATAACGGGGCGCTCCCTGGTCAATGATCGCGCGATCTGTCCCAACAAGGATTTTCCGGAGACGGAAATTCAGGAGCGCGTGCCCGACCGTGAAAACATCCGGACGCTACGAGTCTCGCTGAACCTGCTTGGCGATGGTTTTGTCGAGGCGATTGCGGACCAGGCGCTGATTGCTCTCTCGCGCAGTCAGTGTCGCGCTTCGCGTGGGACGATCTGCGGGCAAGCGTTGCGCGTCCCGATCCTCGAGGCGCCTGGCCAGACGGCGATCGGTCGCTTCGGCTGGAAGGATCAACATGCGAGTCTGCTATCGTTTGCCGCCGACGCCTACCTGAACGAGATGGGGATCACTAATCCGTTGCAACCAAACGAAGTGACCACACTGTGCAACACGGCGGACGAGCCCAACGACAAGCTGGGGGATGACGGCTTGGCCGATATTGACCGCTTCGCCCGCTTCATTCGCTCCACCAAGGCGCCGCCGCGCGATCACACGCTGGCGGCGACGCCCAAGGCGGTCAGAGGAGCCGCACTGTTCAATCGCGTAGGATGCACAACCTGCCACGTGCAGTCTTTGACGACGGCGCCCACCGGCACCAAGGTCAACGGCGGAGCATTCACGGTGCCCGGCGCTCTTGGCGGGAAGACGATCCATCCGTACAGCGATTTTCTGCTGCACGATGTTGGAACAGGCGATGGCATCGTGATAGCGATGCCCGAGCATTACGGCACGAACGCGTACGAAATTGACTGGAAGGGTTTGTCAGACAGACTGATGCAGCGGACACGCAACAAAATCCGCACACCGCCGTTGTGGGGCGTTCGGATGCGGACGCGGCTGATGCATGATGGCGGATCGACGACGTTCACCGATGCGATCCAGCGGCATCGCGGTGAAGCCCGCCAGGTCGTACGCAAATTCAATGATCTAAGTCGTTCAGACCGGCATGCGATCGAGGAGTTTCTGCGGTCGCTTTAATCTGTGGCTTGCCGAAAATAGTGTCCGGGAGCACGCTGCGTTACAATCGTTCTCCGCAGCCCGTTGAGGAAATCGACACGACCAAGCCCGCGCTCGTCTATCTCCTACACAGCTCAACGCACCGTCGTTGTGTCTGCGAAGGTGCTCTGCGCGCGCAGGCCATCGGGTGTTAGCGCTATAAAGAGCGTGCTTGTTGCATCGGCGGGGATGACAAAACTTGCGACGGCTTCCTGATTGTTTCCCAGATTTGCACTGGTCAGCACTACACCACCCTGGCGCTTCGACACCAGCCGCGATCCGTCAACATCTATGAAAGTGCCTTCCGCATCTAGTGTTGCAATTGTGACGGGTTTGCCGACCACCGGTACGCCGGTCGGTGATGTGTAGGTCACTGCAATGTCGCATCGCTTTTGATTTGTCGCTCGCGTCACCACGCATGAGCGTAAGCGGTGTTAGTTCACCGTCTCCCTGATCGGGGCCCAATCCGGCAGATTCCCTCCGTTTGCAACAACGGAGTTAGGCACATGTCAGACACTGAGCTTTTGGATATGTCTAAGGCGGAGCCGGTCCGCCGGCTGGAAGTCTTTACGGGCACGGGGCGGCGGCGTTCGTGGACGGCCGAGCAGAAGGCGCGGATCGTGGCGGAAAGCTGCACGGAGGGGGCGACGGTTAGTGCTGTGGCCCGCCGGCACGGGCTGACAGCACAGCAGCTAACTCCTCGTATGTTTGAGGTGCGTGATCGGATACGTCGAAGCCGTGGGGTAGAAGTCGGGTTGCGATCTGAATGATCGCCTGTCTGAGTGTTTGCATGAGGCGTCCTCTGTGGGAGAGGACCGACCCAGTTATTCCTAAATTTCATTACGACCCCGAACACGACACAAATGACGACAAAGAGTGGTCGGAGATGGACTTCGAGGATTTGCAGAACTCACTGGCGCGCGGCGGCTCGATTGAAGATGTGGCGATTTTCCTGTGTCGTCGAGGGCGGCACCGCCTTCTGATGATCACGGTTGCTGAGCTGGCGCGGTACCGATGGGACTCAGAATACGAGGAGTCGCTTATCGCGATCCCTGACGTATTTCCCATGACGGTTGGGAAGTCCCCAATTGAGCTCGGGTCACTGCTTTAGGTGTTGAGCCTAATTCCCGGAGCCATGGGGTGCCGGCCACGGGGGTTCAGGGCCAAGAAGAGACGCAAAGCAGTGGACTGAGAAAGTCCGCTGCTTTCAGTATAATTGGCTCATCAGCCCACAACTGCAACGCGTTCCAGCGCACGCGCTTCGCTCACCGTCTTGGGATCTGCCGGCAGTTGCAGCACCGTTGCATTTTGGCCGTCGGCCAAAAGCGTCAACAGAACCGATCGTCCATCCGGAAATTCCAGAGCATCGTGATGCATGTGGGGCTGCTCGCGGTTGATCTGGCGAAAGATCGCTGTCTTGTGCGGTACGGCTTCAGCGGCGCCACTAACTGCAATGGGCGCATCGAATGCGAGTTCTGTGCCGGGTAGCACGCAAACCGCTGTCATCAGGTCCTGGGGCGAAGCGAAACCCCTGGTGCCCGTACCAAAATTTTTCGTCTGAAGCCTGTCGCCGACGATCGCTGCGCGCGATCTTACATGCATCAAACTATAGTCGCACATGGGTACCTCCTGACTTTCACGTTGGTTCGAGCCATCGGTAACTAAATCGGCCGCCCGAGGCACATCAAAGTTCGCTAAATTTTCAATCATAATTAGGGCGGCCGACGCTTTGAATTTCAATTCTAAGTGATCGCGATACGGCTGTGTGTGCCGAAAACTCAGATTCGGCAATATTGGTGATGAAGAGATCACCAGCCCGCGCAGCGTCACCACCTCTGCGGTGAAGAATTCGGTCCCCGCTACCAGCGCCAGGTGGGTTCGAATGAAGACCGGCCATGTGGTCGTGCGCTTGCGCTTCGGCGCGGGCGGCAGGCGGTAACGCTGCAGAACATTGCCAACTGTCTGAACGGAAACCCGTATGGTCAAAATATCAAAACGGTAGGAAACGTCGGCAGTTATTCCCTCTCGGCGTAGCCTCGCGGCGCGTCGTCCGGTACCTTTTTGCGGCGATCAATGGCGCCCATCGCGGAGGAGACTCTGATTGGGCGCGGATTCTGGCCTACGTCACGGGGACGGCGGACGACCAAGAATTGCTGACCCAAAACGAATATCTGCGTCTTTCGGTTGAACTAAAACTGACGCTCGTGCAATTGCGAATTCCACGCGCAGATTGACGCAGATTGCAAAGAAACCCAAGTATTGCTGATTCCAGATCGGTTTGAATCGAATCCAAACCCCGGCGAAGGATATTTTGATATCAGCTGCGACATCGGCACGCATTCAAAGCAAGTCTGGAAGCGGTATAAGCTATAATATTACCACCCCGAGCCGGACAACCCCCCGACCCCCCCCCAAATTGTCCGGCGACGAAGTGGCCCCCGGTGCGTATATGCCGGGGCCATTTTCTGCAGGTGCCACACCGGCACTAACGTGTTAGCGACCGGATTTACGGCCCGGCCGCTCGGCGGCAACCGCCTTCCTGACATCGGACTGTAAAATTCCAAATTGCCACGCGATTGCGGAAGCCTTGATGCCAACCCTGAAGACGGCGCGCACTGCCTTCAACTTGCCCGTGCTCAATGAATCTGCGCCATCTTTGGCAGGCGCCTGGGGTGGCGAGGGCTTTCCAGCGGATGCTGGCTTTTCTTTCGCCGGGCTCGGACAGCCTCGGCGCTCGGCCTCGGTGGTGACCGCTGCAAGCAGAGCAACGATTTCACCATCATCCAACCGCTTCAGCGCTCCGGCCAGGTCCCTGGGCAACAAATAGCGCGGTTGCGAAGCCAGGTTGTTCCGCCCGGATTTTTTCTTTGGAACGGCCGGAAGCCCCGCCGCCGTTGCTTTCGGCGGAGTCGAGAACAGGTCTGGTGTTGTCTCCGTGGACGGCCGGGTTGGCATGCCCCCAACTATGCCGTCGGCGTCAGTTCGGGAAATTCATGGCCGATGAGACCGAGAAGTGGGGCAAGGTCATCCGAGCGGCTAATATTAAACCTCACTGAAGACCAACACGGACCCGCATTCCATAAATTCCGATCTGCAAATTTCGCTGGGTCCGAAACCCGCAACACCCAGAACGAATGAACCTTTTGCACTGCACCATTGACTGCCCACTGAGTTCAGGTATGGGTCATTTCGCGTCGTGGCCATACAAGGTGTTGCGTCCGCTCAAGTCCGCTTCGCCCCGTAAGCGACAGTCGGCAGTCGGGGAACGACCCGCGCGCGACCGCATCGGAGTTTATCATTCGGCGGCTGCCTGCATTCGCTCGTGGTTTTTCAGTTTCAACATATGCGCGGATATCGTCACACGTGCAGTCGCACAGGAACGCAC
>Ga0209488_10003395_pt1 | contig 12790 bp, 12 predicted proteins | sample Rivendell_Oct201_8_FD_188349 | JGI IMG/M metagenome (GOLD analysis project Ga0209488, IMG submission 188349) | Vadose zone soil microbial communities from the Eel River Critical Zone Observatory, Northern California, USA -... | ecosystem: Environmental > Terrestrial > Soil > Vadose zone >...
AATTCCGGCGCGGTCCCGCCACTGTAGCCGGGCAGCTCGTCCCAGAAGCCACTCGGTGCACGCACCGGGGAAGGCGGGACGCGCGCGCAGCGAGTCGCTGCGGACCCGGGAGCCAGGAGACCTGCCTGGCGGCATGAAGCCGAAGTCCTTCGCCTCTTCGAGAGAGAGAGGGGAGACATCATGCCGCTGGTCTCAGCCCCACAGGGGCGTATTGCACGTTCTCGCGCGAAGTCTCCGGCGCGTTCCTCGATCCTTCTGCTCGTGTCGGCGCTGCTCTCGTGGGCGCGCTCCGCACGCGCCGAGCAAGACGGGGGTGCGCCCGACCAATCAGTCGCCGGACCTCCGGTCGAGGTCAGCTACGAGGCCACGGTCCGCACATCGCGCCAGGGCGCCAACGCACAGACCACGGTAGTGGACGCCGACCGCTTCGCGGGCGAGGCACGGACGGCCGCGGAGCTCATCGCCACCTCGCCGGGCGTCTCGGTCCAAAACAGCGGCGGACCACTTCCCTGGAAGAGGCGCTCGCTGCCATCCGGAGTCCTGCCGCTCGATGACGACCAGGCCATCGTCAGCAACTTCATCGCGGGAAACGTCGCCGGCGTGGATTTCAGGACGGGAGCCAGGCCATGAAAGTGGCCGCCCCGTCCTTCGATGTCGCTTCCGCTGAGCTGGCCCGCGAGCATCAGCAGCGCCTCACCAAGCCCCGCGGGAGCCTCGGGCTGCTCGAGGAGATCCCGGTGCAGCTCGCCGGGCTGCAGCGCACGGCGATGCCGTCCTCGCGCCCCGCCGCCGTCATCCTCTTCGCCTCCGACCATCCCGTCGCACGCCACGGTGTCTCGGCGTATCCGGTGGAGGTCACCGCAGCGATGCTGCGGAACTTCGTCAGCGGCGGCGCGGCCGCGAGCGTGCTCGCGAGAGAGCTGCGGGTTCCACTTCACGTCGTCGACGTCGGCGTGCTCGGTGGCGGCTATCTCAGCTTCGAGGACGACGTCCGCCTCGTGAGCGCAGCAGTGGCTCGAGACCCGGTCGGCGATCTGCGGGTCGAAGACGCGATGAGCGAGGCGACGTTCGCCCGCGCCGTCATGGCCGGCGCCAGCGCGGTCGACGCATTGCCGGCGGGTGTCCTCGTCCTGCTCCTGGGCGAGATGGGGATTGGCAACACCACTGCCGCCTCAGCAGTGGTTGCGATGCTCCTCGACGCGCGGGAGGACGAGATTGACGCACTGGTCGGAGCTGGCACCGGCGTGACCGGCGCCGCTCTTGCGCGCAAGCGCACGGTCGTCCGTGACGCCCTGGCGCGGGTAGGCCGGGTCCAAACCGCCGAGGAGGCGATTCGCCGCCTTGGCGGCCGCGACATTGCCGCGCTGTTCGGGGCGGCTGCCCGCGCTTCCGAGCGCGGAATGGCGGTCCTGGTCGACGGCTTCATCGTCTCCGCGGCCGTGCTGGCGCTGGTGCGGTCGGCGCCCGCGACGCGACCATCTTTCCTGTTCGCTCACCGTTCCACCGAACCCGGCCATCAGCGTGTGCTGGAAGCGCTGGAAGCGACGCCTCTCCTCGATCTCCGGCTCCGCCTGGGCGAGGCCAGCGGCGCATTGCTTGCGCTTTCGCTCCTCGATCATGCCTGCGCCCTCCATTCACGGATGGCGACCTTCGCCTCAGCCGGGGTACCGGAGAGCGGCGCATGATGAGCGCGCTTCGCGGCATGCCCGCGGCGTTTGGGTTCCTCACCCGGCTGCCGGTGGGCGGATTTCCCTACAGCCCCGACGAGCTGCGCTGGAGCTCCGCGCACTTTCCCCTGGTCGGCGCCGTGCTCGGCGCTGCTCTCGGCGCCGTGATGATGCTCTCCGCCCGCGCCGGCACGGTCGTGGCCGCAGCGCTGGCCGTCTCCGCCGGAATGCTGCTCACCGGGGCCTTCCACGAGGACGGCCTCGCGGACACGGCCGACGCGCTCGGCGGCGCTACCGATCGCGACAAGCTGTTCGTCATCCTCCGGGACAGCCGCATCGGAAGCTTCGGCGCGGCCGCCCTCTGCATGGCGCTCGTTCTTCGCGTGGCCCTCCTCTCCGCCCTCTTCAGTGCCGCACCGCTGGCGCTGGTGCTCACACAATCGCTAGCCCGGCTTCCGCTGGTTTGGATGATGGCGCTCCTGCCTTCCGTATCGCCGGAAGGCGCCCGGAGCTCCGCGATCGCCGGCGCCGGTGGCTCGCAGGTGGCGGTTGCGAGCGGCTGGGTGGCGCTGCTCTTTGGCAGCGCCTTCGCGGCGAATCTGATCGAGGGAAGAGTGCTCGCGGGCCTGCTCGTAGTCGCCGCCCTGACGGCGGCCGCTTGCGCCGTGCGCTTCCTGCGGCGGGCCGGCGGCCTGACGGGGGATTTTCTCGGAGCCACCGAGCAGGTCCTCGAATGCGCTCTCCTCCTGACGATCGTGCTCTGGCGGGGAGGCAATGCTCCATGACGACGTTCCTCCGATGCGCGCGGCATGCCGCGCTCCCGCTCGAGAGGCGCTGCCGTGGCCAGCTCGATCTGGCGCCGGGGGAAGATCCGCTGGTGAGCGCGGATCAGCTTCGGCTCGCTCTTGCGGCTCCCACGCCTGCCGTCGTCTGGACCAGCCCGCTGCGACGTTGCAGCGAGGTCGCCGCCCGGTTGGCTGCCCGCATCGGCGCGGAGCTCCGGACCGACCCACGCCTCCTCGAGATGGATTTCGGCGAATGGGAGGGCCGTTCCTGGGAAGACATCGAGCGACAGGATCGCATTGCCTACCGCGACTGGCTCGCCGCCTGGCGCAAGATCGCTCCGCCGCGAGGGGAGTCTCTCGGCGCTTTCGAGGGGCGCGTTCGCTCCTGGGTCCAGGAACGCACCCGGGCGGGCGAGATCGCCTCCTCCGTCCTGATCGGCCACGCGGGCGTGATCCGCGCGCTTAGCGTGATCGGCGCCGGCGCGCGTTGGGAAGACGTGCTCGCTCAACCCGTGCCGCACCTCGATTGGCTGTCGATTCCGATGGCGCGCGCTGGGCGACCATGATCTGGAGCTTCGTCCTCTGCGCGCTGATGGCCGCACCGGCGATCGCCGGGCCTCCACGACGGGTCGTCAGCCAGACCGTCGGAACCGACGAGCTTCTGCTCGCGCTCGCCGATCCGGCCCAGATCGCTGCTCTCAGCCACCTCGGCCGCAATCCAGCCTTCAGCCTGACCGCGCGCGAGGCCGCCGCCTATCCCAAGCTGAAAAGCAGCGACGCGGAAAGCGTGATCCTCTTCCGCCCGGACCTGGTGCTGGCCGCGAGCTACAGCGAGGCGCCCACGCTGGCGCTGCTGCGCCGCGCCGGCGTGGCGCTGATCGTCGTCGATCGCTTCGAGTCGCTCGAGGACGTCTACGCGAACATCCGCGGCATCGGCGCCGCCCTCGGCCATCCCGACCGCGCCGACGCGCTGGTCCGCGGCACCCAACGGCAGGTTGCCGAGCTGGCCCGGAAGCTCCGCGGTGTGAGGCCCGTCCGCGTGCTGGCGGTGAGCACCTATCCATTCACCGCCGGTTCCCAAACCACGTTCCAGGACCTGTGCGATCACGCCGGCGCGGTCAACGTCGCCGCCGATGCGGGCCTCGTCGGCCACGCCTCGACGCCCGACGAAAAGCTCCTCACCTGGAACGCGGAGGTACTCATCGCCTCGGACACCGAGGGACCGGGTCTGGAGGCCCGGCTGCGGCAGATGCCCGCATACCGGCACCTCCCCGCGCTCGAGGCTGGACGGCTCGTGCTCTTGCCTGGACCGCTCCTGGCCAGCGTCACCCACCACCGCGTCGAGGCGTTCGAGGCGCTTGCCCGAAAGCTGCACCCGGAGCGCTTCCAGTGAAGCGAGGCGGCGCCATGTGGGGGCTCGTCCTGCTGCTGTTGGTCGCGTTTCTCGCATCCCTCGCCTTTGGCGAGGTGTCGCTTCCGCTGCCGGACGTCGTGCAGGCGCTTCGCGGCAAAGGAGACCCCATCGCATTGGCCGTGGTGCGGGAGTTCCGCCTCCCCCGAACGCTGGTCGGAACCGTGGTCGGCGCCGCGCTCGCGGCGAGCGGCGTCGTCATGCAGGCGTTCTTCCGCAACGCGCTCGCGAGCCCGGGGCTGCTCGGCGTTTCCAGCGGCGCGGCGCTGGGCGCGGTGTCGGTGCTGGCCTTCGGGATGGGCCACACCCTCTGGACCGTTCCCCTCGCGGCCATCGGAGGCGCTTTCCTGTCCACGGCTGCAGTCGTCGTGCTCGCACGGAGAGGAGCGGGCACGGACCGGCTGCTCCTCTCCGGCGTCGCGCTGAATGCGCTCCTGGACGCGGGCACCGCCTTCCTGCTCTCGCTCAGCGCCGGGCGCCTGGAGCTCAGCGGCCAGATCCTCTTCTGGCTGATGGGCGGGCTGGAGAGCCGCACGACGGAGCACGTGATCATCGGCATCCCCGCGATCGTGCTGGGCTGCGCGCTGCTGCTCCCGCTGGGACGCGCGCTCAATCTCATCAGCCTGGGCGAGCAGACGGCGCAAAGCCTGGGCGTCGACGTGCGTCGCGTGCGCCGGCAGTTGATCGTTCTCTCCACGCTGCTCACCGCGCTGGCCACCTCGGTCGCGGGCGTGATCGGATTCGTCGGTCTCGTCGTCCCGCACCTGGTGCGCCTGATCCTGGGCCCCGATCACCGCCGGCTCCTGCCCGCCTCGATGATGGGAGGAGCCGCCTTGACGCTGGCCTGCGACGTGGCCACGCGCGTCTTGCCCGGTGGCCTGCACCTGGGCGTGGTGACCGCGCTCGTCGGGGGGCCATTCTTCCTCTGGATGCTGAGGACGCTGGCATGACCGTGCTGGAAGTGCGCGAGCTGACGGTTCCGGGCCGGCTGATCGACGTTTCCTTCACGCTGCGGCCGGGGACGCTGACGGTTGCGGTCGGTCCGAATGGGACGGGCAAGTCGACTTTGCTCCAGGCGGCCGCCGGGCTGTTGCCGGCCAGCGGAGAGATCGAATGGGAAGGACGGCCGCTGCGCCGCATCGACATTCTCGACCGCGCGCGCCGCCTGGCCTGGGTGCCACAGGAGGCCCAGTTCCACTTTTCCTATAGCGTCCGGGAGGTGGTTGCGCAGGGCCGCTACATGTGGGGCGACGACGAGAACGGCGTCGACGACGCGCTCGCCGCCTTCGACCTGCGCGAGCTTTCGGCACGTCCGGTAACGCGGCTCAGCGGTGGCGAACGCCATCGGGTGACGCTCGCCCGCGCCCTCGCCACCGGGGCCAGGGTGCAGCTTTGGGACGAGCCCATCGCCCAGCTCGACGCGCGCCATGCGCTCGAGGTGCTGGCTCTCGCGCGGCGGCTGGCCGACGGCGGCGCCGCTTTGCTCGTGACCCTGCACGATCTGCGGATGGCCCGGCACTTCGACCGCGTGCTGCTGCTCCAGCGGGGCCGCCTGGTCGGCGATGGCCGCCCCGACGAGGTGCTCACGCCCGCGGCCATTCTCGAAGTCTTCGGGGTGTGCGCGCGCCCTGCCATTACCCTCGACCTGGAGCTCCCCCATGACTGACGCGACCAAGCATGAAGCGGAGATGAAGGCACTGCAGAAGGAGATGCGCGGCAAGATGGCCGCCGCCCGCCGCCGGAAGGGACTGATCATCGTTCACACGGGCGACGGCAAGGGAAAGACCAGCGCCGCCCTGGGAATGCTGCTGCGTTCGCTCGGCCACGGCTTCAAGTGCGCAGTGGTCCAGTTCGTCAAAGGCGGACGCGGCACCGCCGAGTCGCTCCTCAAATCGCCGCTGCTGCAATGGGACAAGGTCGGTCAGGGTTTCACCTGGGACACCCAGAGCCGGGAGAAGGACAGCAAATGCGCCCGAGACGGCTGGAGCCTGGTCCAGCGCCATCTCGCGGATCCGGAGCTGAAGTTCCTCCTGCTCGACGAGCTGAACATCGTCCTCTCCTACGAGTATCTCCCGGCCACCGAGGTCATCGAGTCGCTGCGCGACAAGCGCGATGACCTGCACGTGGTGGTCACGGGTCGCGGCGCCCTTCCCGCCTTGATCGACCTGGCCGACCTGGTGACGGAGATGAAGGAGATCAAGCATCCCTTCAAGCAAGGCATCCGCGCCCAGCCTGGCATCGAATTCTGATGGGAAGGCTCCTCTACGTCACGGGGCCCGCCCGGAGCGGGAAGAGCCGCTGGGCGGTGGATCGCGCCGCGGGGTGGGGACCGGAGGTGATTTTCGTCGCCACTTGCCGGCGCGGCGACGACCCGGAGATGAACGACCGCATCCGCCTCCACCGGGAGCAGCGGCCTCCGTGGCGCACTCTCGAGGCGCCGAGCAGCGTCGCCGCCGCGCTCGCCGCGATCGAGCCCGCTCCCAGCGGCGTGGTGCTCGACTGCCTCACCTTGTGGATGAGCGACCGGCTCGACCTGGCCGACGACGCAGTCCTCGCAGCCTGGGACCGTGAGCTGCGCGCGCTGCGGGCCGCTTCCTGGCCGGCGGTGGTGGTGAGCAATGAAGTCGGCTGGGCGCCGGTGCCCGACTCGCCGCTATTGCGCCGCTTCCGCGATCTGGCTGGTTGGCTCGGCCAGCGGACCGCCGCGGCGGCGGACGAGGCCTGGCTCCTGGTCGCCGGCTGCCCGCTCCGCCTCAAGTGATCCGATGGCGAAGCAGGCGATCATGGTTCTGGGCTGCAGCAGCGACGCCGGAAAGTCGTTTCTCACTGCGGCGCTCTGCCGGTGGTTCGCCCGCCGGGGCGAGCGGGTCGCACCGTTCAAAGCGCAGAACATGTCGAACAACGCCGGCGTCTGCGCAGATGGGTCCGAGATCGGGCGCGCGCAGGTTCTACAGGCGCTCGCCGCCGGCGTGCGTCCGGAAGCCCGGATGAACCCGGTCCTCCTCAAGCCCGAGGCGGACACCCGCAGCCAGGTCGTGCTCATGGGCCGCTACGATCGGGCGCTGACCGCCACGCCCTGGCTCGAGCGTCGCGAACGCCTCTGGCCTGCCATCGCGAGCGCGCTGGACTCACTGCTCCGCGATTTCGAGCGGGTCATCCTGGAGGGAGCCGGCAGCCCGGCGGAGCCGAACTTGATGCGGCACGATCTCGTCAACCTCGCGGTCGCCCGACGCGCAGGCGCGGCCTGCTACCTGGTCGCCGACGTGGATCGCGGCGGCGCCTTCGCGCACCTGCTCGGAACCTGGCAAACGATCGATGCGGCGGACCGCAAGCTCCTCCGCGGCTTCGTCCTGAACAAGTTTCGCGGCGACCCGGAGCTGCTGCTCGACGCGCGCGAATGGCTGGAGGCGCGCACCGGCGTCCCCACCGTGGCGGTGGTCCCGTACCGGCGCCACCTGCTGCCGGAGGAGGACTCTTTCTTCCATCGGCCGGAGCGGCAGGAGGGCAGAACGCGGGTCGCGCTGGTGCTTTATCCCTACGCATCGAACCTCGACGAGTTCGATCCGCTGATTCACGAGGAAGGAGTGGAGGTGGTGCCGCTGGAGCGGCCGGAGGACCTGGAGGGAGTGGCCGCCGTCCTTCTCCCCGGAAGCAAGAACACGGTGGCCAGCCTGAATCATCTCCGGCGCAGCGGACTCGCAGCGCGGATCGTGGCTCTCGCCAAGGCCGGGGTACCCGTGCTTGGAATCTGCGGCGGCCTGCAGATGCTCGGCAGGTGGATCCACGACCCCGACCGAGTCGAGGGACGGGATGCGGAGGGCTTGGGGCTCCTGGACGTCGACACGATTTTCGCAGGTGACAAGACTACCCGCCGGACGCGGGTGCTCTCGACAGATTGTGGCTGGGTGGAAGGTTACGAGATCCATCTCGGGCACACGGTGGCCGACCCTCACGTCGAAACACACCTGGCCGGCGGTCTCGGGTTTCGCCAAGGCAACGTCGCCGGCGTCTACCTGCACGGCTTGTTCGAGAACACCGCTTATCGGACTCACTTCCTCCGCTCGCTCGGGTGGAGTGGCTCGACTACAGATTGGGAGGAGCGCGTGCAAACGCAGCTCGACCGCGTCGCGGACCTCATCGACGAGTCGGGGTGGGCCAAGAATCTGGGTTAGAGACTTTCCTTCGAGCCGGCCGAATCAGCTCTCCTCAGTCAGTCGTCATCGTCATCGCCGTGGCCGTCCCGGCCGAGGCCGATGTTCTTCGCCTTCCCGGTCAACTCCAGGATATCCAGCCCCGCGCCGTTCCGGTCAGTCGCGTAGATGTAGCCGCGATTGTCGACCTCGAGGTTGTTCGTCATGTAGCCGTCCGCGGAAGTGTTGGCGTTGGATTCCGGCACGTAGAAGGCTACTTCCACAGGAGCCTGTGGTTCGCGGATGTCCCACGCCCGAACGCCGCCGGTGAAATAGGCCAGGAAGGTCACCCTGCCGTAGTAGGGATTCCGGAAGTTCTCCTCGCTCGAGTGCACGCCGTAGCGCGCTCCACGATCGCAGTAGTTGCCGCGAGGGTACTTCTCGCCCAGGCGCGGATCGACCGATAGCGTCGAGAGGACCATGGGCCCGTGCCACGGATTCTGCTCCATCCGCGTTCCCGGAGGGGAATTGCGCGAATTCTCGACGGTGACGTCGACCACGAAGCTCCAGTGCGGCGCTTCCTGGCACCGGTTGGAGGTCGCCTCGGATGCAAGCAGCACGATGTCGCGGGTCTTGAACTCGGCATATTTCGCATAGCTCGCAGGCGTCATTCCGAAGACCGGCATGCTGGTGTGCCCGCCCTGATCCGGTGACATCAGGAAGAAGCCGGTTTGCGCCGACTCCAGATCCTCTTTTGTCGGCCGGTCGGCGTCGCCGACCCAGCTCCCGCCATACGCCGGCGGCAGCAGTTTCTTGCGGTCTACGATCTGGAGAACGCCGTCGTCGCCAACCCCCCACGCGAGGTAGATGCGATTGCCGACCACGTCGTCTGGCCCGGCCGCGCGCGCCAGCGGAAGGCCGACCTGGGGATGCTCAAACGTAGAGATCGGACCGTGAAGTGAGTTGGGCGCCGTTCCGGTTCCATCCGGGTGCGCACCCACCAGGCCGTAGGTACGGATGTACTTCGGGTAACCCGCCGGGACCGGAGCGCCGGCGAGGGGAGGGTTGCTCCAGTCATAGACAAGCATCGACTGGCTCGTGCGCCACCGATTGGGCGCCGCTACGTCCTTGCTGCCCGGCATGTAGGCGATGCCGGACTTGCACTCCCACCAGTCCTTGTGCGTGCTGCGGATGCCAGTCAATGACGCCACCTTCGCGGGGTTGCTGACGTCGGTCACGTCCCAGATCTCGTACCCCGAGGCGCTGCTTCCCTGGATGTTGCGCAAAAGATAGACGTGGCCATTGATTCCGCCTGGCAGGTCGGAGCCGAGGCACATCCGGGCCATCTGCGCCTGACCACCCGCGACCGGGACCGGGATGTGGGATTTCTCGACCGGGCGCGACGGGTTGGTGACGTCGATGATCATGGTCCCGTTCTGCTCGACCACACCGCCCTTGATCGGATTGGGCCTGCTGCCGCCGTGCGTGCCCACGAACGCAATCGTCCTTCCATCGGGGTAGGCGATCACGTTCGGCTGGTAGGCGACGCGCCCTTGCAGGTCGACGTGTCCCACCCGACGCATGCTCTTCTGTTCGCCGCTCTGGTGGATGCCACCATCGTCGCGCGCCAGGACCTGTCCCGACATCATCCCTGCGATCGCTGCAGCCATGCACATGAGAACGCGCTTGCGCGCGGCGAGCGGTCCGCTTCTCGAGATCGACATCGCTTCCCCCTTTGGATGTCCGCCGGCAGGTGCCGTCCCAAACGCTCTTGCTGTTTGCGTCGAGTTTCCTGGACGCACGGTCGGACCGACCGGCGACGCAGAGCGGATGCTCCCGGGCGCACCTGCGAGTCAAGGCGACTTGCGTTAGTCGGATTGTCGGGCGCGACCTGACGAAACCCGGAGACGCCCGCGATACGCGAGTCGATGACTCGGCCGTTCGTCGGAATTGAAGCCGCGTTTGCTGTGCGTTTGCGCCCGCAGCGGAACTGCGAAGCGCGACGAAGGTCGCGATCCGGATCTGGAACCGTGCCGTGCTGCGGTATCGACGTGTTTCTTTGCCCGATCGCCTGTGACCAGCTAAGCTCGCCACGTGTTGCGAAGAGTCAGCGCTGCGGTCGCCTTCATCGCGCTCGCGTCCACGCCCGTCGTGGCGCGATCACAGCTCTTTTGCCGCTACACCGGAGTCGAGATTTCCGACTGCCGGCAACAAGAGACTTCGGGCAGCTCCGAAATCCAGGTTGAGGGATGCTGTGACAGGCGGACCACGCAGCCGCCCATTGTCGTTTTGGTCGGCCATCAGCAAGATACCTTCCCTCCCGTACTGATCTCGCTTCCTGTAGCGATCTCATTCGCCGCGCCAGCCCGTCCGCTGCCGATCCGTCTCCTTGACGTCGCACCTCCTGTTTTACTGATCACTCGAGCCTTGCTCATCTGAGCCCGGGCTGGATCGCTTGCCACCACGCGGCGCATTCCTGCGCTGGCGTGGCTCGCCGTCCACCCCATGCCGTCGCTCGGCGACGGGAGGCACTCGATGATCGCAGCATGTCTGGCGCTGGCCGTCGCCGCGCCGTCCCCACTTCGCCTCGCGGATCTCCTCCGCGAGGCCCGGGAAAGAAATCCGGACCTGAAAGCCGCGCAGGCGCAATTGCGCGCTGCGAAGGAGAGCGTTTCGCCCGCCGGCGCGCTCGACGATCCGATGCTGATGGTCCAGCTCTGGAACACGCCGGTGGACTTCTCTTCCGTCCCCCTCATGGTGCAGCTCTCGCAGACCATCCCCCTCGGTGGCAAGCGTGGCGCACGGACCGATGCCGCGCGCGCCGACGCAGCCATGGCGGAGGCCGAGCTCGCCGGGAAGCAGCGGGAGATCGAGACGCAGGTCGCATCGGCGTACTTCGATCTCTTCCTCGCCGAGCGAACGCTGGCCGTGGACGATGAGCTGGAGACCTTCCTCAAGGTGCTCCTGCACTCCTCCGAGGCGCGCGTTTCCAGCGGCAAGGGGGAACAACTCGAGCTGCTGCGCGCGCAGGCCGCGCTCGTCCAGCTGCGGTCGCACCGCGAAGCGGCCGTCGATCAGCGCAAGTCGGCGTGGGCGCGACTCGCCACACTGATCGATCGCAACCCCGCTGCACCCAGCGGAACCACTACTCCACCGAGCGTGCTGCCCTCGACCCCCGATCTGACCACGCTTCAACAGCACGCGCTCCGAGAACGAGCGGAATTGGCCGGCGCCCGCGCGCGGGTCGCGAGCGCAGAAGCCCAGGCACGCCTCGCCAAGGCGGCTACGATCCCCGATCTGAACCTGTTCGTTGCCGAGATGCATGCGTTCGGAAACACGATGGGCGTTTCGGATTTCCTCTTCGCCGGCTTCCAGATCAATCTGCCCATCTTCAGCGGCAGAAAGATCGGGCCGCGGATCTCGTCGGCCCAAGCCCAGGTGATTTCCGCGCAGGAGTCGGAGCACGCGCTGCGCAACCGGGTCGCGGCGGAGGTCGTCGAGAAGCATTCGCACCTGGTCGCAGAACAGCGCCAGATCGACCTGCATCACCAGCTCATCCCCATCGCGCGGCAAGCGCTCGAGAGCGCGGAAGCGAGCTACGCAGCCGGCCGCGCCGATTTCCTCATGGTGATCGACAGCGCGCGAGAGCTGCGGATGCACGAGCTGGAGCTGGCCATGCACCTGGCCATGTACGAGCAGCGACTCGCCGAGCTGCAGCGCGCGGTGGGGGCGGACCTCGGACTCGACGAAGCAGCGGAGACAGGCCATGACGAGCGCCACTAGACTCGGCGCGGTGCTGCTGCTGCTTGCGGGCTGCGCGAGGAAGGACACTTCGAGCGCGCTGTCTGTGGGCGATCTGCTGGTGCAACTTCGCCTCGACCCCGATCCGCCGGTTGCCGGGAACAACGTACTGCGCCTCGAGCTGATGGACGCGCAGCGCAAGCCGGTCGACGGCGCGCGACTCGAGTTCATCGCTGACATGCCCGCCATGGGCGCGATGCCGGAGATGAAGGGGGGTGGGGACGTCAAAACGGTGGGCGGCGGGAAGTACGACGTCGCGTACTCGCTCTCCATGCTGGGCGACTGGTACCTCACCTTGGGAATCGACGCCCCAGGGCATGCGCACGCGGAACTGCGGCTCAAGGTCTCACCGCCTCGCAAAGGGTACACGGTCGAGACGCGAGGCGCGACGGCCGCTCGCGAGGGTGCGCCGAAGACCCTGGAGTTGTCCCCCGAGCGGCAGCAGCTGATCGGGGTGGTGTACGCGAAGGTCGAACGCCGGCCGCTCAGCCTCACGCTGCGCGCCACCGGCCGCGTCGAGGTCGATGAGACCCAGGTCAGCGACGTCGTGCTGAAGTACGACGCGTACGTCGATCAGCTGTTCGTCAATCAAACGGGGCAGCGCGTCCGGAAGGGCGAGCCGCTGCTCACGCTCGACAGCCCCGAGTTGCTTTCCGCCGAGCAGGACTACCTGGTTGCGCTGCGCAGCAAGGGAGTTCCCGGGAGCGAGCAGCTGGCCCGGGCGGCCGAGGAGCGGCTGAGGCGCTGGAACCTGAGCGACTCGCAGCTGGCGGCGCTGCGCAACCGAGGCGCCGCCGAACCGCGCGTGACCATCCACAGCCCGGCGGAGGGCACGGTGCTGGAGAAGAACGTCGTCGCTGGAACGAAGGCGATGGCGGGCAACGTGCTGTACCGGATCGGAAACCTGGGCCGCATCTGGGTCATTGCAAGCCTGTTCGAGTCGGACGCGCCCTACCTCGAGCCGGGTTTGCCCGCGACGCTCACCCTGCCCTTCGC
>Ga0209488_10003396_pt1 | contig 12787 bp, 14 predicted proteins | sample Rivendell_Oct201_8_FD_188349 | JGI IMG/M metagenome (GOLD analysis project Ga0209488, IMG submission 188349) | Vadose zone soil microbial communities from the Eel River Critical Zone Observatory, Northern California, USA -... | ecosystem: Environmental > Terrestrial > Soil > Vadose zone >...
GAATGAATCGGTGACGATCCTGGTGGATCCCTCAACGCATCTGCCGCTGGAAAAGCGCTTTGCCACTCGCGATCCCCGCTATCGCGATCGCGACGAAGAAGTGATCATTTATGGCGACTGGAAAGAATTCCAAGGGATCAATACGCCGCGGATGACCGTCACCAAGAGAAATGGCGAAACTCTCTCTCAGCAAATCATTTTGAACATCACCTACAATACGCATCCCTCCGATCTGCTGTTTGACCCGCGCCTAGCCAGGATCAATCCAGTAAAGGACAAGTAGTTCCCCGAGCGACACGTTCTGTTGTAAAAAAACAACACAGACCAAAGCTCCTGCCGGTGTAATCTGTTTACTTGGAATAACTTGCCATTTGAACAGACAGTTCGGGCTCCAGTGGAGTGCAAAGGTATAGGGCTGCACAGCGGGGCCGATGTGACCCTGCGGATCCTCCCTGCTGCCGCCGGAACAGGCATTGTTTTCCGTCGCAGTGACCTGGATGGCTTTGAAATAGAAGCCATTGGCCGCAACGTGGCGCGCGTGAGTTACGCTACCAGCCTGCAAAAAAAAGGCGTTCTGATCTCCACCACGGAACACCTGCTCTCGGCCTTCATTGGGATTGGCCTGGACAATGCGGTTGTGGAACTGGACAACCTGGAGCTCCCAATTCTTGATGGCAGCGCAAAACCATTCGTCGATATGGTTCTGCAGGCCGGCTTAAGGCAGCAGAGAAAAAAACGCACCTATCTGCGCATCATGCGCGAGATAGAAGTGCGCGACGGCAACAAGTTCATTGGGGCTTATCCAGCGTCTGGTTATGCTGTCGCGTACAAGATTGATTTTGCCCCGCCCATCGGGGCGCAATCCTTTGAGATCGACCTTTCCCAAGACCTTTACCGCAAAGAACTGGCGGCAGCGCGCACTTTTGGGTTTCTCAGTGAAGAGCAGGCCATGAAGAACATGGGACTGATCCGCGGGGCGTCGGAAGATAACGTAATTGTTCTGACGGCCAACGGGGTCAAGAATGGCCCGCTGCGGTTTGAAGATGAATTTGTGCGGCACAAGGTACTGGATCTGATTGGTGACCTGGCGTTGCTGGGAAAACAGATTATCGGCCGCATCGTGGCCGACCGCGCCGGCCACGCCATGCATACCGCGTTGGTTTCACGCCTATTGAAAGACCGGTCTTTGTGGGAAGAGACAACCGAAGTGAGCGAATCCCAGGATCTTGCTGAGAGCGCGATTTTGGCGGCCCACACCTCGCGCGACGCTTAACGCCTAAACTGTTGTGGCATTGATAAACATGGCTCCGCCACCCAGCGTTAACGCCCGTTTCTCCAGCCATATGTCCAGATCTTTTTTCGCTTCGGCTGAAAGCACTTGAAAACGAATTCCAGCACGGCCTTCCGGAGTCGACCAGGCCACTTCGCCTTTAATGTCCATGGAGCGCTTGGTTCCTGGCAATTGCAACCGGATTCGAGCAGCGCCGCCCTCATCCAGTTTTCGGGAACACTCTATCGAAATGCCGCCGTGGCTGATATTGGTAATGTTCAAAGGAAGCTCTGCTCCCTGGTCCACCAGGATTGCGCCCGTGGCTTTTATCAGATGGCGATGATAGCGACGGCGCTCACGCATGATCAGGCCCTGCGCAGCGCGTACGCTACGGGTCGCCCGATCCAAAGAAATCGGCTTGTCCAGGACAAAGTTGGCGCCCATCTCAAACGCTTGCTGAATGTTCGTTTTGCCATTTACCAACGCGAAGGCAATGCAGCTTTTATTGGATTTCCCCTGGCGCAACTCGCGCAGAACCAGGGGGCCGTGGGGCATGTCGTCACAGTCAACCAGCAGGGCATCATACTTTCGGCGCAGCAGGATGTGGCGGGCCTGATCGGCATTGTTGGAGAGATCCAGGTCGATATTGGCCGCATCCAAAACTCGGCGTATCGTACGATGTACTTCAGGGTCGTTGCTGAGGAGGAGCGCTTGTAAAGCCATACCAGCAAAGGGTATCTAAATCGTCACATTTCGGCCAAGTAACCAACGTAACGGGCCCGCACTTTGATGGGTGGCAATACTTTCGATCTAGGGCTCCCTTTTCCTTATGAAAAAGCTGGTTTACCTATCGTTGGGGTCGAATTTGGGTGACCGCGAACTTCATCTTCGCGATGCGATCTCCCGATTACAGGAATTGGGCGTAACCAGGCAGGTCTCTGCTTTTTACGAAACGGAGCCAGTCGAGGTAGAGCGTGAGCAGCCCTGGTTCCTGAACTGTGCAGTGGCGATGGAGACCGAGCTTTCGCCGGCCCAATTCCTTATCAGGATGCTGGCAATCGAGCAATCCATGGGCAGAATGCGTAAGGAGCCTAAGGGGCCGCGCACCATTGACATCGATATTGTATTTTTCGGCAATGACGTATTGGATATCCCGGAGCTGACCGTTCCCCATCCCGCCATGCAGCAGCGCCGTTTCGTGTTGGAGCCGCTGGCGGAGATTGCACCGGACGTAATACACCCGGTGCTCAAGCGCACAGTGCAAGAACTACTGAATTCGCTGCCGGCGGATTCCGGTTTAGTGAGCAAGCCGCCTCAGAACTAATTTACGATGGGATGCGTGGAAACGTCCGCCATTGCCCACTTGCTCCAGCCCTTCATTGAGCTTGATGAAATGCGGCTGCGTGCTATATCGACGTATATCGATATATTGCTGAAGTGGAATTCGCGCATCAACCTGACCGCGATACGTGACCCCAGTGAAATCGTGCAACGGCATTTTGGCGAGTCGCTATTTGCCGCCCAATTCATGCTTACGCAGAAGTCGGTGGCAACGGCGATCGACTTGGGATCCGGCGCTGGCTTTCCAGGCGTGCCCTTGGCCATCCTGGACCCTGATGTTCAAGTCACCCTGATTGAGTCCCAGCAGAAGAAAGCTACGTTCCTGAAAGAATTGATTTATGCGCTGGGACTCAAGAACCTAAAGGTTTTCGGTGATCGTGCGGAAAGCTATCCGGCAACTGCCGATCTTGTTATGTTGCGCGCGGTTGAGAGATTCGAGCAGGCATTACAAATGGCGATCCGGCTGACGAGAACGGGCGGAACGATCGCTCTGATGATTGGATCCGGACAGGTGGAACCAGCTAGGAGGCTGGGGAGCGCCGTTAATTGGAGCGATCCGGTACAAATGCCGTGCGGTCATTCGCGGGAGTTGTTGATTGGTACAAAAGCGAGTTGAAGTGGAGTGACAGTGCCGTATTTGATGGTTAATCGACTATTTGTGAAGATGTTTAGGTGTTAGATTGCGTGAAGGTGGGAGCTTTCAACGAAATGAACCATTCTAGTAAACAGAGAATGACAAATTGCGGCTAAGAGGCTGATACTTAGAACAATACTAGTAAAAAGTGGGATAAATTGTTAATTTCATGCCGACTATCGCCATCTTGCCCATCAATTTTCACAATCAGACGAGCCAAAGTGGGAAACATACTAACCACCCTCCCAATATAGTAAACCAGTGTTCCACGTGGAACACTGGCTCTTTACGCGGGAGCAATGTTCCACGTAGAACAAATGCACCGTTTTGCGGCGTTGCGCGGTCGCTGACGCTTCGTCTAAAGTCAAGACAGCCCGATTCATTCGCGATCCTAAAAAACCATGGGACTAGTAATAGCTGTTGCAAACCAGAAGGGCGGGGTTGGGAAGACAACCACCGCCATTAATCTTGCGGCCTCCTTTGCTGCCGCGGAAGTCCGTTCTTTGTTGGTGGACTGCGATCCTCAAGCCAATTCCACCGGTGGACTTGGTTTTCCGCGCGATCCAGACCGCATCAGCACCTATCACTTGCTTATGGCAGAGGCCTCCGCCAGCGATGCCGTTATTCGAACTGAACTTGAGGGGCTCAGCCTCATCCCGTCCCATAAAAACCTTATCGGCGCAAATATTGAGCTAGTAAATACCGAAAACAGGGAGTTTCGTCTTCGCAACGCACTTCAGTCTGTGCGCGAGCAATTTGATTTCATTATCCTCGATTGCCCGCCAGCGCTGGATCTCCTCACTTTGAATGCCCTCGTGGCGGCTGATTCCGTGCTGGTACCGATGCAAGCTGAGTATTTCGCTTTGGAAGGGGTGAGCGAGCTACTTGATACGATTGAGCGACTGCGGCAGAGCTTCAACCCAGGGTTGGACATCGAAGGCGTGGTTCTCACGATGTATGACGATCGGACGAACCTGGCACAGCAGGTGACGCAGGAACTAAGACGTCATTTTGGCGATAAACTGCTGGAAACGATCATTCCCCGCAACATCAGATTGGCCGAGGCGCCCAGCTATGGGAAGCCAGCCTTGCTATACGATGTGCGCTCCCGTGGCGCTGAAAGCTACATACGCCTGGCCAAGGAGATCATGCATCGCAGGATGCACCCGGCGGCAGCTGAACCGGGAGCACACTCGGAACCGCTAAATACGGCCGATGGCGATCAAGAGCAAGACTCTTCAGGCGGCAACGAACTAAAGAGGGTCAACGAATCATGATCAATGACAAACGCAAAGCCTTGGGACGTGGACTGGACTCCTTGCTGCCGGGCCGGCCAGCCATCACGCCAATAGCCATGCCCGCGGCTCAACCCTCTGGATCGACGCAAGAAATTCCTATCGATAGCATCGATCCCAACCCCTATCAGACTCGTCGCCGGATCAATGAGGCGGCTTTGGAAGAATTGGCTGAGTCCATTCGGGCAAGTGGCGTGGTGCAGCCGGTTGTGTTGCGGCCAGCGGCTAATGGGAGATATCAGATGGTCGCGGGTGAGCGGCGCTGGCATGCTTCCAAGCGGGCTGGCAAGACGACGATTCCTGCGGTGGTCCGCCAGATCTCCAACGAGCAAGCCATGGAGATCACAATTATTGAAAACCTCCAGCGTGAAGATCTGAACCCAGTGGAACAGGCACGAGCTTTTGAACGGCTGAGCCGCGAATTCGGAATGACGCAGGAGCAGATTGCAGCGAGGACCGGCAAAGATCGGGCCAGCATTGCTAACTTCATCCGATTGCTCAAATTACCCGAAGAAGTACAGAACGCACTTGAGGCCGGCACGCTGAGCTTTGGTCACGGGAAAGTTTTATTGGCCCTGGCAGGGTTCCCAGAGCACATGGAAAGAGCCGTACGCGAGATTATCGAGAAACAGCTCTCGGTCCGGCAAACCGAAGATCTGGTAGCAAGACTGCTGAACCCGCAGGTGGCTGAACAAAAACAGGAAAAGCCGGTTGTCCCGATCGACCCCAACGTCCGTGAAGCCCAGCGCAGCCTTGAGAGTTCTTTGGGTATCAAAGTTGAAATTCATGATCGCAAGGGCAAAGGCAAGATCATCTTGAAGTACGGATCGCTGGAAGACTTTGACCGGATCGTTGAAGCCCTGGCCGCAAAGTAAAAACTATATTGACAATCATCGATATAGTTGGACGGGGCTTCTGTCTGCCTAAAAAGAAAGTTTTTGGGCTGTAGCTGAGAAGTGCTAGTGGCGCAGGCCGGTCCAGTTTTCTGAGATTACAATGGAATTGCCGGGATTACCCGGATCGTATTTGATTGAGGTCATCAATCCAGAGCGGCAGGAATGCAGGTCCACCATGTGGCGCAGGCTGCTGACATCTTGCGATGCCTCATAACTGACGCCGGCAACATCGTAGTGGTAAATCAATAGCTGCAGCTCGCCGGAGCCGTTCGTCTGCATTTCATTTACGTCAATGACGGTGCCATCGGTGATGCGGCCCATCTCACTGATGCGCATTCGGCGTTCACGTTCGCGCTGATCGGGCGTCTTCCGCCGGCTGCGGGCCCAGGCATTTGCGCCAAACAACAAGCCGGCGCCAGCGATCGCGATGAGAGAATATAGACGAAGTTCGTTCATACGTATAACGTCCTCAAACACCAAAAGACGTTCATTCTGTAGATGAGTTTAATTCAACTTTGGCTCACTGAAAATCCAAAGGAACACTTATTCCTGACCCTCAGGTCTTGAAGAATCCCGGGAGAACTCTGCCCCCAGCAGAATCACCCGCCCGGCCAAAAACCACAAGGTAACCATAGTTTTGTGCTGCGCCCACGGGGCATTCAGCAAGCTTAAGTCCTCACGAAACACGAATCGCGACTGGGTGGCCTAAAAAATGCGCATCAATCGCCGTCGACCACGGGATTGGTCATGGAGCCGATTCCCTCAACCGAGACGCTCACCTCATCCCCAGCAACCAAAGGGCCGACGCCTGCCGGGGTACCGGTCAAAACCAGATCCCCCGGGAGCAAAGTCATAACCTGTGAAATGAAGCGCAGAACTACGTCGACAGGAAAAATAAATGCCAGCGTACTCTCGGACTGCCTGATCTCGCCATTTACACGGCTTTCCACGCGTACGCCCTTCCAGGGGTCAATCTCATCGGTAACAATTGGCCCGACGGGACAAAATGTGTCAAAACCCTTGGCACGGGTCCACTGCGGGTCTTTCTTTTGCAGATCGCGCGCCGTTACGTCATTGGCGCATGTGTAGCCAAGAATGTAAGGGCGAACGTCGTCGTTTGGTCCCAGGTTGCGGCATTTCTTCCCGATCATCACGGTCAGTTCAGCCTCAAACTCCACCCGCTGCGAAAACCGCCGGGGTCGGACGATCTTTTCCCCCGGCGAAATCAATGAACTCGGTGGCTTGAAAAAAATCAGCGGCTCTGACGGAACTTCATTCCCCAGTTCCTTCGCGTGCTCGCTGTAATTCCTGCCGACGCAAACGATCTTCGAAGGCTGCACGGGATAAAGCAGCGTGGACGAAGACAATGGCTGAGCCGTGATCTTCTTCGCCTTCGAAAAATCAGGCAGCACGCCATCGGGCGCCGTCTGGGTGATCTGCTCACTTCCGTCCAGAGTTTCAATTAGCCCGAACCGTGGGCCGTCAGGAGAGGCGAAGCGGCAATACTTCATCTGTGAGACACTCCAAAAAAGTAAAGGGATTTCAGGCGATCATTCTTGGCTGAGCAATGCCCAGCGAATGTGCCGGAAATCCCTATTTTACTTTACGGACGTTTCGCGCGCGACGGACTGGTTTACGAACCTGCTTGCTTCGCAGCGAGGTCGCCGATAATTGGCAGCTTGAACTGCTGATTGCCGTAAGCCTTGATCATGCAGATAACTACCGCAACCACAACGCCCAGCCAAACTAGCATCATCAATGGACCCATAATGAAAAAACCAAGCCCATGGGTGATAAAGCCCAGGATCGTCGACAGAATCAAAGCGCCAATCCAGAGGGCGAACACAGCGATGCTCAAAAATATCGATTGAAAGGCATGGAAGCGAACGAAACGATCATTCTTGTAAGGTTCAATCACCAGAAAAATCAGGCCGGTAACCCAACCGACGAGATAGCTGAGACATGCAGCCACATTGTTGGTCATCCCCGCGCTAGGTGCACCCGCCGATGATTGCGCCGGGGCCGCAGCTGCCCCCGATGTTGTAGTTACGTTTTGACCTGAAACCGCAGTTCCGCATGCCGCACAAAAGCCCGAACCCGCATTGAGTTGAGCCCCACACTTTGCACAAAATGCCATACCCCTCATCTCCTTCCGAAAGTAGAACTCTTTGAGAGTTTGTTGCGGTACAGCTTAGCCCTTCTTGCGCCGGAATGAAAGAAAACTAATCGCTTAACCGTGCTATTTTGGGCCTGTGGACCGGGTTACAGCCCGGGTTTTTGGCCTAGGCCACTCCTCGCGACTCGCCCAAAACCACTTTAATGTCCATGCGCTTCTTGCCGCGGTAAATTGTGAGCGTCACTGTGTCGCCTGAACGGTGGTTTTGCATCATGTGGGAAAGATCCTGCTGGTCTTCAAGGGGCTGGCCTTCGATGGCTACCAGCAAATCGCCGCCGATCAGAATGGGATAATTTCCCACATAAGCCCGTTCCGTGCCGGCACGCAAACCCGCCTTATCGGCGGCGCTGCCAGGGACAACCTCGACAACCAGCAAGCCTGAGTCAGCAGGCAGTCCCAGTTGGTTGGCGAGTTCAGGACCTATTGGAAACGTTCGAACCCCAATTTCCGGACGGCGAACCCGTCCCAGGTGTACCAGATCGTCCAGCACTGCTTTGGCTGTGCTGATGGGAATGGCAAATCCGATTCCGGCACTTTGCTCCACGCCGCCGGTCAATATCATGGTATTAATCCCAATCACCTGCCCTCGGGCATTCAAGAGCGGGCCACCAGAATTTCCGGGATTAATGGCCGCGTCAGTCTGAATGGCCTCGTCTATATATCCGCGCTGGCCTTTCAGAGAACGGATAGAACTGATAATCCCTCGCGTCATAGTGCCGCTGAGCCCGAACGGGTTTCCGATGGCATATACCTTCTGTCCCACCACCAGATTTTTGGAGTCGCCTATTTCAGCCTGGGGTACGGCCTTGTTAGGAATCTGAATCACCGCCAGGTCATGCACGGGATCGGTTCCCACGATTTGGGCTTTGTATTTCTTCTTATCGCTGGTGGTGACTTCAACCTGGCGAGCCCCTTCAACCACGTGAAAGTTCGTAAGAATATGGCCTTCTGTATCGATCACGAATCCCGACCCCATGCCTTGCTGCGGCACCGCGCCGTAAAAAAAATCGTAGGTCAGAGCCGTCGATGTGATGTTTACAACGGAAGGCAGCGCTTTCTTGTAAACCGCGATGTTGTTCTGTTCTTCCGCGTCGTAATTCGCCGGGCCGGCGGCCTGAGTCAGTTCAACGTGCGTAGGCCGTGTTACCAAGGAAGGCCCGTTGGGGCCACCCATACGCGTGGTCACAAGATAGAAGGCAAGAACCAATAAAATCGCGAGCAGAACTGGACGCAATAATTTCATATGTTCACCTGTCAAAACTGAGCCGCTTGGCCAGGACCTTTAATTCGGAATAAATGCGTTGCACCTGATGGCTGGTTTCCTCGAGCGAACCGGAGTTGTCGATCACAAAATCAGCCCGCCGGGCCTTCTCCTCATCAGACATCTGCGCTTTATTCCGGCGTTCCACATCAACTTTGGCCGCGGCATCACTCATCCCGGTACGCTGAGCAAAACGTGCAATCTTTTGCGCCGGCTTGCAGGTTATGACCATGATTCGGTCAAAGTGATCTTTGACCCCGGCTTCGAAGATCAATGCTGCTTCCACTATCGCCACGGCGTACGGATCTTTTTCGCCCAGCGCGCGCATCCACTGGTCCTGCTGGCGGATCACGGCCGGATGCACAATTTTATTTAGCTCTTCCACGCGTCCGCCGTCAAACACCACCGTAGCCAGCTTGGCGCGATCCAGTTCGCCATCGGGCTTTAAGATCCCCGGGCCGAAATGCTTGATCAGTTCCTGAAGCACTTCCTGGCCGGGACGATAGAGCTCATGTGCGATCAAGTCGGCATCCACAACATTGGCGCCCAGATCGGCAAACATTCCGGCAACCGTAGATTTGCCGCATGCCACTCCGCCGGTAAGCCCGACACGCAACACCGGTTAACTCCGTACCTGCCGCTCTGGTCCGCGACGCATCTTGCACGCCTTAACCGTATTGGCCATGAGCATGGCGATGGTCAACGGCCCAACGCCGCCGGGGACCGGTGTAATGGCACCCGCGACCACGGCAACGTGAGGGTCAACGTCGCCCACCAAGGTCGAACCCTTTTCAGCAAAAGATTTTTCTCGCGCTGGATCGGCAAAGAATTTCTCAAACTCCCTGCGGTCCGTGATCTTGTTGATTCCAACGTCAATCACCGCGGCGCCAGGCTTCACAAATTCTTCCGTCACAAAGCCCGGTTTGCCGATGGCCGCTACCAAAATGTCAGCTTGACGTGCAATCTGAGAGATATTCTTCGTCTTGGAGTGGCAGACCGTGACGGTAGCATTGTTGTTCAGCAGCAACATGGCTACCGGCTTGCCCACAATGTCGCTTCGTCCGATCACCACGGCATTGCGGCCTTCAATGGCAATATCGCTGCGGCGCAGGATCTCAATCACACCGGCCGGAGTGCACGGCACCAGCCCCGGACGTTGGGTGGAAAGATTGCCCACATTTACCGGGTGAAATCCGTCCACATCTTTTTCCGGAGAGACCGCCAGCAAGACTTTCTTGGAATCCACTTGCGGCGGTAACGGCAGCTGCACCAGGATGCCATCAATTTCATCGCGCTTGTTCAACTCATCGATCATCTGCAACAATTCGCTGGTGGTAACCGAATCTGGCGGAGTCAGATTTTCACTCAGCATCCCAAGTTGCTGGCAGGACTTGACCTTATTACGCACGTAAATCTCTGAGGCTGGGTTGTGCCCGGCCAGGATTACTGCGAGTCCTGGCCTGATGCCGGCCACGCTCAGTTTTTGCACCTCTTCAGCGACCTCGGACTTGATCTGTGCGGCTATTTTATTACCGTCAAGGATTGTGGCAGCCATAGTATTCATGGGAATAAATATCTTAACCACAAAAAATGCAAAGGTACACCCGCGCAAGCGCCGCCGCGTGGTGTTTTAAAATAGGCAGATGATGCTCAAACAAATTCTGGATGCGCTGGCCTGTCCAGTTCCGTCATGCCGCAAGCCGCTGAAGCTGGCTGAAGATGAATCCGCGTTGCAGTGCACCGCCTGCGGCCGCACCTATCCCGTGAAGGACGGGATTCCCATGCTGTTCATTGACTAACATTTCAGTAATCGAGCGTGAGATGGGCAGCCGGCGTTACGCTACCTCAACCGGCGAGTCGATCTTTAACGTGCGCAGATACTCCGCGAAGTCAGGTCCCAGGTCAGGACGCTTCAGTGCAAACTCGACCGTCGCTTTCAAGAAGCCCAGCTTGTCACCCGCATCATGGCGCTTGCCCTCAAAGGTGTATCCGAAAATCTTCTCGCCGGCTGTGAGCAGCCCGCGGAGGCCGTCCGTCAGTTGCAGTTCGCCACCGGCTCCAAGTGGAGTCCGTTCCAGCGTCTCAAAAATCGTCGGTGTGAGAATGTAACGTCCAATGATGGCCAGGTTGGAAGGCGCTTCTTCCTGCTTGGGTTTTTCCACCAGGCTGCGGACATCGAAGGCGCGGCCGTCGAATCTGCCTTCAATTTTCTGCGCGTCCAGCACGCCATAAGAAGAGATTGCCGGACCGTTCACTTCCTGCGTCGCAATGATCGAGCATTGCGATTCTTCAAACACGTCCATCATCTGCCTCAGGCACGGCTTTTTAGCGTCGATCACGTCGTCCGCCAGGAGAACCGCGAATGGCTCGTTGCCCACCAGTTCACGCGCCATCAAAACTGCATGACCAAGACCCATGGCTTCCTTCTGCCGCACATAAGCTACGTGGATCATGTCTGAAATCTGGCGCACAATGGAAAGCAGCTCGGTCTTGCCACGCTCTTCCAGCATTTTTTCCAGTTCGTAACTGACGTCAAAGTGGTCTTCAATCGCAGTTTTTCCGCGGCCGGTGATGATGATGATCTGGTCGCAGCCCGAAGCTAGAGCTTCTTCCACGCCGTATTGGATGATGGGCTTGTCCACCAGCGGCAGCATCTCTTTTGGCTGCGCCTTAGTGGCGGGAAGAAAGCGCGTGCCCAGACCGGCAGCGGGAAAAACGGCTTTGCGAACTCTCATCTTCATTGGTGATTCCTGAGTACCACATGGTGAGATGCAGAAATTCTAGCATCTGCTTTCTTCGAGTTCGCTGTATGTCCAAAATCCAGACATCACAATACCGGGCTATTATCCCCCAGCATCGTCTGCCGCAGCAGTTTGATCGGTGGGAACCCCTGCTTCAGCAGCTCGTTATGAAATTTTTCCAATGAAAAGCCGGTGCCCATCTTCTTCTTGTAGTCTTCGCGCAGCTTCAAAATCTCCAGCTTACCTAACGTGTAATAAAGATAAGTTGGATCGGAGGTCCCGCGTTTGGTTTCACGCAGCCCGTTCATGTGGGATTGATAGCCCTCTTTTTCGAAGAACGCCACGCCTTGGTCGAACGTCATCGTCCCGGTATGCATCTGTATTCCCACGATAAAGCGCGCGTTGCGTAAGAGCGCATCCTGGAGCTGGCCCAGGCGCAGCTTTAGAAAAGCTGTGTCATGGTCCTGATCAACTCCGGGCGTGCGTCCATAACCTTCATCCAACATCATCTGCTCGCTGTAGTGCGCCCAGCCCTCGGCATTGGAACTGCATCCCAGCAGCTTACGCACTTTTGAGGGCGCGTACGGAACCCACAGGAACTGCGTGTAATGTCCGGGATAAACCTCATGCACGGCGGTGGAAATTATCGTTCCGCGGTTGAAGCCGGCCATGTGTTCTTCCACCTGTTCCGGCTTCCAGGTTGGCTCGGGCAGGGTAACATTGAAGAAAGCTTCTTTCGCAACTTTCTCAAACGGGCCGGGCGTGTCCATGGATGCGAACGTAAGAGCGCGCGCAAATGGCGGGGTCTCTTCAACAATCGGCAACACTTCTGACGGCAGCTTGACGATGTGATGCTGGGACAAGAAATCTTTCAGCCCGCCCAGGGTATCGCGGAAGGTCTGCAAAAGCTTGTCGGGCGCCGGATGGTCTTTTTCCAGTTCTGCCAGGATTTCTCGCGGCGTTTTGTTGGGATCGAGCTTGGCTGCAATCTCGAATTCCTTGAGCGCCGCATCGGTCTTCCCGTTCACCTTATAAAGCACTGCCAGATTGTAATGGGTCTTGGGCTCATCAGGCACAAGCCGCGTCATGCCCTCGAGCTGCGCGATGGCCTTATCGTATTGCGAATCTTTCTTGTATGCGATTCCCAGGTTGAACCATGTATGGGGGATCTTG
>Ga0209488_10003399_pt1 | contig 12784 bp, 12 predicted proteins | sample Rivendell_Oct201_8_FD_188349 | JGI IMG/M metagenome (GOLD analysis project Ga0209488, IMG submission 188349) | Vadose zone soil microbial communities from the Eel River Critical Zone Observatory, Northern California, USA -... | ecosystem: Environmental > Terrestrial > Soil > Vadose zone >...
ATCGAGGACCGCTCGGAGAACCTCCAGGCCGATTCGTTCGCCCGCGACTATCACATCCACGCCGAGATGGGTGCCACGAAAGCCGGAAAGATCACGAGCCTCAAGGTCCGAACGATTGCCGACCACGGCTACACGGATGCCGCCGCCGACCCGTCGAAGTTCCCGGCTGGCCTGTTCAACGTGATCACGGGCTCGTACGACTTCCCGAACGCGTTCGTCGAGGTCGACGGCGTCTACACGAACAAGCCGCCGGGCGGCGTCGCCTATCGCTGCTCGTTCCGTGTGACCGAGGCAGTCCACGCGATCGAGCGGATGGTCGACATCCTCGCCCACGACATCGGCAAGGACCCGGCGGAGCTGCGGATGGAGAACTTCATCCAGAAGGACCAGTTCCCCTACAAGTCGCCGACCGGCTGGGAGTACGACTCGGGCGACTACGGACCGGCGCTCCAGAAGGCCATGGACATGATCGACTACGCCGGCCTGCGCAAGGAGCAGCTCGAGAAGCGCGAGCGCGGCGAGCTCATGGGCATCGGCATCAGCTCGTTCACCGAGATCGTCGGCGCCGGGCCGTCGCACGACTTCGACATCCTCGGCCTGAAGATGTTCGACTCGTGCGAGATCCGGGTGCACCCGACGGGCAAGGTCCTCGCCCGGATCGGCGTCCAGACGCAGGGCCAGGGCCATGAGACGACGTTCGCCCAGATCATCGCCGAGGAGCTCGGCTTCCCGGTCGCCGACATCAAGATCGAGTACGGCGACACGGACACGGCGCCGTACGGCCTCGGGACCTACGCCTCGCGGTCGACGCCGGTTGCCGGCGCGGCCACCGCGATGGCCGCCCGCAAGATACGGGACAAGGCCCGCAAGCTCGCCGCCCATCTCCTCGAGGCCAGCGAAGACGACCTCGAGTGGACCAATGGCAAATTCAGCGTCAAGGGCTCGCCGGATCGGTCGAAGACGATCCAGGAGATCTCGTTCGCCGCCTACACCAATCATCCCCAGGGCATGGAGGCCGGCCTCGAGGCGGTCGATTACTACGACCCGCCGAACCTGACCTTCCCGTTCGGCAGCTACATCTGTGTTGTTGACATCGACAAGGGGACCGGCCAGGTGCACGTCCGACGGTTCGTCGCGGTCGACGACTGCGGCAACATCATCAACCCGATGATCGTCGACGGCCAGATCCACGGCGGCCTGACGATGGGCCTCGCCCCATCCCTCTACGAGGCGATCACCTACGACGAGAACGGCCAGAACCAGGCCGGCACGTTCATGGACTACCTCCTGCCGACGGCGATGGAGACGCCGTCCTGGGAGGTCGCGAAGACCGTGACGCCCTCGCCACATCACCCGATCGGTGCCAAGGGGGTGGGGGAGTCGGCGACGGTTGGCGCGCCACCCGCGATCGCCAATGCGGTCGTCGACGCGCTGTGGCATCTCGGTGTCCGGAACATCGACATCCCGATCACGCCGCAGAAGGTCTGGAAGATCCTCCGCGAGGCGGGGGTGACGGCCTGACCGGGCAGGAGCCGAGCGGCCGGAGTCTCTTCGGCCGGGCAGCCGAGCTCGCGGCGGCAGGCCAGACGTTTGCGTTTGCGACGGTCGTCGCGGTCGCCCGCCCGACGTCGGCGCGGCCGGGCGCCCACGGCATCGTCCACCCGGACGGCTCGATCGAGGGCTGGGTCGGAGGCTCGTGCGCCCAGCCAGTCGTCGTCCGCGAGGCGCTCCACGCCATGGCCGACGGCCAGCCGCGACTGCTCCGGCTGTCGAAGGACGCGCCGGCCGAAGGCCGGCGCGCTGACGGAATCATCGAGCTGGTGATGACCTGCCACTCCGGCGGAACCCTGGAGATCTACGTGGAACCGAACCTTCCTGCGCCGGTCCTGTGGGTCGCGGGGACGACCCCGATTGCCGGGGCGCTCGTATCGTTGGGCGCCGTGAGCGGCTTCGCGGTGACGCTCTTCGACCCGATCGCCGAGGCGGACTCGTTTCCCGCTGCCGGGCGGGTCCTGGCCGATACGGATCTGGCCTCGATCGACCCGGGTGCGACGCCGTTCGTCGTCGTCGCGACCCAGGGCCAATGGGACGAAGAGGCTCTCGCCGGCGCGCTCCGCCGGGAGGCGCGCTACGTCGGGCTCGTCGCGTCGCCGACGCGAGCCGCGGCCGTCCGGGCGTGGCTCCGCGACGAGGCGGGCCTCGCCGACGATCGGCTGGCGGCCTTGCGTGCCCCCGCCGGGATCGATCTCGGGGCAGAGACCCCCGAGGAGGTTGCCCTGTCGATCCTCGCCGAGCTCGTCCAGGTCCGCCGCGGGCGGGCCGATTTCGTGGCTTCGCCCGGGCCGGCGACGACCGCCACCGGCGCTTCGCCGCAGAACCCGTCCACCCTGGCGGCCGCACCGGACGACATCGTCCTGCTCGACCCGGTCTGCGGAATGACGGTCGACCGCGACCATGCTCGCCACCTGGCCGAGCACGATGGCGTGGTCTACGCGTTCTGCAGCCTCGGCTGCCGGACGCGCTTCGTCAAGGAGCCGACGGCCTACGTCTCGGCCTCGGTATCATCTGGCGGCTGACCCGGCCCACGGCTGACCGGCCCACCCCAGGGAGACCCGATGAAGTTCGAAGGCACCGTCGACATCGGAGCGCCGCGTGAGCGTGTCTGGGCATTCCTCATGGACCCGAACCAGGTCGGCCCATGCGGTCCCGGCGTCGAAACCATCGAGGTCGTTGACGAGACCCATTTCAAGGCAAAGGCCAAGGTCGGGATCGGCTTCATCAGCGCCCGGTTCAACGTCGATATGGAGATCGCCGAGCGGGACGAGCCGAATCGGGCAGTCATCAAGGCCCGCGGCCAGGCGCCCGGCAGCGCCGTCGACGCAACGGCGACGATGGGGCTCAAGGAGGGAGCGTCCGGCGGGACGGTCATGGACTGGGCGGCCGACGTGCTCATCGGCGGAACGCTCGCCAGCGTCGGTGCCCGCCTGATCGAGGGCACGGCCAACAAGATGATCGGCCAGACCTTCGAGTGCATCAAGGCCAAGCTCGAGGCGTGACGTAGAGCGCATCAGCCGCGTCGTCGGGCCGGTTGCCACCAACGTTCACGTCCTGGCGGACCCACGCACCCGGGAGGCGATCGCGATCGACACGGCGACGCCCTCGTTGGCGTGGATCGACGACGAGCTGGCCGCCCGCAACTGGACGCTGAAGCTCATCGTCTCCACGCACGGCCACTGGGATCACATCGGCGACAACGCCGCGGTTGCCGCCTCGACCGGGGCGGATATCGCGGTTCATCCGCTGGACCGCCACAGGCTCGAGGATCCGCAGCCGCTCTTTGCCCCGTTCGAGATCCCGCCATCGGTGCCGGCCGTCGAGCTCGCCGAGGGCGGCGTGATCCGCTTCGGCGCCATCCGCCTGGTCGTCCTCCATACCCCCGGTCACACGGAGGGATCGGTCAGCCTCCACGCTGCCGACGACGGACTCCTCTTCAGCGGCGACACGCTGTTCGCCGGAGGCTGGGGCAGAGTCGACCTGCCGGGCGGCGATCCGGCGGCCATGGTCGAGTCGATCGCGCGGTTGACGGCCTTCGAGGACCGGACGGCGGTCCTGCCCGGCCACGGCCAGGCGACGACGATCGGCCGCGAGCGAGCCTGGATGGAGCTCGTGCGCGACGGCGGGCGTCTCTTCGCCTGATCCGGGTGGGTGGCCCTGCCCTGACCTAAACCGCGCGGCGGCCGCGCCACAGGAACGGCTTGCTGAACGAGATGGCCGTGTGATGGCGGCGAAACCCAAACGTCTCGGACAGATGGAGAGCGACCGACTGGTTCTCGGCGTCGACATCGAGCGCAGCCTGCTCGAGTCCCTGGTCCCGCAGCGCCCGTAGCGATTCGGCGATCAGGGCGTCGGCAAGACCCCGGCGGCGATATGGGCGCCGTACAGAGACGTGCGCGAGCCAGCCCCGCTGGATGCCCAGCTTCGCGTTCTCTTCGGTGAAGATGTAGTTCATCACGGACCCGGCGACCTCATCGCCGGCCCACGCGACGCGCCAGATGGACGTGTCGATCCCGGGAACCGCCATCATCGCGACGAGGTCGTCCTCGGTGTGCTCGTAGGGATCCCAGTGATCGCGGCACGCATCTGCATCCGCGTCCAGGATGCGGCGGCGATCGGACTCGACGACCGGTCGAATCTCGAGTCCCTCGGGCACGGGCCCGTCCGTGATGGGTTCCGACAGGGGTCGGGTCAGCGTGTACCCGCGGCGGGCCCGTCGGTAGCCCTCCGATTCGAGGAGGGCAATCGCTCCGGGCTGGGTCTCGCCAACCCGGGATGTGAAGCCGTGCGGTTCGGGCCCGGCCCATTCCGTGGCGGCTTCCCGTCCGCGTCGCTCCGTCCATTGCAGCAGGGCCCTGCCGATGCCCTGCCGCCGAGCCTCCGGCCGGACCCAACCGACGATGTGGTGCTGCACGACGCCCGAGAGGAGCCGCACGCTGTGCTGGGTTGCGCCGACGAGCCGGCCACCGATCTCGGCGACGAGCATCTCGCGATCAGGATCGAAATTGGGGCGATGCCCGATCTCCTTACGGAAATCTTCGACTGACGGCGCGTACTCCTCCCCGTCGGCGACGTTGGCCTCGAAGATCACCTCGATGATCGAATCCAGGTCGCGACCGATGTCGAACGGTCGAACGCGGATCCCGGCGATGGCAAAAAGATCCTGCGAGGCGACCCCCTTGCTCGCCGTGGTCGCGGTCGTTGCTGTTGTCGGCGTCGGGCTTCGATTCACGTCGATCACCGTCCCTCGCGTCCGTACTTCGCCGCCAAGCGCTTATCGACGGCCTTGCTGATCGCCTTCCATTTGCGGCGTTCCTGTTCTCGAGCGAGGGCGTCGACGCGGCGAAGCTGGTGACGCGCCTCACGTTCGAGCTTGTTCCAGGCCTCGAGCCGGCCTGGCTCGAGTGAGCCCGATGCGAGCGCCGCCGCGATGGCGCAACCCGGCTCACCGTTGTGCTGGCAGTTGCCGAATCGGCAGGTCATCACCAGCTCGTCGATCTCCGGGAACGACTGCTCGACCCCGTCGGGATCCCAGAGGGCGAGCTCGCGCATGCCCGGCGTATCGAGGACCATGCCCCCGTCGGGCAGGATGTGAAGCTGGCGGCGGGTCGTCGTGTGGCGGCCGCGAGCGTCGTCCTCGCGGATCTCCTTCACCGCGGCCCGTTCCTCGCCGGCGAGTCGATTGAGCAGCGTCGACTTGCCGACACCGGACGAGCCGACAAAGGCGACCGTCCGGCCCGAGCCGATCCGCGCCCGGATCTCGTCCATTCCGCGGCCGTCGATCGCGCTGACCGTCAGGATCGCCGCCCCAACCGCGATGCGCTCGACCTCAGTGAGGATCGGCGAGGGGTCGTCGACGAGGTCCGCCTTGGACAGGATGACGACCGGCTCCGCGCCGCTCTCCCAGGCGACCGCAAGGTAGCGCTCGAGGCGGCGCATGTTGAGGTCGAGATTGAGCGAGACGACGATGAAGACGACGTCGACGTTCGCGCCGACGACCTGGGCCGCGGTTCGCTTGCCGGACGCCTGGCGGACGATGGCCGTCCGCCGCGGCAGGACCGCATGAATGGCGGCGTCGTCATGGGAACCGTCGATCGCGACCCAGTCGCCGACAGCCGGGAAGAGCGACCCGTCGCTGCCGGCCTCGTGCCGGAAACGACCGGTGATCGCGGCCCGCCGCTCGCCCGTGGCCGTCCTGACGACGTACGACCCGCGATCCTCCGCGAGGATTCTGGCAGGCTCGCGCCCGACCGCCGCGTGGGAAGCGTGGTCGGCGGCCAAGGCCGCCGACCACCCCAGCTGAACGAGTGTCACGGGACTCACCCGACCCTCTTCAGCTTGCCGGTCCGCTTCGCGTAGCGCTCGGCCCTGCCAAAGGCCCATAGGCCGAACGGGATGAGCGCGGCGCCCATCACCAGGAGCGGCCAGACGTCGCCGAGCAGGTTGCCGACCGGCGCGCCGTCGATCAGACCGGCACGGACGCCGTGCAGGACGTAGGTCGCCGGTGACAGGTGCGACAGCACCTGCATCCAGCCCGGCAGGACGTCGATCGAGTAGTAGACACCCGACACGAGCAGGAGGCACGACTGGAGGACGAACGTCATCTGGGCGCCACGCTCGACGTAGAGCAACGGCAGGATCGCCGCGATCATCCCGATCCCGACGAAGCTGAACGACCCGAGGACCATGAAGGCCCCGACGGTCAACGGGTTGGCGCCCGTGAAGTCCAGCTGCGGGAAGAACAGGATGAGCACGATGAGGATCACGCCCGTGTGGACGAGGCCATAGACCATCGCGTACGTGACCGAGCCGAGGAGGTGCGACCAGCGATGGATCGGGGCCATCATCGTGTACTCGAGCGTGCCCTCCCAGCGCTCCACGCTGATCGTCTCGGCGATCCACGAGAAGACGACCGACAGGTAGTTCCAGAAGATCGCGCCCACCATCAGCAGCAGGATCAACCGGGGGTTGCCCTGGTCCGCACCGATGAGCGAGATCGAGAGAGCGCCCGCAACGGAATAGACCAGGAATGCGATTTCCCAGCCCCAGTAGCGACGAGTGAGAAAGAAGTTGCGCTCGATGAAGGCGTACGAGGCCTTCAACTCATGGGCGACGCTGAACACGGTGGTTCTCCTGCGGTGGGGGGCTGACCCGACCCCCTCAACGGAATCGGGCCAGCTCCAGGGATGGTTCGCCAGCCAGGCGCGCGCCGACCTTTACGATCGATCGGCCGACACCTCGGCGAACCGATTCACGAGGCCGGACGGGGACCAGGCGGGCTCGCTCGGCGGCGCGGATCTCGCGCTCTCGGGCGTCGATCGCCAGGTACAGGGCCAGCGGGTAGATCGGTCGGTTGTTCATTGCTCTCACCTCCTTTCATTCGGATTCGTCGTTGGCGTCTTCCTCGACGTCCTCGTCGAGGGATCGGCCCGTGTATTTCATGAACACGTCGTGGAGCGTTGCGTTGGTCGCCGTCCTCGCCGCTTCTGCGGCGATCAGACCGGCCGGGCTGTCCTCGGCGACGGTTCGGCCGCCGTCGAGGATCGTGATCCGGCCACACAGTCGTTCCGCTTCGTCGAGGTCGTGTGTCGTCAGGACGATCGTCGCGTCGTGCGTTGCCCGGAGCTCCTCGATGAACGACTGGACGTCGAGCTTCGAGCGAGGATCGAGACCGGTCGTCGGCTCGTCTAGCAAGAGGAGCGAAGGACTCGTCAGGAGGGCTCGCGCGATGGCGACCTTCTGCTGCATCCCACGACTCATCTGTTCGACAGGCCTGTCGACGCGCTTCTCGGCGATGCCGAGCCGCCCGAGGATCGCGGTCGCGTCCTGCCTGGCGCTGGACGCATCCAGCCCGTAGAGGCGAGCTGCGAAGAGGAGATTCTCGATCGGGCTGAGCTTCTTGAAGAACGCCGCGTCGACGCTGACCCGGTTGATCAGCCGCTTGACGGCCATCTCGTCACGTTCGATGTCGTGGCCGAAGACTTCGACCCGGCCCTCGTCCAGCGTCAGCAGACCGCTGACGAGCCGGATGAGGGTCGACTTGCCGGAGCCGTTGGCACCGAGGATCCCGTGGATGTCGCCGCGCTCGAGGCGCAATGACACGTCCGCGATCGCCGTGACGGGCTTGCGCTTGCGACCCAGCGTGAAGCGCTTCGTCACGCCCTCGATGAGGAGGGCGGGAACGGCGGCAACGTCGCTGGCCGAGCGCGTCTCGTCGATCGACCTGGCGATATTCGGTTGGTGGATCAAGGTGGCGGTCACTTGCGTGGCTCCTGGAATGAGTTGGTCGATGGGCGGGTAGAGGACATGAAGAGAGCCGCGGACCCGCTGACGTCTTTCGGCGTCGGGTGGGCCTCGCGGCTCTCATAGGTTCCAGGAGGGAACGCATCAAAAAAGCCGGGGGCCCAATCTGGCCCACGGCTCGTGGCTTGCGCTTCCGGCGGTTCTACCGCCTCAGGCTAACTCGAGATGGGCACAGATCTCCCGTCAACGCCGCCGGAGAGGGGCGCGATCATGCGGTGGATCCGGAAGAACGAAGTCATTCGGAGCCGCCTCCTTGATAACGTGACAGGGCGGGCGATCTGCGCGCCGGTCGGCAGTCTAGGCCGCCGACAGACGGAGTGTCAACCCGGGCGGACGATGTTGTCGGCAAGGCGACAGCGGACGCGGCCGGGCCGCTCGGGGCGGCGCTATCCTGCGAGCGAGCTCGCCCAACGGAGACGTCACGTGCCGCCGCTCGACCCCATCCCTGCATTCGATCTCTACGCCGAACTCGCAATCGCCCCCGGCGCGGACGCCGCCACGATCGAGCGGGCATGGCGTGCGGGCGTCCGGTCCGTTCATCCCGACCGAGCCCTGATTGGCCAGGAACGGGCGGCAACGCAGCGAACCGCGAGGCTGAACATCGCCCGCGAGTGGCTCATGGATCCGTCGAAGCGGGCCCGCTACGACGAGCTCCGCCGACCCTCGCCCAAGGTCGAGATCCCGTACATCGACCCGCTTGGCGCGTGGCCCGAACGGCCGCGGACCCGAGCGCGGGCTCGGGCCGAGGCGCGGCGCCGCGGTCGGTCGGGTTTCTTCTCGCAGCGTCCCGTCATGGTCGCGCTCGCGACCCTCGTGATCGCCCAGGTCTATGGCATCGACGCGAACCCGCTGATGTTCAGCGTCGTTGCGCTGGCTGTCGTCGTCCTCGGCTGGTACGTGTGGTTTGCGGTCGTCGGTGTCCTGGTGGGGGCCTGGTTTCGCTGGCGGGGCGGCTGACGGAGTCGTCGGGACGGCGCGGCGCGCCCCGCGGCGGACGCGCTGGGCGGCCCCGGGCCCAGGCGCGCAAGTGTTCTCGCCTAATGCCTCCGTGGGTAGCACTAGGTCGGGATCGGGCGGAGGACACGAGCCCCAATGCCTCTCCAGTGGCTGAATCCTCGTCTAACGCCGGCGCGGGGAGGCGTATGGCAAGGAATTCGCTCGGCCGATGACCGCGTCGTTGGATAGCGCCACCCAGCCGAGCATTAGGCGAAGATCTGGCCGGATGCGGCAGAAACTGGCGTCGGCGTAGCTCATAGCTCGAGGCGGACGATCGGCCTCGGAGTGCTTGTCGCCGTCGCCTGGCGGCGGGCGACGACCGTGAAGCCCGCCCGCTCGAACATCGAGAGCGTGCCCTTGTAGACGTTTGCCGATGGAAGCCGACTGCCGCCCGTATCGGTCGGATATGCCTCCAGCGTGGTCGCGCCGTTGGCGCGGGCGTGCTCGATCGCCGAGTCGAGCAGGCGCCGGGCGATACCCTGACCGCGTTCCCGTCGTCCGACGACGAAGCAAACGATCGACCACACGGGGCGATCGTCGAGCGGCGCGAGAATCGTCGAGTGGGCCAGCCGCTCGTAATCCGCGCGCGGCCCCAGGCTGACCCAGCCGACCACCTGGTCGCCGCGATAGGCAACCAGGCCGGGTGCAGGGGTAGTGCTGGCGAGGTCGGCGAGGAGGGCGCGATTGTCGGTCGGTGTCGCGTTCGACCAGTTCCGATTCGGGACGCGATACCACGCACACCAGCACCACTTGGGGTCTCCGCCCTGGTCGAAGAGGGTCGCCAGGTCGTCGAGCCGGTCCGATGTCAGCGGCACGATCGTAAGCTCGGTCGGAGCCGTGGGCGGGTTCGTCACGCACGGATCGTCGCACGAAAACCCGCCAGATTCGGTCAGGTTTCGAGGGCCGTCGGCGGCGCGCTCGACCCGGGACAGGCCCTCCGCGGCGGACATCGCCCCGACGGAGTACGCTCGGGCCACGCCCTCAACTTCCAGCGCGGAGTCGCCGGTGAATATCCTGTCCGCCCCTGATGCCGCCCGGGTCGCCGGGCTGATTCGCCGCCGGGTCCTCGATGCGGAGCTGGCGGCGCTCATCGAGATCCTGGCCGCCCATCGGCTGCCCCTGGTCATCGCCGCGCCGGCATCGGCCGCCGCTACCGCGGACGACCTGCTTGCGGCCGTCGATGGCGGGCGCGTCCCGGTGGACCTCGATGCGCTCGGTGACGGCGCCCTCGCCCTGCTCCGGGCGGCTTCGCTCGGGGCCGGCTTCGCGGCGACCATCCGGGCGGGATCGCTCGAGGAGGTCCGCGATCGACTGCAGGTCGCAGCGGGCGCGGGCGACGATGAGCTGTCGTATCTCGGCGTCGTCGTGATCCTCGACGGGTCTGGTCAGGTCGTTGCGGCCCACCACGTTCGGCCGCTCGCGCTCGACGCACAGGGCCACGTCCAGCGACTCGGGCCGGCCGTCCTCGCGGCCCGCGACGCCCGGACCGGTCAGCTCGAGCACTTCGCCTGGGGCGTCATGCCGGAGCTGGCGGCACGGACCTCGACGAAGGCCGGCGATCTCGAAGCGGAGATCGAGCGGCGCCGCGACGCGCTCGGCCACGCCGTGAGTCACGTGTCGTGAACCAGCGGGCGACGACCCTCGGTGAGCTTCGCGGCTCCGGTTGGCAGAGCCGCTCGGTCAAGGCTGAGCTGCGGGCGAACCTCCTCGCTCGGCTGGCCGACGGCCGCGGGATCATGCCCGGAATCATCGGTTTCGAGGAAACCGTCGTCCCGGCGATCGAGAACGCCATCCTCGCTGGCCAGGATCTCGTCTTCCTTGGTGAGCGCGGCCAGGCGAAGACCCGGATGGCTCGGCTCCTGGTCGACCTCCTCGACGAGTGGCTGCCGGTGGTTCGCGGCGGCGAGCTGAACGACGATCCGTACGCTCCGATCAGCCCCGCCGGCAAGGCGGCCGTCGACGAGCACGGTGCAGAGACGCCCATCGACTGGCTGCCGCGTGACCGGCGCTACGCCGAGAAGCTGGCAACGCCAGACATCACGATCGCCGACCTGATCGGCGAGGTCGACCCGATCCGCGTCGCGGAGGGCCGTTATCTCAGCGACGAGCTGACGCTCCATTACGGCCTCATCCCGCGGACGAACCGCGGCATCTTCGCGATCAACGAGCTGCCGGACCTCGCGGAACGGATCCAGGTCGGCCTGCTCAACATCCTCGAGGAGCGCGACGTCCAGATCCGGGGCTTCACCGTCCGGTTGCCGCTCGATTTGTTCGTCGTCGCGTCGGCCAACCCGGAGGACTACACGAGCCGCGGACGGATCATCACGCCGCTCAAGGACCGGCTCGGGACGCAGGTTCGGACCCACTATCCGCGGACGCTCGATCACGAGCTCGCGATCGTCCACCAGGAGAAGCAGCGATTCGAGCCCGGCGAAGGGGAGCCGGCAGTGGTCGTGCCGGCGTTCATCGACGAGCTGTTGGCGGAGCTGACCCATCTTGCCCGTCGTTCGCCGGAGATCAGCCAGCGTTCGGGAGTCAGCGTCAGGGTGACGGTGGCGAATTCCGAGGTCCTCGAGGCGGCCGCTCTGCGACGGGCGATCCGCCTGGGCGAGTCCGTCGGGGCGCCTCGCATCTCCGATCTCGGCGCCGTCATCGCCTCGACCGTCGGCAAGATCGAGCTCGAATCGGTGGGCGACGAGGCCCCGGAGGAGCGGATCGTCGAGCGCCTCATCACCAAGGCGCTCTTCGCGACATTCGGTCGGCGCGTAGCAGTCGACGACCTGGACGACGTCGTCCTCGCATTCGAGGATGGCCTCGTGGTCGAAACGGGTGATCGCGTCGCGTCGCGGGACTACGTCCGCTGGGCACACGAGGTGCCGGGTCTGCTCACTGCCGTCAGGCGGCTCGACCCCTTCGATGTGACCGACGGGGCAGAGGAGCCCGCGGTCGTCGCGTCCGCCGTCGAGTTCATTCTCGAGGGCCTCCACCTCTCGCGCCGGATCAACAAGGATCGATCCGGTGCCGCGGTCGTCTACCGGCGATAGGCGGACCGCGATGAGTGCGCCGCCCGTCCTCGGTCACGTCCGCGTCGGCGCGTGAGCTCGTTCAGCCCCGACCCGCGCGACCTGGGGCCGGCCGCTGGTCGAACGCCCGCTCGCGATGCGCTCCTGGCGCGGGCCGCGCGCTACGCCCGCTGGGACGGGACCCAATCGATCCCGGCTCTCGACGCCGACGAGATCCTCGACGCCCTGGCCGACGACGTCATGGCCGAAGGCGACCTGGCCGAGGCGCTTCGGCGGCTGATGGAGCGCGGCTGGCGGGGCGGGGACCCGACCCGCCCGGATCTCGCCGGCCTCAACGATCTTCGAGAACGGCTCCGCCGCCAGCGCGAGGAGCTCCAGGAGCGCTACCAGTTGCGCGACGTGCTCGCCGACGTGCGCCAGGAGCTCGAGGAGATCGTGGCGGAGGAACGGGCGGGGATCGAGCGCCGCCTCGACACGGCAGCCACGCCGCCCGACGGCACCGCGGTCGATCCGTCCCTGCGGGCGATGCTCCGCGACGCGGCGGCCCGCCGTCTCGACGAGCTGGAGGCGCTGCCGCGCGATGTCGGCGGCCGGATCCGCGGCCTCGAGGCGTACGACTTCATGGAGCCGGCCGCTCGTGAGCGGTTCGAGACCCTGACCGAGCGGCTCCGTCGCCAGACGCTCGATCGGTTCGTCGAGGGCCTGTCGGAGGCGATCCAGGGAACGACGCCCGAGGACCTCCAGGCCAACCGGGACATGGTCCGCGACCTGAATTCGCTGCTCGAGGAGCGCCTCGAGGGCCGCGAACCGAGCCAGTCGGACGTCGACGACTTCCTGGCGAACCATGGCCGGTTCTTCCCCGGGGCGCGAACCCTGGACGACATCGTCGCTCAGCTGACCGAGCGGAT
>Ga0209488_10003400_pt1 | contig 12771 bp, 8 predicted proteins | sample Rivendell_Oct201_8_FD_188349 | JGI IMG/M metagenome (GOLD analysis project Ga0209488, IMG submission 188349) | Vadose zone soil microbial communities from the Eel River Critical Zone Observatory, Northern California, USA -... | ecosystem: Environmental > Terrestrial > Soil > Vadose zone >...
GGTCGCAGCACGAGCCGGTGGAATCGCTGCGCCGACGAACGAGAGCGACGACCCCAGCGCCACGCAAAGTCCATTGAATTCGCGCCGGTTCAGCAACTGCTTGTCCATACGTCCCCTTCGGATGTGCTGGCCCTCAAACTGCACTATTGCAGACGTTCGCGGCGCAAGCGGCCATCGCTATCCAAAGTGAAAGCCGCCCATAACCTACTGCGTATCTGGCTTCGTGAACTGACGTTCGGCCTCTTCGATCAGCTCGGGCGAAACTCGCGGAGCGCCGCGAGCCTTATTGGACCGTGCTATCGGCGGGATGCGCGCTTGGCTATCGCCGTGGCGCGAAGGGCGGCACTTGGATTGCCAAGTTCCGTGATGCCGATGGCAAGCGCCACCTTGAGGCACTCGGTGCCGCCGATGATTCGCGCGACCCGGACGGGCTCAGCGTGTACAGTTTCGCACAAGCGCAGGAGCGGGCGCGCGGGTGGTTTCAGCGCAAGGCACGAGAGGCAGCCGGCGATTTCGTGCCGCTTGATCGTCCCTACACCATCGCCGACGCGCTCACCGATTACCGCGCCGACTACAAGCGCCGCGGTGGTAAGGCGATTGATCGCCTCGATTGGTCCGCTGGAGCGTGGATCAAGTCCGAAATCGGCGCCATCGTGCTCGACAGGCTGACAAAGGGAAAAATCGTCGCTTGGCATCAGAAGATCGCCGAGACCCCCCCGCGGCTGCGCACCAAGGCCGGTGCCGCCCCGAAGCATCGGGCGGCAGACTCCAGCCCCGAAGCCGTGCGCCGACGCCGCTCGACAGCGAACCGGGTTTTGACGATCCTCAAGGCCGCGCTCAACCATGCGCATCGCGAAGGGCGATGCGCCAGCGATGATGCGTGGCGCACGGTCCGGGCATTCCGCGAGGCTGACGCGGCCCGGCTCCGTTATCTTTCAGACGACGAAACTCGCCGGTTGACGAACGCCTGCTCGCCCGATTTCCGCGTGCTCGTCACCGGCGCGTTGTTGACTGGCTGCCGGTATGGTGAGTTGGCGGCGATGGCGGTCGCGGACTTCAATCCCGATGCTGGCACGGTGCGGGTTCGCTCCAGCAAGAGCGGCAGGCCGCGCCATGTAGTGCTTCCACGAGAAGGCCTGGATTTTATCACCGGCCTGGCAGCCGGGAAGCCCGGCAGCGCGCGCCTGTTCCTACGCAGCAACGGGAAACCTTGGGCCAAATCCGAACAACAGCGCCCGCTTGCTACGGCCTGTAAGGCCGGGCGGATCGATCCGCCCGTGAATTTCCACGGTCTGCGCCATACCTATGCCAGCCGGCTCGCCATGCGCAATGTGCCGCTCGCGGTGATTGCGGCTCAGCTGGGCCATAGCGATACGCGCATGGTCGAGAAGCATTACGGCCATTTGTCACCTGGCTATGTCGCCGATACGGTTCGAGCCGCGTTCGGGACGCTCGGGATCGTGGACCCATCGAACGTGGCGCCGATCGGGGCGCCACGGGAGCATTCCGTTCCGGCGCTGTAGCGCGGCGCTATCGGAAGAGCACCCGCCTCAGACCAGACGTCATTAACACACCTTATGTCACCACCGACGGGTTCCGCCCCTTTAGCGGACCTACGCTGGTGGGTCTCAAATTGGCTGGGTTGACTGGATTCCGGTCCTTCGCCGACGAGCACGCTGGCGTCAAGGTTGCGCCGTTAGCCGTCATCCGCGGCACTGCCGACCCTGCTAATTTCGCCCCTACAGCGGCCGAGGAGAGCTCGTCCTCAATTTCCGCCATTGGTCGAAGAGCAGCCGGATCGCTCAGGACGCGGTCGCTTATTGTTGCGATCGCGAGTTCAACGCCCGCGCCTAAACGCAGACCCTTTCGGACTAGCCCTAGCTCTGTTGATTTGGGTCAATGAAGCAGGTTCGCGGCGGCACCATGCTCGTTTCGCCTGCTGGATGTGGGCTCAGATATTCCCTTCACGGAAGGCACACCTTGACACGATGTCGCCTTCGGCTGCGTTTTCATGATGAAGGCAGACGCAGGGCGGTGGCGAAGCAGGCCGCCTGACGCCTCCCCGCCGATATGGCGCCGCGCGGTCTTCATCGCCGCGGCAGGGTCAATGTTGTTACTGACCTGCTGCGGGACCCCGATCCAGGTGGAACGCGTGGAGCCGCGCGAGGTGGCGCATGAGCTGGACAGCAATGTCCTCTCCACCGGTCGCCTTAGTGAACTCACCCGAATAGTTCTGCATCGAGAAGACCTATTGAAGCGATTTCAGAGCGATCCAGAAGGAGCGCTTGCCAATCTGCACCGTACCGCCACGACGGCTAAACCCGACCCCGATATCCTGTTTGCCCTCGCCGAGATGTCGTTCAGCCACGCCCGGGAATCCGACAAACGCTCCTATTTCATGGCGGCGGCTATCTACGCCTATGCTTTTCTTTTCCCGGAGGATCCGAAGCAACGACCGAGCGGGTTCGATCCGCGCCTCCGCACGGCCAGCGACATTTACAACCGCGGTCTTGCCAACGCCATCAGATCGACCGATCGCTCGCAGGTTAGATTTCGTTCACGCCGGTTCGAGCTGCCGTTTGGCAGTATTGACGTCGCATACGATCCGACCGGTGCGCGCTGGGGTGACGAGGTACTTCATGACTTCACACCGGCTGATGAGTTGCTCGTCAAAGGACTCACCATCCGCTATCGGCGTCCTGGACTTGGAGCTTCACTCGCGGGCGACATCTCCCCGCAAGTCAAGCCGCAGGCCGAGGAGAGAGGGTTTCAGGTCGCCCCAGATTTAAAGGTTCCAGTCACGGCGCTGCTTCGGATCGATCTTTCTCGGCACGCTCTGGCGCAGGGGCACCTCCACGGCACGATCGAGATCCATCCGACTCTCGAACAGAGCGATGTGAACATTGCCGGGCAATCGGTTCCGCTGGAAATTGATACCAGCACTGCGTACGCCCTTAGACTCAGCAACCCGAAGGTTTGGAAAAGCGAATTTGCCGGATTCCTTAACGGCGATTTTTTCGACCAAGCGGCCACACAACTCGTGGGCCTTGAGCCCTATCGGCGCGGTCAAATTCCCGTTGTGTTCATCCACGGGACGGGATCCGGCACCGGCCGTTGGGCCAATCTCATTAATGATCTGCAGAGTGACCCCGCAATCCGCCAAAGCTTTCAGTTCTGGTCATTTTCCTACGCCACGGGGAATCCCGCCGCCTTCTCGGCGTTCCAATTGCGGACAGCCCTAGAGGATGCCGTCCGCAAGCTGGATCCTGAGGGCAAGGACCCGGCCTTGCGGAGAATGGTACTGATAGGCCACAGCCAGGGTGGCCTCTTGGCAAAATGGATGGCAATCGACAGCGGATCCCGCCTCTGGGACACCCTCAGCAGCAAGCCGCCGGAGGAGCTCCGGATATCTCCCGAACATGCCGCAGTGCTTCGCCGCGTCTTCTTTGTCGCGCCACTGCCCGAGGTGCGACGGGTGATCTTCATCGCGACGCCGCATCACGGCAGCTTTGTCGCGGAATCGCCGATCGGTCAGTTTTTGGCGCGTTTTGCCAGCCTCGGGGGCCCCGTTCTAACGGTGCTGCAGGACGTTACCGCGGACAACCCCGACGCCTTGAAATTTAGCCCTGACTCCACCCGATTTGGCAGTGTCTGGAGCATGTCGGGCGACAACCCACTATTGAAGGCGTTTGCCGCGATCCCGGTGTCGCCCAAAATCGTCGCGCATTCGATCATCGCCGTGGACGGCACCGGTCCGATAGAGACCGGCGACGATGGTGTGGTGACCTACCAAAGCGCTCATATTCCCGAAGCAGCCTCAGAGCTGGTCGTGCGCTCGGAGCATTCAGTGCAAGCAAACCCGCAAACGGTGCGCGAGGTGCGGCGTATCCTGCTACGGCATCGGGAGGAATTCTGTCCGCAAGGTTGCAAGCCTTTGGCCCCGGCGGGTTCCCGTCCTTTCGCCGCTGCGACGGGCGCCATGCAGCGCATTGTTGGGAGTGCTCCGATGGCCTCCCAGAAGAGCAAGGTTCCAGTCGGGCAACAAGCGAGCGCTCCGTGACCATCGTGTGCCTCGCGCGCCGCACCGGCCTCGTCCTCTTGGCCATGGTCATGATGCTGGTTGGCGCCTGGTGTTCAATTGCAGTCTGGTATCGGGCCGGCGTCAACGAACCCATGCGTGATCTTTTGGCCGGAGCGACCTTGGTCCTGGTTCTCTTTGCCGTCGGGTACCTAGCGACGCGACGCCGATGGATCGCGCTCATTTACTATACTGTCGCCGTCGCCTTGTTTCTCGCTTGGTGGACGACGATTACGCCAAGCAATGATCGAGTCTGGTCTCCCGAGATCGACCGATCCGTTACGGCGACAATTGACGGCGATCGCCTAGTGGTCAGCAACGTGCGCAATTTTATCTGGCGGAGTGACATCGATTTCGATCAACACTGGGAGCAGCGGACCTACAGCCTGCTGCATCTGACCAACGTTGATCTGATCATGTCGTATTGGATGGGCGAGACGATCGCTCACACAATCATCAGCTTTGGGTTTGAGGATAGCCCACGGTTGGCCTTCTCGGTTGAAACCCGCAAGGAACCCGGCGAGGGGTTTTCGTCTGTCGCGGGATTTTTTAAGCAATATGAACTGGCCATTGTCGCCGCCGACGAGCGCGATGTCGTGCGGGTGCGCAGCAACGTCAGAGGCGAGGACGTTCGGATCTATCGTTTGAGGGTGCCGCGCGACAATGCGCGGCTGCTGTTGGGCGAGTACGTCAAAGAAGTCAACAGCCTTGCGCGCGTTCCGAGATTCTACAATACGCTGACCGCCAACTGCACCACACTCGTGTTTGATTTGGTAAAGGTGATCCATCCTGGGCTGCCAATGGATCCTCGTGTCATCATGGCGGGGCATCTGCCCGATTACGCTTACGAACTTGGCGCCATAGATACGAGTATGCCTTTCGAAAAGCTTCGCGAACTTTCCAAGATCCACGACAAGGCATTGCTAGCCGATGCCGATCCCGACTTCTCGACGAGGATTCGAGAGGGGATCCCAATACCTCGCTGAGCTGCTTTAGTTCCAACGAACATCGCTGAGCAGGTACCAGAGCAGGTAATGGGCCTTTTCGCTCACGGCGACGCTGACCGGCTCAGAAAATGCGATGGCCGGCGCACCGACGCAGTGCGCAAGCTTGCCCGTCACCGCGGAACGTCGAGATCGGTCAGGGCGGCGCGCGCCGATCGGGTCAGTGTCGGATCGTGGCTGAGGTCGATCGCTTGATGGAGCCAGCGTTTGGCTGACGTTTTGTCGTCTTGCGCCGCGGCGCCTCGGCCGGCGCGCAGGTAAAGATCGGCGCTGGCCGCGCCATCACCGGCCAGCGCAGCCGCACGAGCGGCAAGGGCGAGGCTGCGCGCAAGCGCTCGGTAGTCAAGCAGGATCCGTCTTACATTTGCGGCGCGCTCCGCTTCGGCGCGTGCCCGCGCTGTGTCGCCCCGGCGTAGCGCCAGGCGGGCCGCTAATTCGGCTGCGTCGGCCTGGTGCTCGGGCTCGCGAGAACCCGCGATCCGATCCAGCGCGGCCTGCAATCCGGTCACGTCAGCCTGGTCGTCGGCGATCAAGCCTCGCAGAAACGCCGCACGAGCGGAAATCGCGTCGCTTCCCGCCTCGATCCGTGCCGCGACCGCATCGGCCACAGCCGGCTGGCCGGTGCGATATAATGCGATCGCCGCGACGAGTTGCAGCCCCGCAAGCCCCGCGCCATGCCGGTTGTCAGCGCGGCGCATCAGTTCGGCCTCGACCTCGCGCGCGGTGACCAGGGCGGCTGCCGGCTCACCTGCGTGCAATTGCGCGACCGCCAGGTTGAAGCCGAGATCGCCAATCGCCTCGGGATCATCTCGCTCGCGGGCGCGTGCAAGCGCCCGGTGGAACTCCTCTACCGCCTGTCGCGGGCGCTCCACAGTCAGAGCCGACTGGCCGGCGTAAGCATGCCGTTCGATGACCGGATCGATCGGCGCGGCCGGCTCGGGCTTCCCGCCGCAGCCGCTGATCAGGGCAAGAGCGAGGATGACGGGATATGGGAATCTCATCACGGTCGGGCCTGAGTCGGCGCGAGACGCCGCGGCTCGCGACTTGCTCCGTCGCCGCTGCCCAGCAGCCAATGGCCGCGCAACTGGGTCAAGAGCTTTTCGAGTTGCTCGGCGGTGGCTTGAGTTTGCAACAACAGCGTCGGCATGTTTTCGCTCGTCGCCTCGACATTGCGCGCGATTGTCGGCGCGCGCGTGGTAGCGCGGCCGAGGTCGCGGGTAAGGCCGCGCACGTCGGCAAGGATCTGGTCGACCTGCCCCAGTAACACCGGGACTCCGCTCTTGCCATTGCGGGCGGCGCGGACGAGCGCGGCGGCATCGGCACTGGTCTCCTCGGTGTGCGTCAGCACCCGGCCGAGCGCCTGCAAATCATCACGGGCGGCGGCGAGCACCCCCTCCATCTGACCCAGCAGCGCGCTATCGGTCAGCACGCGGCCGATATTTCCCTCCCCGCGTTCGGTCCGTTCCACGATCCCCGCTAGCGCATGGGTCGCACGCCCGGCATCGGTCAGGATCGGAAAGATTTTTTCGCGCGCTTCGTCGATCAGCGCACTGATGTTGTCGGTCGGCGGGCGCTCGGTCGACGCCTCGATCACCGCGTAGCTCCAATCCATCGGTGCGCCGGCACCGCGGTGAACGTCGACAAAGGCGGCGCCCGCAACACCAAAACGGCGTCGGATTACAGCAGTGCTGTCGCGAGGAATGATCGCGCGCATCTGGTCGTCAATCTCGGCGACGGCGTACATTCGCTGGTTGGAGCTGATCACAATGCGCTGAATCAACCCGGCATGAGTGCCCAACACTTCAACATCGGCGCCGTTCACGAGCCCGCCGCTTCCGGTCGCCGGCAACAGGATGCGCAACGTCGAGGTCGGCTGGAACAGCTTGCCCAGAAAACCGGCCTGAAGAATTGCGCCGATCAGCACAAGTATCGCCAGCAACACCAGCAGGCCGGTCAGCTCGTCAGTATGGCGCAACCTGGTCATGCGGCCTGCCTCCTCGCCATCACCAGCCCTTCGCCGCCGAGATGTAGCCGCTGGTTTGCGGCGAACGACGGATCGAGGCGGGCAGACCCGCTCCGCGCTAACCAGACGACCGCGCCGCCGCGGTCTTGGGTTATCGCCGCCCGGTTGAGCACGGCCGGCGCGATGGGCGCGAGCAGACCCCTTATTGGGTCCTCCAGCAGGACCAGCAGTGGCTCGCCGAGAAACGCACGCACCAAGCCGGCGCGGCCGAGATCGGCCGGGGCGAGTGCATCAACCCGCCCCAGTGGCAGGCCGGGCAAGCCAAATTCTCGCGCCAGACCCTGCGCCTCACGGCGCAATTCCTCTCGGCCGCGGCGGGTGTGGTGCAATTGGGGCAGCAGGATGTTGGTCTCGACGTCGAGAAACGGCAGCCAGCCGCCCGTCGCGAACACCCGCCCGATCCGGCTGCGCAGCGCGGCGGCATAGTCGTGCGGCACGTCGGACCAGTCGCGACCGACAAAGCGCACATTGCCGGAGTGCAGCGTGATGAGCCCGCTGCACAGATCGGCAAAGGCGGTAAGCTGGCGGGCCTCGGATGCCTCGATCAGGGTGCATTCGCCGGGCAACAGGCGCAGCGATAACGGAGTGTTGACCCCAAGATCGTGGAAATGCTCGGCTTGCGCCACCGTCAGTTGCAGCACCGGAACAGCCGATCGCATCGTTTAGATCGCCAGGCTCAACGTGACGCTCGTCAGCATGACGGCGAGCGTGCCGCGAACAAAGGCGCGCGGCAGCACATTGCCCGCATTGTCGCCGATGCCGGCCCTCAAGCCCGTTGCCACCGAAGTCAGCGACAGCAGCAAGCCGATTACGAGCATTTTGGCCGGGAACACGACGAAATCGGCCGGGAGCATTCCGTCCAGCACGGCGGTTAGGAATTCCCATAACGACATCTGGACGCCGCCGGCGACATTGGACGCGGCGTAGCCAATCGCCATGGCCGCTAGCACGAACACGATCCCCAGCGTGTAACAGGCAAGCGCAGATGCCGCGGCCCGCGGCAATACCAGCAGCAGGAAGGGGTCGATCCCCTGGGCCTCCAACCGGCCTAACTGCCCATCGGATTGCAGGTCGTCGATTTCAGCGGCGGTCACGATGCCGCTGCGGCCAAGCAAGATCAGGCCGACGATCAGCGGCGCGACCTCGCGTACCAGAACGGCCACGAGGATCGACCCAATGAGCCGCTCCTGTCCGGCTTCGCCGAGCCAAAACAGCGCCTGATAGACCATGGCCACGCCGATCAGTGCGGCTGCGACAATCGTCGTCAGCATTCCGCCGCCGATCCCCTGCCGCAACGCCCGCGCGAACTCGGCGCGAACCGGGCGGCGCCATGACGCGGTCAGTCCCAATTCGCGGATTACCCCGAATGCCAGCGCGCCGATCGTCAACACGAATTCTGCCCGTGCCCGGCTGACCCGGCCAAGGGCACCGAGTATCGCCAGCACTCGGCCGGCTGTTGGGACGGGGTTCCTTTCGTCACGCGATCTCACAGCCGCCCGGCCAGGATGAAGGTCTGCACCGACCCAACCGCCGGCAGATAGAAGCTTCCGCGCGCGCGGAACAGAAAGCTTTGGCGTAACCGCAGATAGGCGCGTTCAGACGTCTGGATAGAACCCGGAAAAGCGGTCGTCGCCATCGTGCGCGCCGTGCGCACCGCCTCGCCCCACAGATTGAACAGACGCGGGGTGCCGCCGATTGATCGGCCGACGGCAAACCCGCAATCGATGCCTAGGCGAAACTCTGGCGCCATGCCGTTGGCTTCGAACAGCGTGGCGAGGCGGTCACGGCCGGCGACGGCGATGTTGGCGATTCGGGAGGCCGCCGTCGGATCGTCTGCGAAGCCGGCGGCGCCGATAATATCGCCACCGACAATCTTGAGATACGGGATTTCCTGCTCGCCGGCGAGTTCCTGCACCATGACGGTGATCGTGTCGATCAGTTCGGGGGTCGGTTCCACTCCGCCGGTTGCGGTCGCAAGATCGGTGACGCGCATGACAAACACGCAAAGTTCGGGATAGAGCGCCTTGCCCAGCGTCGCCGGGCCGAGATCGTGCGACGCGAAATCTGCGGAAAGGCTGCGCACCTCTTCCGGCTCCGGGGCGGCAGCCCGATGCTTTTCACCGACAAGCGGTATCGGGGCCGACACATCGCCGCCGCGCAATCCCGCCGTGGCGGCGAGGATCCGCAGGACATGCCGGGAACCGGCGGTGTCGACCGGGTCTTCGAGCCAGATCGCGCCCACAACTTGGCCGTGGCGCCGCATCGGCACGACCGATAAGGAGCGGCAGCCGAGAGGCGCCAGCATCAGCCGGTACAGGTCGGCGGTGCGTCGATCGCCAGCGGCATCGGCGATTTCGATCTCCGTTCCGGCGGCGACGAGATCAAAAAATTGCCGCAACTCGCCGCGCTGCAATTCCATCCCGGCGACGTGTAACGACGCCCCGGGATCGAAGCTGTCGGCGCAGCGCAGCGTCTGGCCGTCCCGCAGGAAATACCATAGGCTGGCCCGCTGCGCGCCGGTGAGATCGGCGGCGGTTTCGGTGAGCACCTCCGGCGGGCTATCGCTGGACGGATCGAGAAGATCAGTCTGATCAGCCAGATGGTCGAGGGCCGCGCCCTGGCGGCCCATCACGCGGCTGCGCTCGAGCATCAGCCGGGTGACCCGGTCGCCTCGCAACCCCTGCCTTACTAGCAATGTCGCCCCAAGCGCCGCCAATGCCACGATGACCAGTGACATGATGAGCCCGATGCGATTGTTGCGGCCGACAAAGCTGATAAAATCGTCCTCGGGTGCCACGATCAGGACCGACCAGTCGCGCCCGGCCGCATTTAGGGGCGTGAATGTCGCGACGTAACGGCGATCGCCGACCGTCACGCTGCGATGGCCGGGGCCTTCGGTGCGAAAGCGGTCATAGGCTCCGGCCGCGACATCATCGCCGATTTCGTCGATCCGCGCGGTCATCAGCCCCGCCGCCCCGGACTCGCCACCGCGACGGAGGATTCGCCACAGCTGTGGATGGGCGATCATCCGGCCGTCACCGTCGATGATCATGGCGCGACCGGTCTTCCCGATCTTCAGGCTGCCGAGAAAGCGCGACAACTCGGCCAGCGTGATATCGACGCCGAAGACGAAAACCCGGCCATCGATCCCGGTATAGCGCAGCGAGGCGGTTACACCGGGTTGGTCGGCGGTGTAGAAAGCGTAGACATCGGTCCAGGACATCGCGTCCGATATTGATGCCCGCTGGTACCACGGTCGGGTGCGTGGATCGAATGTGTCGCTCGGGTCCTCCTCGCGCGCGATCTCGTCCCCGGCCGGGTTGCGCCGGACCCACAGCACGTCGCGCTGATTGGGCGCGTTGCGGATCAGCTTGGTGTCGATGCCGCCGGCATCACCGCGGCGCACCATCATGAAATTGCCGTCCTGGTCGCCGAAAATGAATGCGGCGGCCTGCGAAATCTCCTTCAGGGCGCCGATCGAGTATTTCTCGACGACCTCCCGCCGCTCGCCCGGTGGTTCGCCTTCGGCAAGGAACTTTCCGATCACCAGCGCCCGCGCCGCCGGACCGAAATAGCTTGCCGTCTGTTCACTGATGCGAGCGTCGAGCGCGGCCAGCACGTCTTCGGTCAGGGCCAGCGCCCCGCGGCGATTGGCCTGGTCGGCATAGACGGCGATCGCGAGGATCACCACGATCGTGAGCACGACACCCATGACCGGGACGCCAATGCGCAGCAGGCCTCGCCAACGGGCCGCCCGCGCGGCGAAGGGATCGATATCGATGTCGATAACCGCGTCGCCGCGCGCCATCGGTCCACTCCCATCGGCCAACAGTATTGGCGTCGCATCCGGGATCCGGTGCTATTAGGGCATTACCCAAGCAGAGGCCCAACTAATCCGTCCGCCCCCGCTCGCTGGCGTGTCTCGCGTCGAGGTCACCTTTGGTCGAGTGGCGCTGCTTCGGCCATCCTGGATAACACTGCGTCAATCAACGCGGCGACTCTGACCACTTGTTCTCGCACACGGCTCTTAATACTTAGGATCATTCCACTATTTTCCTGTTATAGCACTCGCCTTCTTTGATCTGAATCAAAGGGGCCGCAATATCACGGTCAAGACACGGCGAGAAAGCGCGGAAAATGATGCGGGCTGTGCGAACGACGGCTTCGGGGCAGATTCGGCTGACCGGCCGAGCAGTCGCGAATAGCAAAGATGCGCCGTAAGCGGACGAGCATCTCTGCCGCGGTTGAGCCTTCGTAACGTCCTTCTCTGATTGCGCTTCGCGCGTCAACCAGCCCTCGCTCCTTCTTTTACGTCGACGCCATAGGCGTCGCTGTTCAGACCAGGGAGCCCGGGTTGCGAACGTAGTTTTCCTTGATCGCATCGGCCGCCCAACAGGCCAGCATGCCGATCGTCGCGGTGGGGCCGTTCGCGGGGTTCTGCGGGAACGCGCTGCCGCCCACCACGAACAGATTCGAAACGTCCCACGACTGCAGGTATTTATTGACAACGCTGGTCGACGGATCGCTGCCCATCACGGCACCCCCGACGTTGTGCGTGCTCTGGTATCCCGTGATACCGAAGTGCGTGCCCTTGTTCTTGCCGCCCAGGCCCGAACCGTTGAGCGCCCGGCCGATCTCGGTGCAGCGCTCGTTCAGGTACTCCATCATACGCAGATCGTTGTCGTTCCAGTCGAACGTCATGCGCAGCAGCGGCAGGCCGTAAGCGTCTTTGTAGGTCGGATCCAGATCGAGGTAGTTGTGCTGATAGCTCATACAGGATGCGTGAATCGAGATCGTCATGTTTCGGCGGTAGTTATGGGCTACGGCCTTCTTCCATTCGCCTCCCCAACGCGGCGTACCCGGCGGTATGTTCTTGCCCTTGATCGGGGTCGCGCCGCTCGTCGAGGTGTTGATATAGGCGCCCCCGATGAAGCCGAGCGGGCCGCGATCGATCAGGTCACCGTTGAATTCGTCGATCGACGTGTTGACCTGGCCGCCGCCGATGAAGGGATTGAACTCACGATCGTCGAAGAACACCTGCACCGAGCCGCCTTGCTGGTAAGAGTAGTTGCGGCCGACCACCCCTTTGCCGGTTAGCGGATCGTAGGGCGTGCCGATGCCCGACAGCAGCAGCAGCCGCGTGTTGCTAAAGCAATAGGCGCCCAGAACCACGATGCTGGCCGGCTGCTCGACTTCGTTGCCGCGTGCGTCGATGTAGGTCACGCCGGTGGCCTTCTTGCCGGTCGAATCCATGTTGACGCGCAGCACGTTGCATAGCGGGCGCAACTCGAAGGTAGGCTGCCTTGTGAGCGCGGGGTGCACCGAGGTGAGGGGATTGGCCTTGGCACCTTGCGCGCAGACATGGCTCGAGCAGAAGCCGCCGAGCGCGCATTCGAGCATCTGTACGCGGTAGAGGTTGCGGTAGTCCTGAGTCATCGCCGCGGTTGGGCCTTGGAACGGCACGTAACCCAGCGAGGTCACCGCGTCGGCGAACAGGGCGCCCTGATACGTGCGTCGCGTCGGCGGATTTGGATACTCGCGCGAGCGCGGCCCTTCGTGGGGATTGCCGCCTGCCTGGATCTCCCCGTCCAGGTTGCCGGCCTTGCCGCCGACGCCGAAGATTTCCTCAAACTGGTCATAGTAGGGTTCGATCTCGTCCCAGGTGA
>Ga0209488_10003401_pt1 | contig 12770 bp, 7 predicted proteins | sample Rivendell_Oct201_8_FD_188349 | JGI IMG/M metagenome (GOLD analysis project Ga0209488, IMG submission 188349) | Vadose zone soil microbial communities from the Eel River Critical Zone Observatory, Northern California, USA -... | ecosystem: Environmental > Terrestrial > Soil > Vadose zone >...
ACCACGCTGAGCGCGTAAATTCCGGTAGACGCAGCATACAGTGCCAACAAGCCAGAAAAGTCAATTCCACTTACGGCAGCGAACTGACTGCCAAACAGCCACTTCCAGATCGCGTTGGGCGCGAGGAAAAGGCTTCCTACAAAAACAACACAGATGCCCAGAACCAGAAGCAGCGATATCCCGAGAACACCGTAATCATCCCGTTCATTGCGCTTGCTGGTCTCTGCGGCGATCGGAAACATGCTGCTGACCACAGCCCACGAGAAAGCAAACACCACCCTTCCGACCATGGCAACTACCGCGTAGATACCCGCCAACTCTGATGGGAAGAAATGTTTGACGACCACGATGTCGCAGTTGTTGATGACTACCTGTCCCGCAAAAAAAACCGCTGCTTGCAGTCCTTCGCGAAATGCGACCGGGACCTGGGGCTCTGAATTCGTCAACGCCCGGAGCTTCGGCTGGGAAAAGAAATAGGCGAGCGCGACAGCGGTAACATTAGCGCCAATGACGCCTCTGACGCCCGCACCGATCATGATCGCGACCAGAGAACCACACAGCCGCACCAATCCTTCGAGCACCAGGTTATAAGCCAGATGCCGGAAATTGCAGACACCCTGAAGGTAGCCGCGCCGCGCCCCCAATGGAACGTAGAAGGCCATTCCGATCGCGAGTAACACGATCAACATCGAATCGGGAAGATTCAGATATGAGGTGATTGCATGCCGGGACACCAGAAGCAGCATCCCGACCACGATGCCGGCCACCCACCCTCGGCCATGAAAACCCTTGTAGGCCGCCGTTCGCGCTCTGCCCGATTGCTGCTGCGCGACGATTTTGGCGGTCAGGATCTGGAAAGAAAGAGTGACCGACGAAATGAGAATCAGCAGCGTGTAGACTGCGGTCGTGTGGCCGAAAGCGGTAGGACCAAGAAACCTGGCGACCGCAATGTTGTAGCCAAAATTGATGAGGGTCACCAGCGCCAGACCCGCCAGCAAGGTCGCACTGCCACTCAGCATGCGATGACGGGGTGTCTTCTTCAACGCCGATTCAGGTGCTTTGTCTGACGCTGCAGGTTCCAGCTGAGGAGTCTCTAGGCTCGTATTTGTCGGGGCGCCCAATAACACATCCTTCTAGATCAGTGTTCTGATGCGTGGAACCATCCGCTGGCTGCCCGGTTCGAGCTTCCCAAAAGGCCCTTTTTCCCAACTACAACCCTCACTTACCAGACAAGCTTCTAATTAAGCGATCACCAATGCCAAAACTTCTCACTTTTCTGTGCTCGGCGCTCCTCTTTCTGATGTCTCAGAAGGAATGCTCTCAAACTAACGTCAACCGAATCCTGCGCGAAAATCGTCCCAGGAACACCACCCCGACGAAGGTTCTCGCCGTATACGAGCCGTGGTTTGGCCACCCGCGGCACATCGACGTAGGTTATTCCTCGCAAGATCCGGTCACGATCAAGAAACAGATCGAAGAGGCCAAGAAGCTTGGAATCACAGGATTTGTCATCGACTGGTATGGCGACCGCGAGCCCTTTTTGGACAAGAGTTATGCCCTGCTCCAATCGATCGCCGCGGAACAGAATTTCAATGTCGCTATGATGTTCGACGAAGCGAACCAGTCCCCCGATCAGGCGACGGATGACGCTCTGGCCGCTTTTGACACCTTTCACAAAAAATACCTGTCGCCCGACGCGCCCGGCCGGAAAGCATACCTCGAGTATCGGGGGCGTCCCGTCATTTTCATATTCCCCAAAGGGGGTCGCACCGATTGGAACCGGGTTCGCACTGCGACCAACCAATGGAGCACGCCGCCTCTGTTAATTCACGAGTTCGCTCCGGGCCCTTCGGAAAAAGACTTCGATGGATTCTTTGCCTGGATCAATCCCGGCAAAAAAGGCTGGCTTCCCGATGGCAGCAATTGGGGCGAAGACTACCTGCGCTACTTCTATCATGCAATGCAGACACAGTATCCGGACAAGATCGCCGTAGGCGCAGCATGGGCAGGCTTCGACGACCGGAAAGCTTCCTGGGGCCAGGGACGATACATGGCCCAGCGTTGCGGCGCAACTTTCGCCGACACCATGAAAATGCCGCGCGAATATTATTCCGCCGACAATTCCCTGCCCTTTCTCTTGGTAGCGACGTGGAACGATTACGAAGAAAGCACCGCAATTGAACGCGGCCTGGAAAAGTGCAAGCCAGCGTCGACACCTGCAGGAAATTAACTTGCTAACTGCGAAACCGCCCTAAGCGGCTGGAAAGAGCTTTTCCAGGTCGGCCTCGCGTGCGTTCGCGGTTATCTTTTCCGCGCTCAAGTCCGCCGCGCTAAGCGCTCTCTCCGAGCGGTATGTGCGATTGATGATCGACAGAGGCCGCTGCCGGACCTCGTCATAAACCCTACCGATGTATTCGCCGAGAATTCCCACACAGAAAATTGGAAGGCTGCCCATCAGAAAGATGGCAGCAAGCAACCCGTACAGCATTCCATTCGTATCGGAGAACAGACCGATCATTCCAAATAGCGCAGCCATTAAGAAGTTCAGCGCTGCAAGCGCAAAGCTCAACCGCAAAGGCTTGTAGCTGAAGCTGGTGATCGCATCCATCGCGTACTTGATGCGGCTCACAAAACTCAGCTTGCCTTCACCTCCAACACGATCCTGCCGGTCGTAGTAAACAATCGCCGTACGATATCCCACCCAAGCCCGCAGGCCGGGCAGATAGCGGTTACCCTCTCGCAAAGAGTTGAGCGAATTCAAGACCTGTCGATCCAGCAACCCGAAAATACCCGCGTTCAACGGAATCGGATAATCCGAGATCGCGCCCAAAACCCGATAAAAGAGTGGGAACAACACTGCCAGGACCTTGCGGCTTTCTTTGCGGCTCCTTCGGGCCGCGGTTACGACCTGAGCCCCTCCGCGCCATGCCGCAATCATCTTCGGCACCACGTCGGGCGGATCCTGAAGATCGCCATCCATCAGCACGATGGCATCTCCGCGCGCGGTTTGCAGACCCGCGTGCAGAGCACCCATGTGCCCCCAATTCCGCGAAAGATCAACAACCACCACTCGCGGATCTTCAGCCTGGAGTTTTCGCAGTAATTCCAGCGACGAGTCATCGGAACCGTCATTCACGTAGACGACTTCCCAGCTGTCGCCTTCTTCGCTCATGGCTTTGCTGACCGCGTGGTGCAGCAGAGAAATGATTTCCTCTTCGTTGTAGATGGGTATGACTACCGAAATCATATGAGGGCTCCCCTGGGTTCGGTCTAAGAGTTCAGTCACTGCTAATTGGTTCGGTCTCCACTCTGGAAGACTCGAACTTTCCACTTCGATTCGGTAGGCGTTAACACGGCGACATAACGAGTCCGGACACGCTGAGTTCCCACCGCTTTCCCGTGATCGCGAACGTCAACCTCGTATTCGACATTGTCCGCAAGCTGGATCGAAAGCCCTTCGGGCGAATAGAACACGACCTGCAAGGCGTGCGATAGTCCGCGATAGTCGGTCTCAATTCCAAGTTTCTGCTGTTCATGAATCGTGTCCGTCAGCTTGTCTTTGGCGACGCCCACGAAATATCCGTCGAGTAAATCCGCGCGATTCTCGCTCATCGCGCTGCCGAGTGTCTCCCAAGCCTTGAGATAATCGCGAACCACGGAAGCCTGCGTCTGTGTCTCAACTGGACGCGGCTCCACCAAATCTATTGGAGCGACCCGAACCGACGGCTTGGCGTCGCCGAACAAAAAGGCGGCCAACAGCGTCGAAATCACCACGAGTGCCAGCGGAATTGAGAACCTTATCCTCATAGTCCTCCGCTCCAGTGAATTTCATTCCCCATAACAACCCCGGCCGCCACCGAAATCACCGCGCCATTACGCACCGGCAATTCGGTCCGAGCCACTCCCCGCTTGAGTGGCACGTCCACAGTCGATTGACCGCCCTGATACGTTTCCGTAAATGTCACGATGGTGCCATCCGGCACCGGATTCCCATTGCAGTCCCGCACTGGCTCAGTCTCCAGCGCAATCCGTTCCTTCTTCCCTGCTCCGCGCGCCGTCATCCTGATCGCACAGGGATCACCCGGAACCTGCTGAATCACTCGCTTCTCACGAACATTTCCCGCGACAGCCTGAAACTGCGCCGGCCCCGCTTTCGCAGCGGAGTTCATCTTTACCCACGCGACGCCGTCTCGTGTGGTCGCAGAACGCGATTGAGTCCGTCCCGTCGAATCTGCAAGCTCGAATGACACCGGTTCCTGTTGCAAGACAAGATTGCGAAATGCGTCAAAAACATAAACGACGCCACTAATTCCCTCAGGCCGATTGACTGATAACCGCGACGGTTTAGCCAGGAAGCTCAGAGTCGCTGGCTGGTGCGAAGCCACGACATCAAACTGCGTGTCTTGCGTCGATGATCCATCCACAAACACAACATAATGGCCGGCATTGTGGAGGTCTTCCGGGCCGAACGCCAGATTTTCTCCCAGCTGAACCTTGCGCCGAATGGCATCTCCGGGACCGACGATGTAAACGGTCGCAGTTCCGGACCCAGTCGTCGGCACGGAAAACGCCGTCCCCGCCTCAACCTTCGCAGGAAAGCGCAACGATAATGCCGAAGTCTGGCCCATTCCGAGGGACACCGACAGCGCGATGAATCCGAATAAATATGCGATCCGTTCACTCATTGAAATCGGCTCGTACTGTAAGTGCTCGCCACCACTCGATAGCTTCCAACTTTGCTCGACACATCCGCCGGAAGAGGAATACTGAACGGCACCGGCGTTTGCGGCAGCAGAGCGCGACTCGGATATTCGTCGGCAACCCAGACGATTTGTCCGCTCGAATCGTAGAAAGTTCCGATCACGTGCGCGACGTTAACCACCTGTCCACTCTGATTAACCAGTTGCCCGGTAAGCGTTGGTTCCGGCAACGGCGTAAGTTTTTGCGACTCAATTCCAATCACCGGATCGGCAGAAGCCGCCACCAGACTGGTGGAAGGCTGAATGCGAACGTTGTCAACCTGTGACAGCCTTACGTTCCGGAAATCGATACGAAACGGCGAAACCTGCTTGGGCAGAAGGATATGCGAAATCTTGTCGAAGCTGTCCTCCGTGCCCAGAGCAGCCCCGTTGCTTCCAAGCAACGTAGCTTTCACCGTCACAAAAGCCGGAACGACATCCTCATTTAAAAGTTCTCCCAGGATCACGACGCCGCCGCCGCGATCAACGGGATGCATCGCCACAATCCGGACATGGGGCGCCTCGACATCCTGGGCGCCCCAGTCATCCGCGGCTCCCCGATAGATCACATCCCAGCGCAGATAATTCACTGGGATTACCTGCGGCGGTACTTTCGCTTCCTTCACGATCGGCCACACCACCTGCCATCGGTTGCCGCTGCGAAGGACGCGGAGATCGCGCGAATCGTCGAAGGTCCCCACCACGGAAGCCCAACGCATGCTGGCGCGCACTTTTGCTTCGTCAGCCGACGCATTAAGCGGCTGCGAGTCGTAGCCGTCCAGATTGGCATAAGTACGAAGGCTGCCATGGTCGCCATTCAAGTCACGAATGAATTCCGACTCGCTGAATTCTCCTTTGTTGGCAAGGCTGGAGTACGCTGACTCCCAATTGCGCCGGGCGATCTGCCCCAGCAGGGTGTTAACCGCGTCCTTAGGCGTCGATACCGAGCCCATCAACCGAGCCTTGGAGTCGGAGACGTAAGTGCCGGACTGATTCGGCCGCAGCGTACCGATTAGTATCAGAGCGATTGTCGCTACCACGAGAATCACTGCAAGGATCCGTCCACCCGTCATGAGGTCATTCTCCCGAAAACAAGATCCTCGCGATTCGCAGAGGCGGCAGCAGAACCCGCGACACTCTCATCTTCCTCAGCCAGGCGCCGATTCGGAATGAGCACGAGCGCGATTGCGAGGAGGCTGCTGGCCATCGGCAAGATTCCCCACAGCACGCCTTCCCACATCAATGGCCGCTGCGGTGAATCGATGGGGGTGGCGGGGGGAACGGAATCGCGCGTCCAAATTGCGATGGTTCGGTTCTCGAGATCATCCACCTTCCGCCAGCCGGAAAAAACCAGCAACGGTTCGTAGTAAGGGTCCTTCACGAAAACCCACTTCAGTCCATACCGATCGGCGTGCTGAAGAATCGCGGTAAGGGCGTCCAGGCCATTTTTCCCGAAATACTTGGAACTGGTGAGGGGGCCGGCGCCATGCTCGGTCAATTCTGGCAACATTCGACCGGAGTTCCATTCGCCATCGACGCTGCTAGCGTCCGTGAGCACCGCCAGGCGCGCGATCTTGTTGCCAAAGCCAAGGGTGACGTAGCGATACCTGTCATGGCCATCGCGGTTCAGCCAGGCGGCCATCGTGTCCACTTTGAAATCCTCGGCGTCCGCGGGACGATAACTCGCATAGGCGACAGCCGCGGCACAAGTCATCCCGGCCGCCAGCGTCAGGCCAACTACAGCGCGCCATTGGTACCGGTTAATCAACTCCTCGGCGAGCAATCCTACAAACGGCAAAGCAAGAAGCGTCGCCCAATAGGTGAAGCGCTCCATGGTCAGAACTTCGAAAGCACGCCCAAGGAGCAACCTGCCCACAGGAGTCGTCCCACCCAACCCCAGCAGGAACGCTACCCAGAATCCCAACAGCAGAGGCCGCAGCCGCGGATTCGTCGCACCGCGCCAAAAGATAAACGGCAGCGCAAGGATCAGCGCTCCATACGGAATCAGGAAGTAGTTGACTCCCCATTGCGGGTTCAAGATGTAATTCGCGCGGCTAGGATGCGGAATGGGCACCTGCGTAACCGGATAGTTGATCAGCGCGATCCAGAAGGGTAGAAGCACGGCGCCGATCATGGCCGCCACCAGCGCTGCAAGGAACACGGTGCGAATCACGAAACTCCCTACGTGAGCGCGACGGCTCTCCCGGACATCCATGATTGCCAGCGCGATAACCGGGATGGCGAACAGAAACGATCCGAATAGCAACGTGGCGTGATGAGCTGCGGCGGCAGCGACCGCAAGCGCGGCCCCCTTAAACAGGGAGCGCCAATTGCGCCAGCGCATCCACTCGTAAAGATACGGAAGTGCATTCAGGTAAAGAGGGGCGGCAAAGGTTGTCGACAACTGACCGGCTGCGTATACCAGAAACGCCTCCGACCCGAGCAAAACACTTGCCAGGGCGGCGAAGCCAGCTGCTCGAGGACTTACCCACAACTTGGAAAATCGGTAGACGCCTAACCCCAGGAGCAGGATCGCCGCGAATTGAACCAGCATGTACGCCATGTCCAGGCCGATCAGGCGAGAAACTACGGCTACCCACTGCTGCGGCAATGGCGGGTAGGTGGTCTGCGAAAAGCCGGCGTACCACTTCGGATTCCAGGGATCAAACCAATGATGCGAGTAGTGCGACGCGAAGAAAATGTGAAAGTTCGTGTCGTACGACTTCAACGGCAGCTTCATGAGCAGCAATGGCGCATGAATTACGAAGGCTGCCAGAAAGATCAAGGCGAGCGGGATAGGCCGCGATGCACGGTCAATAAACTCAAGCCTTTGCACAGACATCCTCCGGTTCAACGCATTTGATTGTCCAGCCCACGGCTTGGTTGCTTTGCCAACGGAGCGAATAGCGCGACGTGTACAAAGTAGGCCAGCCAACGCCCAGCGTTAGTTCTGAATCGAAGTAGGCGAAATCCAGTCGCTTTTCGGCGGAGGCCCATTGAGTTCCCGGAACCATCTGAGGTTTTGGTTTGTTTTGGCGGCGCTGGCGGTAACAACGACCGCGAGCGGCCAGGATCAGACTTATAAAGTCAATGGGGGCAACGTCCAGCAGCCGCCCGCTCAAAAATCCAAACCGCAGGCGAAGCCTGCGGAGAAGGAGTTGGGCTGGGGTTCCAATATTCAAAACGCCCGCCTGGCGCGTGCCGCCGAAACAGCATTGAAAAATCATAACTACGCGGCTGCCGTTGACTACGCTCAACGCGCCGCGCAGTCCGCTCCCAACGACGCTCAACTCTGGTTCCTGCTGGGATATGCGGCTCGACTGGCTGGCAAAGCACAGCTCTCGCTCGATGCCTACGATCATGGGCTGAAGGTCAATCCTTCTTCGCTCGAAGGCATGTCGGGACTCGCGCAGACTTACAACCTGATCGGCCGTAAGGACGAAGCTACATCGCTGTTGAATAAAATTCTGGCTACTGATCCCAAACGCATCGGCGACCTGCTGCTGCTCGGCGAAATTTTCCTGCAAACCGGACAGTACGACCAGGCTCTAGGCCCATTAGATCGCGCGGAGCGAATGCAGCCCGGGCCCCGATCGGAACTTCTGCTGGCACTCGCGTATCAGCGGAAAGAGCAATTTGATGAAGCCAAGCGCTATCTGGAAATGGCCAAGAAGCGCGCCCCAAATAATCCAGAGGTCTTACGTTCGCTGGCCGCCTTCTATCGTCAAACAGGAAACTATGCCGCAGCCATCTCCGCTCTGAAGGGAATTCACGATGCCCCTCCCGATGTGAAAGCGGAGCTCGCATACACGTACCAACTCTTCGGCAAGCCGGAAGAGGCTGCAAAGCTGTACGCGCAGGCCGCGGACGCTGCGCCGAAGGATTTGAACCTGCAACTCTCCGCCGCGCAAGCTCAGCTGGCCGCGGGTGGCTTCGATGCTGCCAAGGAATTTCTGAAGCGCGCTGCGAGTCTGGATGCCGAAAACTATCGGCTGCACGCGATCCGCGGTGAAGTTGCGCGTATCGAAGAGCGCAATCAGGATGCGATCCAGGAATACACGGCCGCATTGAATAATCTGCCCCAGGCTCCCTCCGAGGGCGTGCTGTACCCGATCCAGCTTCATATGAACCTGGTGGAGCTCTACCAGCGCACTCACGACGAAAGCTCCGCGAAAGCTCAGCTGGGAATCGCCCAATCGCAGATCGGCACCCTGAACATGCAGGGCAAGGGCCGTGAAGAGTTTCTGCGTTTGAGAGCGACGATCAAGCTGGCTGGCGGCGACAGCGAAGGCGCGCTGCACGACGTCAATGAAGCGCTGGCTCTGAACGCCAGGGATCCCAACGCCCTTCAGCTCAATGGGGACGTGCTCGCAAAAATGCGGCGCTTTGAGGACGCAGCCGGCGTCTACAAGAAGATTCTCGCGATTGATCCTGTTAACCGCCAAGCGCTCACTTCGCTCGGATCAGTTTCCCGCGAACTCGGCAACGATAAAGATGCCGAAAAGTATTTCCAGAGACTGGCGTCCGCGTATCCCCGTTTGTATGTACCTCATCTCGCATTGGGCGACATGTACACCTCACGCCGCGATTTCGCCAAGGCCGAGACCGAATATAAAAAGGCTCATGAGCTTGCTCCGTCGAACAGTCTGATTGTCGCAGGGGGCATGAATGCCGCCATCGAGGCCCATCAGTACCCGCTCGCCGCGCAGTGGCTGAGTCGCGCGACGCCCGAAATGCAGCAGGATCCCCTGGTCATGAGGGAGAAAGAGCGCTATCTCACGTGGACTGAAAAGTATCAGGAGTCCGCGGACGTCGGGCACGAAGCGATCAAGAAGCTGCCCCGGGATCGCGACGTCGTTGTGTACCTGGGATATGACTTGCTTCATCTGGAGCAGTACGACGAATTATTGGCGCTGACGACTAAGTATGAAGAAATCATGCCCAAGGAGCCGACACTTCCCCTCCTTGCCGGGTATGTCCACAAACACAATCGCGATCTCGACCAGGCCGAGGCGGCCTTCACCCGTTCCATCGAGCGCGATCCGAAAGTTGCGACTGCCTATGTGAATCGTGGCTTCGTATTGCACGATCAGCGCAAGGGCGCAGCCGCGGCCGCCGACTTTGAAGCTGCTCTTCGGCTCGAACCCAAGAATGGAGAAGCGCATCTCGGCCTTGCTTATGCCAGTCTCGACCTGCATCGGTCCCAGGCCGCCTTGCTGCATGCCAAGCTCGCGGAAAAAGAATTGGGCGACTCGATGGCGCTGCACTTGATCCGCGGCACCGCTTACGGCGATGAAGGGATGCTCAAACAAGCCGCAGCGGAATATCGGATTGCATTGAAGAGCGCACCCAATGACGCCGGCCTCCATCTGGCTCTGGCCAACACGCTGTACAGTCTGCACCAATACACCGAATCGATCAGCGAATTGCAGGCGTCCGACAAACTTTCTCCAAACAACGGCGCGGTCTACGCGCAGCTCGCGCGCGCTTATGCCCAGCTCCAAAATCGAGAGGAAGCTTTGCGTTACATCGGACTGGCCGAGAAGCAGGGGCCGATCACGATCTATCTCTCAACCGGAGAGGCGCTGAACCTGCTGGGAGAACGCGATGCCGCTATGGAACGTTTCGAGCGCGCTCTTACCGCTCCCGATAGCGACCGCATAAGCGTGCGCCTGGCGATTGCCCGGCTGATGATGAACAACGGCGAGACCGACGACGCGCACCGGCAAGTCACGTTGGCACTGATGGAGGCTGCCTCCGGTCGCACGTCTCCACCCACCGGGACTCAAATGACTCAAATGGCCGACCTGTTTCTGGCCATGCATGAATACGAATTAGCTGAGACTTACTTCCAGCGGGCACTGGCCGCGGGCGCGCCGGAAACAAACGTGCGCATCGGACTCGCCAACACCTATCTGGCACTGGGCGATACTCCACGAGCAGAAGGCCAATTGACTGCAGTCAGCCGCAACCTCAACGATTCCGACGAGGCCAACTACCAGTATCTGATGACGAAAGCCAACCTCTATCGCCAACAGCATCAGAACGTGCGTGCCCTGACCGCTTTTGCCCAGGCTGCCCAGTCTGCCGGCGAGGATCCGACTGCCGAGCGGGAAATGTTGCGTGCCGGCGGTGACGAGGGCATCCGCATCAATCACGCCGTTAGCCTGCTCTCCGATTTTTCAGTTGCTCCAATTTTTGAAAACACGACAGTCTACGCTCTGGACGCTCAATTAATTGGCGCACCACAAGGCTTGCTGCCCACTCCCCGGTCTTCCCTAGAAACTCAATGGACCGCGGGCTACCACTTGCATCTGCCGGGAATGCCTGATGCTGGTGGATTTTTCCAGATCCGCAATGCGCGTGGCCAAATTTCATTGCCCAGCGCGAATACCATTGTTAATCGCGACACGACCGACTACTCCTTTAACTTTGCGGTAAATCCGACCTTCCATCTGGGAAACAACGTGTTCTCCTTGAGTGCCGGCGTGCAGAAGACGTTTCGCCGCGATTCAGAAGATCCTCTCCACATGAATCAAAATCTCTTCCGGCAGTTTGTCTACCTGTCGACCAGTTCTTTCTACAACTGGCTGTCCTTGAAGGGATACGCAATTCATGAGTCGGGACCATTCACCAAAAGCAATCTCAGCTCACGGGATCTCGCGGCCGCTCTTGAATTCCGCGTCGGAAGGCCTTGGGGTAAGACCGCCCTCATTACGGGTTGGGGGGCGCGCGACGAACAATTCTCCCCGCTCATACGGGAGTTCTACTACACCTCCACCTACGCCGGTATCGAACGGCAGTTTTATCAGAACTTCCACTTGCGGGCGGTGGGAGAGTATCTGCGCTCGTGGCGAGTCGAAGAACAGAACTTCGCAATTGCACAGGCATTTCGTCCAGCTGCCAACATTGACTACCGGATCGGACAAAACTGGAGCGTCGAGGCCTCCGTTGCTTACTCACGCAACATGGGTTTTCACCTCTATGACGCGGTGGAGAGCGGTTTCAGCGTCTCCTATGCAATGCCGGTAGGCCGCACCTTCGAAGAAAACGGACAAAAATTGCCGCTGCACTATCCGATCCGTTTCTCCGCTGGTTTTCAGCAGGAGAGCTTTTTCAATTTCAACGGCGGGAACAATCAGCAGTTCCGTCCGTTTATTCGCATCAGTTTGTTCTAAAGAATCTGCTTTGAGAATTAGGGCCCAATGAAGATTTGCCTGGTAACGGCTTTTCCACCGAGCGGTCGGCAATTGAATGAATACGGCTTCCACCTGGCGCGCGAGCTCCAGAGCAATCCGCTCGTTAACCTAACGATTCTTGGCGACAAACTCACTCGCTACGATTGGGCCACTGACCAGGACGGACATGCTCTCAGCCCAGACGACCAACAGGAACTGCCCGGCTTTCATGTCGTCCGGTGCTGGGATTCGAACAATCTGGCCGTTGCCGCAAACATTGCGAAAGCAGTTCGCCGATTGCGGCCGGATGTTGTCTGGTTCAATCTCGTCTATTCCACCTTCGCGACCCAGGAGCATCCAGTAGCGGCATTCGCGGGACTGTGCACACCGGCTCTGATCCGTGCGATGGGCTACTTCACGCATGTCACGTTGCACCACATTCTCGAGCACGTGGATTTTGCAGGAGCCGGCGTGAAACAGGAACGCCTCTTCCGTCTCGGGAGCGCCATGGCCACCCGCGCTCTGCTCAGGGCAAATTCGGTTTCGGTTTTGTTATCCGGGTATCGCCGCACTCTTATGGCGAAGTATGCGGCCCAGAATGTTCTCCTCGGAACCCACGGCACCTTCGCCGCGTGTCCAAGTCCGCCGGATTTCTCGCTCCGCGGCAATCCCGATCAACGCATCCTCGCCATTGGGCACTGGGGAACTTACAAACGGCTCGAGACCCTGATGGAAGCCTTCCCCGCGGTTCTGCGAAGGGTGCCCAATGCACGATTGGTCATCGCGGGAGCGAACCATCACACCAAACCCGGCTATTGGGAATCGATCCGCGATACCTATGGCGCGAACAAAC